>Ga0247780_1000901_pt1 | contig 22443 bp, 8 predicted proteins | sample UWRJL079202R5_FD_179927 | JGI IMG/M metagenome (GOLD analysis project Ga0247780, IMG submission 179927) | Plant litter microbial communities from Arlington Agricultural Research Station in Wisconsin, United States - UWRJ-L079-202R-5 | ecosystem: Environmental > Terrestrial > Plant litter >... | reverse complement strand
TTCCTTTTGCGAAGGAGTGCGAAAAGGATCGCCCTGGGACGATTGTTTAAGAGGATGGAGCTCCAGCACACGCTTATCACATCCAGAACAAAATCTTCGATCTCCACCAGGTCAGACGACTTCTTTGGCCAGGCAATTCGCCCGATTTAAACCCGATTGAGCCATGTTAGCCGTGGATAAAGAGATATACAACTAAGAAAGGGGCTCCAAAAAGCCACCAAGAGGCGATCAAAGCATGGGAACGTTGCTGGAAAGATATAACGCAACAGCAGATTCAGGCGTGGATTAAGAGGATTCCTTAGCATATTCAGCAAATTATTCAATTGGAGGGGGGTAATGAATATAAAGAGGGCCGGAAGAAGGAGAATCAGGGGTGATATGTAAATAACAGGGGTGGCGTTTTTAACGCCTGGACAGAACTTTTAACGTAGACATCCGTAAGTTTTCTCTTTTCACCACTCCACTATGTAATAAGTAACTAGTTCTCAAGTCTTAAAACAGAAGTAAGGTAAAAGTACTAACTGTTATTTAAACTTAACAGCTTACATATACGCTTTCGGTGTTAGTAAGGTAAAGTGTTAGGTTTTTACAACCCTAACCCGGCCAGTGTGGTTAGAACAGTGTGGCTGGATCCACGCAGCCGCTCCGCGGCTACATCCGTGGATCTGCACAGCCAAGAACGCCAGACTCCACTGCCAACCTCGTATTCAGTCAGCTAACCTCGCTTCGCAGAAGCAAGTGTGGCCAATGCACTCCGTGCACTAGCCACCCTCACGGCTATAATAACACGGCTTCCACTCTCGAAGATAGAAATAATTAATCACCTTTAACACACACTGCTTTCTAATGCCTTGACCCCTTTTGCATTTTAACATAAAGTTAAAGCTTTTCTTATTAAGAAGCGAGACTTTAACTTACAGGTTAAGTCTGCTGTTTAACAACTTTACGAAGTTACTGTTAAACTGTAAGAGGTGTTAGCACGTTTAATGTACCTTTATAAGTAGCGATCTTATCTTAAGAACTGTGTTACGAAGGTGTTTAAACGTAAAGTAGAGTTATTAAAGTTTTAAGAAGGTAAGGAGGTTAGACTGAATACTTCTCTTAAGGATACGGAGTCCTTTAACTAGGGAAACTTCCTAATAGGGTCTTTACAGCGTACAGTTACTTTATAATTAAGTTTATTATTCCTTTCTTTTTAATAAATGAATTAGCTCTTTAGCGTAATGGTAACGCGTTCGTGTTTCACTTCTCAGTATAATATACTAAGGCAGGTTACATTAAGATACGTTTTGTTTTATTTTTATACTAACTTCTTTTCTTAATAGTGTTTATTCTTATAAATACGTTTTTCTATTATATACTGTTATATAACTAGTTTAAGAGACTTTAAGGTATACTGATTTGCTTTTTACCCCTTAACTCCTTCCCTAAACCCGTAGCGAAGTGTAAGTCCTTTAGCTACAGGGGGTAAGTTATCCTGTAAGCTACCAGTTTACGACTTTTTAATTCTCTATATTATTATGCGTGCGATTCGTATAGAGCTTACTAACTCTAGAAATCTAGCCTCTTTATTAAGTTTAAAGTCCTTATAACTTTAGTTAAAGATTCTAATAAATATCCTTCTATACCTACTAAGGAGTTTCTTACTACTTTTTAAGCTTTAAGTCTTATAGTAATCTTACTATTTAATATAGCAGTTTAGATATCAGATCTTATTGTATTTCTAATTCATATTGTTAGTTTTAGTTAGTTTAGATTCTTTCAGTAGAACTTTATAATTAAATCTAAGTACTTAAGGTTTTTAACAGGCTTTTATAAGTTGCTTTCAGAACTATAATCTAGTTACTTAACGAGATACTTAAACGTATTCTTCTCCTTTCGTAAATTTATAACTTCCCCTGGACTACTCCGAACCTTCTGGAATTCAAGGGGGTGGAACCCCCTGAATCCAGTAGGGCTACTGCCCCACAGAATCAACTAGAACATCACAGTGGCTACGTCAGCCACTACGTCAACAGAACCACGTAGAATGGTTCAGAACAATACTATTCCACTATTGTATTAGTTAGTTCCACTTTACAAAAGGCTCTAGAATTCTTCCAGAGCCTCCCACAGCCTATAACAGGCCTTCTCCCCTCCTGTATCTAATTCTAGTTAAGCAATTCCACTCCATTCCAGTCATTGTACAAGGCACTGCCTTTTAGATCCTCTTGTTTCCAGCATTAATATTCGCTGCAATACCCTTATTTACAGTGGCACTGCCCTGTAATTCAGGCCTTCGTTTGCTTCTTACAGTGCCGTAGGCACTGTAGTACAGCTTGGACCAGTACTGCACTTCTTCCTCTGAGCTACAGCCGCTGTACTACAGCCCTTTGGGTTCTTAAAGTTTAACAGTTTATATAGATATTAATAGTTTATTCTAGCGTCTAGTTATCTGACACTTAAGGCGTATGTTCCAGTGTGCTGTTTTTAGTTTTGTTAAATATAATAATAGGGATTAGAAGTGGATTAGTATCCTTATAGTCCTATTTCTAACTGAGAGCATCAGCTTACTTATTATCTTTTCCTTTAATATAATAGATCTAGAAGTGGAACAGGGCTATCAATTCTGCCTAATATGCTTATTAAGGGTTAATTTCCTTTATTAAGAAGTACTAGAGATTATTATACCATTAGTCTCAGTGTTGCGATTTCCACCTCCCAATTCAGCGGCATCTGCCGCCGAATTAGGCGGCTTCGACCGCTTGCATGCCCCACCATCCTTCTTTCGCTTACAGTAGTGGTGTAAACGTAACATATGCAGTTCTCCACTGATTGCCGCACTGTTTCCCGCTCCTGTGAGTCACTAAATGACTTGTAAAAGAGACCCTGGTTAAGTCTTGGAATGTAACGTCATTACTCTTATAGTATAGGTCCCAGATGTTTTCCTCTAGGCTTTACCACTTCTCTACCTCCCCACCTCTTACTTAACTATCTTTCTTATAAGAACTTTTCTCTTATCACTTAAATATTTTCTATATACATTTTACACTGCTATTACATCTGCTACCTTCCGCTTTATTGCTCTATTCTTCCACTTTGCAAAAGTAATGTCAAACTTCTCTATTTATCCAGATATTATAATAACCCTACATAATACTGTATAAAGGCGCCACGAATCGGACTTTGCTTACAGAGAAAAATAAGCCAGAAGACTTAGCTCACATGGATACCAGAGGCTGTGGAAAAGACTTAACAAAACTAAGTTTCTCCCCTTATTTGACGCTGATACCACACGCTTTAATATATATTATATAAAAAAGAGATTTGCTAGGTTAAAGGTTATTATAATTACAGTTGTAAAAATATATAACTGACAGCTTAACTTAAGTTCTTTCATAAGAAAAAGCATAAAGTTTATGTTAGATTCTAGCTCCTGAGAGCACTTGGAAGGCCCTGTGTTACAGGGCCTACCAGTAAGGAGTGGTCTGTATACCTTACAACCACTTGGGTACCCTATACCTACAGTTACCACTTACTAGCCACTGCGTAGTTTCGAACCTTCTGGAACTCAGAAGGTTTCAGGACCTCCAAGGGTCCCTATGGCTCCTGTGGGGCTACTAGAACCACTTGGAACCCAGTGAAAGAACCTCCTCACTACAGTGGAACTGCAGAAGGTTTTAGAAGCCCGCAGGCTTCCACAACCTTCCACGTACGCAACTACGTGGCAGGTGGAGAGTCTCCACCACACTATTTTATTATTGTATTAGTAGTAGAAAGCTCTGGAATTTCATTCCAGAGCTTCCACAGCCTATAACAGGCACTCTCCTCTCCTATAACTAGCTCTCCTCTCTCTAAGCAAGAATCGATCTACTTCCCTTAATACTACTGTTGTATTCACAGAGCCTTCGGCTCTGTATCTTTTGCAGTAAGTCCTCAGCTACCTGTTGCGTGCACTTTCTTCCCCTGAGTGCCCTGTGAGCTCTCTGTACTACAGGCTCAGAGGACGCCTAAGTTAACAGTTTAGAAGTAAGCAATTAAGCTAAAATACTGCGATAAGGGCTTAATTATAACATTTTTATACTGGATCTGTAAAACTTATTTTTAGCTAAGGCAGAAAAAATTGAAGAAAAAGTCTCTTAATCAGTATTAGCGTGACTTTAAGATGATTTACTGCCGATTTAATAAAGATAAGATTGTAAATGTTAATAATTATAAGGAGATTATTAAAGTAAGTTATCTATTTTATCTATTTTACTTTACAGGTTATTTATTAACCGCGTTAGTATATTAATGGTATTTTAATAAAGGAGTTTAACTTAAACCCGCTCTTAAGCCTTAAGCCTATATTAGGTATAAATAATCTTTTACTTAACGTTACCTATTACGGGTCTTAGGATAGATCTATTTTTCCCATAAAGGATAACTGACTTAACCAGGCAATTATAATACTCTTTTAAGTATATACTGCCTGCTGGTTAACAGAGCTTATTAATAGAAGAAAAGTTAGAGGAGATAAAGATCCTTTACTAGCTGAATTAAGCGACTTTACTTTAAACAGCTTTTCACCTACGTTTAAGGACTTTAATAACTTAAAAAACGTTTACTAGGATTTTAAAAGTAACGACGATAAAAAGTATAAAGTAGATAATGTGTTTAATAACTGTGATAAATATAATAACGATATAATGGATAATACTGAGTTTAAGACTAAGTTAATCGATAAACCTAATATAAATTATAACATTATATTAAAATCGGCTAAGATCCTTAGTATTAGTGGAATAGAAGCACATATTAATCTATCACGGTGGCTGAAGACGTTATATTATAAGAATATAACACTTTAGATTATAAAGGATTTAAAACAGGGAGGAAAAGATGTCCTTATAATAAAGGTTTATTTTTAATATTATAAAGGAGCAGATAATAAACTAAAGCCGTAAGATAAAGTTCTAATATTCTTTAAGTTTAGCTTATATTCTCAGCTAACTTAATTCTTTAACACCGTTTTTTATTTCGTAAACACTCTCTTACTATACTTTGCCCTGTCAGCCATAACTTAGCATAAGCGATCCGTAATAACACTGTATATATTAATAGCTATAATAAAGCTAAACTATTTTTTCCCACCTGTGTTAAAAAAGACGCAGTTAAAGTTTACTAGAAATAATTAATACTTAAAATACTGGTATTCTGCTAATTAGTACGTATAGTAAGTAAAGGGTAAGAGAAATCTAAAATAAAGCCTATAAAGTACTCTATATATGCATTTTACCTTAACCATATCGGTATTAGTCTTAAATCTAAAGAAAAATAAACATTATACTACCTACGCCGTAGTAACGTAAATATAATCTTAAGAAAGGTTCTAGATATAGTTATTAATTAAGTTATACAGTATAGCCTTATAATTAGGTATTTAGCTAATGTTTATCTTAATTACTAAGTTAAATATAATATTTAGGGCGCGTTTTTTAAGGAAGACCTGTTACCCGATAGTCTTAACCGAATATTTACGTATATAAGTATTAGATACGACCCAGAAGTCCCGAAGAAGATCTTAAAAGCGGTTCTTAACGAACTTACTCTTAACTCTACTATTTTAAATCTTAAGAAAAGACTAAAATGAATATTTATCTATATTTAATAACAATATAGGCTTATTGAATTAGCTTTTAAATTAGTGTTAGATAAATACTAGTAACTTTAAAAAGATTTAAAAAGCGTAAAAATAGGGTTTTAAAAAGATATGATAAAAGTTTATTAAGAGGCTTATCACTATTAAATCTATAATAAGGAGTTAAAAAGACAGCTAAACGAAACGACGTTAGTAAAGAAAGTTAAACCTGCAGTTCGACATAACCTAAAAGACTGGAATCTGTTACAGACAGTTCTGTTTAACTTTAATATAAATATAAGTTAATAAGCTATTACCAATCAAAAAATTCAAGCTATTAATCTAATAATAAGTCTTATATCTTGACGAGAGATACATTAGACGCATTTATCACCATTAGACGTAGGAGATCTACTAAAGATACCCGAATATCCGAAAGATTTTAGGAAGCTTAAAAAGATTACTTTGATTTTTAAGAGGAAGTAATGTATTTTCTATATAAGAGACGACTTGCTGCTTATTTAAGATCGTATACGATCTTTTAACCATATCTCTTATATAATAGACTATGTTAAAAAGATTTACTTAAGATATATACTAATTGGTGTAAGGCTTATATATTACCACCTTAACTGCAAGCATCTAGGAAATTTCTTACAGGATTTAGACTACTTAAAAACTATGTTCAGCAGGTATATGAGGCACGACTTTAAGGTTAAACTATCACAGTTAATTTTCACAGGTAGTCTTTATGTTAGAGAGGAGGCCTCTCTAGGCATAGAACTGACTAGATACCTGGTGTTAGTAAGGGTGATTATACGCCGAGCTAAAGTTATAAAAATTAGCTCTGGAGCAAAGGTGAAGAGACAAAATATGTAAATACATGTATTATCTTCCTTAGTTCTTAAGCGGGGGCCACTTACTGCCTTAAAGGCTATACGAGAACTTCTACTAATGATAGAAGAATAATACACAATGCAACAAGCTGTTAGAAATGAGGGGGTTCTGGCTAGAAGCCAGAACACCATAGAAGGTGTGGAGCTGAACTGATACAGTCAGTTCAGCTGGTGTACGTAACCATTTGCCACCAGCTTTGCCACCAGCCACAGCTATAAGGATAAGCTCTCTGGCTTCGCTAGAGAGCGGGACAAGCAATTCAATCAAGCAGTGGCAACCTCCTTTAATTCCACAGATTCCAGTGTGCAGTGTTTCTGACACAAGCTTACATATGTGTTAGTCTAGGTTTCAGGTTTCCATGGATCTGACAATTAAAACTATAGTCATTTTACGATATAAAGCGATTACTAATAAAGTACTCTTATAGCCTGCTTCGTTCACTTGTAATCAGGTAGAGACACATTATAAGGTTAGGACAACTAAAGACAGTAAGAGCAAGATACCTGAATAAAGATTAGCACAACTCTTAAGAGCAGTACACTGTCAAGCAGATCGTAGACTTAGAGGTTCCCAACAATAGGTCTTACTGAGTGTAGTGGTTAACAATATAGTACTAGCGTGAGAAATCAAGAAGGTCCTTCACCTATCGTAGACACGATGATAGTATTTATAATTGTTATGGTAAAGGCTACGGAGATTGAGAATGGCCATCAATTGGTAGGCTTAAATTGTGTTTAGGCTCGTGTGAAGAGAAGGGAAGGAAGGAAGGACTACGAGGGCTGGAGGTTTGGAAGGCTTATATAGATAGTCTGTAGTATAAAGACTATCTGTATCCTTTGTCTGAACAGCTACGCTGTTCAGGCTAGACAATGACGGTATTCCGCATTGTCTCTAGAACAATCGCTAATGCCGTCACAATAGTACTGTCAAGACCGAAATCAATGTCCAAAATTTTAATGTTAAAAGATTCTCGGAAGGGCTATTTTGGGCCCACTATGAGTCACACAGTGCGCCCTGCCGCCTCTTTTGTACTAGCTACTCCGTAGCACTTACATCAACCAAAAGCACAGACAATACTAATGTCTAGTACCAGCCACAATGAAAATAAGCGAACTTGAAATGACAGCTCGTTAGTTACATATTATGCAGATAGAGAATACAAATGCCTTAGCCACTCCACCGCTCTACTAGCTAATGATGACACCGTGGACGGGTGTTCCAGACCAAGGATTCGCTACTAAGCCTGGGCACAGTCCTTCATCAGGTCTAATGCCTCTTCCTGCCGACCCTGACCTTTCCAAGTAAAAGCAAGGTTATTCATACTCGTCAGCGTGTCGGGATGGTCGGCCCCAAGCTTCGTCTTGCTCGTCTCCATCACCTGCACCTCCAGTTTCTCAGCCTCCTCCCACCGGCCCTGACTCCTATATATCGACGCTAGGTTGGCTATGCTAGTCAGCGTATTGGGATGCTCGTCTCCCAACACCTTTAAACAAATCTTAAGTTCTTTTGTTTGTATTTCCTCAGCCTCCTTCCACCGGCCCTGGTTCCAAAACGTCGACGCTAGGTTAGATATACTAGTTAGTGTATCTGGATGCTCCTCTCCCAGCACCCTCACACTCGCCTCCATCACCTGTACCTCTAGCGACTCAGCCTCCTTCCACCGACCCTGGTTTCCGAACGTTAACGCTAGGTTGGCTATACTAGTTAGCGTATCGGGATGCTCCTCTCCCCGCACCCTTACACTCGCCTCCATCACCTGTACCTCTAGCGACTCGGCTTCCTTCCACCGACCCTGGTTTCCGAACGTTAACGCCAGGTTGCCCATGCTGCTTAGCGTCGAGGGATGCTCCTCTCCCAGCACCCTCTTTCTCGTCTCCATCACCTGTACCTCTAGCGACTCGGCCTCCTTCCACCTGCCCTGCTTCCTATACGTTGACGCCAGGTTGGCCATACTAGTTAGCGTATCGGGATGCTCCTCTCCCCGCACCCTTACACTCGCCTCCATCACCTGTACCTCTAGCGACTCGGCCTCCTTCCACCGGCCCTGCTTCCTGTACGTCGACGCAAGGTTGGCCATACTTGTCAGCGTGTCGGGGTGGTCGGCCCCGAGCTTCGTCTTGCGAGTCTTTATCACCTGCACGCCCAGCTTCTCGGCCTCCTCCCACCGGCTCTGGTTCCAAAACGTCACCGCAAGGTTAGCCATGCTCGTCAGCGTAACGGGATGGTCGGTCCCGAGCTTTATCTTGCTTGTCTCTATCACCTGTACCTCCAGCTTCTCAGCCTCCTCCCACCGGCCCTGGTCTATATACGTCGCCGCAAGGTTGTTCATGCTTGTTAGTGTAAGGTAATGGTCAGACCCGAGCTTTATCTTATAAGTCTCCATTACCTGCACCTGGAGCTTCTCGGCCTCCTCCCACCGGCCCTGATTCTTATACGTTAAAGCAAGGTGAGCTATGCTCGTCAGCGTGTCGGAATGGTCGGCCCCGAGCTTCGTCTTGCTTATCTCTATCACCGGCACGTCCAGCGACTCAGCCTCCTTCCACCGGCCTTGGTTCCTATACGTCGACGCAAGTTTGGCCATGCTCGTCACCGTCGAGGGATGGTCGGTCCCAAGCTTCCTCTTGCAAGTCTCCATCACCTGCACCTGAAGCTTCTCGGCCTCCTCCCACCGGCCCTGAATTGTATAAACCTGGGCAAGCATATCTCTTAACAAAGTTACAAGAAAACGATCAGCATCCCAAACGAAAATTAAGTCCTTCGTCTCTTGTATGAGCCGTGAGATTGCGTTGTCTGTCTTTTGGTCGTCGAGATAGATGTACTCGAAGTCTGTCCAGAGAGAGTTGCCGAGAGCTCTCAGCTCGGATACCGTCCGTGCTTGGAATGTTTCCTGGTTGACGTCTATAGCGGAGATTACATCTTGGAGAGCCTGGACTGTCTGACCGCTTTGGATAAGGCCTTTTTTGGCCATGGCTTCATTTCTCTCGACGCCGAATCCAATATAGTAACTCAAGGCTGCCTGAAAAGCAAAAGATGTGGATGCATGAAGACACTGAGCAATGTATGACCGAACTCGATAGTCGGTCTTATAGAAGTCATAAATCGACTTCTCAATCTAGATATATCGTCAGAGAGTATGTCTAATAGTATAAGAAGACCTTACCTTGAAATTGCTACTTCGTATATTGTCTTCGACAGTTGTCAATATCATTGGCCGAGAGTTAGGTCTATTTCTTCATTAGCTTAGAGATTCATTTCAGTGGTGAAGCTTACCTTTGCGGATCTAGCTTTCTGAGAAGCCCTTGGAGACTCTCATCTCTCTGCTCAGGGGCTTGATTCAGGCTCGAGTCAAAGAATTCCCACAAGGCTTTCTTCTCGTCAATCCCTAGGGATGTCTCTGCTGCTAAGAGCTGCTGAGCGTACGCTCGAAGCTCACTCTTCCTCGTGCGCAGAGTACTATCTGCTGACATGGGAAACCCGACATCTACAGCCTTCAAGCAAGGCTCAAAGAGAATCCAGAGGCATATCATACCGAAAGAATACAAGTCGGCTTGTACTGCCTCAGAGGGAATCCACGAATGTTTGGATCCGTCGTTCTCAGGCGCATTCCATGGCTCTGATATACACAGTCTAAGTTGCTGGTCTCCGTGGACGTATCGAGCGGAATATCCGAAGTCTATAACCTTTGCGCTGAATTTCCCAGGCTTGTCTTTGAAGATAAGGACGTTTTGGGGCTTGATATCTCCATGGATAACATCTAAGCATATCCTTAGTCATGTCGTTTTCCAAGAAGTGGGCTAGTAACCTACAGTTGTTATGCATGTCCATGATTGCTCCTCCGATGTCCAAGCAGAGCCTGAGTCGTTCAACGACCTTCATACTCCTTCCTGCATGCGTTGCAAAGTGGAGAAGGTTTCCGAAATGCGATTTCTCGAAGACCAGCACGGGCCACGGCTTATCGTCGTCGGGAGAGATGTCCCAGCAGATTCCCTGCAGATGGGCAATGTTTGGGTGCTCGCGTATGAAAGTCTGACTCAAGATAGTGATCTCAGTGGTAAGATCACGGAAGATCCACTCCTCGCTCCGATCGTGATTCCGGGACACCTTGAATGCAAAGCTCGTGTCGATGTTCACGAGAGCCTGGCGAATCCTGGAAGTCCCTCCCTCCCCGATAAACCCGCGGGCCACATCCCAGGCAATGGGAAGAAATTCGATCTGCAGCGCTTGGGCTGTGGCGAGAAAGGATAAGAAATTGAACTTGTCAGGGTCCGGCGTTGTTCCGCGTATGTCCAGACCCGAGAATGAATAGAGGGAAGACGGGAAGTATGACATGCTTATCAGTGATATACTAGTCGAGGAAGATTGAGCTTGTGATAAGGAATATCTCCAACAGATGTTGTGGACACGTTTGAAATATGTGGTGAGATTTCCTGTTGCGGAGGCAGATATGAACATTAGGCAGAAGTGCACATCAGCAGAGCGTATGACCTGATAAAATCTGGCGGCATTAAGGTTCAGAATACGTGATCCTTATTGGTTCGGTTGACCAACCCAAATCGGCTCAATTCCATGCCGAACAGTCCGTTCTCAGCCACGCAGCCACAACTGGTTCAAACTTACGTGTAACTTTAGCGAACTTTGCCACTGCGCTAACTACCTAATACTATTCAATAAAACGAATCCGATCCGTGGCTGAACGTTTGGGCGACTATAGCAAGTGTTTCTTCCATAAAGCTTCCCTCCAGGCATATACAAGTTGCCTCAATGCAGACGTCTTCCCCAGCAATAATCATTTGGTTGAGGAGATTGCCCTGTTTCAGACAGCCCATCTCGGCGAGGTTGGCGAACTGTTTGACAGCGACCAAAAACCCTCGCAGTCATCGTCGCCTGCGTCGTAAGCAGACATACCGACTAGCTACTTATTCTGCAATTAATGGAACAACTGATGTATTGGGAACAGACATGTCTTAGCCACTCCGTTGGGTCACAGCAGCCAAAGACAACAACACCAGCGCACCCCAGCGATGGCGAGAGCTTGAACCACGGTGAAGAAGCCACCGGGTGCATGGAGACCAAGATTGGTACGCTAAATTGGCGACTGGGCCATGACATCGAGGTCGGAAGAGAATCAGAGTTGGCAAGAGGACCATGACAGAGCCAAGCTTAGTCAGATTCCAGGGAGTCTTGGGACACCTGTACAAAAGAATAGGATATAACCCAGTTCGGAGGACTTGAGGGCCAAGTCTCCATTGTTTGGCAAGAATACGACAAGGCTGCCCTTGGAGCAGACAAACACAACCACACCGCTATAGACAACCAGGACATTCGCTGTGCCCCTCGTGACTTGCACTGGAGTAAGCCTCGAACGCCCCCGTCGTTACATGTCTAGATGTTTCGCGCCGAAGATCGTTGCTGAGCCTGGCAATTCTTGAGCAAGGACAAGGCGTCTGCATCGTGGCCTGACCTTTCCAAATAACATTGATTTACCAACCAGTTTCCAGCCAACTAAGTGTGTTGAAACCACGCGCCTCTAGGTAAGCCCCTTTCGAGAAATACGAGGAGCAACAGAGTGGCTAGCAGCAGCGGAATAGTAATAGCAAAGTACAGGCCAGCATTTGAAACATTGCTGCTGGAATTGCTGAACATGGTTGAGCTGAAAATGGACTATATCTACATTAGTTATATATCTGTGGCATTGCCTAAGACGACTTACGGCTAAGAGAGATGCCGGAAGAAACATTGTTGCAATCTGGGCAAGTATCTTGATTTTTGCAGCGTCTCTGTGTCCTCTCGTGGTGGCCTGCAGCAACTGCTCTGTGTCGTCTCCTGTTTGCCTCGACTGCAATTGCAGTTCTTGGATGCCCGTCTGAACGCTGGCCATGGTGGCCCGCAAAGTGGCTTCCGCTCGAGTTGCTAGGATGGCAGAGAGCTTCCGTGGATCAGCAACAAAACCCTGTGAGATGCAATCTGGCAATCTTACCAACTGCGTGATATTCGAAGCCGTCCGCGCTAAAGCCGCCACGGATTCTTGGTGATGTTGGAGATCGGCTTTAAGCATCTCTAGTGTGCTTGCCGTATCGCAGCCACATGACTCTGAGCTTCTCTTGTGCAGTGTCACATATAGACCAGCACATTTAGAAAGCACATCTCTTTGTCCTGAAATGATTGTTCTTGCCATAGCAATAGTGTCGCTGACCGATGTCATCTCCTGTACGTCCGAGAACGGGAGCTTGTAGTCGTCTGGGTAAGTTTCACCGATGCGTGATGAGTATGCTTTCTCCTCCTATTGTATTATATCAAGTTAATCGATATAGACTTCAAGTAGAGCGCAATTGTAGGCTCACGAATATGGCTACTCTTTGGCGCAGATTCTCCACGTATAGCTGCCAGTTCCTTGTAGCCACGAAAAGAATGAAAAGATGGGGTAATAGCGGGCTTGCTTTGCAAGATGGTTGGATCGAATTACCCTCTTCGCCAAATGCAGCCGTCATGCGGTCATTGGTATAGCTCGAATAGTTGAGCAATAGCCAAGAAGATTGCATATTTGATAGGCATCTTTGATATACACCTGTCTGTCGAAGTGACCACGGGTTACCCCGTCCCCGTCCGTTCAATTCGAAGTAGCGAATGTTGTAACAAAACTCTACACACTACTATGTCAGCTTATTGACATCTAGAAACTAGGAAAGAACGATTCCAGACAGACCGTAAGTAGAGGACAGATGTACTCGATAGTACGCCACATCGATGGCTTGCTGTTTGTCACTCGTTTTCGCCCCAAAGGCATGGACAACATGCATGAACGGGGTGAATACTCGCAGGCCAGTCAGTATGTTCCGGAATGCAGGTTCGGTAATAGATAAACGGCTCCATGAGAAAGCTGGTTGGATGACGCTGCGAATTGTGAGCAGCGGCCAATGATATATTGATGAAGTATCTTGACTGGAGAAGACTCACAATACGAGATTTTGCCATGACTCTTGTAAATACTGCTTTCATCCTATGAGCAAAATACTCTTTTTAAAGCTATGAGCGTATAGTTTCACCTGAGAGATTCCATGCTTTTCAACTTCCTCACTCGAGAGGAAGCATTGCTGGGAAAGCTGTTTTCGAGATTCTGCTGTCTATGTCAGGCATTTCAGTGATCTGGTAGGTTTGGAGGTTTACCATCGTCTTGTGATATGACCAAAATATCAAGGCCACCGCCTGCACTTTGGAATAGCCTTAGGGACTCGGTCCTCAGCCTCTGGTCACACAAGCTACGATCTTCTCCGGTTGGCGCGTAGCAATCTGTATCTAAAGGATATGTCATTTCCTGGGAAGGCGCGTCCTTGTTGGCAAAGCCGTGCATTGTAAGTCTGCCAGGCGAAACTTCAGATCATGAGGGGCATGAGAGTCTGCTACGAGACAGGAGTGGTACATGTAACGCCGGCGAGCTCATATGGAGAGATTTTTTTGAGGGTGCTTGCATTTGTGGCGGGGGCGGTGTCAACACCGCCACATCCTGCTTACAGATGAAGCGCGCTTATTCGTTGGAAACCCACGCAATCAACTGCAGAGACGTGCTAGCGAAGCAACATCATTGGTTTCGGTTAAGCGAGGAATCGCCCAGTTTGTTAGCATTTTGGCTGCGGTGCGCTGCAGTCACGGTAGGCTAGAAAAGCCCCCATCTGTGTGAAATTCCCACTCTGCCGACTCAAACTCTCACACTCATCGAGCCCTTCGCAACATGGAACCTCAGTCGATTCCGAATCGCTACATTAACCTGGAGGATCTCCGCACCCTTCTTACAACAAAGTTCGGAGCTGGCAATTTTAAGATACAAGTAGGTGGATAATTCCCTCTCTGTTAAAACAGGTTTTGACATTATTTGTCTAGGAGAGCGAGAAAAGCTACGAGATTAGCGTCCCAGAGCGGCTCACAGAGGTTAGTATTTGGCATTCTGATACTAAATGTGAAGTGTATTCACGCGAATCAGAGTGAGATCGAGTCAATCCAGACCCAGTAATCAATAGAACTGTTAGTACCCTCTGCCCGCACCTGATCAGCGGCGTCAATCCATCGCAACACATCGTGTCGGAATCCCCGAAAACAGCATATGCTGCTAGGCAGCATAATAACAGGAGGGCGGGGTACTTAAAAGGAGGCCCGACCTGGACCCCGAAAAATGAGGGCACCACAGACACGCACAACAGAATAAAAGAATCAACCGTTTTCTACGGCAGAATCATCTGTTCAATCAAGTGCATCATTTCTACCGTGGTTTCGAGTAGGCCGCTTACCTGAAGGCCGCCTACATCCGACACATCGTCTAACCGCGACGCTGCCGTAGCTTGCGCCAAACCTCAAATCGCCAGACCTACAGAACTAGAAGTATGAACGAGCTGAAGAATAGGATCAAAATTGTCCGGTCCGCGAATCCCAATTTTGAACGTCGCTATTTCGTTCCCGACGCCGCCGTCTCTGAAGTTCTCTCCGAGTCGACCGTCAGGTCCGTCTTGAAAGACCTCAGAGTCCCAGCCTATGAGGTTGCGGATCTGACAGACGGCATTCTGCGAGGTGCCCGAAAATGCTTTGCAATCTTGGTGTTGATCGACCGCGGCGAAGCAATTTCCAACTTCTTCCGTGGTGACTCGCTGCAGCAATCTCGGCCTGACGACCGTCTACCGTATACCTCAGCGTCGCTGCAGCGGATTTTCTCCGAAAATGCGAAAAGCCCAGCAGTAACAGACTTTTTCGAAAAGCAATGGGAGTTCGCTGTCCCTATTATGCGCCCGAGTCCGATTTTCCGAAGGCTTGACACCGAAGCTATATTACCTTTTCTCCGTCAGGAGCCTGCCGGCGAAGGGTCAATGGGCACGGCTTGGAAGATCGAGCTCCATCCACAATGCCACGAACTGCCGTTAGAAAACCATACGGTTAGTATTTGTAGCTACCAAGCTCGTTAAACCGGAATGTTACTAACTCCGACTCTTTAGATCATCAGAAAGCAAGTCAAATACAGAGAGAAGCACGCGCTCGATTTCGAAAAAGAGCTAGAGAATCTGGCGCTCCTTACGCATCTGAAGCACCGGAATATCGTCCAGCTATACTGCGCCTACATATACCGGCAGGAATACAACCTTGTTTTTGCCGTTGCCGATGGCGGCTCGCTTGCAGACTTTCTCGACGGGAAGCACGATACGAAAGCCCTAGAAGGTCCGCAACTTCTGGTAGCCCTTGCGGAACTAGCCTCAGCAATCGATGCCATGCACAACTTCACTTCGGAAACACTTGAACTCAGCTTATCCGGATGTCATCGCGACCTTGCGCCTCGGAATATCTTAATCCACGGCGACACTTTCTTGCTCGCTGATTTTGGATTGTCTACGTTCCGAAATACAGAAGAGGATTCCTTGACCACTTACAAAGACGTCGTCGGCTCGTACAATGCTCCTGAGTGCCTGGCCTTGCAGGACGGCCGCTTCAAACCTCAGAAGGTCGGCCGGGCAAGCGATATTTGGTCCTTTGGTTGCATCCTCGCAGAGGTTTTGTCGTACACGATGCTGGGTCCTGATGGTGTGGCAGAGTTCCGCCGAAAGAGGCAAGTACAGGTGACACCTGACACTACATGGTGTCGATTCCACCGAGGCCCAGAAAATCCAAACCCGGAGGTTGCTCTCTGGCTGGACTACTTAATACAAACAAACGAGGCACCGTACCAAGTGCGAATGGTCGGCTTAATCCGGAACATGTTATCAATGGACCCAAACAAACGTCCTCGCTCTGCACAGGTGTTGACGCTTCTTCGTGGCATATCAATCCTGTCTATCGCCGGCTCTGTCAACCTGGGTAGTACCTACCAGGACGTCGGTTGCATACTTGGAAATATGCGCTTCCGAAGCTGGCTCGTCGCTTTTAATCGGCTACTCGACGAGAGTGACCAAACCCGACCAGACAGTTTCGACTTCGACTTTCCAAAGATAGCGCAGGCATTGAAAGGCATGCGACACGTCTTCGAAAGCAGCAATAATGGAGGCAGCAACGCCGGGCACCGACAACAGTCTGTTCTGCGGTATCACCATGCTAGACTGACCGAGGCGCTTCCGCCGTACTACCGCTCCATCGCCAGGGACCACTTAGTGAACCAGATCTTGCAAAATGACGTGGAGCAGTTGGGTAGCCTGTCGAAGGCGATCATCGAAGTAGGCGACGAAGCAGGCGACGATGACATCGGGGTTTTGGTCGCTGTCAAGCATCTCACCAGCCTCGCCGAGATGGGCCGCCTGACTGAACAGAGCAATCTTCTTCTCGATCAAAAGAGCATTTCCATTGGGGAAGACGTCGACATCCATACGCTGGCTTCTCTAGGACCAAAATCGGAGCGCGTTCTCGTGGAATGGCTCAAGTACGACGAATCATGGACCGATGAGCAAATCGGAACAGAGCTCCGTGGCCGACTTACCTCTGTAGTTGGCCTGCTACACGCCGAAAGCACTACGCAAATTCCCGGGAGCTTGTACTGCAAGGGCTTCTTCCATGACGAGTCCTTTGGGGCCTTTGGGGTCGTTCACGGTCTACCGCCTTCAGGAACGCAGCCGATAACGCTGCATGGACTCCTCCGCAAAGGAAAAAGTTATTGTCCTCTACTGGAAGACCGCTTTCGATTGGCTTCCGACATCTGCAAGTGCATCTACACCTTCCATAAGGTCGGATGGCTGCACCGCAATCTCCACTCGATGAACGTAGTATTCTTCCGTCGGGATGGGGCTGGGAATGCTGAATGGGCCAAAGAACCCCGGATCTTAGGCTTCGCTAGAAGTAGGGAAAACCATCGCGACTCGTTTACCCATGGACCCGACAGAGATCATCAGCTCCGGCACTACCAGCATCCAGAATACCTCACACACACACACGATGTTCGCTACAGAGAGGAATTTGACTACTACTCGGTTGGAATGCTCCTCCTAGAAATAGGGTTTTGGAAGACATTGTCTACGATCACGAACTCGGATCGTTTGAAGGGCATATCGGACGAACAATTCAGGAGAGAAGTCATTGAGACTAGAGTTCCGCATCTCGGTGTTGCCATGGGAACACACTACATGGAGGCGACTCGTATGTGCCTAGAGGGAGGCATTGCAGGGAGGACGGACCATCCGGGAGGTGGGGCAGACATTTGCTACATGTCGTTTAAACGTTTGGTCATGGATCAGACTCGTCTTATTGAATAGTATTAGGTAGTTGGTGCAATGGCGAAGTCCTCCGACTGAGATCACACCGCCGCCGCAGCTTCGAACTATTGTGGCTGTGTGGCTAACCGATCGGCTTGAAGTTGAGCAGGCGATGGAGACGAGAAAGAGGGTGCTTGGAGAGGAGCATCCCGACACGCTGACCAGCATGAACAATCTCGCTTTTATATGAAAAGGTCAGGGCCGGGACGTGGAGGCTTTGGCCCTGATGACGGATTGTGGTCAGGCTCAGCAGCAAGTCCTTGGGCCGAACCACCCATACACACTGTCGTCTTTAGTTACCGTGGGCAAATGGGCCGGCTAAAGATGTTCTTCAAGAGCAAGTGTAACGATTTCGTATTCTAGCCTGAATGCATAACATGTAATTAAACGTACATCACTATCTATCATGTCTGCTTAGCCTCATTGTGGCTTGCGTGTCTTAGTCAGCTGGCAGTGCCTGCCGGCTCCCACTATACGGACGCATGCGTCCGCATAAGTCAGTAGAATTCCGCTTAGTCAACCGAATAACCCCGCAATACCAAAATCGCGGCCAACGCGACCAACACGCTCTTCACCTCCAACGCGGTTGCCGCCGCCGCCGCTGCCGCAATGGCGACCTTCGCAGAGGACTGCCTTCCTCTTGAAGGCTTTTTTGAGTCCCGTGAGGCCCAATTGCAAATTCTCAGTACTAGCTAAGCAGTCTTGTCAGAAAACACACTGCACTTTGGAATGGATGGAAATGACGTGGGTTGCAATGGCTTGATTGTGTTGCGTGTGCTTGCTTGTGGTTGCTTGTGGTCGCTCTCTGGCTTCGCCAGAGAGCTCATTTTTATACTGTGACAGGTGGCAATGTCGGTGGCAAATGGTGGCAAATGGTCAGCTCAGCTTCCATGAGCTTCTTTTCAGCTTGCCTGGCCACACCTCCTTTCTGACATGCCCAAGGTTGAGTCACCTCCGTCATCAACTCGCCAGCACCAGCACATGCAGCAGCCATGGCGCCGAATCTCGCCGCCGCCCAGCACAACCAAATCCGTGACATGGTATTGAGTGGAGAACTTACTGACGTTCAAATGGCTAGCATTGCCGGGTGCAGCGAGCGCTCGATTCAGACGATTCGATTGAACCTCCGACTCTTCGGAACCACGAAAGCCCCCCCAAATGGAGTCGGACGCCCCCGAAGTATCACACCTCCTATGCTGAGCGCCCTGTGTGACAGGTTGATTAAGAAATCCAATATGTACCGAGACGAGATAGTCATTTTCCTCTGGGACGAGTTTAACGCCCTTGTAACCACCTCGAGCATCGGTAGGGCGTTAATATCGGCAGGTTGGTCAAAGAAGGTTGCGCGCCGCGTTACGTAAGAGCGAAACGCAGACCTACGAGACTTCTACCTTCACAACCTGTCGGCTTTCCGCTCTTACCACTTAATCTACATTGATGAATCCGGATGTGATAAACGTATTGGGTTCAGGCGGACGGGATGGTCGCTATTAGGAGTTACACCGGTGCAAATCGCTCGACTCCACCGTAATCAGAGACACTAAATTTTACCAGCATACACACAGGATAGTATTATCCTTACACGTGTGTTCTAAGGATCGACCGACACTGCTATATTCGGGGATTTTATTAAACAGTTACTGCACCACTGTAGTAAATAGCCCGAACTAAAGTCAGTTCTTATTATGGATAATACTTCATTTCATCGCTTGGACACTATTGACTAATTGTGCGTAAAGGTTAATATAAAGCTGCTCTATCTGCCGCCTTACTTACCTGACTTAAACATAATTAAAGAGTTTTTTATAAAATTAAAAGTATTCATTAAACGTAATTGGGAAAATTACACAGGGCTTCCCTAAGAGGACTTTAGGAAATTTCTAAAGTGGTATGTTGACATAATAGGAGGAAGGAAGCAAAGTGTAAAGGGCCACTTCCGGCATATTAAAGTTTCTATTAAAGAGTTATAAAAAAAAAAGCTAAATACTCTATCTTAAAATTCACCTGCTAAATCTAGTCCTTAATACATTTATCAGCTTAATTTTTAATATTACGGATAAATTGCTGCGCAACACTACTCTTTACACCCTTCTTAATGTAAAAGTCCGCATCTTAACCTCTATAGACCAGCTTAAGGTCGAGTCCTTTAGCTAATATCAGATAGTAAGCCTTTTAATACTCCATCTTAATAGTTCTATCAGTAAATCGCAAGCATTGCTAATCACTATATCTCTTAACAGTAATATCTAGTGGTTTTAGAATCTTAAGAGGGGTAAGAGGATTAAATAGCGTTATTTTAATCAATATTAATGTTAATTCCTTAAACGCTAACACCTAATAAGGTAATACGTTAGTGATACTAATAGGGAGATAACTAACTTAGGAAGTAACTTTACGTTTCTGTTAGCATTCTCCGTCTTACTATTCCTCAGTATATAGCTGCTTACAAATCTCGCTTAGTATATTTTCGTAAGTGTGTAATCTATTACCCTATTTTATATACTTAATAAGGCTTTTAAGGTAATGTATCTTAAGTTTATAATATTTCTTACTAATACTATTATACCAACAGTGCAGTCTAAGGTTATAAGGTAGCTTAAGGCAGCGTATAAGATTATAAACGTCGTATTAAATTAAGGGTTAGCTAAAGGCCTCCTTTTTAACATTAAGCTGTAAAGCTCGTTCTGAAAACATCTGTTAAGATGCAAAAGCATACCCCCTTTTAATACCCTACCAAACTAATACAGTAGCTCTCATATCTATGTAATTAAATAAGATATCGACTCTTAGCTTCTTCCCATCACGAAATAGATAACTCCACGCTTATAACTATCGTTTAATAACTTACTAATTAATGTCAAGCTTACTAAAACGTTTAATTAAGTCCCACTTAGCACAGTCTGTTACAGATACAGCCACAATAGTATTATTAGCCTAGAAGGTTTTATTTAGTAGTAATTTCTTCTGCAGTAGCTTTTCTAACTTCGGCTGTAAGACCCTATCTTAATAAGCATTAAGCGCGAGAATAAAGTTCTACTCCGTATCTCTTATAATGCCCTTATTATTCACTGCCAGTTTCCACTCAATAAAGTAATAAATACAGATAGGAGGATATTTGTTATATACCAGGTTTTCACTCTAGTCAGTCAGTTGTAAAAACAGTAGTGTATGCTGGCCATTTACGCCGTTTTGACATATTGCGGCTACTTCCTAGCCAGTTTCAAGGCTAATCGATTGTGGGGTTTGCGTAGACAGGTGTTAGCTTAGGTCCTCAATTGTATCGACGAGAAGGTCCTCTGGCTAGAATTCCGTCTAAAACTTAAACGGGTCTAAAGGTAAATTGTAAAAGCTTGCTCATTCTAGTTAGATCGGAGGGACAGCACTTACCCATTTCGTAGATTTTGCAGTACTGTATACTTATGCTACTTTATATATGTATGTATTACTGTAGAATGCTATAGTCAGTGATTCCATTTTGATAAGGTAGATAGTTATCGGTGCGGCTCCGCAGAAGCTTCTAGAAGCGCCCTACCTAGCGCATAACCTCATTGTGCTAACCAGGCAGCTATTAGAAGACTAAGATCCCAATGTTCAAAGCAGGCGACATTGCTAAAGGAAAAGGAACTGGGACGGCGGATACCATTAACGTACACCTTAATCACACTACTTTCTAAAGTTGATAACAAATTTTAAGTTCGACAATCAGAATATAAAATATGTACTGTATATGCTATTACTGTTAATGCACTGCAACACCTGCGTGACACTAAGCCAGTGTCATTTAAGACTACTAGACCCTACTCTGCCCTTTCCCTAACAGCTTTCTTAAGTTCTTAATTATTGTTAGTTATTTTCTACAAACACAGTAGCTAACTTACCCTTAGTAATGAGAAAAACCTGTTAATCACATCTTGGCCGCCTACCTCCTTTACTCTGCCTACTTAGATCCAGTTTTCTAGAAGTCCTTTAATAACATAAACGTATTTTAACGGGCACGGCTCTATATCCTTGTTTGTAATGTCTAGATTCTTCATCTGAGTGATAACCACTTTAAGCTATCGATTAATGTTAGACTACTGAAGAATATAGCTACTTAACGTAAATGTCTGCTCTCTTTATACCCTGAAAATAAAATAGATAGTATTAGACAGGAAGAATACCATATCCCTTAGTGAAAGAATAACGTATCTCCATTCTCCTTCTGTATAGCTTTGCGGATAAGATATCTACGTCTCTTCCTAATGCTAGCTTAAGTAAGACATTTACTTAAAGCTAATATACCCTTTTTAAACTATAATCTAGGTTAAGTAACTATAGCTGTCTATATATAATACAGTATTATACCCTCCCTTAAAAAGAAATATCTAGTTTATAACATTACGTTACATATTTTAATCCTGCGTTAATACTACTACCCTTTTAGCATTACTGCTTGTTAAAATTGCATTGCGTATTTAAAGAAGTAACTGGTAATTATTTCCTTTTAAAAAAGGTAGTAAAGTTAAACAAATAGGGTTTTGAAGATTGAGAAGGTTTTATAGGTCATTTATTAACTGCTATTTAAAGAACCAGTCTTAAACATCTAGAAGTGTTTTACGCTTACAGGATTCCTGTTGAAATGCAAAAGGGGTCAAGGCATTGGAAAGCAGTGTGTGTTGAAGGTGATTAATTCTTTCTATCTTCGAGAGTGGAAGCCGTGTTATTATAGCCGTGAGGGTGGCCAGTGCACGGAGTGCA
>Ga0247780_1000900_pt1 | contig 22446 bp, 10 predicted proteins | sample UWRJL079202R5_FD_179927 | JGI IMG/M metagenome (GOLD analysis project Ga0247780, IMG submission 179927) | Plant litter microbial communities from Arlington Agricultural Research Station in Wisconsin, United States - UWRJ-L079-202R-5 | ecosystem: Environmental > Terrestrial > Plant litter >... | reverse complement strand
ATCCGGGGCCGCCTCGGAAGCTGCACTGGAGCTGGTGATGGCCAGCCACAGCGCTGGGCTCTCGGCCCCGTGGCAACTTCCGCCATACCCATACCGTCTTCGACGACAAAGTCTTTACTATTGTTCTCAACCTCAACCTGTAGCCCGGACCTGTAACTCGAGGTCAACCTTCGGCCGCCACCCATCTCGTCAACCCTATCTTGGATATGTACTTCATCTCCTCTCAACCACTTTTCTTGTTCCCTTCAACGTATCTCACCTTGTACTAAGTTTCGTTTGGCAACTCTTCCACGGCTGATAGCTTGGACCTGACCGATAGCCGCTATACCCTTGATAAATTGGAAAACAGTCCGCCAAGGAGGAGGAAGAGTGGTCCTGACGTCGGTAGATGGTGAGACCAGACGAAGAAGCTTCCGCCTACCTTTCTCCAAAGTTATTCTTGATTCGTCCCGCAATTTAGGTCGGACAGGATGAGTTGCATTGAGTGTAAAAAAATATCCTCCGATTGTACTGGAATCCAGACGTATGTAATGGGAAGCGGGCTGCTCGGGTACCGTTGCGAGGACTGGTCCAACCGATCGAGAAAGTGAGAGGGGATGAGAGCTGTGTAATAATAGAGATCATCTCCTGTTGCGGCTAGTAGATGGACCTTTTTAAGTATTGTTAGTATACAGCACCAATACGCAATATTGCATGAAGTTATACCTTTCGGTTAGCATCAGTCGACACAGCTTGGTCTTGGTAGTGCTGTTTCTGGGCAAGGGCAATAAGAACGGCGACGATATATGGGTCCCCGAAGTTTTTCGCCGGCTGGAGGCGCTGCCGCCGCTTGAGTTGCAGACGGATGGCGGGTCGGTTGGGCTGGCGGGATTTGGGAATCGGGACGGAGTTGTTGCGGCGTAATTTCGTGGCTTCGAGATCGAGATAGGCAAGCCTGGGTAGGTTCGGGGAAGAGGCGGGCGAGAAGAGCCCATCGGTCTTGATAGAAGCGACTACCCGTTGGCCGAAGGAAAAGGAAAGCTCGGTATTGCAACAGCGGAGGTTGAAGTGTGCGAGGAGATCGCGGATAATCGATGTCTTTGCTTGAAAACTGCCCGGTAGTTGACGTGCAGTGACCCGGAGCGATTCCGGGAACTGGGACTGCTTGTACCCGTGTAGTCCAATCTCTTTACCAGCGAAGTGACACTCGAGAAGGGCGAGGTGCTGCAACGTCAAGTGGAGCGGCGGCACAAATAGGCGATCTCCATTATGTTTTCGCAAAATATCATTAATGGATAGCGGCTCGGTCTTATTAAGACACTTGGGCGGTTCGCTCTGGAAGTCCCCTTCAATTGCGTACTTGCCATCAGGCGTCGGCATTTTGGATATTCGGGCGAGGTTTGGAATGGCTGTCGCGCGGATTGACGGGTCGCTTAAATGGCCGCCGCCAGGTCAAAAGCACATGACGCGCTTCTCCGGACGTGCTCGGCGAGGCCAAACGCTGCCCATCCCGGCCTAACATAATGGCCACTCCATTGCAATGGGAAGGAAGACTGAACTATGTTTGACACTCAACACTTCTCAGATATAATTTAAGAAACAAAGCAACCGCACACAATGGAACATTCACATTGATTTGAATCCAGAATCCAGTGCTTCACACACACCTAACCTTCACACTACCCTGACCATTCTGTTCTGAGATCCCTCTTCGATTACCCCTTTCCCCAACGCCACCGCGTTACAAAATTACTTTGCGTCCCTGGCACTTATTATAACATCATAGAGGACTGTCAGAAAGCACTGCACTCCTGGAAATGGTAGAAATGAATGGGGGTTGCAGTTGCTTGATTGTCTATCTCGCTGTCCACGTCAACGTTAGGCAGAGCGGCGGCGGTGGCAAGCGTCGGGCTAGCTCAGGACGGGAGCATCATGTCAGAGACGGCAGCCAGGTTGTAAAGGGGGTACGGGTAGACCAGCTCGATAGTGCTTAGGTAGATGGGGGATGTGGACGCCTTAGAGGTCCCAGTACCGTACGTAAATGCGTGCCTTGTTGGTGAGGGTGTCGGCGTTAGCCACGTGGATGCCCTTTACGACGAAGGCGTACCTGTACGTCGGGTCCGTAATGTGGAATAGGACGCCCCGTGGGTGTCGAATAGGCCGTACTGGTTTAGGCACTTACAGCTATGATTAAGGCCGCAGGCGAGCTGGTCCCGGACGCGCTGGTATAGCGCGGACGCTAAGACGGGGTGGTGGGGCCGGCGGCCGTGTGCGCTGTGGGCGGGCGTGTTGGGGCACGCGGGGTCGAGGGAGCCGTCACGGCAGAGGCTGAGGAGTCAACCGTGTCGGCCCGTGCTCCGGATTTTTCTCGCCCCGGCCGCGGACGCGCCAGGGACCCGCCGAGATCAGGCACCTCCACGGCTGCCACAGGCCCATTTTTCTCCAAATGCACTCCACTCTCCGCATTTCAATTGGCTGTTTGAGCGCAGCGCCCCTGGAGGGCCGCCGGAGGCATCGCCCTCGTCTTGTTTTTTTTTTTTTTTTTGGAGGCGAACCCTCCGGGGGCGCCTCTGCTCGCTGCGCTCGAAAGTATGGGCTGGGCGTTGCTGGCCGGCCGTCGACGCAAATGCACCCCTCCTGCCAAGCCTCGTATTGGCGCTGTGGTGGGCTTCACGCAGCCTCTGGTCTTTGTTTTGCCAAATTGGCCCGCAAAAAAACAGCTGTCGCGAATGGCGTCGCAATCTGTCACCAGCAGCTGAGCATTCGATCGCTGTGTCAATTCGTTCCAGTGCTGACCATTTGCCTACCACACCACCCCAACAGCGACCTTCAAAATCCCGTCGCTCACCCTCCATCTTGATCCTGGGGCTGCAGATTCATCGAACCGATCTCGCTGCTCTCGTCGCCAAGGCCTCTTCGGTCTCTTTCTCTGTCTTTGCCCTTTCCGGTGCTGCAGAGTCGGGATCTTGTCTCTTCTCCATTGTCCCCGTTTCTTGCCACTCTTCTGCCAGCATTTCTTTGATCTCTTGATCCGCCGGTGACCATGCCAGGCGCTATCATAAAATGACGCCTGTCCCCCTAAAAGTGACAGCCCAGCCCAATCTCTCTTCTCCTCACCAGAACTGACAGCCAGTCTGCTCTAGCCCATCATGCCGCCTTCTTTAACATCACCGTCTCCTCCCCTCTCGTCTTCTCCTTACCTCTCTCCTCACCTTTCTTCTCACCTTTCTTCTTCTCGAATCTCTCTTTCTCCCATCACGGCAACGCGGGTACGCTGCCGTCCTTTCTCTCTTTCCGCAGGTCATCGTTCCTCCCCTTTAGCAGCACGCCGTTATCATTCCTCTCCCGCGCCACGCCGCTCCCTTCGTCTGGCAGCGCAGGCGCAGGCACACGCCGACCGGTTTGGTCTCACCGGCTTGATCATCCTCCCTATCCCCGACATCCAAGGCATCGCGGCCGCCATATCCAGACACGCCGAAGAGCGCCGCGACCAGCTCCTCGCGGGAACGTCAACCCAGGAGACCCTTATCTACCACAGCGCCACAACCGCTCACATCAACGCTCTTAACAGACGTGACAGTATCTACCCCGGCCGCATCACCTTTTTTGGCAACGAGAGCGGTCTTCTCTACTTCAGAATGCCGTTACCGCTTCACGAGATGGCCCATCTATATCTCTACGACGAGATCCGACATCTGATTAACCGGATGGGTCTAAGGTATGCTATCCGGCCCACCGGTTCCTCGACATACAAGGGCATTGGTTCCAAGAAGAAGGAGGGCGACGGTGGCATCCGGCCCGATCCGCCTCGCTGGGCTGGCGACCATTTTCCTACCTTAGTGATGGAAGCAGGAAATAGCGAATCCCTTCAGCTACTTCACAGGGATAAAGATTGGTGGTTTGACAACTCGCCACCAGGCCAACCCCGTGGGGATGTCGTGGTCGTTCTCCTTATCAAGATGGAACGTCACCAGCAACGCATCCTCGTAGAGCAGTGGTATCGTGGCCAGCAATCCCCTTTCCATACCGTCGCTATTATACCGCACCCAGATAAGCCGCTTATTCTGTACGACGCTAGTCATTGGGTCGTGGAGGGTGCACCGATGATCATCCCTTTTGAGCACGTGTTCTTACGACCACCGACGGGGCCGAGGGAGACGAACCTCGTTCTGACTGGGAAGTTCTTTATCAACTTGGGGATGCACTGCTGGCAGAGTAGCAGGACCCATGACGATGCGTAGGTCGGCCATCTGGCACTTGTAACAATGTCTCTGGCAGACAGTTATGTGGGGTATTCTCTGGTATTTTATAGACATCTAGCACTCGTATATATCTACTGTTGGAATCACTGGCATGATGGGACATTACTTTGTGACGGTTTTGCTTGTTGTGCTCCCGCTCTCTGCAGAGCCCTGTTTGGCGCAAAAGACCGAGGTGCCGTGCTGTCCAGACATTCTCGAGAGGGCCAACGGAGATAAAAGCTGTCGTTGGGTTAAAGCAACCCCTGATTACTGGTACGTTTTACCTAGACCGTTTTTACGCAGGCATAGGGCACCTTTCTACGTGCTGGCAGTAACCGATAGCTGGGAATGGTATAGGGAGACGAGGTCAAGGTGGAAACCGTATCGGGGCTAGACTACCTGCTAAAATGCACACTGGTAAAGGACTCAAGCGGTAGCCGGAGCCGGAGCCGGAGCCCCAAGAAGCGCGAACGAGGCGCTGGGAGCCAGAACCAGGGCGGCGGCAATTGGAAGGACGACGACGACGACGACGACGACGACAGCCGCGGACGCAAGAGACGGCGGAACTCCTCGGTACTAAGTTCTTTCCTGAGTCAAGAGTGTTTAGCACAGTGGTAGAATGACCATTTGGCCGCTTTGCGATAACCCCCGTGCGCGCGTGTGTGTCTGTCAGCGTTCATGTACTTTTTGCTGAGAGTGTGTGCCGAGTGTATGTGTGTGGTGGCATCATGCTGCTCGTCAGTCCACTCCTTGATAGAGTTGTTGCCGTGGTTGAACTTTTTTTTTGGCGTTGTGCAGAAAGTCAAAGGCGTTCTGGTGTTGATTAGACGGGAAAAAAATAGTGGTATTACAACTGGCGAAGAGTTCAAGCTCTCTCTTGATTGTTGCCAGAAAGAAAGGGGTTCAGGGGCCTCGGCCACGTTGATCACCCAAGCATCGACTGCAGAGCTGAGTCAGCGCCACCGTCTATGGCGGCATGAAAGTGCAGCGGCATGGCTGGACGCCGTGCACTGGAAAACGATGGATGCCAGACCATTTTGGCTTGGCTCTCCCTAGGGAAAGTTCCCTTGGGGGGAAATCCACACCAAAGCTGGATGTAGAGATGAGCCTTCTTATTACGCAGCACACTCTGCATGTCCTTGAGGGACACAGAAACTTGGACAGGCTTGCGTCCTCGGCTCGGAGCACAAAGTTGGGGAGGGCTCCCACCTCAGCGAGGGTGGGAATCTCATGGGCTTCTTTGGAGCCGTTTTCATCAGGGGGGAGGATCTGTTCGGCGGTGATGGTAAGTGGTGATGTGGTGGAAATGAGGATGGACTTGGCTACGTGCGGCGACCGCCATGACCTAGAGGAGTTGGATAAGTTTACTGTACAGACTCCACCTCGCTTTCCCGCCCTCCCTGGTTGTGGAGAAAAGGCCTGGCTGTTTTTCGTCATCCATTTCCGCAAGGACAAGGAGAATACCGGCCCGATGGAAAGCGGTCGGTTCCGCCTCAGCAGGGTCAACAGGTACAATAAGCAGGAAAAAACACGCCCAGTCTTGCATGACGAGCAGCGCCTTTGCCGTGCCGTTCCAGTCGTACGTTCCGTCTGTCCGGACATGGCATTCCACCGGCAAGCCACCTACAACACCCTCAGACCACCTCGACGCAATTTCCCCCTGAACCAAACCAACATCAACCTCAACAACTGGACCCTGAAGTACAAGCTCCTCACACAACGCGCTACTGTTCTGCCTCCTCACCACAACCGTCCTTACCACCTCGGTGTAACGGACAGCGTCATCCTTGTAAAACAAGAAGTTCACTGCCAAATTATGCGACGCCCAACTCCACGACGGCGCCCTCCATCTCTCCGGCCGCTGCAACCCCGACCCCAAACCCGGGACCGTACTGCGTCCGTCCGGGCGAGGGAACTTCCAATCGATAATCCACAAGAGACAAGCTGGCATTTGACTTCTCCATAGGCCCAGGAGGCATCGATCTCCTGTTAGTCTTTCCACGTGGTCGACAATGCCAAAGAGGGCAACGAGTTTGTCGTCGTCTTTGGTGAGCCCGCATGTGGTATACTGCGTGATGATGTTATCCCAATCTGGAATAAGTCTTGCGGCTCTTGCGGGCGTCAGTCCGAGCTTTTGTATCTCCATGGCGGTGATTCGGATGTCTGTGTAATCGCCAATCTGCATGACGGGAAGGGTAAGCTGGCTAAAGATGGATTCGGAGCCTAGGTTTTCCAGACAGAGCCAGAAGATTTGGGACTTGGTGAAGTGAATTTTCCTAGCCGAAAGGAGTCGCTCCTGGAGTACCCAGCCCCTTTTGTGTAATGGTGAACTTGGGAGCGTTGTTAAGAAAAAGATGAGGGGGCTTCGCGAGGGGTTTCATGATCGGCGTAGCCAAAGTGGTACAGCAGTAACCCGCATCACATCTTAGGCAGCATAAAAACATAACGTCCAAATTATCATGCGTACTTATAAGGGCGTTAAGCTCTTACGTCTTTCCATATGTAAGAATCTTGAGTCTATCGAGAACACTATGATGTTAGGAAGCAGTCACTCACATGGACAACAATTTCATCAGCTTCCACGCCCTGTGTGCAGCTGTTTCAAAACTGGGGCTGCAGCGCCACGGTAAACGATGAAGAAAATCAGAGCGCCACTGCTTTTCTTGTGCGGCCATTTGCCGTAACGGGCCATATAGTTATGTGTGTGCCGACTTCTGATTGACGGGCTAATTTTAATGGAGATGATGTCTTGTGCGGCTAATTTGTCGTAATAAGGTGGTTGTACGATGTGTACGATGCGTACGCCGACTTCTAATTAACGGGCAAATGGATGGAGACGATTTTTAGGGTCTGTAGTATTGTGGTAATGATATTGAGGCGGAGATTGTAGCTGAGGAGATCTGGCCGCTTACGTTCGCTTGTGGGGAGGAAATCTGGTTAATTGTGCTCGTAGGATAGTAGTGCTCTGGCAGTTGCGACTGGGCCATGATCTCGAGCTGCGATCTTGGCTTTCTCTAATCCACTATCTTAGCTCTCCCTAACCCGTGATCTTGACTCTCTTCGCCTCGCACGCCATACGGATGGAAGAAGGAATTGCAATTGCAGAGGCGGCGGTTCGGTGATGGTGGCGAGGAAGGCAAAGATGGATGGAGGTGGAGAGTTGAAGATGGAGCGAGGTTGTGGAGTTGTGGAAGGTGGAAGGTGCGCACGGGAGTGACTGGTGATGTCGATGGAACATTGACAGACTCCAAGTGTTCGAAATCATTTTGGGATGCGCTCTTTATTGGGGATTTCCTTGATGCTTGAAACTTCCTTGTCCGCTCCACCAAAAGCGGAGGCGACTTGTGGCGGGCCATTTCGATTATTGATCGATAGGGTCGAGTCACGATCTGTTTGGACCGCATTGAAGGAACTCAGATATAATTCGGGATTGGACTCTCGCCACTGCCAAGACAGCGCGATAGGTACCTAGGCACCTGCAGGGTGCAGAAGGAGAGCGCAACCAACAGGAAGCTGTTAGGGGCTGGCCAAGGCCAACTGACGTTGCTTATGTCGTTTCCCTCGCGCTTGCCACCATGGAGGACAGGGTCTCTAGCCCAGAGTATCTTGCGTATGCAATTCAGGCGGGAGACGATTGGGATCCGACAGACAGAGGGTCTCACGACGGCAGTGTCGACACCGTAGAGAACATGCTTGACTTCGGAATCCGCCACACCCAGGTAGGGGACTTCGCAGGAGCCGAGAAGCGATTCCGCATAGCGCTGTCCGTCTTTAAGAGGGCTTATGGGCCTCTTAACAATCGCTCACTCAAGGTTGCCGAGATGCTCATCTCCGCCTATTCTCGCCAGGAGAAGTGGGAGGAGTGTGAGAATATACTGGGTCGACTCGCCGAGGCATATTGGGCGTTTGGATCCGGTGGACAGGGACAGGGAAAGGCAGTTGGTGCAGGCTGGGCAGCAGACCCTTTGAACCACACCCGCTTTCGCTGGCCATGGACGGAGTTCCCTCCAACGATTGACACACGACACCAATCCGTACAGCGCCAGTTCCTTAGCGGCACGCGGCGCTTAACTGTGCAGGTTGTGTTTGCTCCCTCGACGAGCCGCACCTGCTCTCCCCGGCTGGCTTTCCCTCCCACGATAGACACGAGACCATGTCCGCTTGGTGGTGCAGCGCCGTCCGGTGAGATGAGACAGACTGACTTTCTGGCTTGGGGGCCCCTTTGTACCGGCGTAGACGCGGCTGCTAAGCTCCCAAACGTTAACCGTTATTGATTCCCACAGTTGATGTAAGTGCAACCGCGACTAGCGCTGCGGCGCCTTATATCATGTCCTTTCTAATTGACTTTTGATGGAGTTCGCGCCGGCCTTTGCGAATGCCTCGGCGCGCCCCGCGACTATCGCTGCGCCGCTGAACTATCATGTCCTTTCCGATTGAGTTCGCACTGACCCCGAATGACTGCGGCCGAGCAACTATTGCTACGCCCCTAGATCCTCTTTTTTGTGATGTAGTTCCCACCCTGCGGCCTGATTGACTTGTAATTACGTTCACGCCACGTGACCCGTGACATGTCACCACGTATTGGTTACCCCGCATCGGCACGTTAACGCCATCCAGGGCTTTGCAAATAAACACACAGGTGAATGCGGTCACGTGTTAGGTCATATATTATGTCGCGTCTCCCACTGTTTTGTTTTTTTTTGTTTTTTTTTGTTTTTTTATTTATACACGCCCACACACCTCCACAGCATTCACCATTCCCCATTTCCCATCGTCACATACCAGTCGCAGCTATCATGGCGCAAAACAACAACCTCCCTGTCCTCGCTCTCGGTGTTGGCTTTGTTGGCGCCATCGGTCAGCAGCTCACGGCCATCGATCATCGGCTCACGGCGGTCGAGCAACAAGTTCAGCAACTTGGTCAGCAACAAGCTGCAGGCTTCCAGCAACAAGGTCAGCGGCTCACAGCTATTGAGCAGCTCCTCCAGCAACAAGCTCAGCAGCTGCAGGCTATCCACGGCAACGTGATCCATCACCATCACCATTACCATCACAATCACCACTATCACAATCACAACTATCACAATCACCACCATCACAATCACCACCATGGACAACACATAAACATACAGCCGCTGCAACTGAACTAGGGGCTAAACGCAGACCTGTTGGATTTATCAATCGAGGTGGAAGATGTCCGGGTTATATGTGAAGAAATCAGAACCCGGTCGGAAAACATCCAAATTGGACAGAGAAATTTGCACCAGTATGTTCCCACTACAACTATCATCCTGTGAGTACTAACAAGGTAGTTGTACACTTTTTCCTGGTGGCCGTCTCCTACCACTTCGCGATATTCGGACAGGAGATAAGATCCCTGCATATCCCGAGACTCTTGCTGATATTTCGAATCTGAACGAATTCGAGGCAGCGCGCATTCTCCGAGCTTTGCGGCAGCGCCGGCCTGCTACGTTGCCAGCCATGAGGGAAAGGATCAGGCAAGCGACGATGAATCAGACCTAAATATAGGACTACTAGCCAAGATAGGAATCACAGCCACAACATGATGGTGATAGGAAATGACAAACGGCTGATAACAAAGTAACAGCAAGTGACAGTGACAGATGGGGGGACCAAGTGACAGGTGACAGACGGGGAGAGGGAACAGTCGAGTTAATGCGGGAAGCAATCACGCAACCCGCCAGCCCCCACGTTTGTGCCCCGCAACCATCTCTGCGCCGCCGATTCACTTCTGGTTGAGTTCGCGCCCTGTGACCATCGCTACGCCGCCGACAACCCCGCTCTTCCTCACCTAGCTCTTTCGACTTGGAGACAGGCCTAGCTAGTTGCAATACACTACCTTGCCCGTTATACTAGGAGTTATCCTCTCCTAGGAATCTTTCCCTCCTAGGAATCGTTCCTAGGAGGCATTTGCTCCCAAGAGTTATTCGCTCCTAAGAGTCATTTGTTCCTAGCAGTCATTCGTTCCTAGGAGTTATTCGCTCCTAAGAGTCATTTGTTCCTAGCAGTCATTCGTTCCTAGGAGTCATTCGTTCCTAGGAGTCATTTGTTTTTAGGAAATGAGTTAGCAACGGGATGCTTTAGGCTGCAGGATGTGGGTTGTGGAATGACAGCTATATTAAGTGATGGGTGCCTGCTAAAAACGGCGGTATTCCCACATGGAAACATATACTAATAGTAAAAGGTATTATTATTAGCAGTATGCTTTTATACGCAGTTAATAAGTATTCTTATATTATAAAGAGGAGGACGTCTTTTATCTTATTCTTTATAAAAAAAGAATATTGAAAAGGAGGAATTATATAATAACCTTATAAGCTGTCACCTAAGCTAGAGCAGCCTAATTAATATTCTATTAATGGAACAGTGTATATAATATTATACACTGAGCTAAGAGTGTAATGACCTAAAGCTTTCATAACTAATTATGAATTATTTAGTCTTAATACTTACGCTTATCTGCTAAGCAGTTTAAGAGTTACTAAGTAAAAGGTACTTAATAACAGAATGCTTATTCTGTAAGTAAGTAAAGTCTTATTAAGTAAGATACAAAGTATCTTTTAGATAATTAGTATAAATAAACATTATTATAACTATTATAACTCTACTGACTTTATTTTAACCTTTAGATTGTAAATATTACTTTATAATTATTTAGAATACCAAAAGGTAAGGACTTTATTAGCTTATAATACGTTTAGCTATACTAACATCTTCTTTTAATAACTTCTTTCTAAGAAACGTTACCTTAACACTAAATATAATAACGTTATGTAAACCCTTAATTTAAAAGCTTAGGAGCTTTAAGTAACAGCTATTTAATTAGATTAGATAGAGAAACAGTGTTATAAGACTAAGGTACAGGCCTTTTTTATATTTAGCTAAGAGGTTAACATGCTTTAATTCCAGAAACAGAAGGAAGCTTATTTAACTACTCCTTTTAAAGTAAGTAAGTCTTTTAATTAAAGGTAGTGTTAAACTTCAGGAACCCACAAGGCTGTAGTAAAAGCCTATAGTCTCAGAGGAAGAAGTGCGTACTAGTCCAAGCTGTACTAAAGTACCCTACAGCACTGTAGGAAGCAAACAAATGGCCTGAGTTGCAGAGGTAGTGCCTCTGTAAGAGGGTTATCACAGTGGATATTAACACTAAAAACAAGAGGATCCGGAAGGCAGTCTAACTAGAAAATAATAAAGTTAATTGTTTAACTAGAATTAGATACAGAAGAGGAGAGGGCCTGTTATAGGCTGTAGGAGGCTCTGGAAGAATTCCAGAGCCTTTTGTAAAGTGGAACTAACTAATATAATAATAGAATAATACTGTTCGAATCCATTCTGCGTAGTTCTGTTACATAATGGCTGACGTAGCCACTATAGTGTTTTAGTTAATTCTGTAGGGCAGTAGCCCCACTAGATTCAAGGGAGTTCCACCCTTCTGGATTTTAGTAGATTCTGAGTACTCCAGGGGCCACAGGGAGCCCTGGAGTGGGTTAGAATCTTCTAGAACTCTCTAGGGTTCTAAAAGATTCGACCAGTAGTTATAGAGTACGCAACTACGCAATAGCTACAAGCTGTTGCTTACTAGAGACCCCTGTAATACAGGGAGCCCACAGGGCACTCAGTAGCTAGAAACTAACATAGTGTAATACCCCTTAAGTTTACAGTCACACAGATTATATTACAGATATTACAGACATTACAGACATTATAAAAGGCTACTCCTAAGGCTTTATATAATTAGTAACTAAGAAAGACTTACCATATGCTTTTATAAAGCAACTTAACGCGTACTATTACGACCTGCACCCGACACAGGCCTCGAGAGGACTGGCGCGGGTTAAGACAGAACGTATAGCAGGACGCCAACAGGTAAGGGGCGTTCCGAAGACGGCTTGCTGAGCTAGCACTCCTAGACGGAGGTTCAATGTCACTGTAGGTCGCTGTCACTATAATGCACAGGGGTAAGCCTGAACAGTAGGACATGAATGAATAATTAAATACTAGCGTAAGGAACTAAAGTCCCTTACAGAGGTTATGGGCATAACTATAGCTATCTATACTAACTAACTAAAAGGTACTTCGTACCTTACTTAATCTGTTATACTTAGTGGTACACCACGTAGTTACGGCCAAGCAGTTAACTAAGTAGTGCTTAGTGTTATTAGTCCTTATAGGCCACTAAGCACTTTCTTACTAGTCGTAAGGGCTTCAGGTCTTTACACCCCTGGCCCAGTGCGTCTAGACAGTGTGCACCGTCTTCCTGCACTGTTCCTTCTGCAGGGGATTCGTCAGACCGCCTCGGCCCAAGTGACGGCCTACAGGGTCGTCACACGTACTTAACCTAATATATAGCGTCAGCTGTTAGCTTAAAAGGTTATACCTTCTCTAAACCCTAAGGGAGAGCCTTACTATTAACTAAAAGCACGCTGTTATTATAAAGTAACTTCTAAGCCAGAGCTAAAGCCTAAGCCAGAGCTTAAGGCTAAGGCTTAGTAAAGGATTATTCTATGTAGCGATTTATACTTAAATTAACACCTTTTGTTAATAATAACTAAAAAATTAAAAGAGCGGGTTACTACAGGCAGCTTTATTAAAAAACAGGTAAGAGAATTAGGTTTAAGCCCTAAGAGGCCTGTGAAGAAGATTAGAAGCGGCTGTATAGTAAAACTAACAGAGAAGGTAATCAGTGCGAAATAATAAAGCCGTTAAGACTAAAATCGCAATTTCCAGGCCTTTTACCGTATATTACAACCTACACCTAACACAGGCCTTAAGAGGACTAGCGTAAGTTAAGACAGAACGTATAGTAGGACGCTAACAGGTAAGAGGCGTTTTAAAGACAGCTTATTAAGCTAGCACTTTTAGATAGGGGGTTTAATGTCACTATAAGTCGCTGTTATTATAATGTATAAAGGTAAGTCTGAAAAGTAAGATATAAATAAATAATTAAATACTAACGTAAGGAACTAGAGTCTCTTACAGTAGTTATAAGCATAACTATAACTATCTATACTAACCAGCTAAAGGTACCTTATACCTTACTTAATAGTTTATTACTTAATAAGGAATTAAGTAACTTATTATTAAGCACCTTTTACTTAAAGGTCTTACAGATACTTAGTAAGTAAGCACCTTTACTAAAACTAAGTAACTACTGGTTAGTTATAAGGGCTTTAAGTCTTTACACCCCTAGCCTAGTGTATAGTACCGTGTGTACTGTCTTCCTGCACTGTTCCTTATACAGGGGATTCGTCAGGCCGTTCCAGCTTAAGTGGTGGCTTATAGGGTCGTTACATAATTCCCCCTCTTTAACATTCTTTTTCTATAAAAAATCCTAATAAGAGCGTTCCTTCTTTCTTAACGTAACTATACTTGCTAACCGTGTATAAAAGCGTATTTTAAAAAACAGCACTTCTCGTCACTGTAACTTTACAGACTTCACTTTAACTTTTAAATTATAAATGTTACCTTATAGTCGTTATTCTTTAAAATCGCTTTCCTGTCTTGTTACCTCATAATCGGACAGTTATTTTAAATACTTACTAGCAGGAGCTTCGTCTTTATGTGACACGTTTAGTTATAATGACGCTTTCCTTTAACAGCTCATTTTTAAAAAGCGCCGCCTTAACACCAAGTATAACGCTACTACGTGGAATTTAAAGCTGAAAACTTAAAAGCTCTGTAAAGCTGCTACTTAACTTAAGTGGATTAAAGTTCAGCGCTGTAGGACGGAAGAGTGAGCTTTCTCCACGTTTAGTTAGGAGGTAGAGATCCTTTATTTCTAGGAGTAGGAGGAGGCCTGTCTAGCTGCTCCTCCTAAAGCTAGCAAGTCCTTTAACTAGGGAGGCTTTCTAGCAGGAACACCTGCCAGTTCTTTTTCCAAGGGGTCGCCACAGCTAACAACCTCTTCTTAACTTAATTTGTAGCTCCTTTTTTCCATACGTGAAGGGCGGTCCCCTTCTTCTTTTTCTTTTACTAACTTCTTTTTTTAACAGCGCTTACTCCCACGTGGAGCTCGCTAGGAGCTCTAGGAGCCCTGCCTCCTTATTAAGTCTAAGGTCCTTATAACCCTGGTTAAGGGTTCTGATAAATGTCCTTTTATATCTATTAAGGAGTTTCCTGCCACTTTTTAGGCTCTAGGTCCCATAATAGTCTTACTCTTTAGTATAATAGTTTAGATGTCAGATCTTATCTTATTTTTCTATTTCTAAAGTAAACTAGTTAATCTACCTCTTTAAGACTACACTAACTGGTTTAACCTTCACTTCACGTCCTTTATAAGTAGTTTTAATTAATCTGGGTTCTTTCGGTGGAATTCCATAACTAGGTCTAGGCACTTAAGATTTTTAACTAGTTCCCACAAGTTACTTTTAAGGCTGTAATCTAACCATTTAATAAGATACTTAAACGTGTTCTTTCCCTTTCGTAAATCTACAACTTCCTTAATATCGTACTTATCCTTATCGGCGTTAACCTTAATCTTCTTTTCCAGGGGAACTCCCTTTAAGGCAGGTTTTAGAAGTAAGACGTGAAAAACCTTAATCTACACCTTTATACTAATAGGTAGGTTTAGTTTATAATTAAAGGTGGTAACCTTTTTCTTAACTTAGAAAAGTCCGTACCTTTTAAAGTCAAACTTCTTACTAGGCCGTTTTAAACGTAAGTTTCGTAAAAAAAAGGTAGATATAATCCCCCTCCTGAAAAGTCAGTCCCTTAACTCGTTCGCTATTATAATAAAGTCCTTTCTTAAGTATTAATTACTTAGTTTAATGTTTATTAGCAAACTTTTTTATTCACTTACGTATAAACTTAAGTTCAGCTTACAGGTGGTTATACAGTTCTTACATCCAGTCTACACAGATTACAGCTTAAGGGGCGCTAGTAGGCAGCCCTTAACGGAGCTTAGGCTCTTTACTGTAATTAGTGAAGAATAATGACACACTTATTAACTTAACTAGCGTTATATTATAAGTTATTTACACTATTAGTAATAATTTAAGCTAATTATCTTATTTAAAGTTAATATAAGCTTAAAGATACATTATAAATATCTAGTTAACTTACTTTATTTAACCATCTATCTGTAGGTGGAAAGCTGTTAAAAGCTTACTTCTCACACCCATTTTTTACATTAATCCTTATTAAAACTTTAACATAATTAACTTATCTTAATCTGTAATAATATTATTTAACTAAAGGTGTCGTAAAACTACCTCTTTCTTAAAAACATAAGTAAGTTACTCTGCTGTTATATCCTTTAAAGTGGGTAAAAAGTAAGCCCACTTTATTAATCTATTAATTACTATAAAGATTTAGTTATAAGTAACCCTTATAATAAGGTCTTTAAACTTTAAAATCCCAGTAATAAAGTTAAGTAAGACGGAACTTTATAACGCTTATAATATAAAGAGTGGTTTAAGAAGTCCATAAGGCTTATAACGCCAGTTTTACTTTTAATAATAAACGTTACAGTTATTAACCACCTTTTTAACTAACTTCTTTATTCATAAGAAGGCGTACACTTATTAAGCCTACGTGAAAGTCTTAACTTAGCCTATATATCCCCTAAGTCAAGACTTATAAATCTACTAAACGTACTCCTTTTAATTACCTAAGTTGTAAATATACAGTTTCTCTTAATATTAAAGCCTTACTCCTAATTTAAGCGTGCCATTTACACCTTCTAACAGCTGTTTTAACTAATAACTAGTTTCGTTATAATTTAGATACTTTAAGTATTCTTTACTACAGTTTTATAAATGCCTTAAAAAGTCTTCTAACAGGTACTTATACTTACAGGTCCCTTTTATTAACCTTTTTACTTAAAAGTCCTATTATTACTAATAAATGTTATACTTTATTTATAAGTTTATATAAACGTTAATAGTTTATTCTAACGTTTAATTATCTGACACTTACAGTATATACTTTAATATGCTGTTCTTAACTTTATTAAATATAGTGATAGGGATTAAGACTAGATTAATATCCTTATAGTCTTATCTTTAACTAAAAGTATTAACTTACCTATTATCTTTTCCTTTAATATAATAAATCTAGAAGTGGAACAAGGCTATTAACTCTGCCTATTATACTTATTATAGATTAAGTTCCTTCGTTAAAAAGTATTAAAGGTTATTATAGTCTGAAAAGATTTAAACCGGTTCTTTTATATTACTTAAATACAGTGCCCACTTAATAAAGTATTAAATAATCGCCATCAGTTCCTTATTATAAATTAGGTATTATAAAGCTAAGCTGTAGATTCCTTTTAATAAGAAGGTAACTAAATAACGTTTCCCATCATCTTAAACTTAACTAAGTTCTCTACTAATTACAAATTTTAAGGAGTCTATTTCGACTTAAAAGGGCTTTAAGAAATTAAGGAGGGCTAGGACTAATGCTGTAATAAAGGTATATTTAAAGTCCTTAAACGCCTTTTACTGTCTATTAGTCTATTTAAACGGTTTACCTTCTCCTATAAGCTTATATAATAGTTTTATAATCTTTATAAAATATTTAATAAAGTACTAATAAAAGTTTATAAAGCTGATAAAAGCTTATAACTTTTTTTAATTCTTTAAAGTAAGTTAGTCCTTAATTACCTTTATCTTCTCTAATTACGTTTTAAACTTTCTAAAGGTTACCTTAAACCTTAAATAGTTTAGTTCCTAAATATAAAAATGGCTTTTCTTTAAGTTTACTGTTAACTTTACCTTTTTAAAAGTTATTAAAACTTATTATATATACTTTTAATATTCTTTTAAAATTTTAGAATAAATTAAAACATTATCTAGATATATAAAGATAAACTTATTAAGGAAAGGGTGGAGAACACTGTTAATAAGGCCTTAGAAAGTCACAGGGGCGTTTATTAATCCTATTAGTATAATATAATATTAATAATACCTATTATAAGTTTAAAAAGCCGTTTTATACTTATCCTTTTCCTTTACTTTAATATAATTAAACCTTATAGGGAAATTAAGGTTAAAGAACTAATTTACTTTAATAATCTACTCTCACATTTCTATAATAAGTAGTAATAAGTAACGATTCTTAATTATATCCTTATTTAACGTTTAGTAATTAATAACTATATATAATTTACTATCTCCCTTTCTTAAGATAAACAGCATTAGGTACCCTATTAAGGACTGGGACTCTATAATAAATCTATTCTTTAAATTTTTATTAACATACTCCCTTAAGGCCTTAGCCTGTTAAGGGTTTAAGTGGTAAGGCTGGAAGTTATAGAGTTTTAGTCCCAGCTTCAGCTTAATTTTATAATCTTATAATCTGTAGTTTAGTAGTTACAGTATCTTTTTTCAAAACAGGGTAAACTTCTTATACTCCGTTAGTACTTTAAATAAGTTAACTTCTTCACTTATCTGTAAATCAGCTTTTATCTTCCTTCCACCTTTTAAATTGTTATTTAGGCAATATAGTAGACCTTCTAATCCTTTAACCGTCTTAATAAACCTAACTTAAACTGTGTTTAATTTTAAGGGTTTAATATACTTCTAAGTGCTTTATATATCTTTAAAACGGTTTAATACCTTTTTAACTTTCTTTAAATAATAATTACAGTTAGGGGACTTACTAAAGGTAAGGTAGCTACTCCTCCAGTTAATTACAGGGTTATACTTTTCCAGCTAGGGTAGACTTAAGATTATATTATAACCTATAATTAGTGTAACGTTAAAGTCTACTTATTATTTATCCCTATCTACTTTAATTAGGAGTGGTAAGTAGTAGGTAACTTTACTGTTATTATACTAATATAGGCCTCCTTCTCTATTTTAAATAGGAATAGCCTTTTTATACTCTTTATTAGGGAGTTTCCTTTAATTAACTAATAAAGGGTATATTAGATTAGAAGCACTTTTGTTATTAATTACTGCTTTTACTCTAAACGGCCTCCCTTTTCCATTTATTAAGTTAACATTAATAAAATAATACTTATACTCTTTTAATATTTAAGTTATAATAACTATCTATCCTTAAGGTCTTATCCAGCCTAACCTTTAAGTGCCTCTCCTTCTTCTTAAGGTTTTTACTAACTAGTAAATTATTAGTTTCCAGCCTTTTTAAAGGGCCTACAGCCTTTTCCTAACTCCTTTTAGAAAAACAGGTAACTTTAATAAACTTAATAATTAACTTTTCTTAAATTCTTACACCTTAACGTCTAGTTAACTTTAAATGGTATAACGTTTTAAAAGTCCTTAATAAGTCGATAATACACTTTATAAGACTAGATTGTAATAATATCTTTTTACTCTTAAATCTGTTAATAATCCTCTCACTTCTACCACTCTTTAACTTTTCCATTAAGGTGTAATAAACACGTTATAACAGGGCAGTTATTAAGTACCCCTCCTTACTAACACATAGCAGGAGCCTAGTTAACCACGGTAACCTTCTATTTATTACCAGATTCTTTTATCAGGGAGTAAAAGACCTGGTAGTAGGCCGGTTCTAACTTTACCCTTATAATAGTGTAATCCCGTTTTTATACATTAGGGAAGTAGTTATAAAGGGCCTTAAGTCTATAATACCAGTTAAAAGCACAGTTATCATATATATAATTAATCTATAGTATATCCCTGTAATTAAAGTGGTTAACGTTAATTACAGGTGCTACAGTTATAAAGTATAAAACGGGAGGAGTGGCGCCTTATTTCTTTTCTTCTTCCACTTACCTTTAAATTTATTACTTCTCTTAAACTTCTTCTTAAAACTTAAGTAACAGCAGCCTAGCTTGTTCTTCTATAAAATAGTCTTTTTTAATAAGCTAGTGTTTAAGTTAGTTAATAAAGCAAACTCTATTATAAAGTTATAACCTAATTTCCACTACTTTATCTTTAAACGTTACAGTAAGGCCTTTAACATACAGGTCCTTTATTTTATCTACTAACTTTTAATATTTTTCCTTTAACTTTTAAACCCTTTATTAGTGTGCTTACTTTATACCTTTTTAAGGGACCTTTAAAGTACCAGTTTAAGGCATACTAGCTTTAATACAGAGCAGCTATCTAAGCTGTCCTTCTTTTAAAAAGGTGAGGGTGCTAATCCACTTAACATGTTTAAAACGTTTAAAAGTCTTAAGGGGTACTGTTAAGAAGAACTTTTATTTCTTTAATTCAATTCTCTCAGTTTATTCTCTTTTACCTTTTAAGGCTTATTTCACCATTTAAATGGCCTGGAGGGCTAGTTCTTTAACTCTTTCTACTATCCTAGTGATTTCTAAGTCAGGGTCCTTCTTAGACTTCCTTAGTTCCTAAGCTTACAGGGTGAGGTTTTTAAGGCCTGTAACAGCTAACCGGAACATTTCTTCTTAAAGTTAGTCTTTTAAGACCTACACCTCTAGCGGTTCTAAGTTTCCACCTTAGAGTTAGTCTGTAACGACCTACACCTCTGTAACTGACTCCTCCAGGATACCCTTAAGGACTGGGTATATTACATCCTAGGGATCTTCCTCTTCACCTCTTAAGTTACACTTATCTATCTAAGTGCAGTCCTCTTTATTACCTGCTATCCTAATATGGATATCTCCAGAGTTAAACTTAACGTACTTCCCTCCTTTTAAAACAGGTTTCTAACCGACTTACTTCGGCGACAGGCACTACTGTGCCATATATCCTTTCTTATTACAGTTAAAGTACTGGACTTATAACAGGTCCCTAAACTGCTTTTACTACTGTTATCGTTAAGGTTTATCACAGTTAGGTTAGTTCTAACAGTTCATTATACTAATGTCTATTAATCTAAGGTAATAACCTGTTACAGTTAACTAGTTCCCCTTCTTAAGTTTACTTAACTAGGGGGCCCGTTCTTTCTAGTAATTCTTCCGATAATGGTGATTATAGTACCGGTTATCGGCCTTAATAGCCATCTTAATTAGCTCCTGAAGACGATCTAGACAATCTTCTTAGTAAAGGTCTCTAGTGACGTGCTCTTTTAAACCACTTTAAAATAGCATTACTAAGGCCTTTTAACTAAGCTTAGTTTTTACTGCTTTTAATTTAAAGCGTATAGAGAACTTAAGAATTAAGGACGTCTGCCTTAAGGCCATAAGGTGTTACTCAGCCTGCTTTAAGGCGTCCAGTTCTCTAAACTCAGTTTAGAGCTAATTAATAAAAACGTTAAAGTCGTCAAAAAGGGCCTAAATCTTAGGGGCTTCCTTTTATACTTTATTTACAAAAAGGTTATTAATTATCTTCACATACGGTTTATACCAGTAAGCGGCTACTTTATTTAATAAGGCTCTAGTAAACCTGACCTTTCCTTCTTCTTTAAAGAACTACTTATTATAATAAGTAACATAACTCTAAAGTTAGGCTATTTATAACTCCAGCTATGTAAAGTCTCCCTTAAAGTATAACGGTAAGGGGAGCTTTACTTATTTCTTCTATAAGCCCTTAAGGTCGTTATTCTCTAGTTTAATAACATTAAATCAAGCTTAAAGTTTCTTAATAAGACTGATGTGGCTTTTAATGTCCCTAAGGAAGGTTTCGTTAAGTTCCTTAACCAGTCCCTATTAGTTAAGGTTTAAATCTTTAAAGCATACGGCTAACTTATTAATAATAGGGAGTTAAGGTTAAGCTTACACCTCCTTAATCTCCTTACCTTTTTTAAAGGTTAATATATTAGTAGGAGAGAGGTAGTATTTAGGAATTTAATAAATAACATTTAGAACTAAGACGTTAATATTATATTACAACTTATACCTAATATAGGCCTTAAGAGGACTAGTGTAGGTTAAGATAAAACGTATAACAGGACGTTAACAGGTAAGGGGTATTCTGAAGACGGTTTATTAAGTTAACACTCTTAGATAGGGGGTTTAATGTCACTGTAGGTCGCTGTTATTATAATATACAGAGGTGAGTCTGAACAGTAAGATATAAATGAATAATTAAATATTAACGTGAGGAATTAGAGTCCCTTACAGTAGTTATGGGTATAACTATAACTATCTATACCAACCGGCCAAAGGTACCTTATACCTTACTTAGTGGTTTGTTACTTAGTGAGGAACTGAGTAACCTACCACTAAGCACCTCTTACTTAGAGGTCTCACAGATGCTCAGTAAGTGAGCACCTTTGCCAAGACTAAGCAACTGCTGGTTGGTCGTAAGGGCTTCGGGTCTTTGCACCCCTGGCCCAGTGCGCAGTACCGTGCGTACTGTCTTCCTGCACTGTTCCTTGTGCGGGGGATTCGTCGGGCCGTTCCGGCCCAAGTGGCGGCCTGCAGGGTCGTCACACCGTACTGGCTGTATTATTACTTGTTAACCTCTAGTTAGTTGGCCTTATAGTACGCTGAGGCTACCGAATAGAGTGCTGAAAAATATATAGATTATAGTTTGTTATCTAGAATACGTATAGATCGCTACTAAAAAAGACATCACGTTCGTTTTGCAATGCTGGGAACCATTAAGGTACATGGAAGACACAACATATTTTTCACCCATATATAACCCTAACCCTGGTGGGAGGGGGATGCCCCTAATAGCTGCCCTTGTGAATCTTCATTGTATCGAGTGACGGAACGCCCAGAGCACAAGGACGTGTCGGCAAAGCATCGCCTTTTCGCAGCGACCAGTCGTGGGCGTATTGGATCCAGTAGTCTCTGGCATCCCAGTTGTACGCCGGTAGCTGCAACACTCGACGACGACAAGACGGAAAGCCGTTGTGGTATTCCATCCATCTGATGTTGTGCCCGGACATGCACAGTGCGGACAGAGCTGCCGTCAGACAGTGCCAGGCGTCTCCGCCACGTCGCATGGCCGAGATGACCTTGGCGTGCGGCTCGAGGGTTTGCTTCACCATAGCGGAAACCGCAGGGTGGGGGCCGAGCTCCAGGAAGATGCGCTCGTTGCCGGCAGGGCCCAAGTGCTCGTAGGTGCGGAGAGCCGCTTCCATGTTGGCCGTCTCTCGAAGGTGCCGCCGGAAATAGGCTGGACCCAGAAGACCCCCCTCTGTGATGGACACGTCTAGAAGCGGCGATAGGACGCGGATTCTGGGACGTTCAAACCGGACGTTGGCAGCAATAGCCTCGAACTCATCCAAGATCGGGCCTACTTGCGACGAGTGGAATGCGTACGGCACCCCATGCAGTGTTGCCTTGATCCCGTGGTCCATCAACAGCGCCCGTGCCCGTTGCATCTCCTCGGTGGCGCCGCTGAGGACTGTCTCTGCCGGGCCG
>Ga0247780_1000899_pt1 | contig 22464 bp, 20 predicted proteins | sample UWRJL079202R5_FD_179927 | JGI IMG/M metagenome (GOLD analysis project Ga0247780, IMG submission 179927) | Plant litter microbial communities from Arlington Agricultural Research Station in Wisconsin, United States - UWRJ-L079-202R-5 | ecosystem: Environmental > Terrestrial > Plant litter >... | reverse complement strand
CACAAACAGTAAGAAGATCAACCACAAACAGCAACACGTCCCAACTTCAGCGGTAGACCGCACAGCATCTTATTCTTCGACGGTGCCCTCAGCCGGCTTCTGGTCGTCCTGCACGGCAAGCTGCTCAACATTCACCGCCAGCGTCGTGAGATCCGTGGGCGCTGCCTCTTCAGTCGGAGCCGCGGGCGCCTCGGGTTTGAGGTAGCTCGAGAGCCAGTCCTCAAACTCTTGTTTCTCCTGGTTGGGATCAGTCGAGTGGTCATGGATAGCCTTGATCTGCTTGAGCATCTCGACCCAAAGAGCAGCTCCATGCGTGCCGTCCTTGGCGTAGGCGTTGAGGATATTCGGAACAGCGCTGATACCCTCCTTGATGACCTTTTGTACGAGCGGGTCGGTGAGCAGCTCTGACATGAGCTTGGCGCCCTTGAGGCCGGCGCTCAGCAGGCTCTCCTGGCGGTGCGCAACGAGGGAGACCATGAGCGTATTGGTCTTGGCCTCGCCTGCGGCCTCCTTGAGGATCGCGTTTATCCTATCCTGAGTAGAGCCCGTCACCTTTATGAGTGCGGGGTTAAGAAACATGGCTAGAAGAAAGTAAGAGGTCAGCGCTAGGCACGCCGGAGATAGATGGGTGGCGGGACCTACCGGCCGAATAGGCCTGCATAACGTCCTGCTTGGAAACCAACTTTGAGGCGACAAACGGCATGGCTTGCTTGCCGTACTTTGCGATGGGCTTCCAGCTGGAGAGCTCGGACCAGGCAAGGGGGCTAGAATCTTTCGAGGGCCTCTTTGTTGCCGCCACCCAGATCCCCCAGGCACGGGTGAGCTCTTGGTTCATCTTGTTCGTGTCGGGCGTCGAGGGCCTGGACGGGACTGGGGTGGACGGCTTGGCCGGAGCCTTTGGGGCAGCTGGCTTGGCTGGGGCGGCTGGCTTGGCCGGAGTAGCCGGGGCAGCTGGTTTTGCCGGGGCAGCCGGCTTGGTCGAAGGCGGAGGGGCGGCTGGCTTAGTGGTTGCGGGCTTCGCCGGCGGTTTCGCTGCTACAGGAGCAGGCTTCTTCACCACCGGGGGCAGTGAGGCCGGGGCCTTGCCTGCAAAGACCTCGAAGGGCAGTGGAGTAGCGGCCATGGCGGCTTGGTTCTGGATCGCCTCTTGCTCGCCCTCGCTGAGCTCCGCCAATCCCTCGGTAGGTGCGGCCATGAATGATACTAACGGGGTGGGAGAGGGGTGACGCGGCGGGTTCGGCCGGATGGGGTTCTTCTGGAACTCTCCTCCGGCTGGGGGGCCACCCCTGTATTTGAAGTAGTAGGCAGGTGTGCCGTACGATTTCAAGTCGTCCCTTCCGTGTTTGATGAGGTAGCCGGTGCCGAGCTTACTGGTCCAATCGCCGTTGGGAAGCTTGCGGGCAAAGTGTCGGACTTGGCCGCTGCCTTTTACTTCTTCGTAGCAAATGACCTCGGCTTGGCTGCTGGGGCACTCGTCAATGCCGAAACTCGCCACTATAACGCATCAAAGAGCGGTCAGCAACAGTTTGGTACTGGAAGAGCAATGCCTGGAGTTGTCATATTGCAGGCCTTGACCGCATTATGAAAGACCTCGATTCCATTCGAACAGCCTGTGAGCGACTGCAGGAAAGCCTAGAGAAAGAGCGGGACAGCTTTGAGAGAAGGCAGGGAGGTCTTCAGAGAAGCCAAAAAGGACCTGATAGTATGCGGAAGATATGTGGAGAGTACAAGGAGGCCTTTGAACAATAGGAGATGGCCTATGGGGAATTGGGTGGAGAGGGCTCGGTGGAAACGTACAGGCCTCTTTCAAATCAGAAAAACTATACCACATCTTGTTCGCTACCCAATGGTTCATCGGGTACGGCTTCCCTGTTTCATCTAAATCGGTGAATGCTGGGGGTGCCAAAAAAGCCCAATGATTGCAACGCCAATCACCGTTTCCCGCGTCGGGCGCGTAGATCTTCCAGTCCTTGCCGCGAAGTTCTGTGAGGCCGAGCCCATACTTCTTGTCGTCATCTGGCCTGGGGGATTCATCGTCGGGCTTCTCGGGCAGGCAGAGCTCGTTGACCTCTGCGGCCGTGGGAGCCCGGGGCGTTGCCAACCAGCCGGCGACGTGGAGAGTGTCCGCAGTGTGTGGCATTGTTTTGAACCAGTGAAGAGCTTAGGCGTGTTGGATGGATAAACAAGCGGGATGAATGATGAATGGTGAGGTACAACATGTAAACGAGGGATGCGAACACAGGGAAGATGCCATAGCTTTATAGCAACACGATCTGGGGCAAGACTCAAGGCTACCATGCACTGGAGGAAACTCAACATGACTCCTCACCTGAACTGTCTGGGTCTGGCCGTCCAACAAGTGCAGCCTCAACTCCGTCTCAACAGTCGAAGTCGGTATGTCGCCGCTCTGGTGCGGTCCGCGTGATGAAACGCGGCCGCCAGTTGTTGGGCGGTGCGGCTGGAACTTGAAGTAATCACTGTGCCGTAAACCTCTGGTGATCTCTGTCTGACCTTCTTGCGCGGAGTCTTGCGGAAGAGAAGGGGGGCTGGATTTGTCGGAGGGAGGCTTTGCAGTTGTTGGATGCAAAGTGTGGTAACTATTCCGGCCCCCAAGTCAGCAATAAAATGTAAACCAACATATGATGGCAGCGCTGCCACGTGATACAAAGCTCGAAGACCCCGCTCACGGGCGATTGCCGCACCTACCCGACGACCCAAACGGGGCATGACCGTCAACCGCTGTCGCACAACAAAGCCAACATGCCCATTGTTGGGGAGCTGAACCAAAGTTCAAGTCGCCCTCCGTTGTTGCCTGTCAGAAACACCCCCGGCACCAACAGACCCCAAGCAACGGAAATCGGGACCCCTGATGACAGCATGGAGCAGAGGCAGTGTTTTCATCAAGTGGTTTTCCGATTCTCCAATGGTCCAATGAAATGCGCGGATTTTGACCATTGATACAAACCAACGAGGCTTACGGTGGCGTTTCCGGTTGGTTGGCCGCCGCGCGTTGGAGGATTGTAGTGATGGGTAGTGGGTAGGTACGGAGCAGACAGAGGTAATCTTGGGCCAAGACCGTGATTACTTAACTGTTGTTACCGATCTGAAGACGGCTGTAATGCGGCGGCGCTCAATCCTACTCCTAGTTAATACGCCGAAATCTGATGACCATGCGGAATAGGTACTTGGTAGGATGCTGCGAGTAATCCGCTCACGTGGACGTAACATTGGTCGGTCTCACGTTATGCTCGAGCCATGTTTCTGGTTGGCTGTGCCGCTCCAAGGTCAAAAAGGTGCGGAAGGTATTGCCATACTGCGCATTTGCGTATTCTCTACAACTTGAATATCCGATCCAGCCTCTTGGAGGGTGGGGGAGGGAAGCGTCATGGCTCCGGCAGGGGTTAGGTACCTGATGGAGAGCGCCCAGCCGCCCAGGTGCATACCATGTTGCCAACTGCATCCGCAAGGCCACAAATCAGTGTTGAGGGTTAGAAGACTCCGAGCAGCCACTGCGATTATGACACTCGAAGCTAATAACCAGCTCGTCTGACAAGCTCGTACTTATTGTCTTTGTAACATCGCTAGAGTAGGCATTCCTCGGGGATAAATCTTGAAAAGTCTTGCGCCGGGCGTATGGCCTTTCTTCCGATGGAAGCCGGGTGAGCCCCTAAAATAAAAAGGTGGTAAGCTTGACAAGCGGAAGGCGGCCGTCGTCTTTGCCTGGCGTTCCCTCTAGAGGGGCGGGGTTGGTTTCCCCGGCTTCCAGCGGACCATGGCCGGATTGCGCATCGCCATGTCTGATGTGGTCTTCTGGGAAATAATTGCTATGAGATAAGATTCTTCTCTCATTTCATTAAGAAGATCGGCTATTTTGCGTGTTAATCCATCAAGCTTAGCAGGTCTGGGAGCTGCTCCCTTTTAGCCTGGCAGCTGAAGGCTCGCTGACGGATCAGCTGTGGGGTTTTTACTCTCCTCGCTTCCCGGCGTTAGCTGGTGGGGCTGGTGCCATCTTGCCGGCGTGGGGCAGCTGGTTGCAAATCCTCAGGGGTCGAAATTATCATTCGAAGGTGTTTATCTTAGAAACAGTGTATAAGCGCAGATCGATCTTAGTGCAACGCTGAATGGTGATTTTCAATGCCTGGGCACTCCTGGTCGGCAGGCAGAATCGTGATTACCTAATCGGCAGCAAGAGTGGGGCTGAAGTGCAAGGGTTCAAATTGGGTGCAGCAACGCGACACCAAACGCGACCTCAAGACGAGGTTTCATCGACCAGCAACTATCGCTAGCATTCCGGCGGCCAGTCCGCAACCGCCAACATGTCGAGAAGGCCTCCCAGAGGAGAATACATCGAGACGGTTCGTTTAATCTTCTTTGTCTGTCAACTACCTCAGCTGCGCAATGCTAACGCCGGTTTGTCGCAGGACACGGGCAACAAGGTTGCCCGCAAGGCGAACCTTGTCGGCACGCAGAACATCATGCTCGGCGGCAAGACAGTCATCCAACCCGAAGCCATGATCCGAGGCGACCTCTCCCGCTCCATCCAGCCCTCCTCGTCCTCGGGCGCCGCGCCCGCGAACAACACTGCCGTCGCAATTGGCCGCTACTGCTTCCTCAGCCGCGGCTGTTGTCTGCGCCCCCCTGGTCGTCTGTACAAGGGGTAAGCCGGTAGCTTAGCTATCCCCACTCCCCGAGCCGAATACTGAGATGGATACAGCGCGTTCACATACATGGCCCTACGAGTGGGTGACCACGTCTTCATCGGCCCTGGCTCCGTCATCCAGGCAGCTTCGATCGGCAGCCACGTCCACATCGGAGCGAACGTCGTGATAGGCGAGCTCGCCATCATCAAAGAATACGTCAAGATCCTGGACGGCACCGTCGTTCCCGCCAACATGGTCATACCGAGCTTCAGCATCGTCGCTGGCCAGCCCGCGCGAATCATTGGCGAGTTACCGGAGGGCGGACACGAGGCGTTCGAGCTGCGCGAGCTGTACAAGACGGTCGGAAACAATCCTCAGCCAGCGCCTTCCTGAGGTGCTCGGTGGACAATAGAGTTATACCTACATTATATTAGAGCCCCCATACCGCGGATGGCAGATAGCCAGCCACAAGCAATAGCCTCGCCCCCGTCCCGGGCTGCCATCCCGAGCTCGGAGAGAACTTGGAAATGGCCAGATTTTGGGATAAAGAACCTCGGACGCTTCTCCGTTCACAGACCACGTGGTTGGTCCAGCTGGCATGCGACCGAGTTTCAGATTGGCTACTGCTTTGACAGGCAAATGCTTGGAGCCGCCGCCTGTCACCTTGCCAAGCAGCGGTCTTTGTGCTGTTATTAGCGTCGGTCGTTTCAGCAACATTGGCTTTTGCGATCAAGGAGATCCCTCGTCGCCACAAAGACCTTCATGCCACGGTCATCATACTCTGGCAAAGAAGATTCGGGCCTTGGCTGGGGGCTCAGAATAGCGCTGCCGTTCAGAAATATGATATAGGTCTTGGTCTCCGCATCCCCGCCGCAGCGAACATCAGTGTTTCTCGTGTACTCCGACCAACAATCCCTCCTGCATTACCTCTTCCTATGGATCAGTACGGGCAAAAATTGAACAAGCAAGATCGAAACTATCATCATCGACCGATGGCATGCAACTGCGACTGTTTCTGTGAGGGGACGACAAGGGCGGAGGAGTTGTTATGCGTTTACTGCGAAACAAGTACTGCCAAGCGTACTGCAGTTGAGATGAGACGCCTAGATGACTGCCCACCGGAATGCCATACCAATGCAACCATTTCCCGGGGTCTATAGCAAAGCTCTGCTTGCGCTAATCCCCGATTTCTACCCAAGCTTCCGTCCAGTTCTACTTCGCTAATTCTGCATACTTGTGATCTGTCACCCCCTGTTTCTCCAGCTTCATCCAACTCTTTGCATTCTTCTTTACGCTCTCCAAGCTGGTCCATCCCTGCTGTCCAACCCTCAGCAACAAATCCTCTCCCCCCTGGTTCGGCACCTTTGTCTGATCCCATCCCGTGTTCTTCGGCTTCGCCATCTGCTCCGCATGCTCGGGATACAACCGCCGCAGGATCTCCGCCACCTTGAACCAGCTGTACCGCTCCCCAAATGCATAGATCCTCTCCCCGTCCACCCTCGGCGACGACGCCAGCACCGCCACATACAACCGCCCGTAGTCCCGAGAATCCACAAGCCACTGCGGCTGCTTCGCATCTAGCACATCCACATACTTATCCTCCCACACCCACTGCACCATCCCCGCCATGCTCGGAATCCCCTGGTTCTTCGGATCCAAAACCTCCCCCATGACCGTATCCGACAACACCGCATTGAACGCAAACCCGGGCTTCTCCCGCCTCACCCATCCCCACACCCCTTTCTCAACCAACGTCTTCAGCGCCATAAACCCCGCTATCCCCTTCCCCTCAGGACTAACCCTGCTATCCCTTGCCAACCCCACCGCCTCCTCGTTATACCGCCCCTCCGTCAACGTCACGGTCTCCGACGCATCGGGCGTTCAAGCCGCCCATGCCGACGAAGTAAACACAAATGACTTGACTGTCCCCTCCCGCCGTGCCGCTTCCAGGAGGGTGATCTGCCACGGAAGTTCCTCCGCAGCAGAGGCATCTGAGTCTTGCACGCCAAGGTCCGTTGCACCAATGACGTGCGCTATGCCTGAGACGCCGCGCACGGTGGCGTCCCATGCGTGAGGGGCGGCGAGGTCGTGGACTTCGACGAGGGAGAAGCGGTTGGGTCCGTGGCGGGAGGTGTAGAGCGGAAGGAGGTAGGATGATTTGTGGGAGGAGCGGACGGTGCCGCGGACGAGGTAGCCGGCGGAGAGGAGCTGGTCGGTTACGTGCGAGGCGATGAGGCGGTTGGCGCCGGTGACGAGGATGAGGGAGTTGAGGGGGATGGTGGGGTTGGTGAGGGGGAGTTTTGAGGTCATGGCGGTGATGGTTGGGGTAGTTGGGATGTTAGGGTGTTGGCGATTTGTGGGGTTGTGGTGTGTGATGGAGGTATGCTGGCACAACGGAGGATATGAGACGGGAGGAGTAACCCTTAGAAAGAGAGCACGGTGGCATGTGATGGATGGTGCTAGTCATGGCATTGGTCTAGCGGAAGATATTATTTGCAGACCGCGTCGTGTTATTGACACCGCTAGATCAAAGTCCCTTGCATTATGACGGGCGTATCAGTGGCAACGGCCTCAAGATCCAGAAACAAGACTACCGGCGGGGCCAGCGGAAGCCAGAGAGATAAGACGCATGTGAGATTGTCTGGCAGGTTGCTGAGAAAGGCCCAAGGTTGCGTAAAGTCGGTTTCGGACGTTGCATCGCATGTTGGTTCAGCGTCAAGGCGGGCGTTGAAGCGGGCGTTCCCGTCCTTGGCGCTGGTCGCGATGGCGCAAAGTCCCTGAAAGAGATAGGCGTTGACCCTAACCCTTGTTTAGCGTCATTGTTCAGCATTGTTACCTGAGCACCGTGTTTGTTCAGACCATAGGAGGCTGAGATAAGTCAGGCCGCCTATCGAGTAACAGTCGATGTTGTTCTACAAATAATGGTGCTGTAATTTGGCCTCAACACCGGCACAGATGAGAATAAAAGGCAGGGAGATCACCCTTCATGGGAAGAGAAATCACACTCTAGAACTCAACCAGGTTCAGAAGCCGCATCCATCCATTTGCAAAGGCAAGACAACTATCTAAAACTTACAGAATCAGAAATTTCACCCACCTACTGCAACCTATTCTGACCATCATGTGTCTCCGTATTGTCCCCAAGCACGCCTGGTGCGACTGCGAGGAACCCGACAACGTTGACTCTCGGAACGGACCCGCTTGTACTCACCACGTCTCGTTTGACTTTGGAGTGACGAACGACTTCCGCGAAAGCTATGAGTTTCCGAAGACGCGCTGGGAGCCATGCAAGAGCTACCGTCGACTGTTTACAACCTATTCCGGCGATTTACGGACTGGGTTTGAGCACGGCTGCGAGAACACACGTCATGCTAGTGTTTACAAGGAATTCATCAGGTGGGACGGCCTGTGCTCCGAGTGTGTGGACGGAAGGAACTCGCCGTCGGTGCCCGCTGTTAACCTTCGCTTTGCAGAATACACTGACCTTGGCAAGTTTGACGAAGATACCATTGCCAACTGGCCACCTAGGTTACCCTTCTTGGTCAACCACAATGGAACACTCTTGGGTATAGAGATTGCGCGTGAGATTGCCGGTCGTCCAGAGAACTGTCGAGGAAGTCGCACTTACGTGCAATACGCTGACAAGCCTGTCAGCGGGAAGTGGGTTACTGACCAGGAAAAATCGGCCATCTTCCTCCTGCCTGACTTGCTCAAGCAGCCCCCATCCCTTCAAGCGCGTCGCGATACTCTCGCCGAAGTCCAAAGCGAAGTCCAGGCCGCAGGCCAGATCTTCATGAGCGTTGTCAGGCACCTGCCAGGGCTTGGCGGCCTGTTTGGTGCTCGCCGTCGGCGCTGAGTGATTGCCTTTCCGGCTACTCTGCCGGCCTCACTCCTTCCATGACTTGCTGTAGAGACGTCACCCGTAGTGTTCTGCCTTGCAGAAAGAATGAGAAATACAATGAACGTAAAACCTATGTCCCCTCTACTCTCGTGACTGACGCTGAAATGCCCGTAAATGCTTGATTTTGGTAGAATTCTTGACGAAAAGAAGGAACACCCCTCGGCCAGTAGGCAAGCTCCCATATTTCCGAACAGCGGCCCCAATCGCGGCCCTATCGCAACAGTCCCATTGTCGCCCAATTGGAATTTCGGACACAAACCTATGTGCCGTCGCACAATAAAGACCCCCGCATATCTCTTTCAACGTATCTCACCTCACTCCAATGCCGGGCGCGGCTGGCACAATCTAATCGGCAATACAGCCGGGACTGACAGCGAACCGCTATTCACCCATCCCGAATACTACCCCAGCAGCTATTGATCTGACAGCCGCGATGCGTTCGGTATTTGCAAAGGCTTCCCCTCACGGGCTGCATTCCGGTCGTTATCATTGATATACAGCCCCTGCCGGAAGCCTTTTCCCCGAAGGGTGTTTAGTCGTGATGTCGCGTCTCGATGCTCCTTCTGCTGATTTTGAGATCAATTGACATTGCGAATCTCGATTTTTGACGCCCCTATTCCCAAAGATGGCTCTCGCCGCCCGTGACACGCCGTTTCGGCGAAATTTGCATTGCTTCATGATCTGCTTGCTTATGTCGCTAGCCAATCTGCAGTGTGAGTCGCACGATCCCCGAAGTTTTCTCCCCGTTGTCATTGAACCTCATCATGGGGTTTGCAGCCATGCCATCCGTGGCGAGGCGTGCTGCCATGACATACAAACCCACCCCTATTCTGAAGGGGTAGCTAACGCCTAACCAACCAGATGGCTACGACACCGCCACCATCGCCGCCTTCCAAGCAATGAAAGGCTTCCTCCAAGTCTTTGGCTACCGCGACCCAACCCTGCCCGCAGGCTGGGGCATCGAGCCAACCCACCAACAGCTAATCACCTCCTTCATGAACGTCGGCACCATGTTCGGCGTCCTCTTCACCGCTCCCTTCGCGCGCCTCTCCTTCGGCGGACGCAAGCCCGGCATCTGGATCGGCACACTCATCTGCTTCATTGGCGTTGCCGTGCAGATGGGGACCGAGACAATCGCGGGCGTGTGTGTCGGCCGGACTCTAATCGGTGTCGCGAACGCCTTCTACATCACCTTCGCCAACGCATATGTCAGTGAGAGCGCCCCGCGTCATCTCCGCGCTGTGATGGGCGGGCTGTTCGGCATCATGCCCACGTTTGGCGGCATGTTTGGCACCGTGACGGTGTACCTGGCCAAGAACATCGACGGGAAGCTGTGCTATCAGATCCCGCTGGCGTGTCTGTTTATTGTTCCGGCTATCCTTAGCGGCTTCTTGTTTTTTGTGCCTGAGTCGCCGCGCTGGTTGTTGATGAAGAATCGGAAGGATGAGGCGGAGAAGGCGCTGAGATCGCTGCGTGGGAATGCGGTGACGGAGGAGCAGTTACAGGAGGAGTTTGTTGAGATGGTTAGGGGCATTGAGGAGGAGAAGGCACTGTCTAGGGGGGCGAGTCTTAAGGAGATTTGGCAGGGGGCTAACCTGAGAAGGACGATCCTTTGCATTGGAGTTTACTCTTCGAGGGCCGCGAGTGGGTTGTGGGTGTTTATTGCCTATGGTGTAAGTGAAAACCCTTCTTCACTGCTGTTGGGCAACTGCTGACCGTGACAGACCTACTTCTGTAAGTGAAGGCCGGGGTCTTGCGACCTTTTGTTTCCTGTTTTAGGCGGGAGACAGCAGCTAACAACAGCAGTCCAACAAGCGGGAGTCAAGGACCCCTTCGCTATGTCAATGTACACCTTCGCCGCGGGAATCGTCGGCACCATTTTCGCCATCTGGTGCTCATACCAATACATGGGTCGGCGGCCTATGATTTTGTTCGGCACCGCGGGCGCCGTGGTCTGTATGTTTGCTGCCGCGCTGGGTGGAACGATCGCTCCTGGATCACCTGAGGCTTCGAAGAACTTCATGGCCTGGAACGTGATTTACAGTGTCGTTTACGGCGGATTTGCGGCGACCATCGCTTGGCCTATCTCAGCTGAGGTAGTCAGCTCGAGGCTGCGCGTCCTGACCTTGTCGGTTGCCACCGGCATCGATTACATTTTTGCTTGTAAGTCGGCCTCCTCCATCAGATTCTGTGGACTGATCGCTGACCGCCGCAGGGCTCATCGCATTTTGCTCCCCGTACTTCATCAACCCGAAGGTTCTCAACTGGGGCATGAAGTATTGTTGGCTATGGGCGGGCAGTAACGTTGTTACTCTGATCTTCTTCTACTTCCTGCTGCCGGAGCTATCAGGCCGCTCCCTCGAAGAGATTGACGAGTTGTTTGAGAAGCGGATTGGCGTCAAGGAATTCGCCACATACGAGTGCGAGTGCTCTAGGCAAGCACACGAGATTGTGACGCAGAAGACGCTGGATGTAAGCGTGCTACATACTGAGCATGTTGACAAGGAGCAATGAGGGGAGAATTCGCGGAAATGGAATTGAGAGGGAAAGATATCGTGTTGTATGTATCTAGTACAGTATCCCTGTAAATATAAAGCCTGAGCATATTCCTGTTGCTCTGTCTAGTGTTTCGTGTAATGGAAGGCGATTTTATAAACTCTGTACCTACACTGTGAAGGTTGAGACCCTCAGATAAATGAGAGATGTCTTCCTTAATGTCAAGGATGTGTCTTTACTGTTACGGCAGGCCTTGTTGCATTCTCAAGAGGCCTATTCCAATATAGCAAAGGCTTATTTCGGTGGATTTAAGGCCTCTCACGATGCAGTTAAGGTCTCTCATGATGAGTTAAGGGCCTGTTAATGGCTAGGTACCTAGGCCTTCCTGCATTCTCAAGAGCCGCATTCTACTGCAGTTAAGGTCTCCCACAACGGAATTAAGGTGTTTTATAATGTGGGAAGGCCTGTTAAATAACGATCTAAGCCTTCCTACATTCTTAAAAGATCTACTCCCATACAGCTCAGGCCCATTTTAATACAGTTATGGCATCCCACCATACGGTCAAGGTCTCTCATGACGTGGGAAGGGCCTGCTAGATAATACCCAGGCCTTCCTGCATTCTCAAGAGGCCTATTACAATACAGCCAAGGTTTTTGATGATGCGGGAAAGGTTTTTGGGATAGCTAGCTAGGCCTTGCTAGCCTAGGCACAGGGCTGCGCAGTACGTCCCCTAGCTCTCACCCCAGGTGCTGCCACAGCCATCGTTCTCATCATCCTCAGTACACAACGGAAGGATACGAGCGTTGCCGTGTACGTTTCCGGCGTGTCGTGAAAATTGTCGCTCAAGATCATCCGGAGAGTTTCTGTGGGAAGCTAAGAAAAGCGGTCTTGTGGTCCTACTAAACATGCGACGTTATGGCGACTGGAGTTGGCGTCTGTCGGAAGCTTTGGTTAGCATCACATCCGAGTAAGTAGATGTCAGAAAGAAAGGGGTTCTGGCCCAGAAAGAAGAGTCTGGAAACCACCAGAACAATAGATTTGTAACCATTGCCACAGACGCGCAATTGTAGCCGCGCAGCTTTGCCACAAGGCTTGCCACTATTCACAGCTATAAGGAAGGTCCTCTGGCTGAGCCAGAGAGCCGAACAAGCAATAGAATCACGCAGTTGCAACCCCTACAATTCCACAGAATCCAGAGTGCCGCGCTTCTGACAAAACTGTGGGTTGCAACTGCTTGATCGAAGTGCTTCTGTTGCCTTGTTCGGCTCTCTGGCGAAGCCAGAGGGCCACTATTATAATTATATATAATGACTTGGGGCGCCTGTTTAGGCCGACCCTGTTGTTCTTTTTAAGCTCTGTAGTATTACTGTACCTGTTTTTATATATAGCGATGCGTTCTCTGGCGCGTGCTACCGTTAAAAAGGGGCTGCGCCGCGCGGTTCCTTGAACCGTGCTTCCTTTAATTTAATAACTGACGATTTTAGTATAAAAACCTTCTATTTAAAGCCCAGTAACATTCTGGCCCTCTGATCGAAGGAAGATGACCTAGTCTACAGTCGCGTTTCCTTTATTATTCTATGCTAGGCACTTTCACTTACTAGGTTTTGTTCTATACTAGGTACGTATCTGTTTGTCTACGTTAATTACATTTGTGTCCCTCTGATCAGAGGACTAGTAGTCTGAGTGTCGGCCTTCCAAGCCGCTACTACGACCTTCTGTAAGTGTGGTTCTTTTTATGGTTTCTTCCCTGTTACGTCACTGCATCAGTTTAATAAAAGGCCTACTTTAATAATATCTATATCGTCTATCTACTAGCACATCTCTCCCACGTTCTTTAGCCTCTCAATCAATTATAGTTTAATACTTATTATAATTTTTCTATTATTAGTAAGTATATTTTTCTTAAATATTATTATCTGGCTAGGTCGAAGGCATTTACAAAATCTAACATTAAAGCTGGGTAGAAGGGAACTAACCTATAGCCTGTTAATATTATCATGCCTTTAATAAGTAAGCTTCTTTTAAATAATTCTAATTAGACTACCACTTTAAAGCTTACAAGTTACAAATCTGACATTTGTATGTATCAGAAGCTTATCTTAAAGGATTTTAGTAATAAGAAAGTGATTTAGTTAACCCTGAGAAAATCTGTAGAGTATAAGAAGCAGGTTAAGTAATTTTCGCAGTTAATTAAGGTAATGTTAACGTATAAGTTATTTCTCCGGAAGGTAAGTAAGGCCTTAGACAAGAAGGACTTCGAGTTAGCCCTTTGTAAGTGAAGGATTAAGTCGCTGGAGGCTGAGGTTAATCGGCTATAACGCATAAAGAGGAGGAGGGTCGAGCTAGATCTAAATACTTTATTTACAAATATCGAGACGATTCGCGCTGTACAGAAGGCTATAGAGTGTAATCTGGTGGAACATTCGGATTTAGAAGAAGAAGGCGATTCTAGTGATGTAGAGAGTTGTATTTAAGCGCTTTGAATTGATTGTTTTATTTGTTTTGTGAGGGGCGGTGGTTTTGGTGACCCTGATCCGGCTTGTTCCGCTTCAGGGGGTGTTTCGCTTCAGGGTGCACGAACTTAAACAGAGTCGAACAATAGCGCCACCCGCTCAACTACCCCTGACTCGCAAAGACGTAAAAGAGCAACGGTATCTCCGATGCCAGAAACAACCACAATAATCCTAACATCAAAGTCGACAAAACATCCAGCCACGCCAACAAACATTAGAGTAGCATGCATCGCAGTCCCAAGTCTCTTGTAAAAAAGTTGTTCACGACACAACTAAATAACGAAACGGTTTATGACTCGAAGATAAATTACACCCAATCACACCTCATTCGCAAGGACGTTGACAACATGGGTATACTTTGTACATTATCTACAATCCAACAAGCTCGGTATCCAGAGAGCGTCTTCAGATACTCCAGAATCCCGCGACATACACTGTGCTGAAAAGCTCCCCTCGTCGTACCTCCTACAAAATAGCCCGATTCCTGTCAGCGGTCATAGCGTCTGGTCGAGACGATTGCCGGCAAGCCACCGAGATCATCAACTCTTCCTCTGACATCCACCACCAATAAAACTCATAGGCCCCCCATCCGGTTCGTGAACCTAGGTATCAAGCTCACGCAGGGATATCAAATGGTAGCGAAACGGCATACTCGCCAAGCGTAGCCAACGAACTCATCTGCGCATCGTCCCCTGTGCAATTCTCCGGCTCGAAAGGGCGTAGCTCGAGGGCGCTTCCAAGAACCACCATCGCTCGAAACCGCGCGTCTTCCGAAACGCGGCCCGGTTGTACATGCTTGAGGAGGAAAATGAGAAGGCGAAATCCTCGAAGCGCCTCATCCTTGTCCCTGCTTTGGCACATTGACGCTGCGTGGTCTAGGGGGGTCATTCCGTCTGAGTCGGCAATGTCAAGTGACGCGCCGTGATTGAGCACCAACAGTATAGACTTGTAAGAAATATGCTCTTCCATTAGTTCGCAAACATCCGGGTCCGTCTCGGCGACTGTTTGGTATAACATGCAGTGCAACGGGGTTCTCTTAGCTTCGTTTTGCGTGTTCGGGTTCGCCCCGAGCTCGAGCAGAAGGGACACCATTTCCACGTCCTCTTGCTCGGTGTATCTATCGGGGGTCAAGACGCAGAAGGTTAGGCACGTCTCGGAGCTGATGTCGATAGTCCCTCGGACTTCCAGCTGGACGGACGCGGTGTCCAATCCCATGCCCAAGGCCACCAGCTTCCGAACAACCCGATTTCTCCCTTTGAGCCACGCCGCGGTCTTGAATTCCGGCCAGTGGTGCGAAGATTCCCGCACCAAGTCTTTGAAGAGATGATGGAGGAGGCTGTGCCTTGAAATGCGACTGGAGAAATGGTCAAGTAGTATGTCTGCCATCCCCCAGTCGTCAAACCGCAGTGCCTCCCCAATTTCTTCGAATGGGCTCTGCGGGGAGTCGTGGCGCAGTTGGTAGGACTTCTCGATCCTGATGAGCCCCGGCTTGCGAAGAAGCGCGAGTCTGCTCTCCTCATCGTGTCGGTAAGGCATAAACCACTGAACAAGGTAGTAGTCCAAAAGACTGTCGAAGGCGAGGCGTGTGTAATCGACTCCAGCCTCTACGAGGGACAGAACGGCGCTCCAGTTTTGAGCCAAGACTGCATGGTCGAGCGGCGTTCCCCAGCCTCCCCGTGAGCTTTCCAAGTCAGCTCCCATGCTGGCCAAGAATTCGATCATCTCGGTGGATGGTCGAGTGTAGCGCCCATCGATGTGCTCACCCGGGATGCCAACCGCGTAGTGCAGCGGCGTGAAAGTATCTGGTGTCTTTGCGTGGATGATGTCCACCCCGAACTTGTCGATCAAGAACTTCAGCACGGTTAGGTCGCCGGCTTTTGCCGCGCTGTGGGCTGCATTCAGCCCCTCGGTGCCCCCTATCTCGACCCCAGCTCCTCGCTGTAGCAACAAAAGGGCAGTAGTAGTTTTGCCATGACAGATTGCATGGTGTAGCGAGGAAAACGCAATGTCTTTTGGCTCGTCAAATCTTGTTGAATCACCGATCATGCAGCCACAAAGGGCTGTTGACGTGGTGTCGTTGATGTCTGCAAAGCGGTCAAGAAGCCAGTTGACTACGTCGTCGTGGCCTGCGGCAGCGGCAAAATGTAGAGGTGTTCCGCGCAAATGGCGCTGGACGACGAGGGCGTTGGTTTGGCCGTTGGGCTCGCCAATACTATCGTATTCAAAGTCCATGTAGGGCATTGTACAGACCCGGGAAATCAAATCGAGAGAGACACTGCGATGATGGCCTGGCGAGTGTACCGCTGCGCCGTATGAAAGTGCCTTCTCCATCGTTCCGATCCTGTTGTTGAAGGCGCCGAAGATCATTGCCGAGGGCCCTTGGCGTGCGATGTTGAATGAGTAGAGCTTCTTTTCGAAGGTGTCTCTCAGCACGCGACTCGTGGCGCAAAGCGCAGCAAGCGACGAGGTGTACTGTTCAGGATTTTCGGGGCTGTCTCGAAGAGCGGCACCAATCTCCCATAAGATTTCTGTTGGAAGCCGGGACAGGTAGTCGTGCTTCGCCGCGGGAGACGCCATGGTGGTTGATCTTGCGCTCTAAGGCTCATCGTCAGTATACGGGAGTCGATGATCGTGGCAGTTGGCGTGATCGGCACTTACCATCGAAAAATGTGCTCGTTTGCGAAAGTAAACAACTAGTCAATGATAGCAAAGACGCGGGGGTCGGTGAGGTATCTCGGGTAGTTATTTTGCAACAAAGCGGGCGAGGTTGAAAGTGGCAGTTCTTGGGAGGGAGGGGCGCGATTGCAAGTTGCGTGAAAAATGAGTTATGCGCAGCAAGTGAGCACTGGCAGAAGCATGATTTCCGAAATTCGAGTTCCGCCAAAATGTGCACTCGATTTGTTTTCAGCCCCTCCGCGCAATGGCACGGTAAGGACGCGACATTCTTTGATGAGCATATGATCTAAGCTCTCACAATGGTTTGTTTATCCTACGAAAAAGGCGTACCTCGCCTCAAAGACGCAGACTGACAAAGCCAGAACGAGACCAGCTTTTTTGATTTCTGATGTCAATAACGACGACAATCTGGACATTGCATTCGTCAAACAGCATCCAGCTAAGTCAGCACAAGCCACTTTTTACCCCCATGTGACTCAAGGTCTCCCTTCCCGTGCAAGTCCTCTGAAAACATCGCGCCCTCAAACCGACAACTAGCAAAAGAAAGGCGCCGTCCCAGTGGTGCGAGGCTGCGCAAAAACATCACCCAGTCTTTTCCCCGCGACTAGAAGCAAGCTCCCCCAAATCTCAGACCCAGATACGTCTCGATAGTGGCGGAAGCGCCCTGTTAGTTGATCTCTCAGGTTGCGTTAGCACTGTAGGGCAGCCGGACGCTCCACCGAAACTCGACGATAACGTCTACAGGCTAGCGGGAACGTTTCCTGTCACCCCAAAGAAAATTGTAGCACATGTTCCTCAAGCACGTAGCACCGAAGCAAAATAATTGACGCAATGAACTTTGTGATTGCGTTGCCTGTTGGCTCTACCAGCTATGAAGTAGAGTCCATCCTCTGAGCCATGATAACCTCATGCTACCTTTCGATCGCCAGAAATTTGGTTCCCATAATGTACCACCCCTTCCAAAACGCGAAGGTATCCCGCTCAGCAGTTGATAACATACGAGCTCAGCGCATGGCTAGCCCCATCACCGCCGGTAGCACGGATGCATTGCACGAGCTGGTCAGCCCACACGCAAGCCGACTCCGGAGCAACGCAGTCGTTGCGGGTGTACGCTCTAATTCTCTGAGAGTCGCCGCCCTGGTAGGTGATGACGAATGACTGGAATCCGCCGGTCTTGAGGCACGTGTTGTCCCAGACGTTGACTGACTCGACGGCGTTTTTGCACTCGGTGTCGGAGAAGAGGGTGATGAGTGCGGCGTTGGCAGAGAGGGCCATAAAAAGGGCCGTGAAGAGGGCGAGGAAGATCCTGCTGGCGAACATCCTGGCGGAGTGCAAGTGTTAGACACCAGTGCGGTTTACATCTGGAGGCTGGGGTGGAGGCGGCGACATACTTGGATGGTTTGGAATGGAGTGTTTTTTTCTTCGAGAGCTTGAGCTTGAAGAGTTTGGAGAGATTGAAGCGTTTGAACAGGTTTTGCAGGAAGCAAGGGCCGAAGATAGGAAGTTCAGGTCGTTGTGTGGTGGGTGAAGAGGAAGAAACGTGGATCAGGGCAGCGATGGCGAGGTTTAAATATCTTAGAAGGTGCTCCTGCTTTGGGCAAGAGACCCTCTCGCCTGCACTTACCATTCACTCTCCCCATCAGAAATCAGCTTAGATCGGATCATTTGCCGATGTGAATCACACCGCCTTGTTTCCAAATTACCTTCTCCAGGGGGCATCGTGTGAGATTGATGAGATGAAAGTCAATCAGATCCCCGATGACGCAACCTCTGGAGCCTAGGTTATCATGTGGTCTGTTGACACATTCTGTTTGTCTTCAAGTTGCAGACGAGATGGGAAGTACTATGCTGTGGTCAAAGCACGCGAGCGGGGCAAACATCAATCGCCGGGACCGAGCCAAACGAGTGACTGTGAGGGCAAAAAATTGCGCGCGTCACCCATCTATCTTTCAGGTCTTTGGCTGTGAAGCCTTTCGCGTTGATGCGGCCACAAAGCTCGCAGTGTTTTCTTTTAAGACTTGAGTCCTACAAGCTCGTCATTCAGGGGAAGCTCCCTAAAGGGTGCGTCCTGCCCACGTCATTGCATTATCTACAAAATAAAAATTCAAGGCCCACACACATCCAAGATAAGTGTGACTGGAAGCTACGGGTTGGATTTGCAAATGCTGGGAGGAAAGAGTGTTGATTCTAAGAAGGAAAGGGCGCGCGACACACGCGCGTGGATGTAAACAGCACAGACCAATGATATGGCATGGCAACCCGAATTTCAGGGGTTCAGGGGCTGCTGCGCAGTCATCCCGCGTCAAAAACAGCAAACTCCCTCCCTAACGGCGCACATGGTGAGGAGTCTACGCCCAGCGTGAGGGGGTATATAAGATGTGTGTTCGTGCTAGGATAATAGCGATTCAAGGCAAATTTGTGATCTCTGTCTTCGTGTCGTGGTACCTCACCTATTTGGGCTAGCGTGGCTAGGCGACCGTCACCTCACATCCTCTCCTTTTCCCAACCCATCATTGACAGAATATCTATCCCACCTCATGTCACCATGGGCAATATGAACGGTTCAGCTTACAAGGGTATACTGGCGTATATAGCTTATCACACCTCGTCACAGTCATCATAAAAGCCTTAATCACTAGAGTCTCTATAGGGGAGAGCGACAGAACGCCCCGACAAAGGCTCGGGTCGAAAGCAAGGGGCCCCTCAGCCTGTGCGGGGTATGCCTTCTTGCTTTCGAGACCACCCACGGTTGTGGTTATGGCAGGCCTGAAAGGGATTTCGGGATGCTGGAAAGGCATATCTATGTTTTGAGAATGCCTTCCTGCATCGTAAAAGGCATCGAACGATGCAGTCAAGGCCTGCAGTGTAGTAATCCCAGGCCTTGCTGTTCCAGTTTGAACAGTATGAGGATTCCAATAACGCATCTTCGCACGGGGAAGAGAGACTCTCTCTCCTGGTGTGAGCCCTCATGCTTTCTAGTGACCCCGGCTAAACCTCGGCTGACGGCCCGGCACTGTCAAGACTGAAGGAGGCTCGTTGTCAGGGCAGAAGAACACATTCGTCTGATGTCAAGGCACTCGTTGAGGTCACGAGATCTGAGATACCACCCACAGGTTTCATTTCTTCCCACTGCCAACCTTTGGTGCCAACTCTTTCTCCTCTCACACCGCCTTTCATCCTCCCAAACAACACCGCTTCCGTTCCGCACTGCAGAACACCCTGATCGCAGCTACAGCACCGATTACCTCAACTTTCTGGTATGTTTGATTAAAAGAATAAAGAATAATCTTGCTCGCTAACACCGAAGCGCTAGGCTTCAAAGTAAAGGCAACAATCGGTTCACACGATGGCCAAGCCGATGGCCAATCCGATGGCTAAGCGAGACCATCTGTCGGGGCTGCTCCCTGAGCTGCTCCTCTACATCGCTTCCTGCTCCGAGGAGATGTACAGTGCCGACGACCACCAGGCGCTCCTGTGCGCTCTTTCGTCCACGTCGCGCCTTGAGATGGAGCTGTATTCGTTCAACATCAACAAGCAGGGTGCATCGGTCATGACCCTTGCCGCGTCGCTTGGAAGGATCGATTTCATGGAGAAAGCTCTCTCCTACGGAGCTCCGATCGAAGCCCAGGGCCAGCACCGGGGGGCTCGTCTGGCTGCCCTTCCCCGAACCGACGACGAATGCCCGAGAGACCAGCCGTTCAACTTCTTTCTCATGATGTTGAATGTCCAGGCACCCCCATTGCATTATGCCGTTTGTGCTGGCCGCGACCATATTATTGAGTGGCTGCTTGACAATGGTGCAAGCCTTTCGCCGACCTCGACGGGATTATTTGGAGGCGAGGAGGGCCATTTCATAGCTCCCTATTTGAAAGTCAATGCCCCGGGTTTCAAGCGCACGATCCCGACCTGGCTCCCCCTGCACCTCGCCATCTGCAAAGGAAGGACATCGATAGCGAAGCTTCTGGCACGCCGCGGAGCAGACCTTGGCCTTGGCTGCCCAAGCCCGTGGGACTACTGGAGCGGCATCAACAGACTCAGCGCCCTCCAATGCGCAGCCAAGCACGGAAACGGAGACCTAATCCGCTTCCTGGTCCGCGAGATCGATGGCACAATCCTCGACAACAAGGACAGTTACGGAGAGACCGCGCTGCATGTAGCTTCGGGATACTATGTTAGCGTTGACGACCATTTCACCCCCATCAAAGCCGTCGAGGCTCTCGGAGAGTTGGGAGCGGACCTTGAGGCGAGAACCAACAACGGCCAAACCGCGTTGGAAGTTGCCGTCGGATATACCCACTTCGAGGCGGCCGTTGAACTCATCGAGCTTGGAGCCGATCACATCATGATCGGGCTCATGGACGTCCTCGACGAAGACTGCTATTCCCAATGGGGCGAAGGCAGAAATGACCTGGCTCTTATGCTAGCCAAAATGGGAGCCGATCTTGAGGAAACAACCCCCAGTGGCACGAGGCCGTTGGTTGTCGCCATGGGTTACGGCAGCTCAGAACTAGTCGATACTTTGCTTGATCTCGGAGCTAACATCGAGCCGCCCGGATACGGCCCTGGAGAAAGCCAGAGCTTGGTGCTAGATACGCTACGGTCAGCATATCACCTCAAGACATGGCCTCTTTGGGAAGAAAAAACATTCCGGAAGCTTGCTGCACGGGGTATCGACCTGAATGCACTCCGCGGCAACTGGTCCACAGACAAACTCGAAACCTGCCTCACATTCTATATCAGGCACTGCCCGATCAGCGCCCAGATCGTCCCTTTCGAGGAGCCGATTGTGCCGAGTATCATTTCCTTTCTCTTTGAGCTCGGAGTCAGCCCGAACGCCTGCAATGGCGAGGGCATGTCGCCCATCCACTGTCTGCTGGAGTGTTTCGCGAAGAAGCTAGAGATAGATATTGTCACCCCGGACTACCGCAGCAAGCACGGGAACGAGGCGTAGTCTCACAAAATTTACTTTTCGTACATCGCGCACGTGACGTTGCTCACCCTGGCTCAGGCTCGCCTCAGTCCCTGATCAGGATTCGCTCAGGCTGGCTCACCCTAATTACTGTTTTCGGCAGGCTGCGCCGCAGCATGCTTAATTGCTTTAACTTTAGCCAAATGAGCCGAGAATTAGTCCTATATGTAAAAATAGCTAAAATGCATTATATTTTCAAAAATTAGCAGTCTTAACTTTCCATATTTACGTGTTACTCATCTGACTTTAGGAGACATTAAGTCAGCCTCTACTCTATAAGTATTACTCTTATACCTCTTATAAACACTTTTACTATTATTTAATTCCGAATTAATTAAGATACCGCGATAAAACGCTAAGATTTAATATGGAACTGGAATTTAAAATATTTGTTAATTTCTAGCTACTGAGTGCCCTGTAAGCTCCCTGTAATCACCAGTCGAACCTTCTAGAATCCAGGAGGGTGAAACTGTGAGAAGCGCGGCACTCTGGATTCTGTGGATTTGTAGGGGTTGCAACTGCGTGATTGTATTGCTTCTGTTAACTCTGACCTCTTGCTCTGGCTAGAAGCCAGAGGCTTCTTTATAGACTATTCTGCAGGATTCAGGCTTCGTCACTCCGGTAGCTGAGGCTCACTGGCGTACTGGCAGTGCCAGGTATTCAGTCAGCTCCGCTGACTAGATGCCCAGGGCCTCTGAACCCCCTTCTTTCTGACAGGAACCCACTGAATCCAGTGGGGCTATTGCCTTACAGAACTAGCTAGAACACTGTAGTGGCCACGTCAGCCACTACGTCAACAGAACCACGCTGAATGGTTAAAAAAGTACTATTCTATTATTGTATTAGTTAGTTACACTTCACAGAAGGCTCTGGAATCCTTCCAGAGCCTCCCATAGCTTATAAGTTGAGTGACCAGCTGTGACGACCCTGCAGGCCGTCACTTGGGCCGGAGCGGCCCGACGAATCCCCCGCAGAAGAAGCAGTGCGGAAGGACGGTGTACACTGTCACAACGCACTGGGCCAGGGGTGCAAAGACCCGAAGCCCCTACGACCAGTAAGAAAGTGCTTGGTGGTCCACAGGGACCGACAACACCAAGCACCATTCAGTTGACTGCTTGGCCGTAACTGCGTGGTGCACCACCAAGCACAACGGACCAAGCAAGGTACGAAGTACCTCCCAGTTAGTTAGTATAGATAGCCATGGTTGTGCCCACAACCACCGTGAGGGACTCTGGTTCCTCACGCTAGTATTCAATTGTTCATTTGTG
>Ga0247780_1000898_pt1 | contig 22473 bp, 21 predicted proteins | sample UWRJL079202R5_FD_179927 | JGI IMG/M metagenome (GOLD analysis project Ga0247780, IMG submission 179927) | Plant litter microbial communities from Arlington Agricultural Research Station in Wisconsin, United States - UWRJ-L079-202R-5 | ecosystem: Environmental > Terrestrial > Plant litter >... | reverse complement strand
CCACCTCCACCTACAAGTCAATTGGCACCATCACCCCTGTCGTGCCCACCAAGCCCCCAAGCCCCTCCTTCACTGCCGGCGCCGCCCAGAACGTCCAGAAGGCCGGTGGCGCTCTTGTCGCTCTCGCCGTTGCCGCTGCTCTCTTCTAGGCTACTGGAGAGATGGGCGTGACTATCTGACGGAAACCGACCCCAAAAAACAGAGGAGCGGGTGTGCTTTTTGTGTGGCTTGCTACGTGTGCGTCTTCTTTGATCACGGCCGGCGGAAAATCCTTCCTTCAACCATTAACACCCCTTGACTGGAGGGAAGGGGAAGGAGAGAGAAAGTTCATTATAGACATTTTTACTTGACAGCCCCTTTCTTCTGTTCTTTTTTGTTGCTGTTGTTGTTGGGATCAAATTTGAAAGTATCTATCTACCATTGCTCTTACTGTGACCGGTTCTTGCCGAGTCTTGGATCATGGGTTTAAGTGTAGACGATATCTTGAGGAAGCGATTTCGGTTGGTGGTTCACTTTTTAGGTTTAGCGGGGAGAGAATGAGTGAAGCAAAGAAGTTGTAATAAATTCAGGGGTAGTAATACATATTTTTACTTTTACTCATTTGGACTGCGACTGACACCAATGTGTGAATGCCTTTGAAGCCGAATAGGTACCTCACAGTGATGAACTCAGGATGAGTCTTCCGACTTGGTCTCGCTCTCACTCTCAGTATCGCCCACAGACGCATATCTAGCCGACCTCCTTTTCCGAACTCTGGTTACACGAAAAACCGGGATTTCGGTCCCAGCCCTTTCTTGACAGCAGCGGTTGAACACAGCGTTGCCAGGCAAGGCAGGTGAACTCATCATCTCCGACCCAGGAAATTAGGAAATATGGGTGAGTTGGTGGGTGGTTGGTCGGGTGTGTAAAACCTGCGTCGATTCCAGATGCAAGATACACGAGACATCGCACAGCAACAACTTTTCGGCCCATAGAGGGACGTCGGCGCGTGTGCTTCGCCACTCAACTGGGCCCTTCCCTGACGAAAGGATGCAGAACAGCGCATACTGTATAGTGCTCTCATCTCGGGTATGCACTGAGTCTCACTGTCGCCCATTTGCCATCTCGTGTTTGTATATTTACCCGGTGACAACCCGCCCCCGCGATAGCATTTTTGCCCTTCGAGTGCCAACAAAATCAGGTACAGGCTTCCCATAGTAACCTGACCAGCGGGAGGATAAAAAGGGGGGGGGGGGCGTGCGTGTGGGCCTTCTTGCTGCGTCTTAATAACCAAGTTGCCTTTTTTGTATGTTGGGAGGGTTTTTACGAGGATTGATTGGCTTGCCGCTTCACTCCCGATGGTCTTGTCTCATTGGGCGGCTGACGCAAGTAGAAGAGAGCATGATGTCGCATATTGGAGAAACATGCTGGGCACTCACGGCACTCGCCGGGGGAGTGTGTATATATTGTTCTGAGTTACTTACTCATCCTCACTTACCGGGCCGTTGCGGTGTGATGATTCAACTGACTCCTCCCAAAACCTGTCAGACACGGCCCGCTGGGTATTGTGCCTTGGAGGCATAGCGGTTGGGAGCTGCCTCTTTTTCCTGCTTCGTCCCGTGACACCTCGTATGACGTTGTGTAGCACAACCGCCGCGAAACTAGGTTTCGATACCTTCGACCAGGTCCAAGACCAGAAACGTATCCCAGCAGGCGTCTAAGACCCGAAGCGGGGCTGGGAGGGAGAACTGCGCAGCCCTGTATGTGTTCTGTTCACGGCTGTTGGCACATACCGTGTTTGCTCTAGAGCATTGGGAAATTACTCCGACAACCTTCCCCGTGCCTCGCTGTCCGGATGTAAGACCTAAAATTTCCGTCTGAGCGAATTGTCACAGCGGAATACAACAGTTTCTTCCATCGAATGACCAAAAGCGAGGAGTTGTCCTTCTTCATCCCGTTAAAAGCCGATGGATTTGCCATAAACCGTAGCCTTGTTGGCTTCGGTCGGACGGTAACGTGGTATTCCTCCTGTAGCTTCCCTCGTCCTCCGGAAGTTGTCGAGGCGACCAATAAGGCTAGGCAGGGGTGGCAGTCATGCTTTCCGGCGCGGTGGTACGAGGAGCCTAGAAGATCCAGAACACGGCAGATGTGATGGTAAGCAGCCAGCCGCATTTCCCACTTGGGGCTGATCCGGCAAGCAAGACACAACCCCCGAAAAAAAACTAGACCACTTGCCAGAGTCGGCTGTTATGAGACTTGTCGCTGTGGTCCCCACTGCAAAAGTCGGACGTCGGCCTTTGCGAGCGAGATATGCCGTGGTCAAATTCCGCTTATAGCAAAATACCAACCATCCGTTCAACCCGACGCTAGCTTCTTTGCCACGTCTTCGACCCTCACAGCTCCCCCAAGCAGCTGCCGCACAGCCTCACGGTCCCTACCATTCTCACCAACCGCGACAACTTTCAGCACCTCCCCATCATCCCCCATGACTAACCTCCCCGTCCTCCCATCAGCCCACTCAATACTGATTTGTTTCGCCCCGGCATCTGCCGCCATGATGTTCACCAACTTCCCCTCACCATCCGCATCCCTATCCACAGCCTCCTCCTCATCCTCCTCGCCTTCCCCACCCCTATCCCCCGCTTTCGACCCCCTCTTCCCCCCTAACCCCGCAGCCTTCCTCAGATCCGCCACAGCCCCCAACCGGTGGTGATATCTCACCACCTCTCGCCTCAGCGCCCTTGCAAATCTTGCCAAGTCCTGCTTACCTCCGGCGGACGGGGACGGTAGGTACCGCGCCGCCAGCCCGGCCAGCGGTATACATGCCGGCACGGTGTGGCGGTGCACACGCAACTGGCTGCTGCCGGGATACGGTCTGTTGAGAAGAACGTAGTAGGGCCGCAAGAACTTGGCGCGGCTGACGACCTCGACGCGCAGTCCTAGCACGGCGCCGCCGTCGACGGCGTTCGGGTCCGGATCGCGAGCGCGGAATGTGGTGAGGCCGGCGCAGGCGCGGTACAGGCACTGCTGGTTGTGTGCTTGCTGGGACTCAGACCGCGAGAGGAGTTTCTGGCCCGAGGGGGTGGTGTCTGATGTGATGAGCTGGCGGATGGAGGGTGAGCCGAGCAGGGTGGAAGTTTGGATGTGGAGCTGAGATTTCAAGGCGGTGACTAAAAATTGTTAGTATTTGTTTTAAGTGGGAGATTTGGGGGTGGGCTTACTTCGCGCTTGGAGAATCTCGACCTCATCGTCAAGGGTTGGTGATGACATCGTTTTGAGACGCGTCACGACGCGTGTTTTCGTCTACTAGCCCAAATGTGAGAATTGGAGGTTGCGAGGCCCTTGAAATTCTGCTCAATTACAGAGGCAGGGCGGTATGAGAGCAGGCTTCTCTAAGGGCTGTATGTGTGTCGGAACGGCCGTTGGCATGGATGTTTACAAGTTGATTTCCTTCATGAGTAAGACCTGAAGGCTGAGGTTGGTGGTCAGATCCCTGCAAGCCTTCTGGAAGGCCACAAGGCTTCGGAGCATGTGGCCCCTGCGCAAGCCCGCCCCGATTCGTGCCAAGACCCCATATGCCCCACACTTTTCCCAGTGCCTTACGGCAGAGGATGGCGTCCCAAACGAGGCTCAGGAGCTGCCGAAGACCTGGACATTGAGAAATCGTGCGATATCAGGATGAATTTGGTGTTGCCTCGTTGTATCGGAATTTATTCGCATACTAGCAGCACCTCGAATCGTTTAAGTGGATGTTGGAAACCCTCGTTCCATCAGCATCGTGATCACTAAGTCCTGTCGCCACCCACGAAAGGCCACGGTATCAGATTGCCCCTGTCACGGCGCATCATCCCCCACACCTGCCGCGGCGCCAGGTCGCCGGGTGCAGATGCGTGAGGAGCCGTGACTTGGCCGTTGTTACGTTCAGAAGAATTTTGTCCTTCGCAACTGTTCTTGAACTCTGGATATTGTCGGCAGCTAGAGGCCACATTCCGTCCCTCATTGACCGCCTGGGGCAACAACTCCCATCTTCTCGTCTTTCGTTGAATCCTCTGTTGTATAGCGCCATTTGCATCGGTCGCCATCACCCACGCTCCCTCGACACAAGCCTCGGTTTACCGACGTATCCCTCCTAGTTCCAGCCGCGCAGACGAGACGAAGAACCAGGAAGAAAACCGAGATAGAGAGCTGAGCGCGCATCGCTTTCGAACAGACGCGACCGTCCGACCCCCGCGGCCCCCGCAGCCCGAAATCCTCCCTTGACAGACCCCCAGGCACGGACGAACCCCTGACAGCTACCGATGGGGACCCGACCTCGTCGCACAAAATCGCCGACGCACAACCGGACGTCCCACGGCGCCTCGAACACCAACGAGGCCGGGACTAACGGGCAAATAAAAGGCGACAAGATGAACGGCAACATCGAGCTGTCGCGACGCAACAAGCACGAGCCCTCGACGGCCAACCTCATCTCGCGCGACGGCTTCTCCCTCGACAACCCCATCCCCAGCACGCCGGGCAAGGACAACAATGGCGCGAACGGCTTCTTTGAGCTGCCCGAGAATGACAAGCGGAATTTCGGGCTTCTCGTCCTCCTCTACTTCCTGCAGGGCGTCCCGCTCGGTCTCGCCACCGGCTCCGTGCCCTTCCTCCTCAAGAGCCACCTGTCGTACGGCGAGATCGGCATCTTCAGCTTGGCGTCATACCCCTATTCCCTGAAGCTGCTATGGAGCCCCATCGTCGACGCCGTGTGGTCGCCCAGGTTCGGCCGCCGGAAGAGCTGGATCCTGCCCATCCAGCTGCTATCGGGCATCGGCATGCTGTGGCTCGGCTCTCACGTTGAGAGCATGATGGCCGCGACAGGACAGGCCGGCGGCCCCACTATCTGGAACTTCACCGGCTGGTGGTTCTTCCTTGTGCTCATGTGCGCGACACAGGACATTGCCGTCGATGGCTGGGCGCTGACCCTGCTCAGCCCAGCCAACATCTCCTACGCCTCGACGGCACAGACAGTCGGTCTCACCGCTGGCCAATTCCTGTCATACACCGTCTTCCTCGCTTTCTACTCCAAGGACTTCGCCAACCGCTGGTTCCGCGCCGAGCCACTGGACTTTGGCCTCATGGGCCTGGGTGGCTACCTGACCTTCTGGGGGTGGGCGTACATTGCCGTCACCATCGGCCTCGGCCTGCTCAAGCGCGAGGAGCGCACGCGCAATGAGGACGGTGTCTGGGATGTCTACAAGATCATGTGGGGAGTTCTCAAGCTCAAGAACGTCCAGACCATCATCCTCGTCCACCTGATCGCTAAGATCGGCTTCCAGGCCAACGACGGCGTGACAAACCTCAAGCTGCTCGACAAGGGCTTTGGCACCGACAACATGGCTCTCATCGTCCTCATCGACTTTCCCTTCGAGATCGGCCTTGGCTACTATGCCGGCAAGTGGTCGCAGCAGTTCACCCCCATGCGCCTCTGGTGCTGGGGCTTCGCAGGCCGCCTCTTCGCCGCCGTTGTTGCCCAGCTTACCGTCTCCACCTTCCCCAGCGGCGGCGTCACCGGCGGCTACATGCTCGCCGTCATCGCTTCTCACGTCTTCTCCACCTTCACCAACACCGTCATGTTTGTTGCCGTGTCCGCCTTCCACGCCAAGGTCGCCGACCCCGTCATCGGCGGCACCTACATGACCCTCCTCGCAACGTAAGCTGTCCCCCTTCCACATCCCCTCCCAAACCCAAATCTAACCTCCACCACAGCGTCTGCAACCTCGGCGGGACATTCCCGCGGTACTTCGTCCTCCGCCTCGTCGACGCCTTCACTACAGCAACCTGCACCCCCGCTCCCAAATCCACTCTCACCCAGCCCTTTAGCTGCGCCCTCCAGCCAGACAAGGAGCGCTGCCTCGCCGCCGGCGGATCCTGCGATATCCAGCGCGACGGGTACTACCTAGTCAACATGGTCTGCGTGATATTCGGCGTAGTCTCCTTCATCTTCTACATCCGCCCTCGGGTCCTCCAGCTCCAAAGCCTCCCGCTGCGCGCATGGCGATTATCGACCTCGTCATCGCCTCAAAAGCACTAACATCCACCTTCCATTCGTCATGTCCGTGTAGACAAACAAACAAACACATACCTATCTTCAAAGCTTCCATTATGAACCGGAGGAGCTGAGTCGTTTTCTGCGGGGGGGGTCTGCCATCTCACCGCTGTTGGCTGTCGACTGGTAATACAGGGACGAGGAGATGGAGTTAGCGGAAAAGAGATAGACATATCAATACCCGATGATTTAAATGTAATACTATATACGTGCAAACAGTAGCACTTCTGAGCTTACCACCTTGTAATGATGTGACGTGCCTCGGTATTCTATTGCGTTGTGTTGTAGAAAAAAGGCAATGCCAACCCACTTGAACCCTGGGAATCAGCGATGCAATGTTCATCACAGTTCGCTGGTGATGTCCGGTTGCAGCTAGGTCTCAAGATCACTGATACCGCGATACCGCATCGAGCCTTCGTGCCGATCCCATTGTCGGCGGTTGTTCCTCCACACGTCACTGGAGCATAGGGTTTGTTCAATGCCTCCTACAGCAAATGACGCAGTTAATATTCTTAGAGGCTCGCCCAACGGGAATATTGATCAAGACTTTGTATTCTGAATCTCCAGAAGCTAGCTAGCTAACTATGCGTCACATCATGGCAGATATGCTATTGAAAGTCCAACCCTAGCTAGTAGGTAGACAAACGACCATTCTGCCACTTGACTGCGTCCGAAAATTCAGGTAGACCTCGACCCTCGATCAAATTCAGATAGCCTTAACCATGCAACAACTTCTCATCTCGTACAAAGCAGACTGGCGCACCATTCCTTGAGCCGAATAAAAAGCGCCATACAGTTCGCTCTTGTTGCTGATTACCAGGCGGAAACAGCCTCGGGCTCGGGCTCGAGCTCGTTCGTCTGGGCGCCCCAGGCGTCGTCTCCGCCGCCCGCATCGGCGTCGGCGTCAGCATCGTCCTCGAAGTCCGAGTCGGCCTCGAACTTGAGGTTGGTGCGAGCATCGCCCTCCGGAACATACGGCTCGAGAAAGTCCGGAATCGTTTGATTCGTCTCGAGCAATGTGCGGGTCAGTACGGAGGCAATGGGCTCATCGCGATCAGTGTAGAAAGAGCTCGCCAGACCGCGATGACCGATCCGACCAGTCCGACCTACAATAGTTAGATACAATGCCACCAAGTACATGAAGACTGAGAAGGACTTACCGATACGATGAGTATACTCCTCAATTCCCCCGTGATCCATGGAAGGAAGGTCGAAGTTGATAACATGCATCACATTGCGGACATCAATACCGCGAGACGAAACTCCGGTAGCAATCAACACCGGTGAATCGCCACGACGGAAGGCACGCATTGAAGCCTCTCGTTCCTTTTGGGTGCGATCCGAGTGGATCGATGTGCATGGCACTCCCTTGTGGAACAAGAAATCATCCAGCTCGTCCGCTGTTCTTTTGTTGTTGACGAAGATGATCGTCCGGGTAGGGGGCAACGAATGCAGCAGGTCAAAGAGGGCCTGCTTCTTCAAGGGGACATCGACCAAGTGAATGTTCTGCTTGATGTTCTCATGGGTGCTTCCAGCACGACCGACGCGAAGGCGAACGTGTGTCTCAGCCAAGTGAGTCTTGGCGAGATCCCTAACAGCCTTCGGGAAGGTTGCCGAGAAGAACATGTACTTCACATTTCCCTCTTCCTGGTCTAATCATACTGTTAGTTAAGTTTCGGGAGAGACTAACTGTTGCGCAAGACTCACCACCACCAGAAAGAATCTTGGTAAACTCCTCTTCCCAATCTGAGTGAAGCATCTCGTCTGCTTCATCGATGACCAAGTAACGCAGGCGACGAAGCGTGAGAACCGTCGGTCGGTCCATGAAATCAATCAAGCGGCCAGGGGATGCAACAAGAATGTCGCAGCCCTTCTGAAGCTGATCAATCTGCTCCCGGACGGGACCTCCGCCGTAGATGACACATGGGCGAAGCATGGAGCGGTAACAGAACTTTCTGGCCTCGTTGAAAATTTGAATTGCCAGCTCGCGGTTTGGGCACACGACAACCACGAGAGGCTCCGCTCTGCACGGAGGATCGATGCCCGGACGGTACGTGGCAGGGTTGGGACGAGTAGCCGTCAACTTCTTCGCCTTCCCCATCAACTTGTCAATGATAGGGATCAGGTAGGCGGCCGTCTTGCCCGAACCTATGAGCTATTAGTTGACTGCGAAACCACCAAGGAAATGGCATTTACTTACCAGTCTGCGCGATTGCGATCACATCATGTCCGGACTTGATTGCCGGAACACAATATTGTTGAATAGGTGTCGGGTTGCCATACCGACTCAGGCGGACATTCTGCAGCATGGCAGGATGAAGGCCAGCCTCATCAAACTTCATGATTGGGGCCACTCTGGTCGGGCCCTCTTGGAAAACATTGATCTCAGCAATCCTGATGATGTCAGTACATGAGTCGGGATTGCGATGGGCTGGCAAACTTACTTGCTGAAATCAATACCCTGCGACTGTGTTCGCTCGCCTGGGTTTCCGAAGAGTTGGAGCTCAAGCTCCGGGAACTCTGGTCCGATGTCACCGGTCTCACCGTCCCACTCGTAAACAGTAGCGTTGCCCTCCCACTTGGGGGCGGTCTCCGAGTAGTCATAGGGAGTAGGCCGGACCCAGCCATCGAGAGCATCGGGGACCACCTGAATGGCCGGAATGACTTTGGTCGGGGCGTCCTCATTGGAGGCGTCGTTCGCGTTCTCAACTCCAGCACCATTGCCAAAGTTGTCGCCGGAGGTCTCCGGCAAGGCGGCAGCCAGATCCTGAGTATTCCACGAATCTCCAGCCGGAGCTGCAGAACCCCAGTTGTCAGACATGGTGGGGTTTTGTTGTGGGATTTGATGTCTAATCAGAGTGTTGAGTTAGTTGGTGGAAGCACTTGAGATTGGGTGGAATTTTGAGAGAACGATCCGACAAGAGTGTGATCTGAGATGCGGCGGAAGAGCAGAGAGCAATAAAATTGCAGGAGCGGATGGCAGGAATCTTTCTCAGATGCTAAAGGAAGCTAAGATGATGGCGTGCCACGGAGAATGTGATCTTCATTTACCTTGGCTCGTTCTTCACGTCAGGTTCAGGTCTTTCAGATGAAGACCGCCAGACAGTGGAAGCGAGGGCAGATGAAAAGGGTATGTGAGACGGAGAAGGCAGAACCAACCGTACAAAGACCGGTCAATGGTTTCTTCCAAAGATGAGAGGATGTTGAAGGAAGAAGTGGGAGAGGTTGGAGTTGGGGGAAGAGGAAATAAAGGCAAGTTTTGTGTTGGGGCTGGAGTGCTTCCAGGTTGTTTGTGAGTAGAAGGAAGGAGCGGAGGAAAGGCACACAAGGTCAGGTTCCAGAACCCACGCGAGGAAAAGAAAGGAAGGCGCGAGGTTTGCGAAGCAAGCCAAACGCAACAGATCGAGGGTGGATATTGGAGGACAAGCGGACGATAAAATAATTCTTACCTTGCGATTGGTGTTTGTGAAGTAATCACAAGCGGTAGAGCGACTGCGATGGAGAGGGTGAGGAAGAAATCTTCGACGGCTTCCAAGTGGGTGGTGTGTGGTAGGAAGGAAGCTAGAGGATGGAGAGGCAGAGAGGAGATGCATTTATAGACTGCAGGCAGGAGCGCGGCGACGGCTACTTCCAGTGTACAAACTGCACTGACCAGGCTCGCCGAAGACTGGGAGAACCAGACGAAACCCCACTGGCTTTGTGTTTTGTTTACTGCAGAATGAACTAGACGGAATTCGGAAACCGGGTGTCCAGATGGTGCAGATAGAGGCTACACTTGACCTTGGGACAAGCAAGTCGTGAACGTTAAACACCATGGAATAGCACATGTGGCAGCATGGGTCACATCTACAATAAAATACCACTTCCAATTTAACGAGCTCCAGAATTCGCGAACTGTGAACACCAGCATGGAAACATGAAGTGTGGTAGGCAAGGGCGGTAGAGGGGTCAGTCAAGTCGGCCACAGGATCGGAAGGAGGCAGGATTTGAAATACAACAATGATGAACCACATGAAAGACACCACATCTCACAAAGATCAATCAGCTTCCACTCTGCCTAGCTGTATTGCATATGCCTTGTGCCGGAGATGCAGATGGTTCGTTGTCGTAATCTCCATAGAAACGTCAAAAAGGGGTTTGTTTACTACGTCGCCAGACAAAAAAACATCCCATCCAAAAGCATGGTGATGGCGAAATTGAGGAGTTGCAAGGGGTAGCAAAGACTTCAATCGCCCAATATAGATATGTACCCAGAATAAGGGTATCGGATTGATATCTGGGTATTTCGAATTTCGTGTAAGAAAGCAGGGAGAGTACGGGGCAATTGGGCTGATGCAGACCACATCCACTTGAACAGTCTGCTCGTTCAGTCGCCGCACCGAGTACTCGGCTAGATGATGTTGACAAGATATAAGAGAATAAGGGAAAGGAATTTCCAGGTCTGAGACTACGATCCAGTTGTGTTGATGGGTTGGAGATTGAGGTCTACGATGCGTCTATCTCGATTGCACTCTCCCTGAACCCAAGCACCAACGCTACCTCCCCAACAAGTAGCCGCTGTCTTGAGAACCGTCATTTAGGACCTTGCTAAGCACGGCGGCAGCTCTTCCAACATTGCCGCCCTCCTTTTTCGCTCCATCCATGCCTCCTACAATGGCGCCCCTCCACTTGGCATCAAATACACGCTGCCTCGACGTCCGATCGGGATACATCTCGCTGTCCTCGTCCCGCGGCGTCCCGAAGAGATTGAGATGCGCAAAGGGATTCGAAGTTCCCGGCAGCCGGTAGATATTATCCCAATACGCCCTCGGGTTGTACGGTGTTGGCGTCTCGGGCTTGAACCCCACCGCGAGAAACTGTGTGAGCACCTGCATCTGCCGGCACTGTGCCTCCGAACTCTTTTTAGACCCGGAGCCGAGCGTGGTTGTGTTATTGGATGTCGACGACCACCCCTGGCTGCTGAGCGACGAGCCGACGCTCGGGTTCCAGCCTAGCATGGAGCTGAAGCTGTTCAGCGTCTTCAGCCACCCACCCGGACACGAGACGACCGCGTCGCCGGCGACCGTGAGCAGCCACTCCATGACATTCAGGGCGTCGGTGCGGATGATGTTGGACATGTGAGCCATGCCGCCGCGGATGTACATGAGAATCTTCTCAACGTGGGGCTCTACCTCGGATGGCGGCAAGGCCCGGAAGAGGGTGAGAAGCCGGGTGCGCACCGTGGCGGAGATGTCTGATATCAGCGGCAGCAGTTTGGTCAGGATGGCCGAGGTCCCGACGGGATTGTTCGGTGGGCTGGCCGAGACCTGGTTGGTGAGGTAGGCGAGCGCATCGCGCCTCAGGTTGTCAGACTTGGCCGTGACAGCGAGCGACAATTGCTGCTTGAACTGATCTGCGGCTTCAACCCCCTCCGCGAATATGGTCTGCTGGTTGACAGTGATGGCTAGGAGCGGGTTAGCGCGCGCTCATGAGATGGTGACGGAGTGGGACATGCGGGCGCAACCTGCATTTTGACTTGAAACTGGTGTCGGTAAAATTGGCTGCCTTGGCTTTGGCTCTTCCGACCTTCAGCTTGGCTTTCTGGAAGTCCTTTGCCTTTTCCTTCTTCTTCTTGTTGCTGGAACCCATTCTGATCTCATTGGGCGGCCGGAAGTCCTAGTATCACACTGGATTCTGTGGGCTCCAGATACGGCTCACTCACCTGCGCATCTTGAACGGAAGTTCGACTGACAGGGGTCAAAATGCAAACTTTGGCGGTGAGACGCGGCAGGACACTGGCGAAAGTGGGCTGGCGGGGCCAGGGCCGGGCGAGCCAGGGTCAGGGTTAGGCTGGGGCGTTCGATTGATGGGGGGCTTCATTGAACCCAATCGCCGGTCTCGAATGCAGTTCATCTGATTGCTCAGCTGTCCACTGTCTTGATGACCTCTGTTTTTCCTGCACCACGCCGCAGCTGAACTGAGATTACTTGCTGACGACCTCATTTCTGCGTGTCTCGCAATGTCAGACCCGGTTTTGGTACGGCGGTCCCCAAACAGAACGCCTTGCAGAGTCAGGCCCTAATCTAACAGCGCCTCGCAGAGCACAGGGGCGGCCGATGCCCTTGAAGAGACGCTGAGCCGTCTCTCCAAGAAGCCCGGCGTCAAGGCCACCATCGTCCTCGACCGCGCATCTGGGGCGATTTTGAAAACGAGCGGCCAGGTCTCGTCGATTCGCAAGACGAATCCCCTCAACTCGCCCGTGCCGAACCAGGCAACGGGGTCCTTCTCCAGCGACGCAGGCGTCGGGCCTTCGAGCCAAGAGCAAGGTGTCCAGGAGCTGGCTGCTATGGTATGGAACTTCGTCGGCACGGCCGCCGGTCTGGTGCAGGAGTTGGACACTGAGGTACCGCTTCACTTAATCACACATCTCTTGGCAGTGCACGAGATTCGCGACTGACACGCGCAGGATGAATTGAAACTACTGCGGCTGCGGACGAAGAAGCAGGAGCTCGTCATTGTTCCCGACGCGAAGTTTCTGTTGATTCTTGTCCACGACACGCCTCCAGCTTGACTGAGCGAGGGGCAGACGGGAGGAACATTAAGAACAGATTGGCTCATCTATCTGTTGCGGGCTGTGGGAGCTGCTTATGCAGGAACGCGAGGCAGCACGGGAGTCGCGCTCTCGGTGCAGAGTATTGGTATCTGAGTTTTTGGACCTCGACGGATATGGACCGGCGGACTTGGTTGCGCGTCAATGGGTGTTGACAGGAAATGATACCCCGAGATTACAGTGGATTTGTGCGAGAGCGGCTGATAAGTGAGAGCCCCGCTGCTTGGACGCGAGTCCCCAAGGTAATCGCCGCTTAATATCAGATACCCGTTCTTCCGGGAGTCGGGGATGTCTCCGCGAGTTGAAGTAACGCGGGCGCGGAGCACGCCGTTGAGCCTCTCCGTCGAGGAAGAGACAGGGTCGGCCTCTGGTTGGCTGGGCCATTTGCGCGCTACAAGGTTTGGATTTCCCACGACGAGACAATTCAGCCTATCGCAGCCAAATGACTCTGGAAGTCCTGCTGAGGCGCGCATGGTGGACGTGTGTGTCTGGGTCTTTGCAAATTTGAAGGCCAAATCATCAGCATGACAGGCCCAAAACAGGCCTCCGGGGTGCTGCCTCGGTGCTCTCGAAGCAATCCTACCTCTCGCGGACGAACCACCCTTAGATCCCGTTTGAGATCTCCATGGTGGGTCTTGGCGGGTGTGCTTCGCCCGGCTTCTGGAGCCGTCGTCTGCATCGCCAAAATGACATGGGCCAGCTGCAATCAGGTTATCAGCTGGAGCCGACAAGGCGATGCACCCTCGCGCGCGCGCAGGAGAATCTGCACTGCTACGGCGTCGTTCGGAGGACCAATTGAACTCGAAACGATGCGACGCCAGGCGCATGCCTATGAGTGGTCCGGGGACTCCTTCGAGGAACAGAACCGGTATTATTCCTCGTGCAGATAGACAGGCAGGGCGTTGGGCTCGGAGGAGGACGCCACGACCACAGCCTGCGGCCTTAAGCATTGTAAGCATCATCAGCTAAGGTTTGCGATTGAATAACGCACCCCACGGTCGACGGTCATTGGCCTTCCAGATTTGGGCGGGAGTGTCCAGGATGGTGTGGATGGGTGTTTCGCGATATAAGTGACGCCTGAGACAAGCTACATTGGACCTGGTATATGCCTTTTGCAGCTAGCTACTATACCCAAACACGTCCTCGGTTTCCCTCGCCCTTTGTGTCTTGTTCCTCTCGGTCCAGCTTTTTTTCCTCTTCTTCATTGTTTCGTCGACACCCTCTTGGAACTTGTGTTCCACATACCCAGAAACCTCCATCACGAAAACGACCACCAGCCCCCCTTTCCCCAGATCTGCACGCTGCCGGTGCCGGTGTGCCGCGTAGGTGACGCAGGTGCAAGCTGCCGTTAGGTTTCGGGGACCCGTTGAACAAGCCCACAACCGCCACAGCAGCTGGCCGGCGCACGCCAACAACCTACCTACGATGCCATCATTTGCGCTCCTCCGGAGGTCCCCCAAGAGACCCGCCCAGCATGGAACCCCGATGAGCGCCGAAACCACCGAGGACGAAGGAAGCGGGAACGGGAGCCCCAAAAGCCCACAAAGCCCATCAGCCGGTGATGCACAGCAGAGTTTTGGGCAGGTCGGAAAAAAGGCACGAGTTTCGACAAGAGAGCTGCTCTATGAGATACGGAGTCGCCTGGTCGGGAAGCCACCCCCGTCACCCCTACGAACCCCTCAGCGGGGACGAGCGGTCTCGCAACCGCAAACCCAGCGAGGGTATGCTGCATCAGTGGTAAGACAACTCCCCGCATTTATGCCCCCTCCCCTTACCTACGTATTCCCTCCGGCGTCACCTGCACCTGCCCGGGCTCCGTCTAGCGGGGTACCCCTGTTGCTCGCTGCTTTCCATCATCGAGTGCCGCGAGGTTCACGGATCCGAGTTGGGCGGCCGATGCACAGCCAAATTGCCTCTTTGCTATTCCAGCTGTGGGTTGTACTGTCTGGCGCTTGGCGTCTCTCATTGCGGCGACGATCAAAAGGGTACCTTATTTTCTTGCCGTTGCTGCGGATCCTCTAATCTTTCCAGAGCGAGCTGCAGACAGTGTCGTCACCCCTCATCCCATCGACCTCGTCATACGTACCTAGGCGTTCCTTTCTTTTTCCTACCTATCCAGGGCAACCAGGCCCCTTCGAGCTCACCTCCTTTCCCCCCTCGCACTGACATCGCCCGCGTGACTGCTACAACGCTCTTGGTCTCTTGGTCGTGTGGCTACACCAATCGTACGAGATCTCGTGGGGACTCCGGGGGGCCTCTGCAGTGTTGCGGGCCATGCATGCAAAGTGTTGTGGGCTGACGATTCGTGATACAAACAATCCAGGTCTCAGGGACACTCTCGCCGCTGTCCCCGCGCTCCCCGTTCAACCCTAATAAACCGCTGCCGTCGCCTCCGCCTCCCGGAAGCGAAGAAGCCCGCCTGCCTCCGGCGAAGCCTGTCCTGAAGCTAGCCCGTATCATGGCGACCCTGACCGAGTCCGAGGTTGAGAAGCTCTTCTCGGGCGCTCCGCAGTACTTTGCGCGCTCCGAGGGCCACTACACCGGCGCCCCGCACCCGTCGGTGGCTTTTCCGTGGGACGAGGAGCTCCAAATCCGCGATCTCACTGATCACACCCAGATAGAGGACAAGGCGTGGGGCTGCGTCACAGCATGGCCGCACATCACACGCGATGTCCAGGGCGATCGCTCTGCCGCCAAGAAGGCTTCAGAGGAGAAGCGCCGCGCCCACTTCTATCCTCGCTGCCGTGAGCGCCCCAGCATGCTGAGCATTGCCGGGCTCGAGAAAGGGAGCGTAGGATACCAGGCCGCGTTGGAGCTCGGTGTGGCGGACGCCCTGCAAGAGGAGCAATGGGGCTTCGAAAACCTGGGCACCCGTACGCCCGCCATCGTCGACCAGCGCCAGAGGATGCTCACTTCCAAAGACGGCCTCCGCCACATGGAGGAGACGTTGATTCTCGAGCAGCTGATCAAAAATGGGCGGCGCTACAGCGAGCAGCACCTCCGGGAACGCCGAGTCTCGAGCGAACTTTACAATGAGTTGTTCATTCAGATTCTGCACCCCCCCACCAAGGTGCTTGATCACAAAGACCCCTATAGCCTCTCCGTGCAGATTTCGGCGCTTGTCAAGGTGCTTGCCGCGCCAAACATGTGGATTGATTTTTCTCATGTTGAGTGGCGGATAAGACTCGGCCAGCTCCTCTGGGGCCAACACGTGGAGGACGAAATCGAAGACGGAGGGTCTACCATGACAGGGGATTCTGCGGCCGAGGTCCATGAGGAGAGATACTGGCTGCTGATCCAAATTCTGCTGGCATGTGAGCTTCTGGTGCGACTTGACGCCATCACCGAAGGCGAGGAGCTCGGTGTTGAGAACATCAAGCCGTCTGAGATTCTCCGCTTTGAGAAGGACGCAAACAAATCGGTCAAATGGTCACTTCATCTCGCCCGAGCGTGGCTGGAAAACATCGAAGTGGTCAAATCCGAGGTGGAAGAGCCGCCCCATGAAGAGAAACCTTCTGGTTGGCTTGCAACACTCACCAAACGGATGTCACTATCCCGCGAGCATGGCAGTTCTCACCACCATCACCGTGGCCCCGTCTATGCGATTAAGGGCAGACACGTCCAGCGCCAGGTAAATGGCTTGATTCATTTTGCGAAGCAGCTCCGGTGGCCCGATGTCGAGTACGCGGCCAACATCACAGAGAACTGTCGCAGTGTCACGGAAGGCGCTCCGCTCAACACGCCGCTCGCCAGCCCTTGCAGTGCGAGTCAGACGGGGAGCCACCGGTCGTCGTACTTTGGAAACTCTATGAAACCCGAGCCGCAGGTGAAGCGTAAACCCTCGCGGCGAAGAAAAATCTCGGCAGCGCTGCACCCTTCCGGTTGGCTTTCTAAGAGTTATGTCTCCGGTCTGATGTTACCGGGTGAAGGGCTCTGTCACTTCCTGATGGCGACACTGTTGGAGAATGATCAAGATGCAATGGTCAAGCTCGGCCCCATGGCGAACCTTTGCGGTGGTTTTGTCTACTCGGGAAAGAGCTTCTGGAGTACGGCGTGCATCGTGGGCCGTGTGCTAGCCGCAGGTAAAGGTTCAGCCGAGTGCATGGGTTGGATATCTAGCGATATCTTGCCTCGAGGTCTCAGCGATGGCTGGATCAATGTCGAGGTGCAAGAAACTACAGGTGAGACAACCAAGTTGGTAAACTCTTTGAGCTGGATAAGACGTGCTAACATAAAACCAAAGAAGATGCTCGAGAAGTTGACAAAAAGGCCCGCATCTGGGCCAAGCATACAGTAGAGAGGGAGTCGCGTGTCCTCGGAGACGCAGACCCATCTTCTGTGCTCCCGGCTGACTTTATAATTCCTTTTGAAAATATATACCGCGACAAGGCGCCTCCCAGCCTGAGGATTGAACTGAAGGCTCTTAACTTGTTTGCGCCTGTGGAGTCGGTACAGTCTACTCCGACTGGGGATCATGGTATCACACCCCTATCTGAAGCCAGCAGCCAAGTTCCAGAGATTCACAACTATACTGCGTCTGCGTCGTTTACTGTGACGCAGTACGACTCAGGGGATGAGAAAGAGTATGCTTATTCTCTAGCCAAGGATATCAATTTTCTCACGGCACACCCCTGCGTTCCTTCGCAGCATGTCAAAATCCTCAAATCCCCGTCCAGCCCGACAATTCAGCATGTAGATCTCTCTGGCAATCACGGCGTGGCTGGTAAGACCGCCAGCGCGGTTGGTATGTGTTCTCTGATTCAACGGGGTAGCAAAACGCTGACTTAATCAAGGCCACCCGTTACATAAATACTACACTTACACGGCCCTCCACCTGTCCGAACTCCTGGCAAAGCAAGACTTCTCGCTTGAAGCGCTTCTAGGGAACTACTCATCAACCCATCGACCTAGTCTCACTCCGGCTTCGAATAGCACAGCCAAGGTGCTGGTGGTGGATTGTATCACAGGGTTCCAGTCCCTGCCACAGGAGCACGAGATCCCACAGTCGCCGATATTGAGCCGTACGGAGAGTGCGGCGTCGGCGAGCTTCCCGAGTTTTAACAGAGCCGGTGTGGCAAGCCCGATCAATGGGGCGGGGCCTTTTTCTGGGGCGATGGAGAGTGCATCCAAAAAGATGCACTCAGAGACGAGACGCAGGCAATTTGGGTCTGACATGGAAATCCTGGCGCGCGCGTTTTGCGCTGATAAGGGCTGGAACGCCCTGATCAGCCGACGGCGGAGAGGGTGTCTATCATGTGCGATTAGGGAGGCCGGGGCGCTTGGGTGGAAGGTAATCATTCGGGTGGATTGAGATCTCTGCTATAGGTCACGATGGGGTTGACAAGGTTTCGATGGATTCTTTCTGGAAGCATGATACTCATGGCAAATGTGTAGTGTTACACGGAAGGCATGGTGGGCACAACGGGGGCTTGGCCCAAGATACTTACAAAACAAAAACGAAGTAATGCACAGACTCTGGTGATACCCCGAGTGCGAGTGAATGGTGCTGTTGTGTCTGGATTGGGTTAAGACGATGCAGTGAGTTGCATACACTTGACTGTAAGGCCAGGGGTGCACTAGGTCAACTCGCCGATGGTGCGAGGTACGAAGTTTGAGACTGACGGTCACTAACTTACCTTGCCCCCGGAATAACTTGAAGCCCTCCAAGGAGAGGCTCTCGTCGCGTCACAGAACACGTGGAAATAGAGAAGACCACTGCACAACAAAGTGGCCACTATGTTGCTATAAAGCTGCCTCGAATAACAGCTGTTTCAACCGCGGTGTAGTGCGATGTAAATGCAAGATGTCCAATAACATCAAATATTTACAGCTGGTAAATCGACTCGAATGCCCCAGCGTTATGTACTCCTCATTTCCTCCATCTCAAAATGCAAACCGCTATGATGTAAGGCAATTCAGCCATTGGTATTCCTCCATTAAAGATCACCCTCCAAGCTCCATTCCTTCCAACCCTTCTTCTCACCAGGAAGCGTCACAGCCGACCACTCCTCCTTCGTGACGGCATTCCACTCCTCAACGGGAATCCACCCGATATACGCCCGATCCCCAAACCCCCCAATCCAATAAACCTCCTTAACCACCAGCCGAACGAAATGCGACTCGTGAATCCTGTTGCCCGGCAACCAGAACTTCGCATCAGGGTGTGTCTTGACAAAGCACTTCGCCAGCTCCTTACTCTCATCCCCGCCCTCAATCCGTTCGATATACCCCAGCAGTGAAAACCGCGGCAGATTTGCAGCAGAGTATGTCGACGGGTCGGCAATCCCCCCTTCTTCTACCTCTCCCTCATCCCCAGTGACATACTCCCAAGCCCTGCCCAGCCACGACTTGTTTTCCTCGCCGCCCCCTCCCTGAATTCTCTTCGCGGGCGGATGCACCGGCGTCCACTGCACCGAGACAGACACGTTGCTACCCGCGGCGGCATTCTTGAAGCTCGTCTCCACGGAAATGGCCAGGATGGTGGGATTCCCGCTCGAAGAGAGGTCACAGTCGGAAATGTATTCCATTAAACCGTGAGGCATACCTGCGAGACCGGCGGGACGGTTCTCGCTCGCCGACGGGGCCGAGTCGGACGGGAAGACGGTTGAGACTGTGCCGAGGGGGGTGAGGGCGAGGATGCGACGGCCGAGGACGGCGGATTCGTACGAGGTGGGGATGCGATGTGTTTGAGGGGAGGGGGAGGAAGGGATTGTAGCTGCGAGAGCGCCGGTGGCGCAGCTGGCGAGAAGGGCGGCGGGCTTCATGATTACGATGGGGGATGTTTCCTGGGACCTTGATGGGTAGGTGTGGATGGGCTGGAAATGGAGGGGAGCTTGGAGCTTAAGAAGTGGGAGAGCTCTTATCAGATGATCTTGGACCAACCAAAATGCGGGGGCCTATCGATAACTGTGCTGGAGGCGGGAAACATAGGCCGTGGTTTGATCCCGTTGGCGTGCCAAGTCACTGGGTCGTCTGAAGGACCCACCTGTATGTGTGCGTGTAAGTGCGGAGACTCTTTGACATCAACACCATCTTTGCCAGGACAATGCACCAGAATGGCGCTTGACGCTTGGATCTGGGGATTAATGAAATCCTTACTCTAAAACTGTTGACTGTTCGCAACATCTAAAGAGCGGCTTTTTCAAAGCGCAAGGTGGGCAGACGTGTCACACTGTAGCGATGCTCACTCATGAAATTTAGTAAAAACATCACAAAAAATACAATCCATACCCCGGCGGCAGCAATATCAGAGATATGATTTACTCCAAGTGCTTACCGTGGTGGGATAGGACGTGTCATGAAAGGTATGTAAACAAACGCCATCACTTAATCGGGGCGAAGTGAGATTGCGGGATGTTTTGACACATCAGCCAGCCCCGACGCAAGTTATGTTACACCATATGCGTCACAATTTCAGTTGCAGCAAAAGTGGGAGGACCAAAGTATTCTATTCCTCATGCTATGAACTACTAATTCGCCCCCTCCGATCAACCCTAACAATGATGCAGGCTATGCTGTCTATGCAAACTAGACATTGTTCGATTTTGTATTTCCCCCGTCCAAAAAGTGGTAAAACAGTAGTTGGATATAGACCAGAAGGTGAAAGCCAAGAGTGAAGACAAAACCATTATTGCCTGCTCATGCCCCAGACCCAGTAAGCCAAAGTGCGGTAACCCCCCAAACCCCAAAGACGGGAAATCCCATGATATCATCCGGTATCTTTCTCATTAAGTTTGTCGTCATCCAATAGAGCGAAAAGGTTTAGAGCATGCCAGCGACGGCAACGACACCGCCGAGGAGGGCACCCATAACCTTAACGCCAGCAACGTCGCTCATGCCGCCCGGCGCGGCGTTGCCACTGGGCTTAGCAGTTCCGTCGTTGATGATGGAGGTCTGGGTGATCTCGCCGCTGACAGCCTGGGCGACCGTAGCAAGGCCGATGCTCGTCGAGAAGGAGGTGACACCGCCGGTCGTGATAGTGATGATCTGGGTGACAGTCTGGGTGGCGGTGGACCACTTCCAGCCGTGGCCCCAGTTGCCCCAAGGAGAGCCACCAAGACCACCGGCACCCCAGCCGCCGGGACCACCCATCCACGGGGAGCCGTTCCACTCACAGCCGGTGACTGTGAAAACGCCGCCGGTCCATGTCTTAGTGCCGGTGTATTCTCCGCCCCATGGGCCCCTTCCACCACCACCAGGACCTCCGGGGCCGCCACCAGGACCGAAGCGGCCACCAGGTCCCCAGGCGCCGGTGCCAGTGAAGGCGGGAGCGGAGACGGTCACGACGCCAGTGGAGCCAGCAGCGCTGCAAGAGGACCACTGGGAGCAGAGGGACTGCGAGAGCGAGCTGTAGGAGGTGATGGCGGTGGGGGTGGCCGAGCAGGCAGAGCTGATGCACGATGCGACTGTAGGTGCCTGAGAAGCGCCGCAGTAGCTGGTAGGTGCCGGCCAGGAGCTAGCAGAGTCCCACGCGGAAGAGAAACATTGGTGCTGATGAGGTGTTAGTATGGCAATATCTTGTCTGTCTTGGCTCAGTCTCGACTTACAGCGCAATCCGGAGCTCCACCCCACCACTGGGCGTTGGCAAGGACGGCAGGCGCCAAGACGGCGGCGATGCTGGAGGTCTTCATTGTTGCTGTTGGGGTTGAAAGCTGAGTGCTACTAGCAATGTGCGGTTGGCCGTGCTGCTGAGAGGTATTGTGCAGAAGCGAGGATAGCTGGATAGATTGGTGTGGGGTGGGAAAGAATGAGAAGCTGGGGTTGACCCGCGCGGAGGGGACCTGATATATGGGCGTTGAGGCTCGACGGAGTTGGACCCTTGGGCTGGGAGAATGACCCGGCAACAGGGGGCCGAGGCGCGAGACGATCCTCAGCCCAAGCACCAAAAAGGAAAAATGGGTGATGACCTGGACCGAACCAGGCACCAGGGAGTGTGGGATTGCCCGCTACGATGTTTGGGCCGCTGGGGTGAGCGGTGGCGGCGCAAGGAGGAGGCTATGGCCGCCTGTGGCCAGTGCGAGCGTTAGCTGGAGCTTACGGCTGCTGTTCGCACCCTTGACGGCACAAGTACTGCCGCGTCTGCATTAGGGGCCCCGGTATGAACGCATTTCTGTGTATATTTAGCGCACACGCATACTTTGGGCAGCTGCGAGGTCCCGCGATGCCGAGCAGACATGTGCAGCAGGCACTTACAGATGCTGATGACGGAGGCAAAGACTAGAGGGACAAGAGACGAGACGATGCAGAGGAGACACGCGAGCAACACACCGCGCGGCCCTAGGAGCCACTTGGCGACGGCCGGACTGCGAGGCCAATGGGCCGCGATCGTCGGCGTTGGAGGGCTCGCACTGCCGATGCGCCGGCGCGCCATGGGCAGATCGAGGATGATGGGGATGGGGCTGACGCGCGGCCTGCATATCAAATGCTCAGGTCCGTGTGGGAATCGAGGAGTCCGGACACAGACAAGAGACAAGACGACAAGCGCTGTGCGGCGTGCAGCGTGCAGTGTGGCAGCGCTGCCGGTGGGCTTCTGGACGACGCAGCCATTCGCACAAAGTGTGTGCCGACAAGCTCCAGCGGCTGACAATACAACAGCCTGTTGCCCAGCTCTCTCGGGACCGAGCGGGTACAACCTCGAAGGCTCTTCGAGGAGTGTGTGCTGGGAGCGGGTGAGGCGGAGGCAGGCCAGCAAATCCGAACGACTGGAGGGCTGCCAAGACTGCATGCTATTGGCCGGACCAAGGGGCAGCCGTTCAACAATCCTGAATCTGAGCCATCTCTGACAAGAAGGGATTGGGGAATGTCCGACGCACCAATC
>Ga0247780_1000896_pt1 | contig 22484 bp, 28 predicted proteins | sample UWRJL079202R5_FD_179927 | JGI IMG/M metagenome (GOLD analysis project Ga0247780, IMG submission 179927) | Plant litter microbial communities from Arlington Agricultural Research Station in Wisconsin, United States - UWRJ-L079-202R-5 | ecosystem: Environmental > Terrestrial > Plant litter >... | reverse complement strand
TCTCCGCCTCTTCAGCCATCTTCGCCATCAAACCCCCCATCTTCTCCGCTCCATACTTCCTTAGCCCCAGCAGCGTCTCAATCTCATCCTCCAAATGCTGCATGAGAACCTCCCCAAACTCATCCACGAGCGCCACCACCCTCTCCCCGTTGTACTTCTCCTTCCCAGCCACCACAGCATCGACATATGCCTTGAGCTTCTCCAGCCCGCCCTCAAAGGCGTGGTGCTGCGCCACGTTGCCCTCCATGATGCCCTTCTCACCAGCCAGTTCCTCCACGGCAGGGAAGAAGTCGGTCTCTTCGTTCTTGTGGTGGACGCGCACGACGAGGTGCCACCCGCTGATGTACGAGAGGAAGGCTTTTTCATCGGCGGGCGTGATGTGTGGCGCTTGCAGGTAGATGGAGTTGAGGCCGCGGCCGATGGCGTTGTGCACGAGGGTCATTTCGGAGGCCATGGCGTCGAACATGTCGGGCTGGAGGCACTGGGGTTAATGCTTGGGGCAAAGGTGAAAGGGTTGAAATATGGGCCGGGGGAAAGTACCTCGCCAGCGTGGGGATCTTGAGACTTTATGTGTGTTGGCGTTGCCATCATTTTGAAAGGGTGGTCTGCGTATACAGGGGCTGCCATTTTGAGGAGAGGTTGTTGGATGTCACTGGGGGGAATGCTAAGGTGGAACGATGGAGATTGGACAATGAAGAGGGCAAATTCTATGAATGGGAAAGCACTGAGCTCGTGAGAGGTTTAATACTATTTTGCTTGCTGACAAGATTCCAAACCCTGAGTTCTTGGTCACCCACCCGGAACGAGACAGCTGAGCGACTCTAAACCCCAAACGACACATTTGACCAGGGTGCTTGTTCAGCTCCAGCAACGCCACGCATACGAGCCAACCACAAAGGCGAAATAACCGGAAATCTGCGCCCAAACAGCACAAAGCTGACTGTTTTCCGCTTCAGCGCTCCACTGTCGGCAGCGAAGCGATGCCGTGGTATCCAGTCCATACAGTCGGGATTATAACTTGATCCTCCACGCCCTCTGGTCGACAACCGTCCTTAGTCCGTACCACCCTCCTTTTTCAGCAAGCCACCACATGTGTGCCAAGACCGCCACTGGACCCTACTTGCGTGACAAATAAGTCATATTTATCTCTGCTAGGGGAGATCGTGATCCCTCACCATTCCGTATTAAAGCCGACGAGCCTCTGAGATACTGACGGGATTATCCCGCTTATTTGGCAGCAACCCCGATGCTATAAATCCGGTCTCGCTCTCCATGAATCCAGACCATTGCAGTCCAAACCTTCACCCTCATCCAGCCGGTTGATGACGCGCTCCGTCCAAACAGCCCCTTCCACTCCCCCTCAGCCCTCTTTCTGTCCTATCCCTCGGCCACCCACCGATTTACAATCCCTGCCTAGCTCCCCCCTTTCCCTCCCACCCCCAAAATCGGCTTCACGAAGCTCGCATCTACCCTTTCAATATACCGATCCACCTCCAACAACTTCACAATGACCGGCTGCCTGTTATGCGTCTCGAACGCCTCGCGCCCCGTATACCGCTCAAAGAAGTGAAACATAGTCGGGTCCTCCGAGTCCCGACAGATACAGTAGTATATGATTCCCGGCTCTGACTTTGCGAGGTAGGTGGTGAGTGCATAGACTTGCTCTAGGTCGTCGGCGTGCTGCCGGTGGGCATAGACCTGGAGGCTGTCAGAGAGGGTTGGAGGTTGAAAGGGGGATAAAAAGGCGGGGAAAATGGGAAATTGGGGAGCAGGAAAGCAGAAACGGGAGGGGGTAGTTACGCGACCAAAGACGCAGAACTCGTCTTCTGGGATGGGTGGGAGGTTGGCCAGCATGTCTGGTTGTGGCTTGGGGGAAGCCATCGCCTGTTCAAGTCGTTGTGAAAATGCGTACTGAAACTGAATAATGGGCTGATGATAAGAAGTCATCCATCCCGACAGAAAAATACGGGATACCACGGCCCTTAATATCGGGCAGAGATGAGCTTCATGATTCAATATGATTCATAAATGTAATGTGTGGAGGTTGGTGCCAATCCACGTGTGCATATGCATGATATGTCGGGAATAGCAAGGAGGTTGGGTATGTATAATAGACCCATATTTTCGGATAGCAGGATTCAACCCGTAAATCGCGGAGCCAGCCATATGCAACCAAAACTATGTGGCCATGCCAATACAAATGAATACTCCAACTCCCGAGTGGGATGGTGGAACGAAACCGTCACCTAAAACTATACCACGCCATCCGGCATCCTGTAAAAAGGGGGTATCAATAAACGATCTGAAAATCCACCATCCACCGACGCCGAGTAAGCCATGTAAAACAAAGAACAACCTCCCAAAATGCCGGCCCGCTAGCCCGGAATGCCGTGACAATGTCCGTTTCCGGAGCGGAACCACCCGCACAACAAAGCCAAACAATGCCCACCCCCACCCACAGCACCAATTGGTCGCTCTATCTAGATCAGTTGAGCTGACGCATATCATGGAGCCTTTGTCGCCAGGATTTTCTTCTCGATTGTTTGCCGTTCTCGCCGTGCTCGAGGAAATTCTCGAGTTGCTTTCTCGATTCCTCGGGAAGTTGGTCGATGCTGTCGTTGAGTAGATCGAGGCAAGTCCTTGATGCTGTTCGGAGTTTAGTCAGTATATCACGCCTGCAACTAAAAACAGAAAGCGTGAAGAAACTTACGGATGAAGCTGTCCTCGACGCCCAGGTCGATAGCAGCTTGCATACGGGCCGAGTTGTAGCAGCCAAACATGCGTTGAATGACCAGCATGCGCCTCCAAAGCGTTACCGAGTCAACTTCAAAGTCGCTGTTCTGGGTTCCCGTGTGCGGCACGTCGTCGGGCATCTGCATCACCTGACTGCTCCGCCACGACTCTGGTCTCTGGGCACTGGGGCGGTGTGATTTGGGCCTCGGCTGCTGTCTTGGCTCTTGATCCTGTTTGCGCTGTTCTGGCTGAGGGGGAAAACTCTGCGGCGGGCAGGGAGTGATTGCGTCTTCGTCGTCGCTGAATGATGCTGTCGACGAGCAGGACGTGGAGCCGAGGGACGTGCTGGCCCGTCGGTCGAAGATCGGCCGGCGCGAGCCGTTGGTGTGGGGCCGCTCGGGGCCGGCAGACGGCTGCCAGGTAAGCGACGACATGGTGCAGACAACGGCGGACGGCGGCGTTGGGTGGATGTGGGTGGATGAAAAGTGCAAAATGCGGATGCGGATCGCAAGACGGCCGCTGGCAGGTATTTATTAGTTATTCCCTTGCGGCTCGTCCGGGTCGACAAACGCAAGACAAAGCAGGTTGCTGCGGAGCCGTCGGCAAAGGGATGCGCCCCCTTAATAAGTGACGGAATGAGACCTGCGTACTGCGTATTGGGAACGAACAATGACTAACTCCCTTGCGTCCCAAAAAATAATGCACGATTCCAGACCGCCTGCAAACCTGACGTGATGAGACAACAGGACGGACAGCCTCGAATGCGACAGCGACCGGGGGGCTAGTGTCTCTCTTCCAAGGCCGTCCCGTGTCGCGCTGAAATGCCGGTGTCGCGAAGGGTGGCCATCGTTTTTTTTCTCCTTGCTTTTGGCGGGGTGAAACCTGCCCACCACCAACTCCGGGGGCCCTGCCCGATGACGATGATACGCCCTCCCAATTGCCAGCCGCCATTCGAGACTTGGCCCTCAATTGTCGCAAGACAACTGGCCGTTGGGCAGCAGGCGCGGCCGTCAGGTACTTGGCTAGTCTGTCGCGCTGGCACGCTGGCACACCGGCACTGACGAAATAACTGGCCAACAAAGCCGACGCGGGCAGCGGGGCGCCCACTCACACCGCCATCAACTAGGGGTAGCTGCAAACATCTTGCAAGACTCATCCACACAAACAGCACAACAAACAATTGACTGCCACGACTCCCTTCTCCCTGGGCCCTCCGCACCCCCGCGGCCAGCCACCGGGCCGTCGTGGTCGTGGTCGTGGTCATGGTTGCGGTGTGGCTGCTGCCCAGAGCGACGATCGGGCATGCGGCATTCGCATGACCTCACCAAAACTTGGAGAGGGTGCATCAGATGTCGCTACCGGTGCGCCGTTGCGATAACATGGGGTCAACGCCCGCGTGATGGTGAGGGGATCGTGAGGGGTCGAGTGATACGCAGTACCCTTCCATTACACACTATCCGATCGTCGAGACAGAGTCCGCGATTGCGGGGTGGAAAACACTGCTTGCTGTGACTGCACCTCCCCCGGAATAGCTTCATCGATCTGGTTGAACTGGTTTGGTCCATCCCGGAGCCTGGAGGCCATCAGCGCGTGGCGCTCACTGTGCGCTGCAACTCTGCTTTGCCGACTGCAGACGCGCCACGGCGCTCGGCGATCCTCGGTCTTTGGGCTGCCGTCCCATCAAATGGCAGTCAGGCAGTCGGGTGGGGGACCGGGTGCGGGCAGCAGAAATCTTGGTCACACCACCCATCAACACATCTTCATTTCGAGGGTTTGGCAGCGTCAACATCGCGCCTTATCGCCGTGATGAGACCGTGACAGGACCCGCTGCTTGTTGACTGATCGGGGCTTGGGATGCAACTCACGATAAGCATTCGGTTGCCCGGCAGTTGGAGGTCACTCGCCTCGCAGCGGCAGTTGGGGCAATTGCCGGAGCCAAGGTTGAGACGGAGGGGCAATAACCCTAACCCCCGACACCTCGTTGCCACACAAAAGGGGTTGACACAAGTACGAAGCACATAGCATACGTACCCTCTTCATGCTCCCCCCTGGATACAAAGTCTTAAAGTCTTCGGTCTATCGTTTAATCATTAGCCTTGAATTCCTAACTTCATATTTCTATTGAATTTCCCGGAGAGATACCTTAGCACTTTCACGATTGGAAGAGGATGGGATTTGAACAAGTAGAAGCTTTTACTATATAGCTCCTGTATTGGAAAGGAGAAATATTCTATGTTCTCGAGGCGGAATCATAGTCCCCGCGACCATCCTCCCTCTGCGTGGCGGAAGGAGCTCGCAATTTCGTAACAATCATTATAATTACCACAGAGTCTGCTGTGCCACCATCCCTGCCCTATTTTTTACCTCCTACGTCGTTTTCGAAATCATCCCGTCGTGGAAAAGCATGCCCGCCACACTGGCCGAGGTCAGCGTTGCAATCACACCGCATATGAGCGCCGAAACGGCAACGCGCACGACATCGCCGCTGCGCTTAGGCGCAAGCTGCGATAGGATGCCAATTTGAATACCCAGGGAGCTGATATTCCCAAAGCCCTAAAATCCATATTAGCATAATATCCATTGACTGCCAAAGTGATCAGTACTCACGCAGCAGGCGTAGGTGGCGATGACGATAGAGCGGGGGCTCATGCTCTTGTAGGGTTCCAGAGTTGTGAGAGAGTTGAAGGCAACAAATTCGTTGGTAATGATCTTGGTGCCAATGAGCCTCGCCACGGGGAGTAGATCCTTATTCGGCACGCCCAGGAGCCAGGCAACAGGATATAAGATGTAACCGAGGAACCATTCGAGAGACAGTGCAGGCCTGCCGTTCAAGCCCGCACCCCAGTACCTGCCCCACCAGCCTAGAAGGCCGTTGACTAGGCTAACGAGGGCGATGACACACAAAAGGCAGGCAATGATGGTGGCTCCAATTTTGATACCGAGCCAAGCGCCGTTTGAGAAGGCGTGGATCCAGTTGACAGTCGCGTGTTCTTCGTCTTCTGGCACCTCTACCTTGCCGGATGTCATCGTCTCTTCGGTCTCGGGGTAACGCAACTTCGAGATGGCCAGGGAGGCAGGAATAGACATGATGCAGCTGGAGACGAGTGCCTGTGCATTCAAACCCATACCAATGTACGCCACCAGGACGGAACCGGCGATGGTGGCAAAGCCGCAAGTCATGATCTGGTGGATCTCGGCCTTCGTCAAATGGGAGATGAAGGGCCGGATCAGCATTGCCGACTCGCCCTGGCCGATAAAGGGGGTCGCAGCAGCCACAACAGCCTCGGCGCCCGACACGCGCAAGCTCCAGAAGAAGAAGACAGCGAATTTCTTGATGAACCACTGCAAGAACCCCAGATGGTATAGCGCCTGTACAAGGGCGATGAAGAAGATGATGGGCGGGACGACGCCTGTCAAGAACCAGTGGACATCCCGAATTCCGTCGAAAGTCAGGAACGCAAGACCGTCGATGGCAAATCCAAGCAGAGTCCGGGCCATCTCCGAGATAAAGCTGAAGATGTCATAACCGGCCTGGGTTCGCAGGACGAAGATAGCAATGATGAACTGGGTCAGCATACCGCCGATGACTGTGTGCCAAGGGATATTCTTTCTGTCGCGGGATGAAGCGGCGAGAAGGAAGATCATGACTAGCAGACCAAAGATGGATATGGCACGGCTTGCGCGAGTATTGTCCCCCGTCTCTTCCGGGACAAACGTACCGACCAGGAAGACGGCGAGGGTCACGACTGCGGCAAGAGGTTGGCGCAATTTCGAGGGAGTCAACCGGTAGACTACCCCCGCCGTGTTCTGCCAGACCCAGCGGATTGGGACCATAGCCAACCGACTGGGCACCAACCAGAAGAAGTAACGGATGCAGATGGCGAGATATAGCAGCGTGGGCTTCAGCCATCCGAGGCCTTCGGTATTGCGGTGGCGGACAAGTCCGAAAATCCACCAGCTGTACACGCGTTAGCTTCGTCATCCCATCTACCAGATTTCCCAGTGGAAGAGGGAGATTGGGTACTGACGCGGTCATGAGAAGAAAGAAGATGGTCAGCCAGGCACGCTTTACCCAAAGCTTGATAGTGTGGTTCCGCTTCTGGGTCGCGTCCAACTCGGCGCCGTCGCCGCGGATGGAGCCGACTTTGTCGCTCTGGTTCTCCGGGTCCACATCGAACTGGCCAACAGGCGGGGACTTCTTTTCATCGAGCGAGGGGCTGCCATCGCTCGACTTGGAGCTCCGGCGGTCGTGGGAGCTAACAGGGGGTGGTCCGGGTCGGATCGCGTCCTGGATGTCGCCCTCGTAGGGGGCCTTGGACGTTGAAGACATGGTCGCGCTCTGGGTGTTGAGACCGGGGGGTGCGGTAGCTCGGCGGGTGCCGTGATGATCGAACGCTGGTTAAGCAGGAGTGCAAAACAGGTTCAACGCCTCACGCCATACGAGCGGGTTGAAGTAAGAGTGGCGATGGTATTTAACTTAAACTGACGGCATAAGACAGATACCAGACCAACAAGCACCAGTGTAGATAAGACGAAGGACGGGAACGGCGGGCCCCAATCTCGACAAAACCTTGGCCCGTGGCACTTCATGGAGGGATGGAAGGGACGAATCGAGCGACCGAGACCCCTCGTGTCCACCCGCGACCTCGGTCATACCTGCGGCAGCTTTCGCACATGCGCGCATGGCAGATGCAGCGTATCATGGCCCGTCCGGGGTGCTGCCGATGACGGTCAGAGGCGGCATCTTGGCGGGGAGGGAAACAGGGAGCATGGTTGAATGCGGAGGGAGATCAACTCGGGGCAACCAAGAAAGTGCGTCAGATGCATTGGCCAATCAGTGGCAATTGCGCGCCTCCTGAGGCGAAAGATTGCACAGAAGTTCCCATTGGGTCCAAATGTTGGAGCCACTCAAGGTGCAGGGATCTGGCGGCGACGAAGAGATCGGCGCCAGCAAAAGAGCCGGGCGCGTCCGATCAACTGCGACCTTCTCGTTTGGTGTATCTTAGCGTCTCGAAGCTTGTGTCGGGGCGGACGACAGCGCCGACCGCTAAAACTACGGGCAGGTGCAGCGCCGTACCAGGAGAGCCGTTCACCGTTGCGGAACAATGAACCCCTCCCCAAAGCGGGTATAATTTGCATCGTAGCATTGGAAAGTATAACATCCATAGCACCTCCATTGGCTCCTGACGGGCAGGTATTTACTGTCACATCCACGCCGCTCCTCGCACCCAGCCCAACCACATCAGCATGCTTATCTCGTGCACTGAGGCCCACTAGCTGATATCAATTAGTAGGCCTCGGCGTAGGACTCGACGCGGATCCCAGCGTAACTTGACCTGTAGCAAATAGAAGAGCGGCATCCATATCGGATGCCCCGCCTACCATTCCTCATGCACAAATGGTGCTACAGCATCTTGTGGTTGCACCTTCCATTTTGGGTGTCTCAGAAAAACGAACCCCTGCTCAACCATCTTCGAATTCCCGGATTAGTGTCGTTCGCCGAGGGCCCCGCCCGTGGCAACGGTGTCGGGGATATAGCACGGCCGGGACTCCCGAGCGGCCGGTTGGGAGCCGAAATCAAATACCTAGCCATCTTGATTGATAATTCTTATCAGTTAACTATTCAAGAAAATAATACTAGTCCATGCCGAGCCAACCAACCGATATCACAGTTACCCCCAACGATCCATCATCACCCATTACAGTAGGTGCATAGTCTCGATCCGCAAAATCGATAAGGAATTCAAATGAAGATAAGTGATGGGAAAGCGCGTCGGGGAGTTCCCCGGTTCTTCAAGGACTCTCAACTCAACCCCTTGATTCGACAATTTCAACCTGTTTTCCCAGCCGGGAAATTAGCGACTGCGCGTTGCCGAAGTTCACCTTGTTGCGTAGCTCGGGTGTCATTTCGAACGTCTCGAGGTCCTCCAGAAACGCTGGGTATGCCGACGATGGCGCATATGGGAAGTCGCTCTATCACACCGGCAGGGGTCAGTCAACGGAGCTCACCGAAGCGGATGCGGAATTTGTCACCTACCCCGTAGACAATGTGGTCCTCGGGGACCATCTCCAGCAGCGTTCTCAGTGCCTGCGGTGACGTCGAAAGCGCCACATCGTAGTAGAAGCTGCGGAGCGCCTGTGCAGCTTCATCGTACGTCGTCCCTACGGCCCACCAGGCCGCAACACCCGTCGTCCGCCGCAGCGGCGTCAGCAACCGGCTTGCAACAAACGGCAGCGTGCCGCCCGCATGGCTTAATATCACTTTCACGTTGGGGTACTTGTGGAGTGTGCGGCTGGTGATCATATCGACGGCTGTCCGGGTCGTCTCATGTGGATAGTCGATCACTGGCTGCGACATGTACGGGTTGACCCGTTCCGTATCGACGGGATGGGTGGGGTGCACAAACACAGTGGCGCCGCGCCGGTCGAGCTCTTTCCATACGGGCTCCACCAGCTGGTTGCCTAAGTACGTTGCGTTGGGGCCATACCGAGTGAACAGCGTGACGCCGTCTGCGCCGAGTGCGTCGAAGGCATGGTCGATCTCTGCCAGGGCCGCCGACGTGTTGGTGATATCGGGCAGCGATGCGAAGAATCCGAATCCGTGGTGGTCCTCGTCGCGGATCTTTGCGGCGTACTCGTTCAGCTGTCGGGCAAGCGCGGCCTGTCCATCAGGGTCCCGGACGATACAAGGCCCCGGCGCCGTGACAGACAAGATGGCGGACTGGACGCCCAGATGCTTCATGATCATGCGCGACGATGACAGCGACCACCGAGGTGTCGGCCAGCCGCTGGGATCACCTAAAGTCTCGGAGCTCAGCACCAGCACATCGCACTCTAAGTCTGAGTGTCTCGGGCCAAAACTTACCTCCAGCATCCTCAACCGCTATGAGCTAAAAGTCAGCACCAATTCTAAATCTCTGGTTCAGAAACAGGGCTGCATACCCTGTGCATAAAAGTCTGGGACAAAGTGGTGATGAATATCGATTTTATTGACCGGTGGCTGCGGCGGCCAGGTGACGCCCTTATCGAGGTACCACTGTTGGGCGAGATTCTGCAGGTTTGCGATGCCCGACAGGACGGGCGCGATGTATTCTGTCCGCATGGCTGGCGGGATACTCAAGCGAACGGCTGAGGTCAAAACAAAGTTGTGTATCGCGCGGATTGCCTGCAGTTGATGTTGCGGTGGTGTTGCGTCCGCCCTTCCGCCGGTGACGTGCTTTGAGGGGTCCGGTCGGGGCGAATTCCTCCCAAAATCCGGATTTTGCTTGGCACGCAGCTTGGCCCACTGAACGGCGGCCGGCCGAGGCACCTGCCTGCGCCTGTCAGCGCCCGCCAGCGCCCGCCAACAGCGCGCCGTCCATTCTGAAACAGGGCAGGCAGATTGGCACCAGACTCCACAGCGGTGACGGGTCCAGTGTTTCAACCAACACCCGTTGCGATTTTTCCCGCTTCTCATTTTCCGACACTTTCCTCGGTTGCAATCCAGCAAATTGGGCGTGAGCCTCACACGAGATGCCATCCCGATTAACCAATCACTAAGAACAACACGCACCAAAGCACCGACTTGGGATTTGATCACCAAGATACCTATCGCCGGCCGCCAGTGCCGCTTGATTGGCGCAATCTGGCCCCATCCAGCAGAAGCTTGATCACAAGCGATAACGACCTACCAACTTGAGACGGACACCCTGGGCCTGTCGGCGTTCACTACCGGCACAGCAGGAGCCTCGGTCTCGGTATAACGGTAACCTAAACCGTGACCGAACTTGGCCGCACCCGGAAAAGGTTGTCCCCGTCGATTCCGAGCTTTCCGATACGGACGCAACAAACGGCCCGTTCCATCAAACAGTCACCAGAGTGTGATTGTGCTAGCAAATTCGCAGCAAACCACCAAACATCCCTCATGAGATGTCTCACAACGGCCAGGCGCCCGCATTTCCCAATAGGGACCACATGGTCAGCGCCAAAGCTGCCACGTTGATTCTCAGGGGTGTCATTGCGACCGGCGAGTCCCCTATGACATCTATGGCAGAGAGGTCAGAAAAACAGCAGCCAGCAAGGGATCTGCATCAGATAACTTCGGCGCCTTCGACGACCCAAGGGACTCCCGAGATGCCAGCGATTATGGCCATGATGAAGGAAAGGGAAACGAATGCCGCCAAATCGAGGCGAAAGGGAGCAGTAGTTAGGTCGAGGGTTGACGATGAGCTGGCGTATCCTCCGAGCAAAAGACTCAAGAAGAACCAAACGGCGCCGGCCAAGGGAACTTAAGGCGTGTATACGGGCCTACCGTACGAAAATGTAGGGGCTGGATCTGATTAATATTGTAGTCCGGCAACAGTACTACACGGACACAGATCCGAAAGACTGACATCACGGCATACGAGGTTGACGGATCTGATACAGAGAGTGGGATGTATTTTGAGGAAAGATGGCAATGAGGTGGAAATATTCTCACGTCATCTTTTTTCAAGCACGTTACTGCTGCCTGTGACTGCTGACTGTGGAATGGAAATCATAACCATAAGTTGTTAGAATTCAAGGGCTGGATCGCTTGGCCCTCTGTCACGAAAATCAAATACTCGTATCACACTTGTGATAGTGCCCATTACAGTACTCTTAGGCGTTAGCTGTCTCCTTGCGCTCCTCAGCTGGCATTCCGATCTTTTCCTCGGATGACATCTCATTTCGCTCCTGCTTGAGAACCAAATGGCGAGTATTCCTGGTCTTCCAGGCAGGTGTGCCAAGAAACCTGACAGCTGTAGTTATTGAAGTTAGCATGGAGGTCTCTCACTGCTCAGGTGAAAGCTACTTACCTCCTGGCTTTGAATCGTCAAATATTTCTTGCACCTCCTCTAGAGGCTTGTTTGCAGTTTCGGGGAAAATGAAATAAACGTGGAGGAACATAGCGGCACAGAAGACGGCGAATAGGACATATGTCTTCCACGTAATGTTGACAAAAGCAGGCGGGACGAAGTAGGCGAGTGCGAAGTTGAATGCCCAGTTTGCCGACGTGGAGAGGGCGACGGCCTTTCCGCGGAGGCGTAGGGGGTAGAGCTCTGGTGGATACGTCCACGATACCGGACCCCAGGTCGGGGCGAACGATGCGACAAAGAGGTATGTCGATGCAATGACTGCTTTGGCGGCAGGGCCCGAGATAGCCATTGACTCAGACTTTGACGGGAACTCGCCTGGTCTTGTGGGTCTTGAGTAAACGGCGAACAGTCCTGCATTAATACTTAGCCAGAGGCACATGAGGAAAGCGCCAACCAGGAGAGTAGGGCGGCGACCCCAACGGTCCATCCACAAGAGAGCAGGAACAGTCATGACCACATTTATGACGAACTGAATGCCGCTTGGAAGAAGCACAGCATTACCGCCTAGAGCAAGTAGTTAGTGCCTACTCCTCAACTCCAGAACTGCACTCGAGCTTACCATTGCTGTCGGCTAAACCGGCCATGGTGAAGACATAGGTGATGTAGTACATCTGTTTGAACCCATTAGCAAAGAACAAGAGAAGTCATCTCTTCGCAGCTTACCATAACATTCATTCCAGTGAGCTGCGACCAGATCTGGGTAAAAATGCCAATGAATGTACGATTCAACATCTTAGGCCGGAATAGCTCAAAATAGCTGACGTCTGCATTCGCCCGCTCAAACTCGACCATCTCCCGAATCTCGCCAAGTTCGCGATTGACCCAAGGTGAGTTGGGGTTACCCTTGCCGTGAACTAGAGTCAGCACACCCTTTGCTTCCTCCCAACGGTCTTTCTTGGCGAGCCAACGTGGCGATTCCGGGAGGAGCAGAAGGCCGAGAAATAGCAGGATAGCAGGGATGGCCTGGAGGCCCCAGGGCAGTCTGAAAGCCGCCTTGCCATTGATGTATGAACAACCATAGCAGATGAAGAACATGATTAGGATTCCCCAGGTAATCGCCCACTGCTGGAAGCCGACAAGACGACCACGCTTTGAAGGGGGCGCAAGCTCTGAGATGTAAACAGGGACCTGTGCGGAGCAGATTCCGACCGAAAAGCCGTTTATTATGCGGCCCACGACGAGCATCGGAATGTTGACAGAGGCGCACACAATGATGGAGCCGACAACCCTGTGACTCTATCAGCACTGCCAAACATCCCCCTTCACAGCGCAACACTCACCAAATCACAGCTCCGATCTGGATTGAAGTCTTACGACCAAACATGTCGGACAGGATGCCAGAAACCAAGGCACCAAGCCACGAGCCACCTGGCATCGCAGCCACGATACCTCCTTGGACGTCCTCGGAGGGGCCCATGCAGAGGCCATTTTCGTTGTGACCGAGCTGATTGAACTGGCAGAGATAGGCCTGAGTTGCGATGATGGCTGACATGGATGAAATGTCAAAACCAAAAAGCGCACCGCCTGATTGGTGTTAACGTGATGCTTTCATGTACCCGTGCCTCAGACCGAGCCCTGACAACAAGTAGCCGCAGCCACAGAAGCAGCGTGAGACATTGTTGCCGCAGTGGGGCACGCAGCAGGGCAAAGACCTACCGATGACGGCGACGGCCGCAATGAAATAGATGTTGCCGACCTTATACATTTTGTTGATGAAGGCACGAACGCATCAGGTGTGGTTTTGGGGGATGCGCAGTCTGTTAACCAGGCAGTGGACGGCTGTGCCAAGTGGCGGACGGAAGGAAGAAAGAAAGAGGGAGTCCCAAGTTTCAATGAATTGGTGGTGTGAAGGGTTCAGGCTTATAAGGAATGATGGCAGCTCAATGTGTTGAGGTGGGGCAAGCCAGGGAGATTCAATGGGAAAGGTCGGTCGAAAAGGGAAAGAGCAGCCCAAGCCGCAGCCATGGGACTTTTTTCTCGACGCGTTCAACTTAACCTAGGTACGTACAGGTTTCCCTTGTTCCCAATAATTCACTGGCATGAGACCCTGCCGTACGAGGTTCTGGATTCATCCTGAGGGTCAGTGTGGCCCCGGATCCGACAAGCTTGTTTTCCCCGTTCCCCACAGCCTGGCTCCCGACTCGGGGCACCCTCACCAAGTTCTCATCAAGCCACTAGCAAGTAGGAGTCCTGCAAGAGGCTCATCCACGGGATCGCCTCGGCCATAAGCTTGTTTGCGTAGGATAGGTGCATCCTGGGAACAAGATCCCTGCTTGTGCATGCTTGAACAGGTTCGCCAAGCCAATCGTCGCGACGCGCAGGGTCCCTGGAAAGCTTCCGATGATCATTGCCCTAAATCAGGTGGTTGTCCGTAATCCAGGAGGGAGACACGAAAGGCACGTTGCACCGCAGCCACGCTTCACGTAGACGACTCCGGGAATTTCTGTTGAATGTGATTGCGGGTATGTCTTCAGCCCAGCTGACATCCTAGTGCACCAGATCCGTTCAACTTGGAATGCTCGGCGGCAGTTTTCATGCTGAATTCCATTCCAGTCCTCAAGCCGTCGCATGTGGGAACAAGCTTCGAGAAAACGCCTCCCGCACTTAGCGCATGCGGGAAGTTCTGCTGGTGAGGTCGGCAATCGGCACATGCCTGGGCTTGCAAGGGCTGCATGACGTCATACCACCATCCATCACAGCTCAACTGTCAAGTGTCAAGACTGCTCTGCTTGGATGTCGCCGTCTGAGAAGGCCCGATAATATAGGCCATACGAATAGATCACTGCTTTCTGGAGCGTTCCCCTTGCCTACTTGCAGTTGAATGCGCCCTCCTGCAACGGTAGTTAGTTGCACTGGCGCCAGTTCCGTTTTCGCTCGGATACTCTCGGCTGAGACAATCTTGCACCACCCATCTCGCAAGAATACATTTATGTCCTGACCCGCCCATCCATAAACGTACCGTGGAGGAATGCACCCTTCGTTATTTAGAGATATGCAAGGCGCCCTATTGATCGAATGCAGCAAAAGCAGAGGTTTTGGGGAAGCTCAACGAGAGGGAGGGCAGTCCCTCCCATTCCTGCGAAGTGAGTTGCAGCGGGTGTCGGCGCAATTATTCCGGGCTTATGGAAAAGAGGACGAGACCCGGTGCTTGTAGCTTCCGTTATCTCTTTTTATCTGACTGGTTCACCAAATCGGCCCCGCGCCGGGGTGATGGGATACCAGGGCGGCCCTTCTCGCAACAGCAACGCAGATTAGGGTCACCAGGACCTGCAACACCAAGAACCGAGTCAATCACTTGATTTAGGATCGATGTAGCGACAGAATGGGCGCGCCCGCGGGGTCGTAGGCGTGGTGATAGGCACATGAAGTTCTGACTGAGAGCCAGGGAATCTTGGATGCGTGGCTTTCCAGTGGGGAATATCGGTTGACATTTGTTCCGGTCCTATCGTTGCTATTGCTGGGGAACATTGATACCTCGGTGTAATAATGCGCCGTAAATCCCTTGCCAAAGGGAATCGAGCATCTTTGGGTTGGGTAGCTGAGAGCTGAGATCCAAGGTTCTGTCAAGTCATGGAAGAATTTCCAAGGGACAGGCCGCGATATCGTCAGCGAAGCGTACAGTTGGTGCCGGCCCGATGCCCCACTTAAATCGCGGGGAAGTCACATGTTCTCGCTCCTGCCCTTCCCTGAGACGCGTCAACCGTGCTGCCAATTGTCGACAGATCGAACACCGATGCGACCAGGAATCCGAACCCCAACCCCCCCCCGAGATTTCGTCCTTTACAGCGCTCCAGGGAATTTGCGCACGCAGTTTCGCAACCAGCACTCCAATGGCGTCATCCAAAAAACGAGCGGCTTCGCCCTCGACAAGCAAGCGGTCCGCGCCGAATGACGGTTCCATTTCTCCACCTCCTCTCAAGCGCAAAGCTCAGAGCGCCATAACGAGTTCGTCCATCCTTAGGGGCTGTACCCAAACTCTGCATAATTAACGCTACCATAGAGTCTGCGGTTGCGAGCTTCTTCACCCCCACTTCGCAGAAGCCGAAAGACCGAACCATATGGACCGAGCGAAGCCCGGATGACGATACCGTTGCAACCCTGCTGGTAGCCAAATATAACCCCGAGGCAAAGGATGGCGATAAAACAGAGATGTTGCAGAAGAGAGGGAAGATAGTGGCGTTTGATCTGGATTCCACATTGATCGCCCCTGCATCGGGCAAACGCCATGCGGGCGACGCAGCGGACTGGAAATGGTGGCATCATTCTGTCCCAGGGCGATTAAGACAGCTATATCACGACGAAGGGTATGTCTGGACTGTGTGTCTCCTACTCGCAGCAGCTAACTTTCCTCAGTTACCAGGTGGTTGTGTTCACGAATCAAGGCGGATTAACCCTGCACCCCGACCCGAAGTCGAAGGCACCCAAAAGCCACAAGGACAGGGTCCCGGCCTTCAAGCAGAAATGCAGCGTTGTCTTGAGCCAGCTAGACATTCCCATCACACTATATGCTGCAACGGCAAAGGATATCTACCGAAAACCACGGGCCGGCATGTGGAAGGAGATGAAGGACGACTACGGCCTTGCCGACACAGATATCGACCACGAAAACAGCATATTTGTTGGCGATGCGGGAGGTCGGGCGGCGGAGATGAAAGCGGGCACCGCAATACCCAAAGATTTTAGCTGCTCCGACCGCAATCTTGCGCATAACATCGGCATCCCGTTCAAGACGCCCGAGGAGTTTTTCCTTGAGGAGGTGCCGCGAAGCTATTCGAGGGACTTTGACTTGACCAATTTTCCGTTCCCCAGCCAAGACGGCGATGTCCCCGCTCCCACTCAGTTCACAAAGAACAACGGCCAGGACATGGTGCTATTTGTCGGGCCGCCAGGGGCAGGCAAGAGCACGTTTTTCTGGAAGCATCTCAACCCGCTCGGTTACGAGCGAGTGAATCAGGACAAGCTGAAAAGGTTAGAGTTTCCGGTTCTTTGATATGACAGTGCCCCGCTCTAAATGCCGCAGCAAGGACAATTGTTTTAAGGCTGCGACCACCCACCTTCAGGAGGGCGACTCTATCGTGATCGGTAAGCCCCAGTCCCCTAGCTCTGATCCGGATAGAACCCTGATAGCCACAGACAACACAAACCCAGATCCTGAGATCAGAGCCCAATGGATTGGCCTCGCGAAGAAACACAAGGTGCCGATCCGTTGTGTCTGGTTCAAGACATCTCTCCAACTCTGTGAGCATAACGACGCAGTGAGAGCCCTTAACAAAACAGTACGTTAGCGTTGCCACCCTCGATAAATCTTGCCCGCGGATGCTGACAGTCAATAGTTGAACCCGGAAGATCGCCAATCGCTCCCCAAACTTGCCTTCCACAGCTTTGCATCCCGATTCAAGGAGCCAAAAGTGAAAGAGGGCTTCCAAGACGTCGTTGAAGTCGAGTTCAAATTTAGGGGGACGAAGGAAGAGTACGACATATGGGGGCGGTATTGGGTCTGAGCCATTGCTGAGGGAATACCCGTGTCCTCGTAGACTCTCAACCTTTCATCTGCAGCATATGCTTGGGGCTGTACGACTCACCCTCACCCGCGGCGATTATGTCTCAGCTATTGCAGGCTGAACGAGTCCCATCAATCGAGCGTACGAGTTACGCAGGAGAGCATCTTGGTAGCGGCTGAGCGTGCTGGACAGCCACCATGTCTCCGTTTAGTACGGGGCAGGAGGTGTCGTTGCTTGGCGGTCTAAGTGATTTGATGTGATTTGATCGCCGGAAAATAGGCATCCCACACGGTGACTGCGTCGTTTTGCCATGTGCTGGTGAGTAGGTGTCTGCTAGATACAGGGAACCGTTAATGAGAACTCAGTTCATTCCCTCCAGTGAACTAGTATAGCTTCAACAACATAGCCGAGATGGTTTGCACTGCGATGCTCCTATCACGTTACCCAGGCAAGGTCTCATCAAGCTCTACTTCAGCAGTCCTCCCTCGCCTCTATTCCGGCTGTCGGGAAGGCACGCATAGCGCACAATACAAGGACCACATCAGTATTCAGTTTTTGCATGAAGTTCGAATTCCTGCGCAGGCACCACTGATCCCACGCTTTCCCTCATTCTTTATCGATAAACAACCTCTCCACCTCTTGCAACTCTCTCCTTATTAGCTGGAAAGGGGGAGACTGACGCCGAGTACGTCGACAGAAGTGCGAGTCGGTATCGCAAACGGGAAGAAAACAGGACGGACTGAAACACATGGGCTGTGATAGCTCCCGACCACGCTTGACCGTGTCAGATCGGTGCCATCAGTTGGCCGTAGCCGCTCTACGACCACCAAATAGAAGAGCAGGTGTCTTTGGCTGGATGGGAATGTTTGACATACGCACCACCAATTCTGCCCTCGGGTGCCATCGCAGGAAGCAATTATCATCGCTGGCAAGGGATTGTGTCTCGCCCCTGGAGACGTAGGTGAGACAGACGAAGAGAGATATTCGATGCCATTAAAAACTAACAAAGCCAGGTGAGGTGTGGTCCCAAGCATTCCATCTATCATCCAAGGCCAAGTAACGGGCCAGGACATGATCAAACCCCCTATCGGCAAAGTCACGTCAACCAGGAGAGCTACATTTCAGCAAGTATTGAGATGTACCTACCTGTCAACCCAGCCGAAACGCCTCGCTTCTGCCCTACCATAGCCAGCCGCTTTATTTCTTTCCTTGCGCGCTTGCCGGCGGCGCGGTAAGAGTACCATCCCACACTTCGCCATGGTCTCAATCCGTCAACCTCGTACCCCTCGCCTCATATTTAGACACTAGGAAGTAATCTCCACCTCTTTGGAACTCCCAGTTTCAGTTTGCGAGTCGGCACATTCACTAAATTGGTCGAACCCTCTCGCGTCGCCGACGGTGCAGATCCGAATCCTTCCTGGGTGGTTTGTCCATGCAAGCCATATCCTCCCCACCATAGGGATCCCGGAAAGCTTGTCCGTTACACCAGGATTTATCTGCCCTAGTACCGGCACGCAGTCCCAGAAGTCGCAAGCGGCGCGGTTGATGCAAAAGAAGGGGAACGTGCCCCCGACTAAACGAAATCCTTCGGCGAAGATCATACCGTCAGTGTTGATATTCCTGCCGCCCCCGACGCGGACACACCTCCGCTCCAAACCCCGTTGAGTCCGCCCTATAGGGGAAAAGAGGGGCGTGCGTGGTTGCAAACCACTTGACGGTTATGCTGTTGGTGCTACGCCGCCGCCATAATATCGGTTCTGGCGAGCTTGGAACCCACGACCGCGCCTTCGGTAATTTGAGCAAGGGCCGCCTTTGCAACAGACATCGGCAGTTTCCCAAACAGTCTAAAAATGGTTCTTGGTAGAATTGGCAAAACGGCATCGTTTGGTTCGCTGATATACGGGGCCGTTGACTAGACGAAGGCATATTCACAGTTCCGCCAAGGCAACGGAGCGTTGACGAGTTTGCCTTGCCTATTGAGCCTGCATGCAAGGCCCGCTGGCAAATCGAGTGGACCATCCCACTTTGAAAACGGAGGCTATGCGTCTCGTACGGGCGGGTGTGAGTATCTGCCTCAACCCGCTATTCAGGACCGGCAACGCGATGGCGCACTGGAGCCCTACCACAAACTCGTCTCTTGCATACTGCGTGGAATCCGCTGCTTGCGGCTCGCATATGCTTCCCGAGATGGCAGCTTGAAGCCGACGCACTGTGCTTGAATCTCGGATGGTTGCAAGCAAGTTTACATGGACATCATACGAGTTGTCGCAATGATAGTCTCCCTGCTTGCATAGGGAGGGAGCCGGCCTCCAACGACTACAGCCACGCTAGCGCAGACATAGATGCACTCCAGGGCCCAACTAGGCCCGCTTCCCTCCGATTTGCTCACTAGCAGTGCGAGCTGAAGTGCAACTAGCTACCTGTTGTACCTGTCTCCCTCGTACTACTAAGTAACCGCAATTCAGCTGAAAGCCTCTTGTTTGCCTATAGGCCGGAATGCCGGTGCCTAGATCTGTATCCACCCTCCTGTACCACCCAGATTCGCTCCCGCAATGCGTGTTGACACCCCTTTGCAGCAAAATGCATCGCGCAGCAAGATTTTCTTTCGCGGCTGCCTGATGCCAAGCCCAGCGCCGAATGCCTCAACTCGCAACAGGGGCCCAGAGCACACAGCTTGCTTGCGTGTCTCAGAACCCTCCACCGCCATTTACTTGTTTTCTGTTGCTTCTCGAAAACTTCCGCCTTAACTAATGAATGCTCTCCGTAAGCCATCGCCCCACATTCCGCTGTTCAGTCAGAAACAAACAGAAAGCCACACACAGTGCCAGGGGCCATGACACGCGTCCGCGGAAAAAGTCTTGGCGATCATGAAAGGCATGTTGGGGCGGTCGAGTATGACAAAGACATGGTGCTGAATCAGCGCGCACGCCTGCAAAATGGGCCAAAGTGGTTAGCTCATCACCGCCGTTACACAGATCCACTGGGGAATACCGACTCATTGGATGCTCACCGCCACCCGTCTCACCGAAAACGCCCTAACTGACTCGCGATGACTGTCGGAATTACTGGTGCCTTGCAAAGCCCTGCTGCTTGCTCCTGGATCATCTCTCCGGCCGTCCGGGTCCAAGCCGACATCGCCCGGGCGCCCGGACTTCCTGTTTGGCCGCTCTGCCATTCCACCTGCGACGGACCTTCGCCGAGATATGGGGATGACGGCTTCCGTTCCGTTCGAACGGTGCGGGAGGTACGGTAGGCAGGCAGGCAGGGAGTGTAACTATCCCAACCTCGCCCTACTCGAGTAGGTACCGATCAAGCAAGCAAGACGCATCAGCAGGTCAGGTGCCAGCTAGAGTACATATATTCTTCCCTCCATCCCTTCCATCGTAAGATAAACAAACGGCAAATAACTTGGAACCACTGTTACAGTGCAGCATTCCCTTCAGCCCCCAAACCAAGACATCCCTACTGCGTAGACATCAAGAATTGAAAGCCAACCAACAACCCCCATCCCATCCAATCCATAGGTAGGCAGCGAATAGCAAAAATCCCGGCCACGTGCCTTGGGTTAGGTACGCCATGTAGGTGCTTACTCTACCAACCTACTCGTTGAAGAATTTTGCCTCCTGACAAGCTGACATGCCTGCCGTAGCCGTAAAGCACAGCATGTAGCTCGGTACTTTTGCCCAACAAACCGCGGCATCTCTCCACGCCGCCCACTCACACTCGGTAAAATCTTACCTCCGAAACTCCTGATTACTATCTAACAAGATGACAAACATTGCTCGCTCGCCCCAGGCACCCAGCGCTGGTTAATCAGCATCCGAGGCGGCCGGCAAGCTAGGGTTTCTCCCCCTGAATCTCTCAGCGCCGCATTCCCAACATGGCGGACCGAGGGTCGGCCGGCTGACAGCCCGCGTATTGATTTCATTTTCAGTCCTGACAAAATCAGCACGTCGGGCGGCGGCCGCCAAGGCAATGATGCCTCACTTCGATGTCCGAAGCAGCCTGAATACGCACATTAGGTAGCATGGAGGTCGGCCTTTCGCGGTTTCCGTAAGAGAAATGACACAATCATCCAGCCTCGAAAGGCGTAACGGATCCAGTTCAACCACTCCAGGTCCGTTTTTGTGTGAAAAGCTCCACCCCGCGGACATATCTCGCTATCAGCCGGTCCTCGTCCGCACGTAGATACCCGCCTACCCCAGACGGCATCTCCACTTCCCCAGACCTCCTCACTCTAGCGCTCCGTATTGCCAGCCGCTCTCAGAGGTGAAACGCACAACTTTCAAGCCAGTACCCGCCGGTACCGTGCTGTACCCGATGGGCAGGTCATCCGTTCCGACACAACACCGACATGACCTCCCTATCCCGCAACCTCGCAGGGCTTGGCGAGGCGACTAGTCTCAAACACGGGCCCCGTCCCGTCCCATCAATCTCGACCGCGAATCACTGTCCGCCCAGCGTGACGCCCGGCTAGGCCTGACTCGACGATGCCACGCTGCCGCGCATTTGAGAAACGAGAAGGGACCCCCCGGGGTGTCAGATATAATGATTAGACGACCCAACCGGCACCACACAGAGCCTATGAAGTAGGCTTGACTGGACTGGAACACTTCCCGTCAACCCTCACCAGCCATGCCCACGACAAGCCCTGCCATCGGGTCCCAACGGGAGGTGACAACCCACCCACCCCCATTCACATCCTTGACGTTCATATCATTGCTAGCCACTAGGCCGAAGAAAAAAACACACGACACACACAGACACGCACACCCCCAAGTGCTGGCTCCTGGGGCATGTGTGGCGCCAAGGAAAATAACACTCACCGCCGTTGCTAGCGTGACAGATAGATATTGAAATGGCCAAGCCATTCGCGCCACCAACAAATCGTCTCATGAAGGAAAAGGTGAGAGAAGAACATTGTCGGCCGGGATCTGGAGTCGATGACAACCCCACGGTCCGTGACAAGCGGAAATGGGTTCCCTTTCAGGCCTAGCATCGGAGACTTTCAAATGACGTCTAGTTGACGAAGTGAAGAGCGAGTATCAGGGGTGGGCGTCGTGGAAGGGTTCAGACGTCTTAACGCCGATGACAGGCGTTGAACACCTTCGAGCACGTCCCGCCCCCATCGTGCCCTCCCGCGACTCATCACGATGGTGTTGATAAGGTGGTTTGATAGGGCCACCTCTTGGATGCCCCTGGTCAACATGCGAATGCGCACGAGGTGATGTCAGGCAAGACAAGCCGGAACCGAGGCAGTGGCGGCAGGGGGGCTGGGTAGTAATCAAAACACCCACCAGTGACAGCGCCCTTATGTGTCAGGGCGTCAACTTTGTTGCCACTACAGGCAAGCCAGCCCATCCCGCTTTGGGGG
>Ga0247780_1000895_pt1 | contig 22486 bp, 10 predicted proteins | sample UWRJL079202R5_FD_179927 | JGI IMG/M metagenome (GOLD analysis project Ga0247780, IMG submission 179927) | Plant litter microbial communities from Arlington Agricultural Research Station in Wisconsin, United States - UWRJ-L079-202R-5 | ecosystem: Environmental > Terrestrial > Plant litter >... | reverse complement strand
AGTCGGCTTCCAGAGCCTTCTATCTACTATACAGGATTGGAATAGTGGCCGTAGGCCACGTAAGTGCTTGTGTGACTCACTGGGTTCCAGAGGCTTCCACAGCTCCGCTGTAGCAACTGGAATCCAGTGGAAACTGGTGGAATTTAGGGGGTGAAACCCCCCTGATTCCAGGGGGTTCCAGAGGGTTCGGCGCAGTGCGCCGACCCAGTGGACCCACTGGGGCTAGAAACCAACAGTATTAATAAAAGTTTATAAAGCTGATAAAGGCTTATAACTCTTTTTAATTCTTTAAAGTAGGCTAGTCCCGGACTGCCTTTATCTTCTCCACTTACATTTTAAGTTTCCTAGGGGTTACTTTAAACCCCAGATAATTTAATTTTTAAACGTGGAAATGGCTCTTTTCTAGGTTCACTGTCAGCTTCGCTTTTTTAAAAGCTATTAAAACCTGTTACATATACTTTTAATGTTCTTTTAAAGTTTTAGAATAGATTAAAATGTCGTTTAAATATATAAAGATAAACTTATTAAAAAAGGGGTAGAGAACACTGTTAATAAGGCCTTAAAAGGTTACAGGGGTGTTTATTAATCTTATTAACATAATACGGTATTAATAATGCCTGTTATAAGTCTGAAAAGCCGTTTTATACTTATCCTCTTCCTTTACTTTAATGTAGTTAAATCCTATAGGGAAGTTAAGATTAGAAAACTAATTTACCTTAATAATCTGTTTTTACATCTCTATAATAAATGGTAATAGGTAGCGATTCTTAATTATATCCTCATTTAACGTTTAGTAATTAATAACTATATGTAGTTTACTGTCTCCCTTTCTTAGGACAAACAGTATTAGGTACTTTACTAGGGACTAGGACTTTATAATAAACCTGTTTTTTAAGTTCTCCTTAACGTACTCCCTTAAGGCCTTAGCCTGTTAAGGGTTTAAATGGTAAGGCTGGAAGTTACAAAGTTTCGCTCCCAGCTTTAACTTAATTTTATAATCCTATAGTTTGTGGTCTGGTAATTGTAATATCTTTTTTTAAAACAGGGTGAACTTCCTATACTCCACAGGTACCTTAGATAAGTCGATTTCTTCACTTATCTGTAGGTTAGCTTCTTACTTCTTTCCACCTTTTAAATCATTATTTAGGTAATACGGTAGACTCTCTAGTCCTTTAACCGTCTTTATAAACTTAACCTAAACTATATTTAGTTTTAAGGGTTTAACGTGCTTTTAAGTGCTTTATGTAACTTTAAAGTGGTTTAATACCTTTTTAATTTTCTTTAAATAATAATTACAGTTAAGGGACTTATTAAAAGTAAGGTAGCTACTCCTTTAGTTAATTACAGAGTTATACTTTTCCAGCTAAGGTAAATTTAAGATTATATTATATCTTATAATTAGTGTAACATTAAAGTCTACTTATTATTCGTCCCTATCCACTTTAATTAAGAGTGGTAAGTGGTAGGTGACTTTACCGTTATTATACTAATATAAACCTCCTTCTCCATTTTAAATGGGAATAGCCTTTTTATACTTTTTATTAAAGAGTTTCCTTTAATTAACTAATAAGGGGTATATTAAGTTAGAAGCACTCCCGCTATTAATCATTACTTTTACTTTAAACGGCCTTCTTTTTCCATTTATTATATTAACACTAACGGAATAATGCTTATACTCCTTTAACATTTAAGTTATAATAACTATTTATCTTTAAGGTCTTATTTAGCTTAACCTTTAAGTGCCTCTCCTTTTTCTTAGGGTTTTTACTAACTAGTAAATTATTGGTTTCCGGCCCTTTTAAAGGGCTTATAACCTTTTCCCAATTCCTTTTAGAAAAACAGGCAGCTTTAATAAACCTGGTAATTAACCTTTCTTAGGTTTTCACGCTTTAACGTTTAATTAACTTTAAACAGTTTAATGTTTTTAAAGTCCTTAATAAGTTAATAGTACGCTTTATAAGACTAAATTACAGTAATATCTTTCTACTCTTAAATCCATTAGTAATCTTCCCACTTTTACTATTCTCTGGCTTTTCTATTAAAATACAGTAAATATGTCGTAATTAGGCAGTTATTAAATACCCCTCCTTACTAACATATGGTAGGAGTTTAGTTAATTACAGTAACCTTTTATTTATTACCAGATTCTCTTATTAAGGAGTAAGAGATTTAATAGTGGACTGGTTTTAACTTTATCCTTACGATAATGTAGTCCCGTTTTTATACGCTGGGGAAGTGGTTATAAAGAGCTTTAGGCCCATTATATTAGTTAAAAGTGTAGTTATTATATATACAGTTAATCTATAATATATCCCTGTGGCTGGGGTGGTTAACGTTAATTACAGGTATTACAGTTATAAAGTACGAAACGGGAGAAGTGGTGCCTTATTCCTTCTCTTCTTCCACTTACCTCTAAGTTTATTATTTCTCTTAAACCTTTTCCTAAAACTTAGGTAGTAATAACCTAGCTTATTTTTCTATAAAGTGGCCTTCTTTAATAAGTCGGTACTTAAGTTAATTAATGAAATGAACTTTATTACGGAGTTATAACCTAATTTTTACCACTTTATCCTTAAACGTTACAGTAAGGCCTTCGACTTACAGGTCCTTTATTTCGTTTACTAACTTTTAATATTTCTCCTTTAACTCCTAAACCCTCTACTAATGTGCTTACTTTATACTTTCTTAAAGGACCCTTAAGGTACCAGTTTAAGGCACACTAGCTTTAATGTAGGGTAGTTATTTAAGTTATCCTTCTTCTAGGAAAGTAAGGGTATTAATCTACTTAGTGTGCTTAAAGTGTTTAAAAGTCTTAAAGGGTACTGTTAAGAAGAACTTTTATTTCTTTAATTTAATTCTCTCAGCTTATTCTCTTTCATCTTTTAAGGCTTACTTTACTGTTTAGGTGGCCTAAAGGGCTAGTTTTTCAACTCCCTTTACTATCCTAGTAATTTTTAAGTTAAGGTCTTTTTTAAACTTCCTTAATTCCTAGGCTTATAAGGTAAGGTTTTTAAGGCCTGTAATAGCTAATTAGAACATCTCCTTTTAAAGTCAGTCTTTTATAACCTACACCTTTAATGGTTTTAAGTTTCTACCTTAAAGTTAGTCTTTTATAACCTGCACCTTTATAGTTAACTTTTTTAAAACACCTTTAAGGACTGGGTATATTACGTTTTAAGGTTTTTCCTCTTCTTTTACGTCTCTTAAGCTACATTTATCTATTTAAGTGCAGTCTTTTTCGTTACTTATTATCTTAATATAAATATCTCTTAAGTTAAACCTAATATGTTTTCCTCCTTTTAAAATAAGTTTCCAGCTAACTTACTTTAATAACGGGTATTATTATACTATATATCCTTTTTTATCACAGTTAAAGTACTAAACCTATAACAGGTCCCTAGCCTGCTTTTACTGCTATTATCACTAAGGTTTGTCACGGTTAGGTTAATTCTAACGGTTTACCATACTAATATCTATTAGCCTAGGGTAGTAACCTGTCACGGTCGATTAGTTCCCCTTTTTAAGTTTACCTAGCTAAAGAGCCCGTTCTTTCTAATAGTTCTTCTAATAATAGTAATTATAATACCAATTATTAGCCTTAATAGCTATCTTAACTAATTCTTAAAGACAGTCGGGTCGGTCCTCTTAATAAAGGTCTCCAGTGACGTGCTCCTTTAAACCGCTTTAAAACAGCATTACCAGGGTTTCTTAACTAAGCTTAATCTTTACTACTTCTAATTTAAAACGTGTGGAGAACTTAAAGACTAAAGACGTCTGCCTTAAGGCCATAAGGTGTTACTTAACCCACCTTAAAGCATCTAGTTCTTTAAACTCAGTCTGGAGTTAATTAATAAACACGTCGAAGTTATTAAAGAGGGCTTAAGTCTTAAGGGCCTCTTTACAGATTTTATTTACAGAGAGGTTATTAATTATCTTTACATGGGGTTTATACTAATAAGTAGCTACTTTATCTAGTAAAGCTCCTGTAAACCTAACCTTTCCTTCTTCTTTAAAGAACTACTTATTATAATAAGTAATATAACTCTAAAGTTAGGTTATTTAAGACTTTAATTACATAAAGTCTCCTTTAAAACGTAATGGTAAGGGGAGCTTTACTTATTTCTTTTATAAGCCCTTAAAGTCGTTATTCTCTAATTTAATAATGTTAAGTTAAGCTTAAAGTTTTTTAATAAGATTAATATAGCTTTTAATGTTTTTAGGGAAGGTTTTATTAAGTTCCTTAACTAGTCCTTATTAGTTAAGGTTTAAGTCTTTAAGGTATATAACTAACTTATTAATAGTAGGGAGCTAAGGCTAAGCTTACACCTTCTTAATCTCCTTACCTTTTCTAGAGGTTAATATGTTAATAGGAGAGAGGTAATGTCTAGGAATTTAATAAACAGCGTTTAGAACTGTTACGTTAGTATTATATTATAACTTATACTTAACACAGGCTTTAAAAGGATTAATACAGGTTAAGACAGAATATATAACAGGACGTTAATAAGTAAGGGGCGTTTTAAAGACGGCTTATTAAGTTAGCACTCTTAAACGGGAGTTTAATGTTATTATAGGTTACTGTTATTATAATGTATAAAGGTAAGTCTAAATAGTAAAATATAAATGAATAATTAAATATTAACGTAAGGAACTAGAGTCCCTTACGGTGGTTATAAGCATAATTATAGCTATCTATATTAATTAGTTAAAAGGTACTTTATACCTTACTTATAATGCCGTAAATGCTCGTTATGTAAGCACTTTACATTACGTGAGCGTTCTGCTTATAAGGTTTCTCCTGCTTACGATGCAAGCACTCGGCATACCGTGAGCAGCACCTCATTGGTTGTAGGGGCTTCGGGTCTTTACACCCCTGGCCCAGTGCGCCTGGATAGTATGCACCGTCCCCTGCACTGTTCCTTCTATAGGGGATTCGTCGGGCCGCCCCGGCCTAGGTGACGGCCTGTAGGGTCGTTACAATATACCTAGATATTGTCGAACTTACTTAAAGGATCGTTGACAACTTTCTCTATATCTTACTCGAAGCTTGGTAGTTGTGATAGGACATCTGGTACAATGTTTAGAATACCTAGAATATAAAAGATATCAATCTCAAACTACGAGAGCTAATTTACTATATTGGCTAACTTGAGATTTACTTTAACAAGGTCTATAGTACTTAAAGACATATACTTGACAATGCCCTTAATAGGCGAGTGATCGATAAGAATGTTGAGAGAGTACTTGTTAGATTACAATATCTTCCTCAACTTACAAACTACCTATACTATAGTAGCTACTTCGGCCTTTATAGATCTATAACTGCGTTCTATCTTTATAGTTACCCTTAATAAGAATATAATAAGAAGGAGCTTGCTTATATTGATATCACAACCAGAAATAGAAATTCCGTTCCAATCTCCTCTAAGTTAGAAGACAAACAGACTGAAGGTTTCCTTACAAGTATCGACCTTAAAGAACAGCAGCTTGCTTGGCTAATAGTAGTAGAGTATGAACTACTTACAAAGGTACTTCTGTAATTATTAGATGTGGAACATCATAAGGCATAAGTGCAAAGGCATAAGCATAAAAGACTCAAGCATAAGTGCAAAGACTCAAGCACAGAGGTTATATAGGCGTGCAAGGACTCAAGCAAGGAGCCCTGTAAGCTAAGGCTCGTATTCAACAGCCAAGGCGCAGATCCCCGATCAGCCGCACGCAGCTAAGGCCAGCCACGCAGCACAGGCCAGGCAAGCACAGGCCACCCACACAACTATAATAACCACGCTCCCGCTCTTCAGATAGATTTGAATTCCATCAACCTTTCACACTCTTTGTGAACAACCACCATCATCACCATCATCCTCATGCCTTTCCTCTGTGTGCCTCTGTAAGCCTTAACAGTAATATACAAAAGGATTCGAGCTCGGCCTGGGTTACCGTGTAGGTAATATTCGAGGTATACGACTTCCTGGCGTTTTTTGACGTTCTGTTAGCAATACGACCCTCCTTTCTACCTTGTTCTAGTAGTACGTTCTTACGTCGTTATAGAGGCCTATCTTTGATGTCGAACTAGGAAATACCTCTCCTAAGCTACCCAGCTATTCTAATATACATCTCTAATAATACTAGTAAGTTTAGGAACTTCAGCTTTTTGAAGGCCGAGATATAGTTGTCTGTTTTAGTCATACCTTCACTGTTGACAATATACTCCAGTAACTATACTACAGGGTAGCCTACAAAGGACTTCTCTGTACTGATATACAGGCGGGCCTTCTCTAGAATATCGAGTACTGTCTAGAGGTACTTAAGGTACTTTTCTTTACTGTTACTAAAGATAATAATATCGTCGATGTAGGCTCTGACAAACCTACAGAGGCCTTTGAACAAACGATCTATATATCTTTAGGCGAAAACTAGCGAGTTCTTATACTCTATAAGTACTACGTTGGATTACTTAAGACCTCTATCCGTAATAATGACCATTCGGTTACAATGTTCTGATATAATGGGGAGTTGGTAGAAGAAACCCGAGGTGTCCAACATTGTGAAGATCTTCTTGTCTTGTATAGAGCTGATAATGTCGTCCTGGTTGGCTAGGGAGTAAACGTCAGGGACTGTGATCTTGTTCAGAGGGCGTAGGTCCACGACTATACGGCCCTTGTCTACTCTGTTGACCTTTTTCCATACCACAAAGGCTGGGCACACGATAGGAGTTGGCTCGTCGAGGAAAACCAGTTTACCGTTGGCTGTCAGCGTATCCAATTTTTGATTGATGAATTCGCGATCCTTGCCACCGGTCGGGTACGCCTTCGCAGCCTTTACTTGGTTCTGCCACCCGTCAACAAGGTCGATTCGCATTTTATGTTCCTCGGGCATTGGCACGATGCCTTTGTCTCTGAAGACGTCGTGGCGGTCCAGGATGGCGCGCTTCGTTGGGAACGGTGACGACGTCGATGGAGAACGTTTGCTTTGGGATTATTTGTTTGGCACCGGGACGGTGCCGTAGATATCTCTTCGAGAGGGGGGCACTTGTTAAGGGTCCCCTGCAGTGTAGTCTACGTGAGCGCGGTAGCAACGAGCGTCAGCTCGTTGCTAAGGGACACGTGACCCAATGCCTTCTTAAGAAGGCATTGGGAGCTGCCCTCCCACTTCAACAAGACAACCATTATCTACATCATTGACTACAACTGCTAGGTCAACGGTGTAACGGTTCACCCCAGCAGGCGTACGGTTGCGCGAACCGTATACGGGAAGGACCCGTAACAACTTCTTTAATTAAGCAGTTAGCTCTGCTACGCTTATAACCTCAAGTTTCTTTATAACTTCTCTCTTTACCTATTTTCCTTTTCTAACGGGCAATATGCTTATAAAAGAGAGGAGGGGTATTTAAGAGTTTAACAAATAGCATTTAAAACTAAGACGTTAGTATTATGTTACAACCTACACTTAGCATAGACTTAAGGGACTAGTTAAGTTAAGACAGAGCGTATAGCAGGACGCTAAAGGCTAATAGGCGTTCTAAAGACGGCTTATTAAGCTAGCACTGCCTGTCCCGACGGCTCTGTCGGCAGAGCCGTTTCTTAGCACAGAGCCTCTTCCTAATGGCCGGTACTGTGCGAACAACAGTGCGGGGCTGTGTTCCGGCACAGTGCTCAGCGCGGGGAATCCCTCGGGCCGTGCCGGCCCAACTAGTGGCCTGCAGGCTCGTCACATTAAGGCGGGGTGGACCGGGACTTCGTGCTCCAACCCTTTTCCTCTATTCTTGGGTTGTCGTCGCCTTTCAATCGGGAATTTCTACCATCGCAATCTAGTGCCTATTAGTTGCAGCGCACGCCCTGGCAATATCCCCCCTCAAAGGTCGTCGCCATGTCATTATATTCCTACATTCCACTTGAGGACCGCCAGATTCGAATTCTGTACCTAGATCCCAGCGGTATTGGTGAACCGCTGAAGGGTAACCTGGTTCAAGTTGCCCTGCAGGACCCCATGCTGCGGCCCAAAATCAACTCAAAACTTCAAGGGGATGCCGACGAGACGCAGTCCTCATCCGCGAAGTTCGAAGCAATATCCTACGTCTGGGGTTCGTCAGATACGCCGGGCACCGTCACAACGCCGTCCGGGACGATTGCCATTACGTTGTCTCTCCACTCGGTGCTTAGGCGCCTGCGACTACGGGACACCGTGCGAGCGCTTTGGGCCGATGCGATCTGCATTAATCAGCATGATACTGCAGAGAAGGAGAGACAGATTACACTCATGGGCGACATCTACGGCACTGCTGAGTGGGTCATATGTGATCTGGGCGACGCTACGAGAGACAGCGACGAGGCGCTAGATTTGATGGAACGGTACTGGAAGAAGCATATTCGCAAAGGATGGCGATACGACGAATGCGATTCCCTTAGCGCAGAGGAGACGGCCGCATTCCTAGGTATTAACTTGCCCTCAAAGGAGGAAGCTGATGCTATCCCTGACCTGCCTGATAACGGCGACCCGGTATATAGCAGCGTCTTGAACCTCATGTCACGCCAATGGTTTCGGAGGCTGTGGGTCACGCAAGAGTTTGTTCTAGCAAGACAGGCTTATATGCTGTGCGGTACACGGCAGTTGTGCTGGTCGCAACTACTGGCTGGCTATCTGTTTTATCAGGGGGCAGATTTTCCATACGTTGGGACAAGCTTCACCGGAGAATTCTTGTACAGATGCGTCGCGCAGTTCATAATGACGGCGTGTCTTAGAGCGTATCGCCATCTCGACCCGGCCAGTGCCGGTGGCCAAGTCTGTCATAAGGTCCTCACAAGATTCGCTGGTGGCAGCCAGCAGCTGGTACAAGCAGCATCATCAATCTGTTTTGTCCTAAATTTCTTCACCGGGTTCTATACCTCGATTCCCAGGGACCGCTACTTTGGCCTTCTCTCCATGATGGACAACATTTCAGACCCGTTTAAGGCGGATATCCTCCCCGATTATGAGTCTCCTGTCGAAGACATCATTCTGCGCTTTGGGAGGGCAGGGCTTTCCCAACCACAAGGTGCAGAGATGTTCATGTACGCCGGAATTGCAGGCCGGGAGAAAGACGTGCCATCGTGGACACGAGACTATACTTTGGGGGACGTAGGGCAACAATTGCTGTTCTCGAACCCCCTAGTTTCGTGGTTACACCGAGCTGCGGGAGACACCCCGTGGCGTGTTCTGTTCGATAAGGACGAAAAGACCACCATTCACCTCACCGGTTATCGGGTTGACGAGATCACCGAAATCGCGAGATTCGACTTCGATACTGAGGGAGCTATCGACTACGACAGTTTGCTACAGCACCTCTTAAACAATATCCACTTTTTTGTCAACGAAAATCTCATCTTGCGAGCCGTAGATGGGCGATATCACAATGGGGACCACATCCTTGATGCCGCTTGGAAAACGGTTGTCTGTTTTGCAGAGCCAGCGGCAAGCAACTTGCAAATTGGATTCAGCTATGCGCACAGCCAAATGATCATCCAGGACAATGAGGATTACATTCACGACTTCCCAACGCAACTTTCTCGCATTTTTTCCACCGATTTCGTCGACGTGGTAGAGTCTAGGGAAGATTTCGTGGGAGAGACAACGTCATGCCTGGGCATGCGGTCATCAAAGACGAAGCGAGGGTATTTTGCGGCGATGCCGTTACAAACTCTCCCCGGTGATGAGGTCTGGGTGATATCTGGATGTCGTTTGCCCGTTATCTTGAGATCGAGCCCGAAGCGCCCGGGTAGTTATGAGTTTGTTGGGGCGGGCTATGTACATGGTTTTATGCAGGGGGAGGTAGTCAACAACCCTGCCTTCAAGCTTCGTGGGGTATCAATCCACTAAAGGAGGTGAGGTGCGGCTAAAATACAGAGAGGCTTTGTATTAAAGCTTTCATGGGTGTTTAAGTTCTATTCAGGATGAGGGAGCGAAGTATCCTATGTCCTATTCTTGGGCTTAGCTGGGATACAAACCTCCCCTCGCGGAAAGTTGCCAATATTCGTTTTCCAAGCTCCAGGTATCTGAAGAACCGCTCGTTTGGTCTAAGCCGGTTTCAGTCACTTCACTGATAATGTCCTGCCGAATTCCTGAGGCAAAGCGGTGAGGGGTGGTGTGGTTAGGTGGAGGCTAACAAGGGTAGGATTCACTAGGCGCAACAGCTTCGTGCGTTTCCCGAATGTTACCTTCAGCAATTCACTTTGTCGTACACAGTCCTAAGCTACTGCTGCCTTAACCTGAGCTGAGTGATCCTGATGTATGTGTTGCTACACAGCCGCCAAGCCTCGTTTCTGACTCCTCGGCTAAACCTTTCTGACAACCCAGTCTGGGAAAGGAGGAGAATGGACTAGTGGGTTACCGTGCGCCCATGATAAATGTAGCGCCGACTGACAATATACCAGTATATGTGGTGAAATAGTATATAATATTCTAGCTTAGACTATGGCCTGGTACACAATATCCCAGCCCAAATTCCAACCTGTCATACGGTGTACCATCTCAAGGTATGTACTGGTCTATCCTGAGCCAAAATCAGGGCCCAATTTGCCTACGATTCAGGCCGGTTTTCCAGAATGCTCAAAATCCACTGCTTCCAATTCCAGAAATGCAGCCAGGCGCATGCACCTAATAATAGCGCATATCTACGAGGGTCATGATTTGGGTCACCCCCAAACGGTCAATGGAAAAGGGGGAGGGGATGAGAGATGTTGAATAGCGGCTTGCGGGGAGGTAGATCGACTGGATCATCGAGCCATCCTAAGAGCTTGCTTGTATAGACAAGGAAAGCGGTAGTACTTGGCGGTTGACTGGTGTCCCAAAATTGAGTCCGTAACTCCCATACACCCTATTTAGATTATGGTAACTAAACTATAGCTGGTCCAAAGATCGCTTCTCTGAACTCACCTCGGCTCAGGGAGGTGCTCGCTGCGCCTCACCCTCGGCTCAGGTCCTGCGACTAATCCGGACTTGGTCAGAAAATGTTGCGGGGGGTGACTAAAGAGGTAGGTACATTATGTCACCACCCTGTTGGCTGCGCATCGGCAGCACGGCAAAAGGCCAAACATGTTTGTCTGCGCGGATTTTATCCAAGACGACGGGGTTGCTTGCCACCTTCGAGTCTGATACTTTCATGAAGAGAGTCGCATCAGTTTGAGCCCAGCTGAGGATCAGTTCATGCTACGGGATCGAATCTCGTTTTTCTGCCTCACCTGCGGCCTTGGCTCCGGATCCACCGAAAATGGCAACTACGAAACCCCGCGGGGAGATACCTATTGCCGTGCCTCCACAGCCGCCACCTCTCTTCCCCACAAACCCATCTTCAGTCCACCTCGCACTTCAAAGATGGACAGAATTCAGTGTCAAAGTAATTAACGAGATTGTTTCCCAAGTCCCTCTTGAGGCCGCGACCATCGACAACGTCATCGGACCCCTCGCACACGCTGAAAATGCGCGGCTCGCCGAGACCAGAATCCTCTTCTCATTAAAGTCGACAGTCTTGGACTCGGAACTGCGCGAAGCCTCTAGAAACGCCCAGAATACGCTCAGTGACATCGATCTGGAGTTATGGCAGCGAGAAGATATATTCCGGTTGGTAGACTCGGTGAGAAACAAGATCGACTCAGGACAACTACCACAGCCCGATCCCGAGAGTCGTCACTTTCTGGACACGATCCATCGTGAGTTTCACGAAAATGGGCTTAGTCTTACAGCTAAAGCACCGCGAGAACGACTCGCTGCCATACAACGCCGCATCGATAACCTGTCAGATCAGTTTTCGACGAACCTTGATGAACAACAAACTACGGGGATGTGGTTCAAACCTGGCGAACTCGAGGGAGTACCGGACCATGTTCTGTCAAACATGGAGAAACGCAGGGATGATGATGAGGAAGAAATGTTTGTGGACTTCTTGTGTGGCTCGGCATGGCTACTGGCATGTGGTGTTCGGCCGGAATCACGACGCCGTCTGTACCTCGCTATGGAGAACAGCTGTAATAAGAATTCTCCCATTTTCAAGGAGACAGCACTCCTCCGGGACGAAGCCGCTCGCCTTCTTGGATATCCAAGTCATGCCGCAATGGTGGTTCAACACAAGATGGCAGGCAACACTCAGGTTGTCCACCGGTTTCTGGAGGGTGTCAGGGATACGGTGCAGCCGCGGGCAAGGGCCGAGGTCGAAAGGCTGAAGGAGCTGAAGGCATCTGATACGAAAGCGGGAACCGACACGACAGTGGACGACCATTTCTATCTTTGGGATGTGTCATACTACCTGTGGCAGTTACGGCAAAAGAATCAGGAGGATGGTATCGACCTGAAGACCGTCTCCGAGTATTTTCCCCTCCAGCATACTCTCTCTAAAATGCTGGAGACGATGGGAGGACTGTTTGGGATGATCTTCACGAAAGTTGACACCACAGCCGAGAACATATGGCACGAGGACGTGCAGCTGTACAGCGTCTGGGATACAGAAGAGGAAGGGGGGGATTTTGTTGGCTACCTTTACCTTGATTTGTTCGTCCGCGACTTCAAGCCACAAGGCCAACATGTCGAAATCTTGTGCCGGTATGTAATCTTCCTTTCCTCTTGAGAACGTCTCCTTGCACTATAGCATCCGTCTCACCTGCATTATGAGTACGCATACTATTTAAGGTACCCAAACTCAGTCTCGTGGGAAACCTCGTGGCCAGGGCAGCAAGGCCGAGCTAGCTACTCAACAGGCCCTGCCCGCATCATGAGAAGCCTTGACGGCATTAGAATTGGATATTTTAGGATGCGATATGGCCTATAATACTGAATGATACAGGCCTTGGGCGCGGCTCTTTTCATGTGTGTGAGCATAGTACAAGTGAGACGGAGACCAGAGTCACAAGGAGACGTCTTCTTCCTCTTGTATCCTAATGCTGACCAAGTTACTCGACAACTAGGGCTATCTCCGCCCCGATGGCTCCAGAGCCTACCCATCCACGGCTTTACTCTGCCCATTTATCAAGCCTAGAGGAGGGAACCCCTGCCTCTTATCGCATTCACAGGCCACTCAGCTTTTTCACGAACTTGGTCATGGAGTCCACAACCTGGTCTCTAAAACTGCCTACGCACGCTTCCACGGTGCCGCAGGTACCGTCGTGGATTTCGGTGAAGCCCCAAGCCAGCTGCTAGAGAACTGGCTGCGCGAACCAGCCCTCGTCAAACGCTTCGCCAGACATTACTCATCACTGTCCGAGGAGTATCACTTGCACTGGCAGCAGAAGCAGACAACAAGTCCCGCACCACCGCCACCCGACCCGGAACTCCCCGAAAACGTAATTATCAGCCTTTTAAAATACTTTGCACAATCCCGCGGCATCCTCTACCTGGACGATGTGCATAGAAGTTCCTGGGACTTTTCTATTCACGACCCGCCTAGCCGAGAATCCCTTCAGGTAATGGATCTTTCAGAAAGTTACTGCCACCTCAAGAGAGAAATTTACCCGCTGGAAACGCCATGGCATCAGGGAGAGGGAGATCGGTGGGGGCACGCCTACACAAAGTTCAGGAACATGATCTGTGGGGACTACCACGCGGGATATTACGGCTATCTTTTGTCTGAGATGTATGCGACCGATATTTGGGAGACGTTTTTCAAGGCGGATCCTGACTGTAAAGATGCGTGGAGGAGGTACAGGCGGATGTTGTTAGAGAAGGGAGGGAGTCGGCCAGAGATGGAGACGTTGAGAGGCTATCTTGGGAGAGAGCCGGATCCGGGGCCGTTTTACAAGGGCTTAGGCCCTCCGACCTGGCCTCGACAGTCCTCTAGCCGCTATCTCTCGGGGGGAAGTTAAATACGCCAATTTGTAAGGGAGTGACGAGCTCACGTTTGCGCTTTTAATTAGGGGTTTTTTGTTGTAACTTCTGTCCTGCTTTATTTGGAACTGCTTGTTGCGCGATGGAAGATTTACTCAAATTGCAGTTAGCATTGTAGTACGCACAGCACTGAGTACCCTTTCCCTTTGTTGTCAAAGCATTCTTTTCGATTAACCAAACCAGGTAAACCGTAAAGAGGTTGAATCTCTACGGAGTTTTTACCTGGTATCCGCTATTGATCGGAGTTCCAGCACTACCTCCTATCCCAGTGTCCTCGGCAAAACCTAGAATTCAGAATATCTTACGGAATCCCTCCCCTTGATCATCCTACGAAGGCTCGAGCCAAAAGAATGCCCGAAGGAGAGGGTCCCCACAGCCAGTGCACAAGATGCCCCCTTCTTGATGTTCAACCTTCGTACCTAAGTACTCGGCGGCGGAGGAGGCAGGGTACTATTCTGGATCATCGGTTCGAGGACCAGGGGAGACATATCGGCCAGGTATGCGGATACTCGCAGACGTGTGTCAGGTCCCCATCGCCGCAGAGAAATTTCCAACAATATGTGCAGGAAAACGTACAGCAGATGGGTTGGTCAGCCGAGACGGTCGAGAGCAGGCCGGCTAGAACTGCTAGGACGAAGTACGCGAAGATGGCGTGCAAATACATCGTGGTGAGCTTGGTGGTTGCCCAAAGGGATCTTTGACCTTTTTCGAAGGTGGTGGATGCTTGATCTCTGGTGAATGTCTGAGCTGGTGGTATAAATACTTGCGGAGAGGGAGAGGACTGTGAACTGGTCTCACATTGTCAAGTGCTGCAGCGAGGCTCGCCGCAGTAGACTCGGACTTGAAATGGAAACTACGAAGGCCCGGCTCAATACTTTGACACTTGCCGTAAAAATAGCGTTGGCTAGGATGAAACCCGGCCTTATAGGTTTTTATGAATAATTCACCGATGAAGTTGCCTCTTGACTAATACCCAGAGACTGTTTTGGTTTGTTTCATCTGCCAACCGTGTTGAGCGTTTGTTTGTCTCATGGGATGTTGGCAATGACGTCGGCCCGGCCACTCGGCCGTAACTATTGATACGCCCAATCATCACAGGGTCCTCGTATCAAACAGAAATGAAGATAAAAAGTCCGGCCAGAGCCGTTCTGGTGACTTCTGCCAGGCCAATAATTCAATGCGACATACGACATACTGGTACTGTTTTAACTGCTCACCTTCCATACTATCATTCAGAACCAACACCGAATACCATACCCTTCTCTCCCCGACCAAATTCAGCGACTGTGTACCAGCGCCTTTCTTCAGACCCAACCATACCCCTGCTCGATATCTAGCCACGGTGCTCAAAGGACTCTGGTAGAAACACCCCATTGCGCAGGTGGTTCTCAAATTCATCGTTGGTGTGGTATCTCCAGTGTGGGTAAGTCCGGCTCCCGGTTGATTCGAAATATGGTCTTCCCTTTGAATCGAAAGACATCGGGCAGCAGCTGGTGTACTATCGGGAGACCGGTGGAGAAAGGGATCAGCCAGGTGCTAAACACTAACAGCGAAAACATCTAGATGTTAGGTAGGCATTCCGGAACACATACTGGCCAAACAGCACACTCCTTATAATTTCCCGCAGGGTGTCGTTGCGTCCGGGCAAAACTCGCACCCAAGTGAACAGCAATACGCCGGAGTCTGTTTCTTCCCCCCCGCAGAGGACCCCTTTTTTGAGGAAGGTGAAGCCGAAGCTGCTGTCTCTGCGGTTGAGGAGACGTTCCGGAGACGTCGTGGAGTTCTGGGAGGGTAGGGCTGGGCATCTCGGCTAGAATATCGTTACTCCTGGGCATGATGGCCATGTAGGCGCCGCCAGCCGAGACCAGGCTCATCAAGCAGGCCATAGCGAGGCAAATAGTGTTGCCAAACTTGAATTACATGGTGATTGGACTTGCGGGTGACATGGAGAGAAAAAGAAGAAGAACAGTGGTGATAATTGACTAGTATTTGCAATATGGTGAATGTTTGCTTGATGCTTGATTTCTTGGGTAACGATACAGACTACTAGGACTGGAAGATGACCCCTAGGACTAAGCCACTTAAATAATACTTCGGCGAGAGGTTACTATCGCATCAACATGAAGCCAACAAAGCCCGCCCTCGCCACTTAGAGGCCTGGTGATATCCACGGGTCTGATGCAGACCGGTCTGCTTGACCGACAATGAGCAGGAAGAGTCATGGCATACCGTGTATCACTTTAATACTCGGAGCCCCACTCGAGACTCATCGGATATAGACACACTGAATCTTGTGGTGCTCTTCAGGGTCAAGTGCCGAGAGCCAGAATTGGGACCACTTGGTCATGCGCTTCGAGTAGACTTTCTTTTTTCATCTCTCACAAGTTCAGCTGTTTGGTGCGCCGGAGGACGGCGAGTCTGCTGGCTCCAGTCGGCATGGAGTGGCTCGTTTACCGGAGGCCCAGGTACTTTTCCCTTTCCCAGAACCACACCCCATGATAAACTGTCGGCTGCCTTGCGAAGATACGTTCTCCTTGCAATGGGTCTCGTGTTCCTCTGCGTCATGCCAAGCGTCTCTTGGACAGTGTGTTGGTACTCTGAAGCCTAACAAGGACCAAACCGCATTGTGACTCCTTGCGGAAAAGTAGTAAGTAGTAGAACTTTTGCCCGCTTTCAAGGCTCATCGAAAATTCACCCAATGTAGTTGGTCTACCGTGAGGAAGGCTGCAAATCTTGCTGAGTGAGAAGCTTGGCCGAGCGGTCAGAACCACCATTGAACCCAGAGCACCCACGTCATATAAACTGACAATAAGCCGGCACCGGCACAGGCACCGCGTCGGCACTTGTCGTCCGACTGTCAGAGCGCCGTGACATGAAAGGCCCAAAAGAACAGGGCTGGTTCCCGGAACAAAGCCGCCAAAACAACCCAAATGTCAACATGACCAAACCGGTCCATCATCCGGGAAGAACCACACCCAAAAATTCTTGCGAAAGAACCATGCAGAAGTTCGCGGCAAGTCCAGACGCGACGTGACGTTGGACTCCGACAAAGGAAAGAACTCCCGCTCCGATCACCCTTCCAATCTCAAGGCCCCACAGCCCACCAGCCCAGCCAACTATCACGCTCGCCCACGGATGTCGCCCCGGGTCAACGACACCGAGGACACACCGAGTCGCGACCCATTTCCAACCTACCTACCTACCTACCAACCAACGCAACGTCCCAATATTGAATTTAGCCCAGGAACCAACACGACCTCACCTGCCAGGTACCTTGTAATCAATCAATCAATCAATCAATCAATCCATTTCGTTTCACTGCATCCTCCCACCACCATCCTGCCGCGCCGGCCAGTCGCGTCGGTCAGTCACACCACCTGCGCGCGGGCATCCCAGCCGAGGGCTAGCGCCAGAAACAGAAACAGAAACAAGATTTGTGGGTCGCTGCATTGGCAACAGAAGCAAAAGGCCCTCCGTTGTCCCTGCCAATCACCCCTGTCGATCCCCCGGGGATCTAAACCCGGGAAGGCTTAGGCTCAGGAACGGGTTCTTGGCGCTTGGTCGAAGGCGGCAGCTCAACCGCCGCAATCTCTTCGTCCACTATAAGTAGGGTTGTGTCGATTATGCTGGCTGGGACCACTGGCATTTCTGCTATCAAAACGAAGCACACTTGGGGGAAGCGAAAGAAGAAAAGCGCGTCACTGCAGACATATCACAGAAAGAGTAGTTTAGTAGGTAGATGGTAAAATTCAGAGCAGTTCATTATGGACGCCTGCGTTGTGCGAGTCCCATTTGTCTAGCCATGTCGTTATTATATACAAGAACCGAACAATGCATTAAAGGTTAGGTATGTAGGGATCATCTATCGTCAGTCCACCACTTTGTAGGGTACATTATTGTCCAGTGTCCAGCAGCTTCCCTCCAGATGCAAAAACATAAATGCTTTAAAGCAGATAGGCGACGAGACCGGCAACTGCACCGAGGACCGGGACGGCAGCGCGGCCAGCACCAGCGGTGACGGGCACAGCCTTGGTGGGCGCGGGCTTGGCGGGGAGGGTGCCGGAGCTCCAGGCGGGAGGGGCAGCGGGGACAGCGCCGGTGGGGTGGACCCAGACGGGAGGGGCAGCCGGGACATCGGGCTTGGCGGTGGTCCAGGTAGGGACGGGCCAGTCCTCAGTGACGGGGCAGACGGTGGTGCCGACGGTGATGATGGCGGTGCTGACAACAACGCTCTCAGCTGGGCAGTGCTTGACGGTGGCGGGGCACTTGGTGACGGTGTAGGTGCTGGTGCTCAGGACAGTGGAGGTGGTCCAGGCAGTGGGCTTGGGCCAGCTGGGGGTGCTGGTGGGCACAACGGTGCTGAGGTCGTCATCGCAGATGGAAGTCTCGGAGGCGACGGGCTTGACCGCGGTCTCGGTGGTAGCGGGCCAGCCAATGGAGGCTTGAGCGACGCCAAAGGCGAGGCAGGCAGAGAGGACGGAGGCACGCATCTTGATGTTGGTGGGTTGGTTTTGGTTTGTTTGATAACGAGTGACTTAGCAGATCTGAACGAGTGATAACTGCTGTGAGTGCGATTCTGAGATGAGATGGCAGGCTGGAGAGAGAAAAAAGATGAATGAGATCGGGGCGAGTGCCCAGCCTTTAAACGGTCTCGAGGTCCATGGTGTGCTGGGGGTGATCGGGAGTGCAGGCTGGGCGATCCAATGTGAGAGGCGCCGGTCGGGTCACACCACCCCCCCCCCCCCCCCCCTCCCCAGCGCAACGACGGTGGCGCCGGGGCGTGGAAATCAGATACGAGATTAAAGGTGCTCATCACCAACCCGGTCCGGGGCCCACAACCCGTCGAGCGTCCTCCGCTGTCCAAGACCTCCCCCTGGTTGCCAAGTCCGTGCGAGATTGCCCAGTCCCCTTGCTTACCGGGAGCAGCCACACACTTGCCAATTTGGGACCAGCCAGAAGAACTGCCCAATCACCGCCCGTGCCCTGCCCCAGTTGCTTCCTTGCCGTTTCCCTCCAATCCCGCTCACCCCTTGCACTAGCCACTGGCGCGCTGCTCATCACAGCCCCCCAGCTTTTGTCTGTCGCCACTCTCCACCTGTCACACCTGCCAGCGCAACCGCTAACTGGCCCTCACAGGCCTCACATGGCCTCACGTCGGCCTCTGCTCCCCACAAAAACACTGCACAGCGCCGGCGCCGCCTTGATAGCGACCGAGACAGCATATCAACGAGCCATCCAATTGGTCAAATGTGTCCGCGAACGCCGAAATCAAGTGGCAGAGCCCCTGGGAAACGATAGGGGATGGCTACGAAAGAAAAGACGCAGACATGGATGGGCTGCCTCGGTTTCCTATGGACTTTGGCGAGAACTAGTCAATTCAAACGTGGCAAGGAATCTCCCCAGGACGCCATGGCTGGCAATGTGGGAATGAGAAGGAGTGTCGCTGGCTGATGTGAGGGCAGAAGCGAGAGAGGCTTTGTGGTGAACAACAGTGGACAGCTGTGGGTGTGCTCACCACTGTTCCTGAACTGAACACGGGCAATCCGTACGGACCCGTATGCCAGTATGACACGACCCGCCGGACCAAGAAAAGAAGAACCGAAACGAAAAAAGGTCCACCGAAATTACCCAGCTTCCATTTCTGGAAAACAACCGGTCTGGAAAAGCTTGTCTCGACTCCTTGCTTACCGGTATCTTTCACAACTCGTGTGTGTGGTGAGATGTGCTGTGCTGTGCCAGCTGCGCCGTCGGTTCATCCCATCGCACACACCTCTCTCTCACCCCCCGAGTCTTGGCGCCGGCGTCCCTGGTTCGCATTGCCGCCCGCAACGCCACCAACCCTTATCGGGAGCAGTTTCCCCGATCTCTGTGCCGCCCCCACTCGAATACCACGCAGTAATTTTCGACAATCACGGCGCGCATCTGGGAAAGCAAAAAAAACAAACACGGCTGCGCTCGTGCAAACCTCTCTCAGACGTTTCTTGGGAGCGTCACTTCGGCTCTGTGCTAGCTCGCAAACCAATATTCCTACCTGCCTTCAATTGTGGATATCGCTCAGTCGCATTTTGTCCACGCGAGTGAGAGGTCAAGAAGCAAGCTTCGGTGGTTAACTCAGGGGTCTGCGTCTTCACCATTCCGCTTTGGTCTCGACCACAAACGCTAGAATCAAAACATGGCTAGACTCATCACCGGTCAACAAGCTTCGCGAAAGAATCCACATGAATATCCAATAATCCTCGGCCCACAGTGATATCATGCTAATTAGAACGATAGCCAGCTAACAATCCAACGGCGTGTTCCTTCGTCAGCTCCCCCGTGCCCTCGACCGATGTTGGTTACACCAGCAGGGAAATCTCTGAAGATGACTCTTCGTGTCATTGTTTTCGCCAGGAAACCTGCCGGAACGCTACCCAGTAAACCCGAGCGGCGAATAGGCCCCATAAAACGCGTTGAAACCCAAGACCATAATTCCCCGAGAACGCCATTGTAATTTCGGCCAAGGTAGCCAGTCAAGGAAGGAAATTCACCTCCGTGTTGTCATTTGCTCTTGTGGTGATTGACGGCCCGTGGTTCTAGAAGCTCGGACATATCAATTCGCAAGCAATGTGTTCGCAGGCAAGCGTGAGAACCCACACGTGGAGCGCGGGCCTTGAAGTCAACATGATCCACTTCCCCTTTTCCCAAAATTCGCCTTCAATGCTCCGGTTTTCTAATCAGGTATCTCCACTATTCAATATGCTTGAACTAATCGTGCTCCGATCGCTCACTTCTCTTGATGAATCCTTTCATCCAATCCCATACCCACAGACCCCAAATCTACTCTAGACCACAAAGATCACTGCTCGTTTTCCAAAGCTCTCACCGAAGCCAAAGCCCATCCAAGATCCAAAGCTCTCCCCCACCCAACTCCCAACTACTTCGCAACCGCAACGTCCACCGGCCCAGCCCTAAGTATCCTCCCCTGAGCAAGCACAACCTCGAAATCCGCGTCCTTCACTGCCTCCTTCTTGTGCGCAATTGTAATCACCGTGCTCTGCTTCAACTCCTCCCTCAGCAACTGCTGTATATACCCAGCCGTCGCAGCATCAATCGACGCCGTAGCCTCATCCATCACCACGACCGGACTCCGCCGCAAAATGGCTCTCCCCAGCCCCACGAGCTGTCGCTGACCCTGGCTGAGGTTCTTTCCGCCCGCATCCACAGGGCTGTCTAGTGTAAACTCCGCTCCAGACGCGCTGCTGGAGCCGTTTTGGCCACCGAGGACCCGCTCCAAGACACCCGCCCGCTCCGTTTCTCCGTGCTCGTCTAGCGGGTCGAGATTGTCGCGCAGCGTTCCCGGGAACAAAACCGGGTCCTGCGCGACGAACGTTATGTTCCGGCGGAGCGCCTGCTTGTCGACGCTGGCGAGATCAACGCTGCCAATGCGGATGGTTCCACCGCTGTCCACATCCGGGTGGAGCGTGCCTAGCAGGCTCAGGGCCAGGGTACTCTTCCCCGAGCCTGTTCTCCCCGTGACGGCGACGTTGGCTCCGCTGGGAATTCGGAGGTTGACATCCATTAGGACCGGATCCAGTTCGGGCGCATAGCGCAGTGTGGCGTGCTCGAAAACAATGTCGTCACTGCATGTAGGCCAGGAGGCCGGCGGCTTCAAGGACCCCTGGGGTTCTTGCTCCAGCTCGAGTAGCTCGACTACACGCTCAACGCTGACGAACTCCATTTGCATCTCTCCATACCGACGGCATAAGCTGTGGGTGCTCTGCACGAAGTTGCTCGCGGCAGCCAGGACGAAGCCCACCGTGCCCCCCGATAGCCCAGTCAGCACTGCCGTGGCAGTGAGTGCGAATGTGGTCAGGGACGAAAGCATGTCGAATCGATACTGTAGCCAGGCCTGCAACGACCAGTAGATATGGTCCATCTTTTGGAACGCATCCGTAGTGCTGATGATGCGTTGCTGGAAGTGTGCTGAGGCCCGGAAAGCCCGCACCGTAGTTAGGCCTTCGACGAGGGCGCCGAAGTTGGACATAAGGGGTGACAGCGATACCATCTCAAGCCGACGCAGCGACTGTGAAGTCGGTAGGAACCAATGGAAGACGAAAACAAACAACACCGTCATCATGATGCTCATCACCAGGAACAGTGGTGTAGCCGTTGCGATGACAGCGATGGATGACAGCCACCCGACGCTGTACCACCCAACCAGCATGATCCGATTCGCAATTTGTCCGTCGATTGTACCCATGTCGGAGGTAAGACGATTCATCAACCGTCCCACAGGCGTGACGTCGTAGAAGCGGAACGTTGCGTTACTAACCCGGTGCATGGCCCGTTCGAAGAGGCCCTTCCCGGCCTTGTAGACGATTACCACGAGTGCCACGTCCGCCAGGGTTTGCGCCAGGACCTGGGCCATCGAGATGGCCAGAAACCACCAGAGCCAAGGACGAACGTCGACACTGGGAGACGGAAGGTAGTCGCCCAGGTCAATCCAGCCATTACTGATAGCACGTCGTTGTATTATCGTTGCCTCCCCAAAAATGTGCTGCTGCAGCATTTCGGTGACGTTGAATGGTGTCGACTCCGACTCCCTCGAGTACCCCTCTCCCCATTCCTTCAGGAACCAGAAGTAGCCAACCCTTGCGAC
>Ga0247780_1000894_pt1 | contig 22517 bp, 27 predicted proteins | sample UWRJL079202R5_FD_179927 | JGI IMG/M metagenome (GOLD analysis project Ga0247780, IMG submission 179927) | Plant litter microbial communities from Arlington Agricultural Research Station in Wisconsin, United States - UWRJ-L079-202R-5 | ecosystem: Environmental > Terrestrial > Plant litter >... | reverse complement strand
TCCCGGGATATACACCCTCCCACCAACCGCCACGGCCGACGTCCCATGCCTCGGCACTTTCATCGGGCCTAGCCTCCTCCACTCGTCTCTCCCCGCATCATACACCTCCGTCTCATTAAACACCCCTGTCGCTAGCTCTAAATTCCCCTCCCCTCCAAAGGTATACACCTCCTTCCCAACCACCGCAGCCGCCAGCCCGCCCCTTGCAGTGGGCAACTTCCCCTTCTTGACAGTCCACCCCGCCGTGAGGTCATGCAGATCCAGCGCAAAGACCGTATCCTTCACATTCTCATTCCCGTGATCCCGCCCGCCAAGCACGTAGAACGTATGTCCCACGACCGCAGCGCCGGCATGGTCGCGTGGCGCTGGTAGTTTCTGGACAGCCGGCGGGAGGGCGATCCATTTCCCAGTGAGGGTGTCAAATGCCGTGACGGTGTCGACGGTGCCTTGTTGGCCTCCGAGGTAGGGTTGGAGAAAAGATACGCCGCCCGCGAGGTAGATGGTGTGGTTGTACACGCCTACGGCGGCGCTACCGCGCGCGGAGGGGGAGGGTGTGGGTGGGAGGGAGGTCCAGGTGTTGTGGTTTGGGTTGTAGGCCCATGAGTTGGGGGTGGCGTACCAGCCTTGGGGGGTTTCGACGAGGCCGCCGAGGAGGTAGATTTTGTTTCCGACGGCTGCGCCGTTGGGGTGGTTGATTGGTACTGGGAGGGGGGCAGCGGAACGCCAGGTGTTTTTGTCGATGCTGTAAATTTGGAAGATGTCGGTGGTCGCCCAGGAGTCTCCGCTTGGGACGATGCCGCCGAGGATTGCGAATGAGGAACGCGAGAGCGCGACTGTGACGTGTTCTTGGCGGACGGTGGGGATGGGGGCCAGGTCTCGCCATTGTCCTCCTAGAGTAGTCGGGGAGGCGACGGCGTAGCCGGCTAGGCACAGCGCGAAAAGGGGGTAGAACTTCATTTTGAGGCGGGAAGTGTACCAAAGAAGTGGGTTGTTTCTTGCCTCGGAGAAAAGTTCTCAGGCGAGGCAGCTGGTATATGTAGGTAGGTAGGGAGGTATGGAGTGGGATCGGTGAGCGCCAAGACAGCCACCGGAAGCGACACAAGACATAGTACTGGCCGTATTGCGGAAACCGTCTCGGACGGACGAATCAGCGAATCAGTGGGACTCCATTCCACCAACCACCCGAGAACGCAACGTTGTATGCACGCGCATGCCGGGGAGGCTTCCCGGTGCCCGATGTATTGGTATTCCCCGCTTCTATTGAACTGCAATGCTGCCTCAGACGTCCCTCGCGGCCACACGCTGCCGGTCGTACCTCAACACGCTCTGCATCAAGACGTCCGCCCCGATCGCGCAATCCTCCGGACTCGTGTACTCCTTCGGGTTGTGGCTGATGCCGTCCCGACTCGGCACAAAGATCATACTCGTTGGACATCTTCGAGAGGCGTACACCGAGTCGTGGCCGGCACCGCTGATCATCTCGCGCGCAAGGCTCTCGTCGCCCAGGACCGCAGTCGCCGAGTCTCGCACAGCTTCGATGCATTGGTCGTGGAAATGGATGGCGGGTGAGATGCTATCGGTCTGCCAAGAGATGGATAACTTTTGCCCGTTTGCGGATGCATCTGAGACAATTTCGTCAAAGTCAGACCTCAAGTGCTTTTCGAGGTTGTCGAGAGTCTTGTCCGTTGGTGCCCTGATGTCAAGGGAGAATTTGACTCTGCCCGGAATAGTGTTTACGCTTCCCGGCGACAGCGTGAGGATCCCTGTAGACGCCAAAGCCCCGTCGTAGTTGGAAGCAGCCTTGTGAGAGAGACAAATCATCCGAGCTGAGGCGAGCAGCGCATCGGCCCGGGCGTTGAACGGTGTCGTACCAGTATGCGCCTCTGCAAACTCACCGTCAGCCATCAGCACACTCACCGTCCAACCCGAACTTCTCACCTTGCCCCACCACCTCAACAGTAAACCAGCGGTATGCCTGGACGCCCTTCACAATCCCAATCTTCCGCTTTTCCTTCTCCAGGATTGGGCCCTGCTCGATATGTAGCTCAAAATGCGCCGCCATCGGCATCGCCTCGTAGCTCGCGGCCACCGACCCAAGATACCCAATCCTCTGCAGCTCCTCCCTCATCGTCGCACCTTCCCCACCCACCTCACGGAGATTATGCGCCTTCTCCAGCGGAATCTCCCCCGCCCACACCCCAGACGAGACCATCGACATTGGGAATCTCGCGCCTTCTTCACTAAAACCAGCGTTAGCCCTCAATCGTCCCCCTTGCCTCTTCTCCCCTCCCCCAAAGGCAAGACACAACATGAACAGGAACTCACTTCGTCCAATTAACAGCCCCCACCGCAAAACCGGTCTCTACCCTCTCCTCCTCCAAAACCCTCAACATCTCCACCCCACTCACGACACCCAAGACCCCATCATACCGTCCCCCACTCGGCTGCGTATCCAAATGGCTGCCCACACAAGTCGGTGGGCCTTTGTATTTTCCCGGTCTCCTAGGGTGCTTATCAGTGACATGTCCTCCCCGAATTCCCGCCTAACCTCCACCCTGATAGCTTAAACTTGACAAGCGGCCCAAGCAACAACAACAAAACAGGGAAAACCTCGTCTTGAGAACCTATGCAGGAAGGCCTTTTGAGAATGCGGTATATAGCCCATCACATTCAAAAACCCACGCCCGCCCCAGGCGTAACAAGAGATAGGTATATGTGCGACCATATTGCAAGTGAGACCGACGCCATAATGCCATAGCGCAAGGAGACGTCCCCCCCCTTCCCAAAAAAAGGAAGGAAAAAAAAGAAGGGCAACTCACACCGCAAAGACATTCCCCATCCGATCCACCTGCACTTCACACCCCAACCCCCTCGTCGTCTCGACAAACCAATCCCTCGCCTGCCTATCCGCATCCGACAGCGCAAGGCGCGACATCCCCGTCTCGGTCGGGGCAGGTCCCCATCGTGCGCCGGGGCCGAAGGCGCATGTTTTGTGGAGGGTGGTTAGCAGGCGGGTGGGGTTTACTCGTAGGTTGTTTAGGTTGAGGTCGAGATGCGAGGGGGAGGGGGAGGAGGAGAAATGGCGGGAAAAGACGGTGGCGTTGAATGCGCGGGAGGGGGGCTGCGCGCGCGTTAAGTAGGAGGGGAGGGATGCAAAGGGGAGGGAAAGGGGGCGGTATCGCGGCGGCATGTTGAGATTGAGGTGAGTTGAAGTTGAAGTTGAAGATGGGATGTGTTTCACAATGGCGCCCCGCACGGCGGTTGGGATGGACGCGGGGTGTCCAAGGTTCTTGAAGGTGCCAAGAAAGGTTAGCTCAACCAACTACATCGACCCTAACCCTCGATCTCGAATTCGCCATTGTTCTCAGGTCTTTATCACTGACTTCTCACATTGCCAACATCAAGGCTCAACAACACATTCGATTTTTTGATCTTCTGTTTCATCATAAATATACATTAGAATAGCCTCCCTCAAGCCATGGCACCAACATCCCTGTGAACTCCGGTTTCCTTCTGTCCTGCCATGAGCCCCTTAAAACGCAACCTGGTTGTGCAACCCATCCGTCTCCCGATCAAAGTTCCTGTGCTGCGCAATGGCGTAGAAGAAGTTCTCCAGGAAGCCCTTCGCGCCTTTGGCAATCTGCACCGCCTCAGTGAAGCTCGCAGGACTGAGCTGTCGCAGCGTAACAACACCATAGCTCTCCTGCACATCGCATGATGCCGACACAGCAATCTGCGGCAGGGCAATAGTCTTGTTGACAAAGTCCACAGCCTCGCCAGTGGCGCCGATGGCCTTGAGATGGCCAAAGGCCTCACGAATCCAGTGCTGGGCACGGCCGGACTTGGCGAGGGTAGCAACTGACTTCTCGCCGCCGGGGATGAAAAGGGCGTCGACCATGACGGAGCGGAATCCCTCAAGGTGATGGTGTGGTGTGACTGAAGTGGTTCCGTCAGCAGCGGTGATCTTGCTGCGTCGGGGGGCGATGACGAGTGGGATGGCAAGCCCGGCTGAGATAGCGCCGTAGGCAGCCGAGAATGCGATCGGGTCATATCCGTCCGCGATGATTATGGCAATACGACGGGACGCGATGCTCATCTTTATTGGCGGGAACTCGAATTGACTGAGACCCGGAGCGCGCTTGCCGTGGTTAGGGTGCTTGGACACTGATGGAGCCTCTCCGCCGACCATGTTGGCGACGGTTTGAGCAAGGCCGAGGTCGATGTCTGCCAAGCGCTGGACCATACGCTCGTAAACAACGGGGTCCTCGCAGTGATCCAGCTCAAAAGAGAGGGCGTTGGTAATGTGAGTCTTCTCGGTGGGGGACATCGAGTTCCAGAATAACTGAGCTTGGTTGAAGTGCTCCTTGAACTTGTCACTCCGTGCACGCGCCTTGATGCCAGCAACCCGCTGGGCATACTCGACATAGCCACCCTCCTCGTGTGTTGCAGGCTTCAGAGCCTCAAAACGGTTAGGCCAGTAGTTGACTGTGCCCTTGGTAATCGTGTGGCGCATGGCACCGTCGCGGTTGAAGTTCATAACCGGGCAGACGGGGCGGTTGATGGGCAACTCCTGCCAGTTGATGCCGAGGCGGGACAATTGCGTGTCGAAGTAGCTGAAGTTGCGGCCCTGCAGCAACGGATCGTCCGAGAAGCCGATACCAGGCACAATGTGGCTGGTGCAGAAGGCGATCTGCTCTGTTTGGGTGAAGAACTCGTCTGGATTGCGGTTGAGTTCCAGCTCGCCGATATAGCGGATAGGAACCAAGTCCTCCGGCCAAACCTTGGTAGCGTCGAGAATATCGAACTCGAACTTTTGCTCATCAGCCTCGGGAATGACCTGGATGCCAAATTTCCACTTGGGGTAGACGCCGTTCTCAATTGCCTCCCAGAGATCCTTGCGATGGAAATCGGGATCCTCGCCGGCAAGCTTGAGCGCCTCATCCCAAACCAGCGAGTGGACACCCAGCTCGGGGGTCCAAATAAACTTGACAAAGTGGCGCTCGCCCTTGGCGTTGAGAAGGGTGAAGGTGTTGACACCAAATCCTTGCATCATGCGATACGAGCGAGGAATTCCACGGTCGCTCATGGCCCACATGAACATGTGTGTCGCCTCGGTGTGATTGAATTGGAAGTCCCAGAAGTTGTTGTGTGCTGACTGGGCCTGGGGGACCTCATTGTGCGGCTCGGGTTTGCCGGCGTGGATGACGTCGGGGAACTTGATGGCATCCTGGATGAAAAAGACGGGAATGTCGTTTCCAACCAAATCCCAATTGCCCTCCTGGGTGTAGAACTTGACGGCGAACCCGCGCACATCACGGACCGTGTCGGCGCTTCCGCGGCTGCCAAGGACAGTTGAGAAGCGGACGAACACGGGCGTCTCGCGCGACGTGTCTGTCAAGACGGGCGCAAACGTCACGTCCTCGGCGCTCTCGTACACTCTGAACTTTCCAAATGCGCCGCTACCGCGCGCGTGGACAACTCTCTCGGGGATCCGCTCATGATCAAAGCGGTGGATCTGAGGGTAATTGTAAGCAAAGACGACAGCAAGCACATTCTCGGGGGCAACTCATACCCTCTCGCGACCGAAGGGATCCTCTAGGAGCATTGGCCCTGTCCTGTCCTTGTTGACCACCTTCAGCCAGTCGTCGGCACTGGTCTGCTTGACGCCATAGTCGGTCGTCAGGCGATCCTTCGATGAGACCTCCTTTGTGTCCTGCGCGAGGTCGGTCGTCTTGTCGCCTTTGTGACCCATGATTGCTTGCTGTGCCTTCTGCATGATCCCGGCCATGTGAATTGGTCTGTGTCAGAGGTAATTGGTACGAAATCAGAGGACCTCGTCTGACAATCGGGACGAGAATGGATGTTTATATGCGACGACGAACGCGAACGCCGCAGAGGGCAAATAGTCATGACGTCAATGAATGTGGGCCCGGCGTCACCACCGTTCGCCTGCGGGGTCGGTTGCCACATTCGGGATGTGGGAGGGTCATCTTTGGGGTTCTTTCCCATTGTTTCACGAATGAGCGGGGCCGCGGAAAACCCGAAGTTGGAAGCTCGAAAGTTGTCCACCGCTGTTTTTTAACGTCTCTGTGATGTCAGGACTTGGGTTTGTCAGACCTTGGAGGAAATGCTCCGTTTGGCTGGGTGGCGGAGGTGGGGCAATTCACTGTGAGTTGATTGGCCAGCCCTCAATGGCTCCTGTCCTTGTGTTCGCACAAGCCCTAACCCCTGTGTTGACTTGCTCCTTGACTGATGTGCAAGATGACCAATACCACTTTGCAGCAGGGTTCTGGGTGGTCGAATGAGATCGTATTATTAGATGTAATGAACTATATACAAGAATACGGCCAATTGACCATTCGCTCGGGCTACATGCCAAGGGGCGTTTACAGTCATGTTTGGTCGTGTTTCTCAGCTCAGCCACGGGCTCAATTTGAGGCACATTTCGGTACAGCTAGTCATAACGAAGCTCGTGATCGCCAAGTACAAGTAAAGGCCGCACATCAGGATCTTTTTGTGACCAATGGCCGTCGAGCAGCTTAGGATTCCCGTTTCGGCGGCCACCGAGCAAGTCACGGGAATGTCGCCGTTTGAGGCTCCTTGTCCCGCCATCTAGAAAAACAACACTCCAACCTACGCGTTGCTTATGTGCAGACACCGTATCACAGTTGGCTGACCAGCAAGCCAGGGTGACTTCGAGTTGACTGAGACAGCAATCTTGGAGCCTGGCCCGGAGGTTGCCCACACGACGTAGCTGGAGAGGACATCGGCCGGCTTGCCAGCTCTTGCTCCGTCCACCAGGGTGAGATACGCAGTCTGGGCTGGTGCGACTGGGGTGACTGTTGTTGTGACCGTCGCGAGGCTGGATATGGCCATGTCGAGCGTGGCTGTGGTTGTCGTAGTGGCGGCCTCAACAATCACCGTAGACTCGACCACTGTCACAATGGACTCGACAACGGACTCGAACCTTGTGCTCGTCGTCTCGTAAACCTTGGACGTGATTGTCGAGGCGCTGTCGGTCACGGTCGAGGCGCTGTCGACGGCGTTGATGCACGCGCAAGGCGAAGCATAGAATTCCAGGTTGGGGTATTTGGTGGCTTTGGGGAAGGGCGGACTTGACACAGTTGAGGACACCGACACGGCTAGCAGGGAAGAAGTCGACCTCAAGCGACACCCACGCTTCTTCCTCCTTCGTTTCGAACCCGGCGAGTCCTTCCTGACCAGCTCATATGCTGGGGCGGTTGTAGTCTCGATGATGGTCGACTCAAAGGTCGTGGTGTACGCGGTGGTGGTCTCGAAGACACTCTCGTACGATGTGACCGTCTCCTCGACGGTTGAGGTCGTAGTGGTGAACGAAACGACTATGTCGGTGTACTAGGACGTCGAGTCAGGGTGGAATACACAATGTCAGCGCATGGTATAACGGTCGAGAATGTCGGCGACCCAAACCGTTCCGTGCAAGACATGAACTGAGCGGACGGGTTGCTGTCCACTTGGCCGACGATCCGTTGAAGGCATGGATCGAGGTTGCAAGTAGAGTTGTAGGTATTGTAGACGATACCGATGGCACGGCAGCCACGGATGACGTGACAGCAATAGACGACACCGGCATAATTGCGTTTGGGAATCTAGAAACGAGAGGTCGAGAGCGGCAGCAAAAAGAGCAAGAACGATGCCGCTCTGGCAAAATCTGACCACTAACTCCGTACAAAGCGAGTGAAATGGTGAAATATCACCTTGAGAGAATGGCTAGATGGAGAGAAAACGAATGCAGCCAGATGGTAATGGAACCACGAATACAATGGACTTTTTGGCGTATTTTCTGCTCTACGCTCGGCACTCGGACAAGCAGGACAGAGGCTGGCTGGGACAAGACATGGTCCCGCAATAGTAGCGCCAAGCACTATTAGCCTCTAGCTTTGGCTGTGAAAGAATACAAAGCCAGGGGTTCCTTCCCGGCAGCCTGGGTGAGCTCGCCCCACATCGCAGCTCAGCTCAGCTCAGCCAGCGAGCCTTCCTGTTTACAGTCCGCCACATGTATCCAAATTCAGGTCAGCAAACAACAACATCAATTTCCACGCACCCCTTTTGGCTTCCCCGACCTTCATGCAGGCCGTAAAGGGGCCAGTCACGCAGTTTCCAAAATACCTTGGAAATTTGGTGCGCAAAACACTGTGGTCAAAAAATGCCGACTCATTTTGAAAACCATGTGCCAGTCAAGTCCAACCAGTTACCAACAACTCGGATCAGTGCTTCTTTCGAGGGAAGCCAAAAAGCCCAGTAGTCAAATCGCCACAAGCGGCATGGATCGAGCGCTCCGCTGTTAGGTCTGAAGCCCGGTCGAGACCCTGGCCCTACCCAGGACCATCAGCTCCGATCCGAGACCCACGATGGCCACGTCCGTTCCTGCTCTCGAATCTTTCCTTGGCCCCCACGTCCTCACTCATCGGCTGTCTGCCCTAGCATCAATTTTACCCGCGAATTCGCCCCGGCGAGCTTCCATGTCACCAAGTGAGGTCTCCGGGCTAGTATCAGGAACGGAGCGGCACCGGACCTAATCCCAGCCACGCGGCTCCCAGGGTTGAGCATCCAACTCGCGCCGAGCACAACCGCGGTGTCAAACAACAGGAGCCCAGGATCGAGCCGATATCCGCTGAAGTGAAGCCCACAGCCCAGAATGAGCTGAACAACGAAGACATACTCGGAACCGTCTACTACGCCTCAGGCTTCAACCGACGCACCGCAACCAACGGCCATCTAGACTGAGCGCTCATCATGCCGCTCGACGAAGGGCGGTTCGGGAGAGGAGAGGTTGTGTGGGATAAAGAAGGACGTGCGGTGGGGCTTTTGGTGGGAGGGCTGATGCCGCAGGAGGGTGTTGAGTCAGTCCTTTTCGTTACACCTAATGAGGAGGTCTTTGAGAATATCAGGGACTCCTCTCAGGGCTCTCTGGCAGAGCCAGAGAAAAAGAACAAACAAATAAAAAATCACGCAGTTGCAACCCCTTCAATTCCACAGAATCCAGAGTGCAGTACTTCTAACAAGACCCGAGTCATAGTGCAAATAGACATTCTCTAGATTTGAGTGGGTAAGATGGTTCCGTCCTTTCGGGGGTAGCATCTGGTACATTGCACGTGGGCGGGCAGGTAGGTAGAATAGACACAACACCTAACAACGCGTCACCATCATCCCCGTCCCAGCATGACACCCCACATACTCAAAAAACTGCTGCTCCGGCCTCACCACCATAACCTCATGAAACACCCTCAGCGTGACATTATTCCCTAGCTTCTTCGCATACTGGAAGAACCCCCCAAAGATGGCCAAATGCGTCGGATGCTCCCTGCACCACCTCTCCAGCGACGCCAGCTCATCAAAATACGCCAGCCCAAAGGTGCGATCGATCCCATCCGGCTTGGCCGTCTTCGCGTCGACAATCTCCATGAAGCGACAGCTGTAGCAGCCTACCTCCTCGCCGTGGTCGCGTAGGAAGTCCATCCCCTTGATCAGCACCGGGTGCATGGTCTCGAGGTAGAGACTTCGTTCTCCCGGGGTGGTGTCAAGCCAGTCCTGTCCGGAGCGGATGACGGCGAGGTTGTTTCTTCCGGGGATGGTGACTCGGACGGTGGGGGTGGCATCACCGGCGGGGGCTTTGTATTCCTCCGGGGAGGCCTTGATGCCATCCAGCCCGTCGGTTTGGGCAAGCGGGATGCGGTCGCGCATGCTGCCCCAGTAGCCGTGCTCTTTGATCGCCTCGCTCATGCACTGGCCCATGTGAGCGGAGCCTTCACGGGCGGTGTCGGTGTTGAAGAGGGTTTCGAAACGGTCGGTGGTCGGGAAGAAGACCTCGAGGAACCAGCCGTTGGGACTGTCTGGGCGAAGAGCCTGCCACCACGCCTTGAAGCCTGACTCGTCGGCCCAGGATTCGTAAGCGAGCTTGCTAGGCCAGTAAGCCAGAGCTGAGATGTTGTAGAAGCCTTTGTTGTCGTTCATGGACGCCCACTCGAAGAAGGACGGGGGGGTTGTGCTTGTCGCGGAGGTGAGGAAGGCGGAGAGGGTTGAGCGGGAGGTGAGGGAGGCAGCGTCAGAGGCGGATTTGTGCTGGGCTCCGATGATGGCCATGACGAGCTGGGAGACATTTTCGGGGAAGCGGACGCTGAAGCTCGGGTAGGGAGGCTGGAAGTCGGGGTTGGGTAGCCGGGCCGGCTGAGTCCGGGGGCATTTCAGATGGTCTGCGATTGATGAGGCTGACATTGTGAATACTCGTGTTCTCTGTGAAGGTGGTTTGGGGATGTTGGGGGGCGAAAAGAGTGCGATGTTGTTGAAGTTTTGGTGGTTTCATATCGTGAGCAGGTATCACCCTCGAGTCTCGCTGCCCCGACCAGCCCCCAAGATGGGCAGGCGCCTTTCACTCGTCTGTCCAGGCTCTGAGCCTCAAGGTCAAATGTTGCTGCCCAACTCGCACGCTAGGTTTGTAAGACTGCTAATCTATGACGAGAGAGCGATAAGAACAACCGTTGGAAATTGTTACCCGAGCCTGCCGCGGACGTTTTGCGGCTCCGGCGGGTTGTCGTCGTCTTCCACTCAAACTCGGGAGATGCCGGGAGCCTCGCCGTCGTCACATCCCAGAATTTCAGGGTCCTCGGGTGTGGTGACACAGACCGCGCTACCACATTGAGGCTCGATCTGGAATGGCCACTTCCCCGCTCTGGAGACTTGAAAGTGCACTTTGTGGTGTGATGAAATATAGTCGCGGCTGATCAACGATGAACAACGAATCCTGCAAATCTGCAACTTCTTCAAATCATGTTGACTGGCCACACGAAGAGAAAAAACGGGTCTACCCCGCCAGCTGAGCTGCAATGTTTCGGCGACCGAAATAGCCCATCATCGTAATTCATTCTTGCTTGTTGGGAGGGCTTGTTGTGGAAGACATGAGCGATGTGGCCCCCACCAGCAGAACCACCACTGTTCTCGTGCCCAGTAGGACCAGGAAAACTCATCCGCGTCCTCGATTTCGACGTTTGTAAAGTTTTTGCTTTCTCGAGTGATCTATTACAATGTAAGTGACACGTATTACGACATGGGAAGGGCCGATTGGACACGAACCAGGTAGACTGCATTGCAAAGAAGGCCTTGCCAAGTGTACGAGAATTTATCTGGTGCCTTACCGCAGTAACTCCCCCTTCCGAGGGACCATTCGAAAGCCCCGGGCCGTCTCAAGCACCATCCTGCGCCGCCTTCCCTGAATCCCCCGCCGCCGCCATCCCTCCCCCCACAACAACCTCCTTCTGCCGCCTATCCACCCCCAACCACAGCAAATCCGGCCGACTATAATGCCCCACCACATCCAAAAAACCCCTCGTAGCTACCGACCTGCCCAAATCCAGATCCGCATAGACAATCCCCTCCTCCACGCCCGTGCCCTCCCCAACCGGCTCCGTCAGCCGCCGCCCATCCGGGCCAATAACACAACTATGCCCGCCGCCCGGCAGGCGACAGACAATCCCCTCCTGGGTCTTCAGTGTGTTTATGCTCTCTTGGTTGCACACCCCCGTAGTGTGCAACACAAACGCAGCACTTTCGATGGCGTAGGTCTGTGACAGGCTCTGGCATCCCTCGGCAGACATGCTCCACAGCCCGGGGTCATCCACCCCCGCCGAGGGCGCGATGGGCGGCCACATCGCCACGTGGATGGTCTCGCCTTGGGAGATGGTGTGATACTTCAGCAGCGGCTGGGTGTGCTCCCAGCAGGCGAGACAGCCGACTTTGATCGTGCCGTGCTCAGGGCCGAAGTTGATTTCGACAACGTTGGTGAGATCGCCGCCGGAGCCATCGCCGAAGATAGTGCGCTCCATGTGCGTGGGCTTGAGCTTGCGGCGGGTGGTGAGGACTTCGCCCTGCGGGGAGAGGATGGCCTGGGAGATGTACACGCTGTGGGTGGGGGATTGCTCTGAGAAGCCGAGAACTACGGCGATGGAGTGGGCTTTGGCGGCGGCTTTGAGGAGGTCCATTTCGGGGGAGGGGATGCGCAGGGAGTTGTAGATGTAGCGGGTTTGCATCTCGACGTCGACGGGGCGCGCCCTGTGTTGCGGGATGTTGAGTGTGAAAGTGAGAGTTGGGATGGAGCGGAACTCACCAGATCCAGGCGGGATAGCCGGGTAGCCAACATTCCGAGAAGGCGACAAGCTTCGCACCGCCTTTGGAAGCCTCACCGATGAGGTCGCATGCTTTCTTGACTGAGGCAGCGAGATCGAGGTAGGCGGGCTCGGCCTGAACCGCGGCCACTCGGATAGGAGAAACCATAGTTACCGGGTAAGTTCGTCTGGATAATAAGAGCCTCTTTGTGGGAAGGTGAGGCGAAGAGCAAAGATAAAATGTTGGAATTAATTCGGTAATAAGGCATCTAAGAGCTGAGAACAGCAATGGAGAGAAAGATAGAGGACTCGGATGACTCGAACCCTTCTCAGTGTTTGGGCCGGGGGAGAGAAGTGACAAATAAGTGATTCTTATCTCCCGATACTCAATCCATGGGCTTTTATACCGCGGGAAGCGCGAAGAGTTCGCAGAAGGTGTGGTTGCACCACAGGTGGACCTCTGTTTGGAGCACGTTGCCCAATGAGAAGGCCATTTGCTGACAGGCCGAGGTTCGCGCATCTGCAAGGATGCTGCCGTAATATTGTTTCTTTGCAAATTTTCCACCGGTTTTGGCCGCCTCAGAGGTGTGTCATGGAAGAAATTCAACCTACCCCACATCCAACCCTACCCCTGTGCTGGGGTGTTATTTTCAGGAAAAGGCCGCGTCCTGGCCACTTAACCGCCGCAATGTTAATTACTGGAAATACATAAGGTGGAAAGGCTCTTTTCGCCTCTAATAATTTCGTGCTTGCCACTTTTGCCACCTGTCACGCCTGTCCTAGGCTACCTTAGATAGCTCACAAGAGACAAAATCCTAAGGGCAAATTATCACAGCACGAAGACAAAATGTCAGAAAGAAGGGGGGTTTTGGCCACGTAGTGCCAGAACACCAGCTTTGTTATTGTTGGAAATAAGGAGTTCGGGGGCCCTGGGCCTCTAGTCAGCGGAGCTGACTTGAAGCCTGGCACAGCCAGAACGCCGGTGAGCCTGAGCCACTGTGGTAACGAAGCCGAATCCTACAGTTAGGTCTAGAGAAGAAGGAGGTTCTGGCTAGAAGCCAAAGCCACACAAGCAATGCAGTCAAGCAGTTGCAACCACCATCAATTCCACCGAATCCAGTGTGCCACGCTGCTGACAGTTATATCTCTGATGAGTAGACGTGTTCATTGACTACATGATCTCGCTGCCCTACAACCGGGAACCCCAACACCATGAACACAACCAAAAACGTGGATATTGCCACCTCCACAGCTTGGCCGGCACCTTGCGGCACGGTCAACGCGTGTGGGCGAATGGGTTAGCAAGGATTACTAGTTGACTTTCCCCAACAGGATATCCGTTCAGAGAATGCTTTGGGCTGATATTTTTAACGTGCAGCCAATGAAATATCGGTGCGCAACCAACGACATATCAACCATGAAATGCCCATGCCTACCACTACCAGATTGGCCAATGCTCGGGCTTCCGCTAATTATAAAACATGCTTGGTCGGGGAGCACACCAAGTCCTCGGCTTTTCCCACAACCAGATGCGAACGAACAATAGAAACTATCTATCTTAAACAGGGAAGCCGGATGGTCCTTTCCTATAGGAAACCCTTGAGCCTAGACGTCGGGGGCATTTGAGAAGGCTACACGGTCCCTACCACGGCTTAGGTACAGATATGGCTTCGAGACATGGGCCATAATATCCGGGATACATAATCGGTGCGAGCCATAGCTAAAATTAGGAAGCCTTGTCATGGAAAACTGCATGGTATAGGCGGTGGGAGGGGAGGGAGGGAAGGAAAGGGGGGGGGGGGGAGAGGGAGGGAAGGGGGGGGGGGGGGGGGGCTGACGCGTACCTCTTCTGTTCGCTAGACATCAGGGCGGGCGGCGGAGACAGGTGCTATGCCACAGGGCTGCCCTGGTCTAGTTTAAAGGCCTTCTTTCACAGTATAAAGCGACACATCGAACAACAGCAAAGCTTGCGATCTCTCATCCATCTCTTATACCCTTCATCTATCTCACAACATCAAGTAGCAACCTACAACACCTCTCCAAGCAAAGAAGTCAACCCACAACCCTCGCGCTTCATTCAAAATGGTATTACGTATTCATTTTAATGATAAAATTGCTTCCTCGACTAACAGTTACATGTACACGCTAGTGCCATGGGGGCAACTGCGCTGCTCTTCCCCTGGACCCCAAGGTCCCCACGCCTTGGCCCGAGCCCGCCTCTGGAACAGCCCAGCACACACGCTGGCTAGCCGAGTATGAGCTCTGGAAGAGCAAAACCTGCCCCTGTGGCACGGGCTACTGGTGCCGCGCCCACGCGCAGTTCATCGACGGTGACCAGGTCCGCGACGGTCTTCCCTCCCAGGACAAACAGACCCCCCAGACTTGCCATCCACAACTCGGCGTTTCCGCTACAATGTCTGCCACCCAAGCTGCCACCCCGGTTGCTGCCTTGGATTAGATGGCAAGTTGCCTTGGTTGGAAGTCATGAGACTGGTATGCGACGAGGCTTCGAGGAGGTCAAGTTTGAAGGAAAAGACAGAAAAGACAAAAATAAGCTGGTATCTCGCTTGCGTTTCTCCTCAGATATAGTGCTTTCTATTCAGTTCATCTGTTAGTCAAGGGAACCTACACTATGTAGGTCAGTCAGTCATTAGCTTCCCCGTATTGATACGGTATCCACATAAAATAAATAAAAAAGACCACGCCTTGCCAGCGGCTTCTGGAATCTCAGAATTGTTAGTTCAAAGTGCTATCATTGCCTGGCGTGTAAATTATGGGCAACTCCAACGAGAGTTCAGACTCACCCCCAACAAGCAGCGACTACAACATGATCTCTGGGTCATGCTTGATAGATCTTACATCCCTGAGAGAGATGATCTGTTCATGGCTGCGCCTAGCCAAATGAGATACCAGTTTGTACAAGACACAATGCGTCGCTATCGCCTTCGGCGGCAACGCGACGGCTATGTCCGGCATAAAGCAAATCGCCGTCTGGAATTTAAAAACGCCGGGTACCACCTCCATCCACGACCGCGTGCAGTTCGATGACGGCTTACGTTCATGGCATGTACCGTCAAGTTTGGCTCTCATTCGCGACTGCAATGATGATGTCATGTCACGGGGCTAAGGCCCAGTTGTTGGAACACTACACTCCTAGATTTTGATGGATTTTGTGACGGTATTGGCAGGTTAGGTTAATTCCTCCCTGTAATGGCTATCACTGGCCCGTCTTTAAATCCGCACGCGCAATGAAAGTGAACTCGAAAGCTAAAAAAAAGCATTTCTTGGCTTATAGTTATACCTACACTCAGTGATACTGTGGTGCCGCTTCTATTTGATGATTTTCGCTTCTAGTCTTCAAACAGGGGTATGACTTCAAAGGCAGAGGAAAATTCTCCTTGGCGCGTGGGTCATAAGTCGCCTAACAGAGCGAAGAAGTTGATGATGATGATGTGAACCTTGTCGTTTAGAGTGGCGTATTCGAGCCACTGTTCGGCGATCCTGTCAAGCTCCTCCATCCGCTCCTCTCGTCGAAGGCGATTGCCAAAATATTCGGCGATCTCTTCTGGACCATCCCGGGCTTCCTCGGAGGTGAATGCGATGTTGGTGAGAAAGGCCTCGGCCGGGACATAACTCAGGAGGAACCATATTGGAACATCTGAGCTCTTAGACCGGAGCATTTCCAAGGCTTCCCGGACTGCAGTTTCGGGGATGTGACCGAAGCTGTCAATGGTTTTGTCCAGGACGAGTGCACCAACTTTGAGACGTTTCTACCACCAAACCGTTGTTTTTGACTTCTCCTCGGGCGATAAGCCTTTGGTGTATCCGTTCCGAGGAGGGGAGAGTCTTCTGAGGATACTGCACAAGGGTATGCACTCAGGGTCAAATTTTCCGGCTACCTTCGCCACATCTGCACCTGCCTTGAGTAGCATCGAAGTCGCGTCGACACGCACTCTTGTGCAAGCGACGTGGAGTGGGGGTATACCGCCGGGATATTCAGGCGCATCCAATGTCCCAAACTGTTCCACGATCGCGTCGATGAGGGCCTGGAATATCTCGATGTATTCCTACTTTTCCAAAGGCTCCTCTCGGTGGTCCGGTCCTCGACATGCAACGCCTCGATCAGAGCCCCAGGTAATTCCACAGCGCCGACAACGGGGTACTTGAGCAACTCCCTCGCAACAACAAAGTTCTATTCTTTTATCGCAGCCAAGAGGGGAGTGTTGCCGAAGCGGTCCCTCATGGACCACCTTCCAGGACTGACACGGCCCCGGGCGGCAGCAAGAGTCCTGATCAACCCAGGCACCAGGCTGGTGTCCTCTCTGCAGTATGAGTATGCTGCGTAATGGAACACATCCGCGTTGTTGGAATCTATCGCCGTGATCATGCCAGGATCGACGTTCTGCAGGATGTAGTCCAGGATGTCGGTATCGCCATGCATGGCAGCTGAATGCAGTGCCGTGCTATTAGAGACCGCACATTCGAAGTTCAAGTCGTTGCGTGAGACCATCCAGTCGGACGTTTCAGCGTGTAGCGCGCCGAGGAGTTTGACCGTGGACAGATGGCCGCTGCACATGGCGACGTGCAAGGGCTTCCAAGGCGCGTATCTTATGTGAGTACATTCGCACCGGCACAGATCGTGCGATGGCGCATGGATATCGGCGTCATGTGACAACAGTAGCCGGACAATGTCGTCATGCCCACGCCTTGCGGCGTAGTGGAGGGCCGTCCCGACAAAGCACACTGGCGGTTCGGGCAGGAAGCCTGGGGGGCTTCCGGTCATCGGGCTGCTTGTTCTGACGATCTCTGCTATTCGTGTTGGATCCGGGTCTTCGTTCTCGGCGTTCACTTTGGCGCCATACTGCAGCGCAATCCTGGTCGTATTGAAGAAACCGCGATCGGCGGCCCAGCTGAGCGCCGACGAGTTTCCTATCCTCGCGTTGTGTTTGTACAACACCGGCAACGCGACATCGTGCATGCGTTGACAGACGCACAGGATGCCAGTGTCTATCCATGACCGGGTGGGACGTCCAGCGAGATCATCACCAGCGGCAGGTTCGGTCGTGGCCGTGACGATCATGAGCAGGATTTCCGTTGGGAGACTGATTAGACGAGACATTGGTAATGTCGAATGATCCCAATGAGGGGATCTGCCGTTCGCGAACTGTTAAGGGAAGAAAAAGAGATGAGACATTGGTAATGTTGATTGATCTGCCGCTCGCGAACTGAAGTTCGGGCAGGGAAGAAAAGGTGACGTAGGTGCAGGATTGGGGAAGGGGGGATGAAGAGACCTGGAACCAAGTTGATTCCTGAAATGGCGGGCAAAATGGAGTGTCCATGCCCTGGAGAGAAAACTCAAGGCAGGTACCTCCCACCTGGCAGGGTTGTTCCAATCACTAGAGATTTGGGGGATACTGTACAATAGACTGTGACAGAACGGAAAAACTTTGCATCCCAACACGTCGCGCACAAGAACAGGAAACGAAACCAAGAGAGCTCTGATATCATAGCGCCAGTGGGGAAAACTCTCGTTGACTGCTAAGATTGACACTTCGCGCAAGTCTAGCATAGCTTACATTACGGCTGCCCCCAACATCACTGTTTGGCGAGGGATGAGAACGCCAGAAATACAGAACATCAAAGGTGTCGGTAATGCCGGCGTTGGCATGGTCTTGCCTCGCGATTTGCACAAAGGTGTGGTCAGCCCTATCAGGCGGTTTCCACAACGCCATCTGCTTCATCGCCAAGCTCCACTTGCAGGGCCCTAGGCACCCTCTCGGTCCGCTCACTACGCTCCTTGGATGACGCGACTCCTCCAGCGGTAACCCAGAGGAAGTAGTCGGTGTGGAAGTTGTCCACCTGGTTGAAGAATATGTGGAACCTGGACGGGCCTGTCAGCTATCTGCCTGTAGGTGAGATCAGTGTTGTGAGGTCAGTGTTGGACTTACGAGTTCTCCTTCTCCTCGACCTCAAACATGCGCTTGTAGATGTGCTCGTCCTTGAACGCCTTCATCTTGTCTTCGTACTTCGACAAGTCAAGAGGCTCCCTGCCGAAATTGACAAACTGCTTGTTCATCTCGTCGAACATCGGCCGCTCCAGCATCAGGCCCAAACTGGGCGCCTTGGGGATGCTGATCCGCCTGTGCTCGTAACTCTGGTTGATGAGGTCAAGCGGTGCACCACAGCGCACAACCATCACCGCCATGGCAATCATCTTGCGGATCTGGTGCATCATGAAACTCTGTCCATGAATCTTGACGGAAATCCATTCGGTGTCGCCAATGTGAATCGGGGTGGTTTCCGCCTTGAAGCTCTTGATGTGGCGGTATGCGGAGGGATCATTTGCCGACTTCAAGATGGTGTAATTGTGGAAGTTGTGTGTTCCCACGTACATATCGAGAGCCTTTTGGAACGCCTCGAGACGGGCCGGAGTGGTGCGATACTTCCTCTTCGCCGCGACGTAGGCGGCTTTGACCTCTTTAACCGCGACTTCGAGGGGCGTCAGGACTCTCGCGGGCTTGTCAGCCACAGCCTCCACGGCGCCGCCAGCGGGCAAGGCATCTGCCATCACCTCGTCGTTGTTCTTCGCGGCTGTGGCAGCATCCTCCTGCGCTTGTTCTGTCTCGGGGGCTTCCGTCTCGACGGCTTGGGCTGGCACGGCCTCGACTGCTGCCTCCACGGGGTCATCGCTAAACTTTTGGTCTCCAATATCGCGCATAACGTTCTCAACTTCTGCCCGAAGAGCGGGATCCAGCTTTTCCATGATGGGCTGGATGTCATTCTTCTGCACATCCTCCCAGAAGCCCTTGATATCACCGAGGCGCTCTTGGTATTCTTCGAGTACGCCACACTCGGTTGCCGAACTGACAAGCTTCTTGCCGAGAAAGCTGTGCGGTTGGGGTGGCAGGAGCGCGTAGCTCGGCATGAGGTACTCGTACCATCTGGAGTCACAGCCCTGGTGGGCATTGAAGCCAGCAGTCGTGCGTTGAATGCCCCATACTCGAATCTGGTCGGGCAAGTGGCTGTTGATCTTGTCGACAATATCCTCGTCTTCGACAATCATCTTGAGGGACAGAACGTTGCTAGCAGCGTGGACGCCCTTGTCAGTTCGTGCGCAACGGATCAGGCTGGACTTCTTTGGGTCGTTGGCATTGGCCTTCGAGATGGCGCCGGCGGCAACAATGGCCGCGAAGAGATCACCCTCAATGGTCTTCTCTAGGTGGTTGATCTGGAGACCGTGATAGCCGGTGCCGGCATAGCCAATGATGACGGCGACTTTGCGCTTGGGTCGGCGTTCCTCGGCGGCGATTTCGTCGGGGGTGAAGGGAATGCTCATGTAGCTGGTGCCTTGGTAGGTGTCGTCGATCACGCGGCGTCGCTTCGCGTCGCGGTGCTCTGAAAACTCTACGCGCTTGGTCGCCCATTCCCGTCTAATACAATCGCGCTCTGGTTAGTGTCGGCATCGGCCTCCTTGGAAAAAAGCAGTTGATGGGTAAGAAGAAGGGAACCAACCCGTTTGATCCCGAAGCACCATTTTTTGCAGCGTTTTGACCATCGTTGCCTCTGCCTCTGCCGCGGCCGCGTCCTCTGCCCCGTCCCCTGCTGCTGATTTCCGCCACGCTTGCCGAGGCAGCGTTTGCTGGGGCGATCGAAGATGCCTCGTCGGAAGCCATGTTGCGAAGTGGCGGATGGATCGCATTGCGGGGAAGGGAATGGTGTGCGTTGGAGTCAAAAGGTTTTGTTCCAGCTACTCAAATTCTTGCGCCTTATCGCGGCACGTCACACCTTTCCTATCATGGCCTAGCGCAGCTGCCGAGTGGGTCCGACTGCGGGGAAGCTCCTGGCGTGACTGCAGGGGCGTGAGAGGGGCACAACCAAGGACCATCGCTAAATGAACCTTGCAACATTTGTTGACCATGACTTCGAGACGGAACGACGACGAACTCTCCTCATCGAGCGCATTAGAGGTACATTTATACCCTAGGAGCTTCAATAAAATGATCTCTGCGAACCGCCGCAGGGAAGACAGATACCTGAGTGCCTCGAGTCGAACGAAGAACCCCGCCATTCCATCCCATCTCATCACGACATGACGGTTCATCCCGGCGCGAGTCGGATTCCGCACCTCGGACTTCGAGCCAAGGCAGCATATCCCATCATTTTATCCAATCCCTCTGTAGGCAGAACCAGCGCTCGGCATATAGTGAATGCTGCGGAGAGGCGCATATCATTGCTACCTTCCCCATTTTCGCCGGTTGTCGATGATCCCATTGCGATGCGATGCCGGGCACGCGCCGGAAACAGGGAGGATCAGGAATCCGTGCATTCGTACCTACGAGACGACGAGCCACAGCACAATTGAACAGCTCACTCCGAGTATCTATGGGGAAGGCATTGACGCAACTGCCGATGCCCCTCAGCTCAATTCACGCAACAAAACTGCGTGGTGCGACGGTTCCCATGGCGTGTGGTCAGCTATCATTAGCATGGGATTACGGGTAAAGATCATGCTCCGAACTGGACACGGTGAGCAGCGCTTTACAAAAGAACGCGACAAATTAGACCCGTGCAGCTGCCGGCCTGCCAAAGGCTCGGATGTGGCCCAAGTACAAGTGCAATTCCAGCAGCACCTCGTCTGTGACGGACAAGTGCCACGGCCCAAGCCAAGGCGGATACAGCCGGTAAAGGATGCTCCGGGACGGTGCAACATCGCTTCCCGCTGTTATTGGCGAGCGTGTGCGTCTGCAGGCCGTCGATACAGGTGGACATCCCGGCGAACTGCTGGGGCGGGCGATCAGCACGGATCTCGGAACTCTTTCAGGGGTGGCAAAGGCAGAAATAACATTTTGCCGTTTGGCTACATATTCGCGAATTGTGGGGTAGCTGTGGCAGTCTCCAGATATATCAGCTCTCCCGTCCGGTCCTTCTGCTCATGGCCTGCCAGGCACGGTACTTATTTTTACGCTGTGGACAATGTCGAACTTCCTGGCATCATTCTCGCCGAGACGCAGCGTGGCAAAGATCCTGCTCGCTGCTCTGCTCCCGCCCCTCGCTGCTGCAGGTGGAATCCACCGAGATCAATCATCCCTCAAGCCTTCCTACGACTATGTCGTAGCCGGTGGAGGGCTCACTGGCCTCGTTGTTGGCACGAGGCTCAGTGAGAATCCAAACAGTATGTTTCACGTCTGGAAATCACGGAAACGGACTGACACCACTCTAGCTACCGTTCTGATCGTCGAGATTGGCGACTTTGATGACACCTGGGACACGGCAATACCTTACCTGGCCAGCATCGCTCGGCAGGACCTCATGTTTCAGCAACTCTCAAATCCAATCAGGGCCCTCAACAACAGAACCACGACCATCTCCCTGGGAAAGGCGGTCGGGGGTGGAACAATCGTGAATGGCATGGTTGTAACCCGAGGGCAGAAACAGGACTACGACGCCTGGGAGCAGCTCGGGAATCCTGGCTGGGGATGGGATGAGATCTACAAGTACTTCAAAAAGGCATGTCCAATCGTCGATACCCCTCCCCTTCTGTGGCGCTAAAATGCTTCTCCTCAGTCCAGCCGTTTCAACCAGCCAAGCCCGGAGTTGAAGGAGAAGTACAAATACAAATACAGCACCAATGGATTTGGCGACGGGCTTTTTCCGTCAACCTTTGCAAAGTTCCAATGGCCAGATCTCGGTAAGCATTTACACGACCCCAACCCCTGCCCGTGATTCTTAGATTCACCTAATTCTCCAGATTTGACACACGATGCCTGGACCAAAGATCTCGGTTACGCCATCCGCGAAGACGGCGCAACGAACGGCGAGATCCTCGGAGTGAGCTGGAGGGGCTCAAGCATTGACCCAGTGAACATGACCAGGGCATCCGCGAGAAAGATCTACTATGACCCGGCCGCGAAGAGACCCAACCTGGACATCCTGGTCGGGAACTACGTTGGCAAGGTCATCACCCGCGGTACGAAAGCCGTCGGCGTAGACGTGTACTCAGCACAGTCTTCGACAAACCAGACGCCCATCTCGGCGAACAAGGAAGTCATCCTCGCTGCAGGCGCCATCCATACGCCGCAGATCCTCCAGCTGAGCGGCATAGGACCACCGAGTCTTCTCCAACGCTTCAACATCACCGTCGTAAAAAACCTGCCCGGAGTAGGCGCCAACTTCCACGATCACTCCGTCATCAAGATCGAGTACAAATGCAAGTCCCCTCCCCTCCCCAAGCGACCCTCCCTAACCGCCCTCTCCAGTCAACAAGCCCAACCCCCTCAACCGCGCCCAGCTCACCGACAACCCAACCTTCTATAACGCCTCCCTCTTCGAATTCCTCGCCAACCGCACCGGCCCCCTCACCCTCGCGAACGGCAACGCCCG
>Ga0247780_1000893_pt1 | contig 22518 bp, 2 predicted proteins | sample UWRJL079202R5_FD_179927 | JGI IMG/M metagenome (GOLD analysis project Ga0247780, IMG submission 179927) | Plant litter microbial communities from Arlington Agricultural Research Station in Wisconsin, United States - UWRJ-L079-202R-5 | ecosystem: Environmental > Terrestrial > Plant litter >... | reverse complement strand
AACAATACACAACAATCACCACAATTGGCCATGAGTGCTAGATTCTGACAATTAACAGTCTGATCTGCAACAGCCAGCTTTTCAAGACGAATTTGGCACTCTTTTGAGCCTACAATTCCGCGCCCAATAACGACCCTATTCGCAAACACGCGACGCGACCGATCCAAACGCTCCACAAACGCCTTAAAATGACCATAACCACGTAAAACGTATACTATAAAGGCCCAGACAACTGGCTAATGTAGTCCCTAGCGTTCTGAACGCGCGTAAAGAGCGACAGAATCTTAAAGTACGTAATGGGCACGGAGGACTGGCCTTAAAAGCTACAGCAGCTATAAGCTAAAGACTTTAATCGAACATTATAAACATAACCACCAGCGGCGCTAGGCTAAGGAGGCAGAAGCTAACAAAGTAAAAAGCTTACTGAGAAAGCCTAAGTAAGCTCTTATAACGCCAGAGCCTTAATAGTGACGATAACGTAAGGGAACTACATTACTGACAAGCCGGATAAAGATAGAGAGAATAATAACGACATTATCAGTAAGCGTATAAATAAACCAGAGCTTATAAAGCTTAAAGACCTTATTAAAGCCGACTATTTAAATTACTAAGACACGTAAAGGACTTACAACTATAAGTATAAGAGGTAAAGGGTAGTTAATAACACTAAAGCCGAATTATAAAGATAAGTCCTTACCTCTATATAGCTGTTACTACTTTACTACTTTAAGGAAGGCTCTTTAAAGGAAGGATACTAGTCTTTTAAACAGCTAACAGCTCCTTACTAAGATAAACTAGTTAATAACGCTTATAACGCCTATTATAACCACCTCTAGGCGATTAAGAAATATAAGTGGAGGCTCTTAAAGTAGATTAAGTAATGGGAAGACCACTTTAACAAAGTAAAAAAACATAACTTAGTAAATATATTAGAGCTAAACGCTTAGTAACCTTACTTAATTAAAGCCTTAAGGAATATAGAGGATAGAAGAGCTTAAGTAATGGGAGAATCTATTAGTAGTTATGTAAAGGTATATAAGATTAATTATAGAGAGGTTAGAGTTATCTTATAATAGAAGATTAAAGCCAGACTATTACTAACTTGTAATAAGTAGATTAAAGGTAGTTTTCCAGCTTTTTACAATATTAAGAGTGAAAAAAGCAACAGTTTAGACTGGAGTTAAAGCAGTAACTAAAGCTATAACGGTAGCTGTAAATCATATAGTAGAAAAGAAAGCCGTGGAGGATATAATGGTAACAGTAACAAAGGCCACGGAGGCTATAAAGGTTCAAAGAGGCTTAATAATAACGATAAGGCTTAGGAGTGAGAAATAAAGAAGCTCTAAACCGATAAAGCTAACTGCTAGCTTTACAATATAATAAGGCACTTAATTAACTGCTGTTTCTTCACCTACAAACCTAACGATCTTTTAATATTAAAGGGTAACTTATTAAAGTGGTTTTAATAAAAAGAAAAGATTAACTTTAATAAGGTAATATAGAAACTTATAAAGGTTAACCCTAAGACTATTAAGAAGGTTATAAAGGTAAGGAAGAAGTAGAAGATAGATTAATTAGCCGAATTCTTTATTAAACTAGCTAAATTAGAGGAAATTCTAGCCAAAACAGTTATTAAGAAAAACGCCTCCTTTTATTACACTAAAGTAGCCCTTAACGTAATAACTTACCCTCTCGCGTTATTAGTAATATTAGATTCTAACGCCATTATTTATATCTTTAATAATTAATTAAGGTTTTATAACTTCCAGCCAGCGCCGGAAGGCGACCTACTATACACCAGCGACTCTATAATCCCAATTAACAGTTACAGAGAAGTAACTATACGGATTAAAGGGCTATAAGGGTCTTACTGCTAAATAAAGCTAAAAGATATAGCTTATTATAAAGACTTCGCCTATAACGTAGTCTCGCTTAAGCACTTACTACGTAAAGGTTACTACTGGAATACTAAGGTTAATTAAATCTATAAAAAGAAGGATAAGTTTATTATTTACCAGCTTACTAACTGTAACGGCCAGTTTATAATAGAATACGTACCTTTATTTACAGCTTTTACGGTAAGAAAGTACACCTTTTAAACTGGCAGAAAACTAAACGAAGCTAAAGCCCTCTTTTAACACGGAAGATTTAGCCATCTAGGCTGTAATGCCCTTACTAACCTTAACGTTTCCATTATTAATGTAAAGCTTTAAGGACTGAATTCCTATAAGTGCCCTACCTGTAGCTAAGTTAAAGTAAAGAGGCAGATCTGTTATAAGCTATAAGAACTACCATGTAACGTGGGTAAGGTTATTATTATTAACTTTCTAAACTTTACACCAGACCTTATAAGGTTTAACTCTACTATACTGTTTACTAACTGCCGTACTAGTTACGTATTTAACGTCTACTTTAGTTATAAGAGTAGCTTAATGGTAAAAGAAAGCCTGAATCGCTTTCTAGTAATAATAATACAGTAATATAACTTAACAGTAAAGGCTATTTAATATAATAATAAACTGGTAAAGTTAAGAAAGATAAGGAAGTATTAGGTAACGAGAGGTATTAAAATTAAGCCTTACGTACTTTATTCTCAGAGTTAGAACAGGGGTGCCGAGCGCTTAAGGGGTATAATTAAAATAAAAGCCAGAGCGTTGTGAATAGTGGTAAAGTTACTAACACTCCTGTAAGTAGAGATTTATAAAGCTACCGTTTACCTGTATAATAAAACCTTAAAGAAGAGCCTTAGTTAGCGATCACCTTATAAAGACTTCTATACGTTTATGGTTAAGAAAGATAATATTCTGAATCTAGTACATAAATTACAGATTAGCCACTTATGTAATTACGGTTGTAAAGCCTTTATAATAACGAACGACGCTTTTAAGAAAACTAATTACCTTAATAAGTTAAAACCTAACGCTTAGATTAGCTATTTAGTAAGTTATAACTTTATAAATATCTATTACGTCTAGAACCTTAAGTTTAACAGAGTTATTCGTGTAAGAGATATAACCTTTAATAAAGATAAGTTTTATAACAGCGACCTTAATAGCTTTAAGGACGACTTTCTTAACGTTATTAAGGAGGAGATAGACGAACTTATCCGTACGTGTGAGATATATATGTGACGACCCTGCAGGCCGTCACTTGGGCCGGGGCGGCCCGACGAATCCCCCGCAAAGGGACAGTGCAGGAGGACAGTGCATACTGTCCAGGCACACTGGGCCAGGGGTGCAAAGACCCGAAGCCCCTACGACTAATGAGGCGCTGCTTACAGCATGCCGAGTACTCGCATCATAAGCAGGAGAGACCTTATAAGCAGAACACTTATATAGTGTAAAGTGCTCACATAATAAGCACTTACAACACTATAAGTAAGGTATAAAGTACCTCCCAGTTAGTTAGTATAGATAGCTATAATTATGCCCATAACTATTATAAGGGACTTTGGTTCCTTATATTAATATTTAATTATTTATTTATATCTTACTGTTCAGACTTACCTTTATATATTATAGTAATAACGACTTACAGTAACATTAAACCCTTTATTTAAAAGTGTTAGCTTAATAAACTGTCTTTAAAACACCCTTTACCTGTTAACGTCCTGTTATACGTTTTATCTTAACCTACACTAGTCCTCTTAAGGCCTATATTAAGTGTAGGTTATAATATAATATTAACGTCCTAATTTTAAACGCTGTTTATTAAACTCTAGATACCACCTCCCTCTTATTAACATATCAGCCTTTAAAAAAGGTAAGGAGATTAAAGAGGTGTAAGCTTAGCCTTAGCTCCCTATTATTAATAAGTTAACTACACGCTTTAAAAACTTAAACCTTAACTAGTAGGGGTTAGTTAAGGAACTTAATAAAGCCTTCCTTAAAGATATTAAAAGTTATATTAGTTTTATTAAAAAACTTTAAGCCTAACTTAACGTTATTAAGTTAAAGAATAATAACCTTAAAGGCTTATAGAAGAAACGAGTAAAACTCCCCTTACTATTACGCTTTAAAGGAGACTTTACACAGCTAAAGTCCTAGATAACTTAGCTTTAAAGCTATATCACCTACTATAATAAGCAGTTCTTTAAAGAAGAAGGAAAGGTCAGGTTCGTTAAAGCCTTATTAGATAGAGTAACCACTTACTAATATAAACCCTATATAAAGATAATTAATAACCTCTTTATAGATAGAGTATAAAAGGAAGCCCCTGAGACTTAAGCCCTTTTTAACGACTTTAACGTTTTTATTAACTAACTTTAAATTAAGTTTAGAGAACTAAACGCCCTTAAGCAGGTTAAGTAACGCCTTATAACCTTAAGACAGACATCTTTAATCCTTAAATTCTCCACACGCTTTAAATTAGAAGTAGTAAAGATTAAGCTTAGTTAAAAGGCCTTAGTAATGCTGTTTTAAAGTGGTTTAAAGGAGCATATCATTAAAGACCTTTATTAAGAGAATTAACCAGATTATTTTTAAAAGTTAATTAAAATAGCTATTAAAGCCGATAATTAATATTATAATTACTACTATTAGAAGAACTATTAGAAGGAACGGACCCTTTACCAGCTAAGTAAATTAAAGAAGGGGAATTAGTTAACTACGATAAGTCACCACCTTAAGTTAATAGATATTAGTATAGTAAACTGTTAAAACTAACCTAACTGTAATAAACTTTAATAACAGTAACAGTGGAAGTAGTTTAAAGACCTATCTTAGGTTTAGTATTTTAATTATAATAAGAAAGGTTATATGGTATAATAGTGCTTGTTATTAAAGTAAGTTAGTTAAAAACCCGTTTTAAAAGGAGGAAAGTATATTAGATTTAACTTAAGAGATATTTATATTAAGATAGTAAGTAATAAAGAAGATTACACTTAAATAAATAAGTGTAACCTAAGAGATAAGGAAAAAGAGGAAGAACCCCAGGACGTAATATACCTAGTCCTTAAAAGTGCCTTAAAAGAGTTAATTATAAAAGTGTAAGTTATTACAGACTGACTTTAAGGTGGAAACTTAAAACCGTTAAAGGTGCAGGTTATAAAAAACCGACTTTAAGAAGAAATGTTCCAGTTAGCCGTTACAGGCCTTAAAAACCTTACCTTGTAAGCTTAAGAATTAAGGAAGTTTAGGAAAAACCTTAACTTAGAAATTATTAAAATGGTAAAAGGAGTTAAAAAACTAGCCTTTTAGGCCACTTAAACGGTAAAGTAAGCCTTAAAAGGTAAAAGAGAGTAAGTTAAGAGAATTAAATTAAAGAAATGGAAGTTCTTTTTAACAATACCCCTTAAGACTCTTAAACACTTTAAGCACGTTAAGTAGATTAACACCCTTACCTCCTTAAAAGAAGGACAGTTTAAATAGTTACCCTGTATTAAAGATAGTATACTTCAGACCGGTACTTTAAGGGTCCCTTAAGAAGGTATAAAGTAAGTATATTAACGGAGAGTTTAAGAGTTAAAGGAAAAACATTAAGAATTAGTAGATGAAATAGAGGACCTGTAAGTTAAAGGCCTTATTATAACGTTTAAAGACAGAATAATAGAAATTAAGTTATAATTTTATAATAGAGTTTACTTTATTAATTAATTTAAATATTAACTTATTAAGGAAGATTATTTTATGGAAAAATAAACTAGATTATTATTACCTGAGTTTTAAGAAGAGGTTTAAGAGAAATAACATACTTAAAAGTAAGTGGAAGAAGAGAAGAAATAAGGCGCTACTTCCCCCATTTTATACTTTATAACTGTAACACCTACAGTTAATATTAACCACTTTAATTATAGGGATATATTGTAAATTAACTGTATATATAATAACTGCACTTTTAACCAGTATTATAAACTTAAGGCCCTTTATAACCACTTTTTAAACATATAGAGATAGGATTACGCTATTATAAGGGTAAAGTTAAAATTAGCTTACTATTAAATCTCCTACTCCCTAACGAGAGAATCTAGTAATAAGTAGAAAGTTACTATAGTTAACTAGGCTCCTATTACATGTTAGTAAAGAGGGGTACTTAATAACTACCCAGTTGTAACGTACTTATTACATCTTAATAGTAAAGTTAGAGAATAGTAAAAGTGGGAAGATTATTAACAGATTTAAAAGTAAAAAGATATTATTATAATTTAAGCCTGTAAAGTGTATTATTAACTTATTAAGGATTTTAAAAATATTATACCGTTTAAAGTTAATTAGATATTAAAGTGTGAAAACCTAAGAAAGGTTAACCACCAGGTTTATTAAAGCTGCCTGTTTTTCTAAAAGGAATTAGGAAAAGGTTACAGGCCCTTTAAAAGGGCTGGAAACTAATAATTCACTAATTAGCGAAAACTTTAAGAAAAAGGAAAGGTATTTAAAGGTTAGGTTAAATAAGACTTTAAAGATAAGTGATTACTATAACTTAAATATTAAAGGAGTATAAGTATTATTCCATTAGTATTAATATAACAGATGGAAAAGGGAGGCTGTTTAGGGTAAAAGTAATAATTAATAGCGGGAGTACTTCTAACTTAATACACCCCTTATTAATTAACTGAAGGAAACTCCCTAATTAAAAGTATAAAGAGGTTATTCCTATTTAAAATAAAGAAGGAGGCTTATACTAATATAATAATAGCAAAATCACCTATTACTTACCACTCTTAATTAAAGTGGATAAGGATAAATAATAAATAAACTTTAACGTTATACCAGTTACAGGTTATAACATAATCTTAAATCTACTTTAACTGGAAAAGTATAACCTTGTAATTAATTAAAGGAGTGGCTACCTTACCTTTAATAAGTCCCCCAGCTGTAATTACTATTTAGAGAAAGTTAAAAAGGTATTAAACTGCTTTAGAGATATATAAAGCACTTAAAAGTATATTAAACCCTTAAAACTAAGTATAGTTTAAGTTAGGTTTATTAAAACAGTTAAAGGACTAGAAAATCTACCACACTGTTTAAATAATAATTTAGAAGGTAAAGGAAAGTAAGAAGCTAATTTATAAATAAGTAAAGAAGTTAACTTATTTAAGGTACTTGTAGAATATAGAAAGTTTACCCTGTTTTAAAAAAAGATACTGTAATTACCAGATTATAGATTATAGGACTATAAGATTAAGTTAAAGCTAGAAGTAAGGCTTTGTAATTTCTAACCGTACTACCTAAACCCTTAACAGGCTAAGGCCCTATAGGAGTACGTTAATAAGAACTTAAAGAACAGGTTTATTATAAAGTCCTAATCCCCAGTAGGGTATTTAATATTATTTATCTTAAAGAAGGGAGATGGTAAGTTACATATAGTTATTAATTATTAAATATTAAATGAAAATATAATTAAAAACTGTTACCTATTATTACTTATTATAGAAATGTGAGAATGGATTATTAAGGTAAACTGGTTCTTTAGTCTTAATTTCTTTATAAGATTTAACCATATTAAAGTAAAAGAGGAGGATAAGTATAAAACGGCTTTTTAGACTTATAATGGGTATTACCAGTACTGTGTTATATTAATAGGATTAATAAATACCCCTATAACCTTTTAAGGCTTAATTAATAATGTTTTTTACCCCTTCCTTAATAAGTTTATCTTTATATATTTAAACGACGTTTTAATCTATTTTAAAACTTTAAAAGAACATTAAAAGCATATATAATAGGTTTTAATAGCTTTTAAAAAGGTGAAGTTAACAGTAAACCTGGAGAAGAGCTATTTCCACGTTTAGAAGCTAAACTATTTAAAGTTTAAAGTAACCCTTAGAAAGCTTGAAATGTAACCGGAGAAGATAAAGGTAATTAAGGATTAACCTATTTTAAAGAATTAAAAAGAGTTATAAGCCTTTATTAGCTTTATAAACTTTTATCACTGTTTTATTAAATACTTTACGAAAATTATAAAACTATTTTATAAACTTACAGGTGAAAGGAAGCCATTTAAATAGACTGATAGATAATAGAAGGCGTTTAAAAACCTTAAACACACCTTTATTACCATACTAGTCCTAGCTTTCCCTGATTTCTTAAAGCCTTTTTAAGTTAAAATAAACTCCTTAAAGTTCGTAATTGGTAGAGAACTTAACTAAGCTTAGGACGATGGGAAACGTCACCTAGTTACCTTTTTATTAAAAGGGATCTACGGCCTAGCTTTATAATACTTAATTTATAATAAAGAATTAATAGCGATTATTTAATACTTTATTAAATAGGTACTGTATTTAAGTGGTATAGAAAAACCAGTTTAGGTCTTTTCAGATTATAATAACCTTTAATATTTCTTAATAAAAGAACTTAGCTTACAGTAAGTATAATAAGTAGAGTTAATAGCCCCGTTCCACTTCTAGATTTACCACGTTAAAGGAAAAGATAATAAGTAAACTAATACTTTTAATTAGAGATAAGACTATAAGGATGTTAATTTAGTTTTAATCCCCGTTACTATATTTAATAAAGTTAAAAACGGTATACTGAAATATACGCTGTAAATATTAGATAACTAAACATTAAAATAAACTATTAATATTTATATAAACTTATAAATAAAATATAATATCTATTAGTAATAACAGGACTTTTAAGTAAAAAGGTTAGTAAAAGGGACCTGTAAGTATAAATACCCCTTAGGAGATTTCTTAGGATATATATAAGGTTATAATAAAGAGTGCTTAAAATATTTAAATTATAACGAAACTAATTATCAGTTAAAATAGCTGTTAAAAGGTGTAAACGGTACGCCTAAACTAGGAGTAAGGCTTTAATATTAAGAGAAATTATATATTTACAACTTAGATAAACGGAAAGAGTACGTCTAACAGGTTTATAAATCTTAACTTAAAGGATATATAAGCTAAGCTAAAACTCTTACATAGGCCTAGTAAACATACACCTTCCCAGGAATAAAGAAGTTAGTTAAAAAAGTGGTTAATAACTGTAACATCTGCCACAGGAAGTAGAACTAACATTATAAGCCTTACAGACTTTTTAAACCACTCTTTATACCACAGGCGTTATAAAGCTTTATCTCACTTAACTTCGTTATTAGAATCCTAAAGTCTAAGGACCTTATTACAGGAGTTACTTATAACTAGATCCTTATAATAGTTAACAGATTAATAAAATAAGCTTACTTTCTGCTAACTTTAAAGGATATAACAGTAGAGTAACTTACTTACGTTTTTAAAAAAGAGGTAGTTTTATAACACCTTTAATTAAATAATATCGTTACAGATTAAGATAAGCTAATTATGTTAAAGTTTTAATAAGGATTAATATAGAGAATAGGTATAAAAAGTAAACTTTTAATAACATTCCACTTATAGACGGATAGTTAAATAGAGTAAGTTAATTAAATATTTATAATATATCTTTAGGCTTATATTAACTTTAAATAAGATAATTAATTTAAACTGTTACTAACAGTACAGATAACTTATAATATAATATTAGTTAAGTTAATAAGTGTGTTACTGTTTTTCACTAACTATAATAAGGAGTTTAAACTCTGTTAAGGCCCGCTTATTAACACCCCTTAAGCCACAATTTGCATAAACTAGATGTAAGAATTATATAACCACCTATAAGTTAAACTTAAGTTCACATGTAAATAAATAAAAAAGTTTACTAATAAATATTAAACTAAGTAACTAATATTTAAAAAAGGACTTTATTATAATAGTAAACGAGTTAAAAAACTAACTTTTTAAAAAGGGGACCACGTCTACCTTTTTTTATAAAACTTATATTTAAAACAACTTAGTAAAAAGCTTAACTTTAAAAGGTACAGACTGTTTTAAATTAAGAAAAAGGTCACCACCTTTAATTATAAACTAAACTTACCCACTAGTATAAAAGTGCGGATTAAGGTGTTTTACATCTTACTTTTAAAACCTGCCTTAAAAGGAGTTCCTTTAGAAAAAAAGATTAAGATTAACACTAATAAAGATAAGTATAACGTTAAGGAAGTTGTGGATTTATAGAAGGGAAAGAACACGTTTAAGTATCTTATTAAATAGCTAGATTACAGCCTTAAAAGTAATTTATAAAAGTTAATTAAAAACCTTAAATGCCTAAACCTAATTACAGAGTTCCATTAAAAGAATCCAGACTAATTAAAACTACTTATAAAAAACGTAAAATAAAGGTTAAACTAGTTAATGTAGCCTTAAGGAGGTAAATTAACCAGTTTACTTTAAAAATAGAAAAACGAGATAAGATCTAACATCTAAACTGCTAAACTGAAAAGTAAGACTATTATAAGACTTAAAGCTTAAAAAGTGGTAGGAAACTCCTTAATAGGTATAGAAGGACATTTATTAGAAACCTTAACTAGGGTTAAAAGGACTTTAGACCTAATAAGGAAACTAGGCCTCTTTTAAAGTTCCCGGTACGTTCTATATAAAAGTAAGCGTTATTAGGGAAAAAAGTTAATAAAAAAGAAAATAAGTAAAAGTTACTAAAACTCTTATAGGAAATCAGACCTATAACCTTTTATTAAAGAAGGTAGTTATAAATTAAATTATAAAGTAACCACTTACTATAAAGACCCTGTTAGAAAGTTCCCCTAGTTAAAGGACTTTATATCGTTAAAAGGGGCGTCTAGCTTAACCTCCTCACTTTCTTAAAACTCTAGCAGTTCTACTTTATAACTAAACACTTTTACAGCTTAGTCTTTAAGATAAGACCGTTACTTATAAAGACGCGCTAGATATGTTAATATCTTTTAAAGCTTAATAATGGCTTTATAAAGCTGTTAAGCGGCAGATTTAACTTATAAGTTAAGGTTCTGCTTTTTAATAAAAAGAGCTTTTAACTTCACTTTATTAATATTAAAAGCGTTATATTAGGAAGGCCAGTGCCTCTCTAAATAATAGTTATAACTGTCAGACCGGTTTAAAACTTAACAGATAAGCGGAGGGTTAGCAGACTTATAAAAAAAATAAGGGGACATTTTACTATTAAACGTATGTGTGTAAGCTGTAAAGTTTAGACAGCGGTTAATACTTTTACCCTATTCCCATTTTAAAACCTAAAAGCTGGATATTTATTATATGGTGAAATGGTGAAAGGAGAAACTTACCTTTTAAGTTCTTTATGGGAAAAGAACGTTAAAGAGGGGGAATTATGTAATAACCTTACAGGCCATCACTTAGGTTAGGGCAGCCTGATAAATCCCCTGTAAAGGAACAGTATAAGAAGACAGTGTATATTATCTAAACGCATTAGGCTAGGGATGTAAAGACTTAAAGCCCTTACGACTAATAAGGCGTTACTTGTAGTATGTTAAGTGCTTGTATTGTGAGTAGGAGAGACCTTATAAGCAGAATGCTTACGTGGTGTAAAGTGCTTATATAACAAGTATTTACAACACTATAAGTAAAATACGAAGTACCTTCTAGTTAGTTAGTATAGATAGCTATAGTTATGCTTATAACTACCGTGAGGGACTCTGGTTCCTCACACTAGTATTTAATTATTCATTTATATCTTACTATTCAGACTTACCTTTATACATTATAGTGATAACGACTTATAGTGACATTAAACCTCCCGTCTAGGAGTGCTAGCTTAATAAGCCGTCTTTAGAACGCCCCTTACCTGTTAGCGTCTTGCTATACGTTCTGTCTTAACCTACGCCAGTCCTCTCAAGGCCTGTGTCGGGTGCAGGTTGTAATAATATAACGATAAAGCCATTTTAATAAACTTCCTTAACTAAGGCTTATAATTATAAGAAGAAGACGAAGATAAGGAGATTATTTTTAACTTTATCACTGTTAGGCCCCTTTTAGTTAAGACTAATTCTAGAGAGGTTATAGAGGTTAAAGATCTACAGGAAGAAAACCTTAATAAGTTAAACAGCTTTAACTACTTTGAAAAAGAAGTAAAGTTAAAGTATAAGACTAATTACCTTATTAATAGGTTTAACGCTAGTAAGGCTCCTGGATCTAATTAAGCCCTGGTTAACGTAATACTGGAAAGAGTCTTTACAGGCTTAAACCTTAAAGAGGAAGAAGTTAATAATACTGTTATTGTAAAAGAAGTAGAAGAACTCCACGCTGCCTTTGCAGCCGTAAGAATTAATCCTTAACGACGGCGTTAAGTAAAGCATTACGAAGCAGCCTTTACAGCGTAAGTAATTGTTAAGAATCCTCCCCTTTAGTTAAAACTGCATTTTAATAGCCGTTATTATAGAAAAGACCTTTTACCACCACTAATTAATTACAGGTATTTATATAGGTACCCTTTTAATTAGAACTATTATAAGGTTATAGAGGAATATATAATAAGTTACTGTAAGATAGGGTCCTTTAAGGAGTACTCTCTGCAGAAGGCTAATAACTACCAGATTCTAGCCTGTATGTAGGTATTTACATATAAATTCGATAAGGTTAAGTATCTTCTTAAGGTTAAAGTAAAGCTTATTATTTACGGAGATCAGTAAAGGAAAGGCGCTGTTAAGAATACTTACGCTTTTACCCTAATTAGTAAATTGTTCTAAACGTTAATTACTATTATTACGCGTTTTAATATAGAGTTGATTTAGTACGACGTTATTAACGCCTTTATTCACACTAATATACTGTACGACGTGTTTATAAAGATGTTAAACGGTTACATTAAGAAAGGAAGGATTTTACAGCTCTGGAAGGCTCTGTATAGCCTTAGAGAATCACTATTACTTTAGTAAAAAGACTTTATAACTACTCTAAAGAACCTTAGCTGCGAGCCAGTGCCTTATAAACCCTATTACTAGATTAAAGATAGTGTGATTATCTTCTTTTATATTAATAATATTGTTATTGCCTTTAAGAAAGGAAGCCGCTAGAAGGCCGAGGCCTTAATGGCCTTAATTAAGTAACGATACGCCCTTTAAGGCGGTAAAGATCTATAGTGGTTCTTAAGAGTGGCGATAGTCCGCGACTGCGCAAATTATACCGTTTACCTATTATAAGCTAATTACGTTAATAAGCTAGATTAATTCTTTAACGGTACTTACGGTAGTTATTTAACGCTAATAAGTAACGTTAAGTTACTGTTGTATAAAGGTAAGGCCTCCTGTAAAGAAATAACTAACTATTAACAGATAACTAGCTTAATTCTGTACGCTATAGTGTTTACTAGGCTAGACGTAACCTTTACAGTATTACAGCTTACGTGATTTAACCTTAATCCTAGCCTTAAGCACCTTACAGCCGTAGATTAAGTAATTCGATACCTCCTTTTAATAAGTAATTACATACTTAAGCTTAAGGGTAGTAATACCTTTAAAACCTAGACTGACACCTTATTTACTAATAATACTGTTAATTGCTGTAACTTATAAGCGTACGTAATGAAGTTATTTAGTGGAGTAATTAGCTAGTGTGTTAATAAGTAAGATATAGTGATAACCTTTACTATTAAGGCTAAACTGCTAGCGTTAATATAAGGTATTAAAGAAGTGCTCTTCTCACTACGCCTTATTTAAGAAGCTAGCGTTACACTTAATGGTAATAAGATACTAATTTAGTGTAATAACCTTTAAATAATTTGGCTTGTTATAAAGGATATAGTAATTTATTACAACCTGCACCTGATACAGGCCTTGAGAGGACTGGCGCGGGTTAAGATAGAACGTATAGTAGGACGCTAACAGGTAAGGGGCGTTTTAAAGACAGTTTATTAAGCTAGCACTCCTAGATGGGGGTTTAATATCATTATAAGTCGCTGTCGTTATAATACACAGATGTGAGTTTAAATAGTAGGATATAAATGAATAATTAAATATTAATGTAAGGAATTAGAGTCCTTTACAGTAGTTATGGGTATAATTATAACTATTTATACTAATTAACTAGGAGGTACTTTATACCTTAATTACTGTGCTTACTTAACATGAGGAGTAATTATAGTGATTAGAATACCTTTAATTACTGTAATTACTGTACTTTTAGTGAGATTAGAGTGATTACTTAACGATTAGTTATAAGGGCTTTAGGTCTTTACACCCCTGGCTTAATACGCAGTACTATGCGTATTGCCTTCTTACACTGTTCCTTTTACGGGGGATTTATCAGGCTGCCCTAGCTTAAATAACGGCCTGTAGGGTTATTATACGATTCCCCCTCTTTAATGTTCTTTTTTTATAAAGAACTACTTATACGTTCCTTCCTTTCTTTACTAGTTGTTATGTTGTTTAACTAGGTAATTAAAAATAGGAGAAACGTAATATCTTTATCAACTAAACGTTACATTACTAATGTTAAGTTTATTCTTACTTTTAGGATTGTTATGCCTGTAAAGTGCAGTCGTTATTACCGTTTAAATCTACTAGACTGTAAGGTAATTAGTAAAAGTAAGTTGTGTAGTTATTATGTGGTGGCTGGTAGGACTGTATACTTATCTTATAACGTTTATAGAAATAATCTGTCTATCTTATATAGGGTCTTGGATAAAAAGAAGCGTTTTAACGTTAAGGAGTATAAAACTGCTCTCCTCCTCCGCGACACGGCCTTTAAGCTTCTGCACCTTAAGGATTAATAGAAGGGACTGGTATAGTAAGTAGACGAACTTTTTAGTTATAAGTTTAACATTATAGTAGAGGAGGAGTATAAGGCTTAGGAGGTAACTGTGCCAGTTCTTAAGTTTAATTGGGAAAGTCTCTTAGTGGAGCTGGCGTGTGGTTCTTTTTCCAGGGGGTTACTGTAACTGGCAACTTCTTCTTAACTTAGTCTGTTATTCTTTTCTTTTACTAAACGAAAATGGCCTTTCCTAATGTAGTGGTAGCGTATTTGTTTATTTTCTTTTTTACTGACTTTTTTAACAGTACTTATTTTTATACAGAACGTGTTAAGAACTTTAAAGGAGGCCTAACTTCCTTATTAAGTCTAAGGTCCTTTTAACCCTAGTTAAGGTTTCTGATAAATATCCTTTTATACCTATTAAGGAGTTTCTTACTGCTTTTTAGGCTTTAAGTCCTATAATGGTCTTGCTTTTTAGTTTAGTAGTTTAAATGTCAGATTTTATCTCGTTTTTCTATTTTTAAAGTAAACTAGTTAGTTTACCTCTTTAAAGTTACACTAATTAGTTTAACCTTCGCTTTACGTTCTTTACGGGTAGTTTTAGTCAGTTTAGATTCTTTTAGTAGAACTCTGTAATTAAGTCTAGGTATTTAAGGTTTTTAATTAGCTTTTATAAATTGCTTTTAAAGTTGTAGTCTAGTTACTTAACGAGATATTTAAACATGTTCTTTCCCTTCCGTGAATTTACAACTTCCTTAACGTTATACTTATCTTTATTAGTGTTAATCTTAATCTTCTTTTTTAAAGGAACTCCTTTTAGGGTAGGTTTTAGAAGTGAGATGTGGAACACCTTAGTCTACACTTTTATACTGGTAGGTAAGTCTAGTTTATAATTAGAGGTAGTGATCTTTTTCTTAATTTAAAACAGTCTGTACCTTTTAAAGTTAAGCTTTTTACTAAGTTATTTTAAATATAGGTTTTGTGAAAAAAGGTAGATGTAATCCCCCTTTTAAAAAGTTAGTCTTTTAACTTATTTACTGTTATAATGGAGTCCTTTCTTAAATACTAATTACTTAGTTTAATATTTGTTAGTAAACTTCTTTATTTGTTTACGTGTGAATTTAAGTTTGGCTTATAAGTAGTTATGTAGTTTTTACATCTGGTTTACGTGGATTATGGCTTGGGGGGTGCCGGTAGGCGGCCCTTAATGGAGCTTAGGCTCTTTACTGTAGTTTACGAAGAATGGTAATATACCTGTTAACTTAACTGATATTATATTATAAGCTATTTGTGTTATTAGTAATAATTTAAGCTAATTATCTTATTTAAAGTTAACGTAAGCTTAGAGATATATTATAAATATCTAATTAACTTACTTTATTTAATTATTTATTTATAGGTAAAATGCTGTTAAAAGTTTACTTTTCACACTTATTCTTTACATTAGTCCTTATTAGAACTTTAATATAATTAGTTTATTTTAATCTGTAACGATATTATCTAACTAAAGGTGTTGTGAAATTACTTTTTTCTCGAATATATAAGTAAATTACTTTACTATTATATCTTTTAAGGTTAGTAAAAAGTAAGTTTATTTTATTAATTTGTTAATTATTATAAGGATCTGGTTATAGGTAACTCCTATAGCAGGGTCCTTAGACTTTAGGATTCTAGTAACGAAGTTAAGTAAGACGGAGCTTTATAACGCTTATAATATAGGGAGTAGTTTAAGAAGTCTGTAAAGCTTATAATATTAGTTTTACTTTTTATAGTAAATATTATAGTTATTAACCACTTCCTTAACTAACTTTTTTATTCCCGGGAAAGTATACATTTACTAAGTTTATGTAAGAGTTTTAACTTAGCCTATATATCCTTTAAGTCAAGACTTATAAACCTATTAGACATACTTTTTCCTCTTATTTAAGTTATAAATGTACGGTTTCTCTTAGTATTAAAGCTTTACTCCTAGTTTAAGTGTGCCGTTTACACCTTCTATTAGTTATCTTAATTAATAACTGGTTTTATTATAGTCTAGATACTTTAAACACTCCTTTTTATAATCTTATATATGCCTTAAGAAGTCTTCTAAGGGGTATTTATATTTGTAAGTTCCTTCCGCTAGCCTTTTTACTTAAAAGTCCTGTTATTACTAATAGATATTATACTTTATTTATAAGTTTATATAAACGTTAATAGTTTATTTTAACGTTTAGTTATTTAATACTTATAGCGTATGCTTTAATATGCTGTTCCTAGCTTCGTTAAATATGGTAACGGGGATTAAGGCTGGATTAGTATCCTTATAGTCCTGTCTCTGGCTAAGAGTATTAACTTACTTATTATCTTTTCTTTTAATATGATAGATTTAAAAGTGGAACAGGGTTATTAACTCTGCCTACTGTGCTTATTGTAAGTTAAATTCTTTTATTAGGAAGTATTAGAGGTTATTATAGTTTGAAAAGATTTAGACTGGTTCTTCTATACTGCTTAAGTACGGTGCTTATTTAGTAAAGTATTAAATAATCGCTATTAGTTCCTTATTATGGATTAGATATTGTAGGGCTAGCTTATGGATTCCTTTTAATAAGAAGGTAATTAGATAACGTTTCTTATCATCCTGGATTTAGCTAAGTTCTCTGCCAATTGCGAATTCTAAGGAGTTTATTTCAACTTAGAAAGGCTTTAAGAAATCGGGGAGGGTTAGGACTGGCGTTGTAATAAAGGCGTGTTTAAGGTCTTTAAATGCTTTCTGTTATCTATTAGTCTATTTAAACGGTTTTCCTTTACCTGTGAGTTTATAAAGTGGTTTTATAATCTTTATAAAGTACTTAATAAAATAGTGATAAAAATTCGTAAAGCTGATAAAGGTTTGTAATTCTTTCTAATTCTTTAAAGTAAGTTAATCCCTGATTGCCTCTGTCTTCTCTAGTTGCATTTTGAGCTTTTTAAGGGTTATTTTAAACCTTAAGTAGTTTAGTTCCTAAATATAGAAGTGACTTTTCTTTAAGTTTACTGTTAGCTTTGCTTTTTTAAGAGCTGTTAAAACCTGTTATATATATTTTTAATATTCTTTTAAAGTTTTGGAATAGATTAGAACGTTATTTAAATATATAAAGATAAACTTGTTAAGGAAGGGGTAGAGAATATTGTTAATAAGGTTTTAGAAAGTTATAGGGGTATTTGTTAATCTTATTAGTATAATATAGTACTGGTAGTACCTGTTACGAGTTTAAAAGGCTGTCTTATGCTTGTTTTTTTCCTTTACTTTAACGTAGTTAAATCTTATAGGGAAGTTAAGACTGGAGAATTAGTTTACTTTAGTAATCTGTTCTTATATTTTTATAATAAGAGGTAATAAGTAATGGTTTTTAATTATATTTTCGTTTAACGTTTAGTAATTAATAACTATATATAGCTTACCGTCTCCTTTCCTTAAGACGAACAGTATTAAGTACCCTGCTGGGGATTAGGACTTTATAATAAACCTGTTCTTTAGGTTTTTATTAATATACTTCTTTAAGGCTTTAACTTACTAGGAGTTTAAGTGGTAGGGCTGGAAGCTGTAGAGTTTCGCTCTTAGCTTTAGCTTAATCTTATAGTCTTATAGTCTGTAGTCTGGTAATTACAGTATCTTTTTTCGAAATAAGGTAAACTTCCTGTACTTTACGGGTACCTTAGATAAGTTAACTTCTTTGCTTATTTATAGATTAGCTTTTAGCTTTTTTCTACTTTTTAAATCGTTATTTAAATAATGTAGTAGACCTTTTAATTCTTTAACTGTTTTAGTAAACCTAACTTAAACTGTGTTTAGTTTTAAGGGTTTAGTGTGCTTTTAAGTGTTTTATATATCTTTAGAACAGTTTAGTGCTTTTTTAGCTTTCTTTAAACAGTAATTACAGCTAGGGGACTTATTAAAGGTAAGGTAGCTACTCCTTTAGTTAATTATAAGGTTATACTTTTCCAGTTAAGGTAGATTTAGGATTATATTATAACTTATAATTAATATAATATTAAAGTCTATTTATTATTCGTCCCTATTTACTTTAATTAGGAGTGGTAAGTAGTAGGTAACTTTACTGTTATTATATTAGTATAGGCCTCCTTCTCCATTTTAAATGGGAATAACCTTTTTATATTCTTTATTAAGGAGTTTCCTTTGGTTAATTAATAAAGGGTATATTAGGTTAGAAGTACTCCCATTATTAATCACTGCTTTTACCCTAAATAGCTTTCCTCTTCTATCTGTTATATCGATATTAACAGAATAATGCTTATGCTCCTTTAATATCTAAGTTATAATAATTACCTGTTTTTAAGGTCTTATCTGGCTTAACCTTTAAATACCTTTTCTTCTTTTTAAGGTTTTTGTTAATTAACGAATTACTGGTTTTCGGCCCTTTTAAAAGGCCTGTAGCCTTTTCTTAACTTTTTCTGGAAAAATAAGTAGTTTTAATAAACTTAGCGATTAACCTTTCTTAAGTTTTCACACTTTAGTGTCCAGTTAACTTTAAATGGTACGATGTTTTTAAAATCCTTAATAAGTTAATAGTACGCTTTATGGGACTGGATTACAGTAATGTTTTTTTACTTTTAAATCTGTTAGTAGTCTTTTTATTTCTGTTACTTTTTAGCTTTTCTGTTAAAATGTAATAAGTACGTTATAATTAGGCAGTTATTAAGTACCCCTCTTTACTAACATGTAGTGGGAGCTTAGTTAATTACTGTGACTTTCCGTTTATTATTAGATTCTCTTATTGGGAAATAGGAGACTTAGTAATAGGCTGGTTTTAACTTTACCTTTATAACAGCGTAGTTTTATCTTTATGCGCTTAAGAAGTGGTTATAAAGAGCCTTAGGCTTATAATGTTAATTAAGAGTGTAGTTATTATATATGTAATTGATTTATAATATATCTCTGTAATTAGGGTAGTTGACGTTAATTATAGGTGCTGTGGTTATAAAGTATGTAATGGGGGAAGTGGTGTTTTATTCTTTTTTTTCTTCTACTTACCTTTATATATGTTATTTCTTTTAAACCTTTTTTTAAAACTTAGGTAGTAGTAACTTAGCTTATTCCTTTATAAAGTAACCTTTTTTAATAAGTTAGTGCTTAAGTTAATTAATAAAGTGAACTCTGTTATGGAGTTATAATTTAATTTTTATTACTTTATCTTTAGACATTATAGTAAGACCTTTAATTTATAGGTCTTTTACTTTATTTATTAGCTTTTAATGTTTCTCCTTTAACTCTTAGACTCTTTATTAATATGCTTACTTTATACCTTCTTAAGGGACCTTTAAGGTACTAATTTAAGGTATATTAACTTTAATGTAAGGTAGTTATCTAAGCTGTCCTTCTTTTAGGGAGGTAAGGGTGCTGATTTATTTAGCGTACTTAAAGTATTTAAGAGTTTTAAGGGGTATTGTGGAGAAGAACTTTTGTTTCTTTAGTTTAATTCTCTTAGCCTGTTTTTTTTCTCCTTTTAAGGCTTACTTTACCGTTTGGGTAGCTTAAAGGGTTAGTTCTTCAACTCCCTTTATTATTTTAGTAATTTCTAAATTAAGGTCTGTCCTGGATTTCCTTAATTCCTAGGCTTACAGGGTGAGGTTTTTAAAGCTTATAATAGTTAACTAGAACATCTTTTCCTAGAGTCGGTCTTTTATAACCTGCACCTTTAGTAATTCTAAGTTTCTACCTTAAAGTTAGTCTTTAATAACTTACACCTCTATAGCTGACTTTTTTATAACACCTGTAAGGATTAAGTATATTACGTCTTAAGGTTCTTTTTATTCTTCTTTATCTCTTAAGTTATACTTATCTATTTAGGTGCAGTTTTTTTCGTTACTTATTATCTTAATATAGATATCTCTTAAGTTAAACCTAATGTGTTTTCCTCCCTTTAGAATAGGTTTTTAATTAACTTACTTTAATGACGGACATTGTTATATTATGTGTCTTTTCTTATTGTAGTTAAAGTACTGGACTTGTAATAAGTCCCTGGGCTGTTTTTATTGCTATTATTACTAAGGCTTGTTGTGGTTAGGTTGGTTCTGGCGGTTTACTATGCTAATGTCTATTAGTCTAGGGTAGTAACCTGTTACAGTTAACTGGTTCCCCTTTTTCGGCTTGTTTAGCTAGTAAGGGGTCCATTCCTTCTAGTAGTTCTTCTGATAATGGTGATTATAATATTAATTATTAGCCTTGATGGCTATTTTAACTAACTCCTGAAGACGGTCTGGTTAGTCCTTTTAATAAAGGTCTTTAATGACGTGCTCCTTTAGACCGTTTTAGAATAGTATTATTAGGGCCTTTTAGCCGAGCTTAGTCTTTACTGCTTTTAGTTTAAAATGTATAGAGAATTTAAGGACTAAGGACGTCTGCCTTAAGGTTATAAGGCGTTATTTAGCTTATTTAAGGGCGTTTAATTCTTTAAACTTAGTCTGGAGTTAGTTAATAAATACGTTGAAATTATTAAAAAGAGCCTAAGTCTTAAAGGCTTCCTTTTATACTTTATTTATAGAGAGGTTATTAATTATCTTTATATAAGGTTTATATTAGTGAGCGGTTACTTTATTTAGTAAGGCTTTAGTGAACCTAACCTTTCCTTCTTCTTTAAAGAACTGTTTATTATAGTAGGTAATATAGCTTTAGAGTTAGGTTATTTAGCATTTTAGCTATGTAGAGTCTCCTTTAAAGTGTGACGGTGGGGGGAGTTTTACTTATTTCTTCTGTAAGCCTTTAAGGTTATTATTTTCCAGTTTGACAGTGTTAAGTTAAGCTTAAAGTTTTTTAATAAGACTAATGTAGTTTTTAGTGTCTTTAGGGAAGGTTTTATTAAGTTCCTTAACTAGTCCCTGCTAGTTAAGGTTTAAGTTTTTAAGGTGTGTAGCTAACTTATTAATAATAGGGAGTTAAAGCTGGGCTTATACCTTTTCGATCTCTTTTCTTTTTCTGGAAATCGATATGTTAGTAGGAGAGAGGTAGTATCTGGGAGTTTAATAAACAGCGTTTAAAACTGTAACGTTAATATTATATTATAACCTGTATTTAATATAGGCTTTAAAAGGACTGGTGTGGGTTAAGACAAAACGTATAGCAGGATATTAATAGGTAAAGGGCGTTTTAAAGATGGTTTATTAAGTTAGCACTTTTAAACAGGGGTTTAATGTCACTGTAAGTTGCTATCGTTATAATACACAGATGTAAGTTTGAATAGTAGGATATAAATGAATAATTAAATATTAGCGTGAGGAACCAGAGTCCCTTACGGTGGTTGTGGGCATAACTATGGCTATTTATATTAACTAACTGGGAGGTACTTTATACCTTGATCACTGTGCTTACTTAATATAAGGAGTGATTACAGTGATTGGAATACCTCTGATCACTATGATTACTGTGCTCTTGGCGAGATTAGAGTGATCACTTAACGATTGGTCGTAAGGGTTTCGGGTCTTTACACCCCTGGCCCAATGCGCAGTACCGTGCGTATTGCCTTCCTGCACTGTTCCTTCTGCGGGGGATTTGTCGGGCTGCCCCGGCCCAAGTGACGGCCTGCAGGGTCGTCACATAATCCTGTAAATAAAGTTACAGCATATCGATATTCATAACCATTAGTTACGTGAGAAAGTCGCTAACAGTAAGATTACGGTTAATTACGTCAGTATAAAGGAATAAGTAGCTGATAGCCTTACGAAGGCTTTTAGTAACGACGATTTTAAGCGGTTTAGAGCTATGGTTGGTGTGGAAGATATTACGGAACGGTTGAATACACGAGGCACGCAGCCACTCTTGGAAGAAGAAGAAGAAGCCTTAGAGGACCTGATTGAAGGCGGAGAGGCTGGATTTCCGGAATTGGGTCTGTGAATAGCTTCAACCACCGCCTCGACCAACGAGCCAGCGGTTAAGGGGGTGTGTCAGCTTATATAAGCAATTGGAGCCATTCGCGGATGTAGCCGGCTTGGCAATAGGGGACCCTGCAGGCCAGAGATTCTCTTCCACAGAACAACAATACACA
>Ga0247780_1000891_pt1 | contig 22566 bp, 17 predicted proteins | sample UWRJL079202R5_FD_179927 | JGI IMG/M metagenome (GOLD analysis project Ga0247780, IMG submission 179927) | Plant litter microbial communities from Arlington Agricultural Research Station in Wisconsin, United States - UWRJ-L079-202R-5 | ecosystem: Environmental > Terrestrial > Plant litter >... | reverse complement strand
GGGTGGTATTTATTCATGCCCAAGGAGGAGAGGCTGTCCTAGGACTCCCGAGACAAGAGGGAAAAAGACAAAACGGGAAGGAATCCTCTCCGACTGTATACTCACTCCACTCTAACTTTTCCAGGGTCTGATGGCAAATGACCATTAGTTATTCCTCCTTCAAGGTTATTCTGGGGAGGGAGAATGTCTCAGGTGTAGTTTCTCGCCCCTGAGACATCCAGGGCAGCAAAAAAAGGCCAAAATGGGTGTTTAAAGACGGTGATTTGACATACCATGAGTATTTCTCCAAGTTGTGCGTCGACCATCGTCTTCCCGCTGTCAAGACACGCCACCCTGCATATCTCTTCCTGGTTGTCCAGGACATGCTGGAGAATCGAGCGAAGGACTTGGCGTCGGGCCCGAAATGATGTTTTCGCCCACGAGACCTGCGCTGTCCCAGCTTGCTCGATAGCGCGATCGATTGCGTTTGGTGTCGCGGGGTTTACTAGCCCGAGAAATTGGCCTGTTGCAGGAGCGTAGCACTGAATGGCCGAAGACCCCGACACCTTGATCGCTGGAGACGAGAGGATCTCGACATTCTCCGGCAGCTTAGGGGATGGGATCCTGTAACGGATTGGCTGATCGTTCTCACGAAAGCCTAGATACCACAACGCTAGAGCACACAGAAATGTCCAGAGAAGAGTCCAAATAAACTCGGGTATTGCTATTGGCCTAAAAACCTTTAGTCATGCATCAGTAGAGGTTGTGGCGGACGTACGACATATTTTCAATGTCTTCCTGGAGCTGGAGGAGCAAGCTCCTGGCAAGCATTGGTGACGAGGTTGTCATTTTAGTGGGTGCCGTCAGCACAGATGCCCATACAGCATGGAGATAGGCAGTTGTGCATCACAGGAGCAGAGCACAGGAATCGGGTATAAAGACGCGACTGTTACTTTGTCGCCAAAATCGCGAAGGTGTTTTGGCTCATTCTGGCGGTCGGCCTCAGTTCCTGTGCTGCCCCTGGTTGACAAAGACGTTGTTGCACAGTGCTGGTGGTGGCTTGGCGGGCTGTGGGGACGTGCGTGTGCACAGGCCACAACGTGCTGGAGCTAAAGCTTCCTGGGGCGGCTCCTCAGCCTCGTCGCGGCTCAGCGTGCGGAAGCTCCATCTTTTTTGACCCATGCACCTCTCCTCTCCAACACCAAACCTCTCTTCCTCCCTCGCCTCACACACACGCATCAGAGTGTTTGCGACAGGTAGCAACACCATCGCAACTTGCACCGTCTGATACTTCACCCTGTACCCTTTCATCAGATACCCTCTACTTGCCTTTTAAGTTCTTCCGTCCGACCGCGTCATCGTCCCATTTCGTCTCAACGCCGCCCAGGCGCACCACCTCGAATTTTCGTCCGACCACCTCTGCGCGCGCCTTCCGTCGCAACTTCCAAACACTAACCCCACTAACCGCGCGATTTCGTCTCGTTATTTTCTTCCTCACAGACCTTCCAGAAGACGGAACTTTCAGACGGAAGGCAAAGAGTGTTGCCTTTAGCACGAGTCAAGCACGGCATCGCGAACTTCAGAGGGAAGGACAAGATACATCCGTCAATACTACCCCTTTACTGCCTGTACTTCAAGAAGAGCGAGTTAGCTCTGGAAAAGAGAGGAAGAAAAGAGGATACTAGCAAAAGACTGCCAGCACAGAGCTGCGTCTTGGGGAATATTCTTCTCTTCTACCTATCAGGCCCTGGCCTCGTCTTCTGAGTTAGCAGTCCTTCTACCTGGTTGAGGATTGGAATGTACGTATGAATAACTTTCAACTTCTTGTTTGTTCTCGGTCTGCCTCTCGTTTCCCCGTTTCGCTATTCCTTTCCCGCCACCTACACCTTCACATCAGCAATGGCATCCTGTCAAATCAACCCTCAGTGGTGGTCGTCAAATTCTGTACCTTTTATCAGCTACTGATTTTGGGTTTTGCGATCACAGACATTCGTGTACTTCTGAGTCTTAGCCAGCCGTGTAAATTCAACTTGGTTACCAAGAAAACAAGGCTGCTTCCGTTGATCATATAGCACCCACGTGGCGCGTACTCGACCAACCGGTCAAAACAACAAGAAGCACCGCCACGATGGCTGATGAGGAATTTGAGATCGACGTTTACGGTGACGACGCCGGAAACGACCACCATGGCGAAAGCCGCGTCGAGAACGCGGGCTACGGCGGAGATGAGGCTCACGATGCGAACGGAAACAACAACCACGACGACTATCATGAGCAACGTGACACCATGGATGACGGCCGTGATCAGAGATCGCCTACCCCCCAGCAGCGCCCTCAGCAGGGTGTGAAGCGTAAGACGTCCGAGGGTTCTGACGACCGCCCCGTCGACCCGGGTGCAACATCCGCGCTCATGATTTCCGACCTTAACTGGTGGAACACCGACGACGACATTCGTGGCTGGATCCGGGAGGCAGGCTGCGAGACCGAGCTGAAGGACATCACCTTCAGCGAGCACAAGGTGAACGGGAAGAGCAAAGGGTAAGAAACACTGTGTTTTGATACTAATGGCTTCCCCGTTATGTATGTTCTTACCCACTGATCAAAATTACAGACAAGCATACCTTGAGTTTACCTCGCAGCAGGCTGCCACTGCCACTAAACACCACATTGACACCATGGATGGTGAGGGCAACCAACCGGGCCAGAAGAAGCACTCTGTTGTGTATTCGTCTCCGACGAATAACCCATTCCGTACTCTTCCCAAGGATGCGCCCAACCGTGCTGGAAAGGAGGGTCAGAACCGGGCACCCTCTGGTCCGGGCTTCCAGGACCGAGGTTCTAATTACCAGGGAAATAATACTAACAGCTACGGAAGTTTCCGTGGCGGCGGTAGAGGCGGTTTCAATGGCCCTCGTGGTGGAAATATGAACCCGGGCGGTTTCAACCGCAATTTCCAAGGTAACAACATGAATGCCTTCAACAACAACATGGGCTTCAACAACCCCATGGGTGGCGGCGGCTTTGGCGGCGGCTTCAACCGCGGCGGCATGAACATGGGTGGCGGCATGCGTGGCGGCCCTGGCATGCGCGGTGGTGGCCGCGGTGGTGGCATGAACAATATGATGGGTGGTGGAATGATGGGAGGCGGACTTCCCAGTGGTATGCCCATGGGCCCGATGGGTGGTCCGATGGGCGGACCTATGGGTGGAATGGGTATGATGGGCGGTGGGATGCCTGGTAGGGTTTCAAGCTTGCGTTGGTGGGATGTTGCTGACAGTTTTCAGGTTTTCAAGGCATGCAACCTCAGTTTAACCCCGCCTTCTTCGGTGGCGCCGGAAATCAGTCGAATGAGTGGCAGCAGAACCCTCACGGTGCAAAGAGAGCCCGGGGCGAGTAGAACGACCCTCGTGCCTTGCCGCCGGTGAATACTCGCTGGCAGGCGCCCGCTGCTGGTCATCAAGCGCCTGGCTATTCGAACCGGGCTGGCCCCTCCAACCAGGGTGCCCACTTGAACCGCTACTGATGGCTATGGCCGCCGTGCCTTTTGGTGCGGAATACTGGGCTGCTTGCTATTGAGCAGCTGACTGAAATCCTCCGATCTCTTTGCACGATGCTCAGAGACCTGTTAGAACTCTTGAAATTCTGCCACGGCAGGCGCCGACAGGGAGCTCAGCAAAATTGCTGCGCATGGCGCAACAGTAACTGCATTGTACTTCATTCATGGGTGCATTTGGAACGGGATACAGAGTTCAAAGTTTGTCCACCGTTTTGTGTGGTGGGGGAGTGTGTGAGTTTGTATCATCTGGGATGGGATCATGGGTTTCTTTCTTCGGATTTGGGGCGTTAAAAGGCTACAGGCGCTCTTGTTTTTTTTTCTTGATTTCAGGGAAGAGAGTACGGAACCCAGAATAAGACCTCATTCGGAGTTAACCAGGGTTGGAGAATGAAATGGCCCGTCTTGGTGATTGATATACATGTATATGTGTTTGATGAATAATGTGTGTTTATGACGGGAAGGTTGGCATTATTGAAGCGGAGCGCTTTGGCTATCAGATTACCTATTATGATGAGCTCGTTTATGATGGCAGCCGTGTCCGAACCGAGGCAGGTTCATTTTGTCAAAGATGCAGCAGTGGATTTTACGTCAATGGGGGATACGAGATATTGGAAACATTTGGTTCTTTGGTGTATCTGTTGAGAAGAAGTAGGATCGAATTTGGAAATCGTAATCTGAATTCTCGAAACTCTGGAACCGCCCTCAAAAGCGATGCAGGGGTTTATATTGATTTTGGCCCGTGCCCACCACCCTCCAACCCCAGAGCTTCCAGGTTGCCCCACAGGGCGCGCTGCCGACGCGGTGCAACCCTTTGAAAGTGGAACGTTCAACCACAGCGGCCGCGGGTCTTGAAGTTCCTTCTTCCAACTACCTACCTGCACACCACATCTGGGAGCCTCAAACAAGGCCGGCGCCTCTGGTAATCATAGACAGGCAACTTATTTCCCAAAGCGCTTGGGGTTTTTCTAAGCACAGTAGCACTTTCCTTGACCTTTAAACGCTCTCCTTCCCGAGTCATTGTCCCAATCACGACTTCACACAGCTTGCTTCCAACATCGAACCTGCAACCTACAAAAGGGCTTGCCGAATGATGGTCACTGCGGTCGCCGAGCCGCCCATCTCCTCTAGGTTTCGACCCGGTACCTCGGAAGACGCCGTCTTCCTCCCTGCGGCAAGATGATGCAGTCTGAGCTGCTCTACTCGGCGCTCCTGGGCTTTTGGAACGAGTTCAAAGACTACCCGCCGACAGCACATCTGTTCTGCCCAAAAGCCGACGACGATGACACCGCCCTATATGACGAACCCAATATCTCGGACGATGGCGGAGTGTCCAGCGACGAAAAACAGAAGCGAATTGCGGATGCAGGATTTCGACAGGTGACCACATACCGTCTCAGTCTCTTGCTGGGGATCCGCGCGGAGGATGCGAGCACATGGCTGAGCGAGTGGACCGAGGCGGTTAACTCTTTCTTGACCAGCTGCGATAAGTGCGCGAGAAACTGGCACAAGCTGCGCGATAACTTCTTGAAGTCCCTTGAAGCGTATGTCCGCAACTCTGGACCCCGGCGTGTGCCCGATGCTAACTACTTGCAGGGACTTGACTCTAGACGAAGTCGATATGATGCAGGCACGCCTGGCCGAGTTCGATACGAAGCGGATAAGCGAGGGACTCAAAAGGGCCAGGGGGATACTCGAGCAAAAAGGGCCGCTCAATACCGCGAAACTGGCACAGCATGATATGGCATCTGTACTGGCGCTGTTCGAAGCACTCTGCAGCATGCCGTACCTTTCCTTGCCGGAAAACCGGGAAGACTTCAATTTCGTCTTTGAAAACACGCAACAGAAAAAACCTCTTAAGATGGACTGCGGGATCATACCCACCATGACCTTCTTTCTATTCGATGACAACCCATACCGCTTCAACTTCGCCAAGGCGGGCTGGGAAAGGAAAGTGCCGGGGTCTCTCAAGCTTGAAGAGTGGGATTGGTCTGTCGCATTTCAGCTGGGAAAGCAGATTACAACTGCATCCGCAGCAAAAGGAACACCAACGCCGGAAAGGATATGCCGCTTTTGGAGGGGATTCCGGGTCATCCTCCCCGTCTTGAGCGAGCAGCAGATCCGCGAGCAGCTTCGAGGAATGGAAGTGACGCCGAGCGTTTACTTTCTTGCACTTGAACACCTGGGTACACATTCTCCGGACGCTTTGTTAGAGGTGTTAAAGGGGCTTCGCGGACTTATGGAAAAGTCGCCGACTTCTTTTTGGAGTGCCTTTGACCAAGTCACTCCCAGCCAGATGGTTGAGGAGATCTTCAAGAGTCCCGCGTTTCGACCGTTCCTTAACAATTCTCTCCTTCCAGATCGGATGGAGGACGACGGAGACAAAAAAGTGCCAGCATTAGCGGTGTGGATCAAGTCCTTGATCCGGTCACTCCCGGCAAATCGCAGGTCCGATGCTTGTGAGTCTTTACTACGGCATCTGTTCGAAACCTTCCGACCGGATCCAGGCGCCAGTCAAGAGGCGAGAGCGACGAGCACCCTTGCTGGGTTGGTCGCCCTTGATGAATCCCTACAAGGATACTTAGGAACAGACTCCCTATTCGACACGCAGACGGCCTTGATTATGGTCAATCAGCTTCTTAACCGGGTAGTTCAGTACAGAGATGTGATCATATCTGCTGCTCAGCTGAAGCCTGGGGATAGGTATAATGCCGGGCTCTCCCATACAGCATTGGGTATTACCCACTCAGCGCTTGCTCTTGATGCTAAAGCGACCCGTATCGAATGGAACGCGCTGATTGATGGAAAGCCGGTCCAAGATGCTGTCAAGAGAGACTCTGGAGCACTGTGGGAGTCCTTTCTGGAGATGCTATGGTCTGGACGGGTCGAATTGGCCAAAGCCATGCTCATGGCTACGCTTCCATTGATGAATATTGAGCAGTTCATCCCTGCCCGAAAAGAAAGTCTCACTATGCCGCTGAAGCGCTTCAACGAGCGTTTCCAGCAGCAGACGGCAGCCATCGGGAGAATGCTCGGTCGTCTCTCCGATTTCAACCCTTCTGACTTGGACATGTTCTGCTCAGAGTCAGGGGGGAAAACGATTCAGCCCATCGTAGCCACCCTCTTCCATGGAGAGGAACCAATCCGGGAGGCTGGCTTTGAGTTGGTGAAAGCAATCACAAGCGAAACTCTTCCGTCGGACGCCATCACCAAGATGCTCGAGGAATATCTTAGTCCATTTCTCGGCGCGTTCACCGAAACTGTCGACCACCTTCTTGCCGAAGATGCAACTCGAAGTCCATGGACCCATATGCTTCCGCTCTTGAAGTGCGGCGAGTTTATTTTGGATGGCCTCTGTGACCCCAGCGTGGGCCAGTTGCGGCTCAAGACTTTGACACCCGGGGAGCATGCTCTCGTGACCACCTGGTGGGAGAGCCAGTGGCGTGTTGTCAGTCATTCGTTCAAAATGATGAGAACGTGGCACGTCAAAGTAGACAAAAAGGTGATGGAGGACTTTTGTCGAGATGTGATGGAGTTTGCCAACAAGCTCCTCGCCCAAGACGGTCTGATGGCTTCGGCATTGAGCAAACGGAAGAATAGCGATGCTGCCGCCGCTGAAGCAATGAAAATTGTTCTCGACCCTCCTTCTACAATAAGCTCGAATGCAATAGTCGAGATGCTGCAGCTTCGAGACAAATATCTCATCCAAGGAATCGTGGATGTCCTTAAGAAGTTGCTCACACGGCTGAAGGATAACGATATGGTTCTTCCTAAGAAGACGATCGCGCTTCTTCATAACATGGTCAAACGCAGACATTTCAACAATGGTGAAGCTGGCTATGTCGTGAAGACGAACATGACCGACAACCAACGGATCGAACTCCTCAAAGCGCTCGGCGAGGAAGAGGAAATTGATCTGCAAATCGGCATCAAGCCGGGTGAGAAGGAGGCGAAGGAGAAAGAACGAGCTCTTAGGCAGAGCAGACTTGACTTTAGCAAAGCCAGTTCTGCTTCCCTTTCGGCCTCAATGAAATCCCACATGGACAGTCTGACCCCTCATTCTGACAAGAGGAGGTCCATGCTCGAAAGTCTGAAGCCATTGAAGCCGATCTCCAGACCCGACCCCAAGCCGCTTCTCAATGCTGCTTCCATAAAGGAAGCACGTGCCAAAGAGAAGGCTGAAAAGGCCAAAAGGGATGCCGAAGCGATTGCAAAAGCGAAGGCTTTACGCGCGCCGCCAAAGACGGTTGCTGGGGAGGGCTCTGGGCTCCAGGGAATTGCTGGGGTCCGAGGCAAGGACCATGCTCCTGTGGCCAAGGACGAGATTATGATTGGATCCTCCTCTGAAGATGAGGACGAGGATGAGGAAGATGAGATCCTTACCAGGCGAGCCGGTGCCGGACAGAAGACAATGGATGAGGCTGAACGACGCCGCCTCCGGCTCCTCGCCGAGAAGCCGAAGGGTCCGGTGAAGAAGGTCAAGCTCCAGAGATCCGCCAAAGACATGCGGGCTCGACTTATTCCCCCAATGGACGTGCTGCATCAAGCTATTTTGGAATGGGACATTTTCCACGAGGGCAACGATCCACCTAACGGTTACCGCTGTGCGGAGGTTTCTGACATGTACATGAACCCTGTTACCTACAAGCAGACCTTCTTCCCCCTGCTTGTCAATGAAGCTTGGCGGTCGTTCGTCACGGCTAAGGATGAGGCCACATCCAAACCTTTCGGGGTGAAGGTACTCAACCGGATGTCAGTCGACAAGTTCATGGAAGTCACCGCTTCTGTTCCGGCTGCGATTAGCAAGGAGCGCGGCCAATCCGAGGGCGATATTGTCATCGTTTCCAAAGGGGAGGACCCCCTCAATCAGCCTGGTGAACTACATTGCCTTGCCCGAATATGGAAGACGACCTACAAGAAGGATACCGTCGAGGTAATCTATCGACTCAGCACTAAGGGCAACCCGATTTTGTCGGCGCTGCTTCCTGGCTCTGAATTCACCATCGTGAAGATCACCAATATGACGACGATTGAGCGAGAGTATGCGGCCCTTGAAAGCTTGCAGTATTACGACTTAATGGATGAAGTTCTCAAGGCGGAGGTGTCTCCTACCTTGAACTTTGGCAACGAAGCAATCGAGGGCGTCATGAAGAACTGGCAGCTGAACAATGGGCAGGCAAAAGCCATCCTGAACGCCAAGGAGAACGACGGATTCACACTGGTTCAGGGACCCCCAGGAACTGGCAAAACCAAGACCATTGTGGCAATGGTTGGCTGCCTTCTCACCAACGTCCTCAAAACGAACAATGGGGCAGTGCCTATCAGCCGACCTGGGGGCGCTTCGACGAATCAAGGTCTCTCGAAGAAGCTCCTCGTTTGCGCTCCAAGTAACGCTGCCGTGGATGAGTTGGTCCTCCGTCTTAAATCTGGTGTGAAGACAATGAACGGTTCGTTTCACAAGATTGATGTGCTGCGTCTCGGTCGCAGCGATGCTGTCAACGCCGCCGTCAGAGACGTCACCCTTGACGAGTTAGTCAAAGCTCGGATGGACGCAGAACTCAACAAGAACCTTCCAAGCGACCGCGAAAAACTGCACAAGGAAGCTGGTGAGCTCAAGGAAAAGTACAATGAGCTGCGTCCTCGACTCGAGGCGGCACGGGCAAGCGAGGACCGAGACTTGACGATGAAACTGCAGCGGGAATGGGACGAGCTCAAGCGAAGGCGCGCACACATTGGGGCGAGGATCGACGCCGACAAAAGCAGCGGCAACACTTATGCGCGCGAAACCGAGATCAAGCGTCGTCAGATCCAGCAAGATATCCTGGACAAGGCGCAAGTCTTATGCGCAACGCTGAGTGGTAGTGGTCACGAGATGTTCAAGAATTTGAACGTCGAGTTTGAAACAGTTATTATCGACGAGGCCGCCCAGTGTGTGGAGTTGAGCGCATTGATTCCGCTCAAGTACGGTTGCTCTAAGTGCATTCTCGTTGGAGATCCGAAGCAGTTGCCCCCGACAGTTCTTTCTCAGTCCGCTGCTAGATATGGTTACGACCAGAGTTTGTTTGTGCGGATGCAAAAGAATCACACCAAACACGTCCATCTGCTAGACCAGCAGTACCGCATGCATCCAGAAATCAGCAAGTTTCCCAGCAAGGAGTTTTACGAAGGGCTGCTACAAGATGGCGACGATATGGCCAAACTGCGGTTGCAACCTTGGCATCAGAGCGTCCTTCTCGGGCCATATCGGTTTTTCGATGTCAGGGGTTCGCAGGAGCGCGGTCCTAGGAATCAGTCCCTGGTCAACGAAGAAGAGCTTAGGGTGGCCATGCAACTATACAAGCGTTTCAAGGCCGATTATAGCGGCATTGATCTGAAGGGCAAAATCGGTATCATTACGCCATACAAAGCCCAGTTGTACCGACTCCGGCAGCGATTTGCGGACGCATATGGCGACAGCATCACGGAGGAAATAGAGTTCAATACTACCGACGCCTTTCAGGGTCGCGAGTGCGAAATCATCATCTTCTCTTGCGTACGGGCCAGCCCGACAGGAGGTATTGGTTTCATGACTGACATCCGCCGTATGAACGTCGGTCTTACCCGCGCTAGGTCCTCTTTGTGGATTCTGGGTGACTCGCGCGCTCTTGTTCAGGGCGAGTTCTGGGCGAAGCTCATTGAGGATTCGAAACGCCGCGATCGCTATACTACCGGCAACATTATGGGAATGCTGAGCCAACCTGGCAAGAAGCTTGCTCCTGCGGCTTTTGCATCGCTAGCAACGAGCGATCCTATAAAGAAACCAGGTATAGAGAGGGACGATATGGAGATGCCGGATGCTCCCGCACCCTCGTACTCCCAGAACATGCAGGTTTCTTCTAGCTCTAACAACCAGCGATCCCATCAGCCCGCTCCCCCGCTCTACGATCAGCAAAGTCTGGCTCGCCGACCGAGCCTTCCCACTCACCCGTTGCCTGCGGCGAGGATGCCCGAGTCCACAGCACCCGTCGTGCTTCCCACAGGGCCGTACCGCGGACCAAGCATTGGTGGTCTCAACGAGCGAGGCGAAGCGGTCAATATCACGCCACGGGGGGGCGGACCTCCGATGATTCACGCAACTGGCAGCACAGCGAAGAAGAGGCACCTGGACGTCAACGAAGGATTACCGAACGCGAAAAAGGTACATGAACGCCAACCCCGTAACTAGTGCCGATGCGAGGGGCAGACGTCATACTGCTTTTGCCCTCGTGGCCAGGCTGAAATAAAATGTTCTAACGTGTTGTCTAAATTCAGATGCAGCAAGACCGACATGGTTCCGACATAGCGCTTTCCAGGGCGCCGAGAGAACCGCGAGCGCACCAACAGCCGATTGACCCATCGGCTATGGAGGTGCTTGGCTTGATCCCGCCGACAAGACCGTCTCCGCCGCCGCCATCCGGAGGGCCGGGGACTTCTGCACCAGGTAACAGGCAGCCGAGCGCCAGTAGACCACCAGGTGCACGAAGACCGGTGAGTGCACACGCAGCTCGAAGCTGTTTTTTAGGCTTTAAAAAACTGACAGAGGCCACAGGGACCTGGACCAATGATGCCCCCGAAAAGGAAGCCGGCCGCCGATCCTTTCATACGCAGAAAACCGAGTGGGGGACGCCGGTGATGGGATGGCGACCCTGCATTGTACCATAATATTTCCCTTCTTTCTTGACTTTGAGTTGGAGGCTAAGCTGCGACGCATTATCTGCATAGCAAGGCGTTTCATCATTAGAAGGTAACTACCTAGGACTAGGGAATCTCTAGGAAAAGAGCGAGGGGACTAGGGCTTAAGATCTTGGCCAGGCCCTTTTTGCGAGGGCGTGGAGTAGCTGGGACATTCAATCTGGCAATAGAGAAAGAAAGCCACACAATGGCTGGGACTTGGGATCTTCATGCTATGGGTTCTCCGTATTGGTGAATCCCAGAGCAGGGGAGATGGGAGGTAGAATGAAGATGGACGGGACGCGAAACACTAACCTGCTCCGAACCAGAGCAACACGTGTAGCCGAGTGCCTCTGGCTTGCTTGATTTGTCCTTCGTTCCTGGCTAGGAGCTTAGGGTCTGTTATCTGAGGGTTGGCGATAGTTCGACGGCGCGAGCGTTCCACGGCACGGATGCCTCGGTATATGCGTGCGTTACACGTAACCGGCAAGATGTCGAGGAGTTAGGATTCCGAGGCTCACGCAACAATGTTATCACTGCAGTGGAAGAGGACATGGCAAGGTGAGCTGATTCGGGCTGGTAAAGCGAGCGGATCGATCCGCGGTCCAAGTCGGTGCTTTGCCGTCCTGAAGAGTCGGGTGTCTTTGAACTAAAGTTTGGCGTAAACTCTGCTCCTTCCACAACACACGCCCGCTGGGTTCATGCCGATCCAACCTCCCACAGCCAAGGCCCACGTACCTAGGTAGTGGCCGTTTGCAGCTTCGGGCATCTTTAGTTGGTCCCAAGCCTCCGGGCCACGGCCAGATTCCGCTCTCAGACGCTCAGGCAAAGCGTTGCGTGCAAACAACCCCCAAGTTGCCACGCTAACGTTGCTGCTGTGATAGCCTTCTTGGGATCCCCTTGTATACTCTGCCTTCTTTAAGATGCGACTCTTCCTCTCCTCGTGCTATCCGCTCCAGGTCGCCTCCTTTTCCTCGCCTTCTGTCACCCATGACATCACTGGAGCATGGGTCAGCGGCCTTCCTTTTCTTCCACGCCGATGGCTTCAATGACTTGATGAGATACGACTTTTGTTTGATTACATTCATTTATCTTGAAAATACACAGGCCGTCGTCATTATACGCGCCCGGTTGGCCAGAGCGTGGTGCACAGATGTGAGTCTTCGCTACGCTGCGATATGGAGGCATGTTGACGATATACTGGCCGATTGCTGACTGAGATCATCAGCGCATCATACCTGAGCTCTGTCAGTGCACCCCTTTTTCGCCACACGGTTGACTAGACTACGGGACCTGGCCGGCATGATGTCCGCTGGGGATGTCGGTGCCCAGAGCGGCGGCATCCGCGTCAAACGCGAGACAATCATCATTATGAGCGATAGGAACGATGATCTTGGGGTTCGAGACGGATCCCCGAGCGTCACAATCAAGTCAGGGGAGGCAGATACACAAGTCCAGCAGTATTGCCGCCCCAAGACGTTTCGGAAACTGTCCAGCGCGTCGAGCATTCTTAGCGAGATCTTTAGGCACCCGGACACCAGCGAGGATCTGCTGCGGAGAAAAATCAAGAGGGCCAACGATCGAGATACTTCCAGAGAACTGATCGAGTTCTTGCGCAATACGTCGCCGCCGCCGCAGCACAATATGTCTGTTTCGGAGAGGCACGAGGGCCCGCCCAAGAAGAAGAGGAACAGGATGGGCTTTTTTTGGCGTTTCTGGGGAAGAAAGGGGGGAGGGGGACAAGGGGACACTCGGTGCGAGCCACCACTTATCTTGTTGCCAGACTCGGCCGTCGCTGGGAGAACGACTGGAGGGTATCGGCACATTGCTATCTCAATCCCGAAAGAGCATGCGCACTTGGATGGGATCGTGGCGCCGACTCCCCGAAAAGGGGTAGAAACGGGGACCGAGGCGCAAAGCGAGCCTGCGCGCCCGGCTTCGGATCGGATCATGGGTTCGGCTCTGAAGCCGGTTGCCGAGAAGCGGGAGCCGATGGAAGATCATATGCCATCAACCATGCTACCGCTTATACCGCCTCTCAGTAACGAGACGTTCAGATCTCTCCTCTCCGCGGACGAGACGCTAGAGTCTATATCTAGCTACTCCAGCGCACAGAGAGAGTCTGAGTTCGCAAGTCCGGAAGCTGAAGACGCCTCGGTCGGTCTCCAAAGCCCTTCTGTTGCTCCATCCCGTCCGCTGACCGCCCAGCCAAAAGGCTCCGTCTCCAGTCTCATCTCTCTAACGGACGACCCCCCGAAGCTGCACCACTTACGCCAACGGATCTCAAACCACAGGCGAAGTCCTGTGCCGGGACAGTGTTCGATCGCAGCAAGCATATACACCAACGGAACTGACCCCGTAGTGTCGGATGCAACAGCCCGCGGATATGCCTCGCCAAGACTGGTGGCTGTCGACTCTCCGCGACACAGTAGTTCATCAGGCACCGATGACGATTCCATTGTCTCTTTGAAGGAGTTTGATCTCAGCTCTTCGGCAGAAGATATTAGGGACACAGGGGAGCAGCATACTCTGAAAAGGAGAAGTCATCTCGACTTCAAGCCACACACTCGCATGGGATATCCCATCCCCGATTTTCTTGCTCCACGCCGGTCAAGGCTCTCCCTCTCCCCAAGCAACGAATATGTACACGACACTCACGCTCTGGACGCCTTTCTCTCGCGGCCAGAGATGACCTGTCCTCTTTGCCTTACGCCGGTTATGGTGGTGGCGGAATGCGCCCCATCATTGTCACGCCAGCCTTCCCCGGAACTTCAACAAGGCTTTGTCACCGCACAGCAGTCCATAGCCTCCATCGGCTCGTTCACCTCCCTTGATGCCCCATCAACGAGCACTGTCGACTTAACCCCCTGTGCGGCCTCCACGCCAAAACTCCACGCCTCGCGACCACAACCATCACCACAGCTTGACACAACCCCCCTCTTTAACCTCTACCCCTCCATCGAGCGCCTGGCCCGCCGCCGCCCCTCTTACTTCGCCCGCTCCCAAGACCCCAAATCCAATCCTGACTTCCGGCCCCATCGTCGACTTCAGCAGCAAAAGAGTTTATGCCATTGCCGGCGTCTCTCTCGCTCCGACTCACACCGCGAGCTCCTTCGTCGATACGAAGAGCTTGAAGCCCGGCGCGATCATGAGCTAGACATCATTCTCAATCGGCTCGAGAGGCTGGAAAGCAACAATGATAGGTGGCTGCAGGCAATGGTGCCAATATTTGAGAACCTCGCACGGGGACTATTGGCTACGCAGGGGGGTTACGAGGACTCTTCAGGCGGTGGTAGATGGAGAAGAGCAGAGGATCGGGGCCAGGAGCGGGAGGTGGAGGGCGGGGTGGAAAGAGCGGAGGACAGGGAGAGGGTTACGTTTGCCAGGGAGGAATATGCTCGCCAAGGAAGCGGAAAATTTCTGGAAGAAGACGACGAGTATGATTCTTTCTGGGACCTCAAGAGCGAGGTGGCAAGGGCGGGACATGGTATGGGTGTGGCTGTAGATCGACTTCCTTCGAGACGTGGTGGACTTGGTCAGGAGAGGGGGGTTGACGCTAGCTGTCTAAACAGGCAAGATATTGAGCGTTGGTACGGAGGGAGCGAGGGGACGTTGATGGATGTGAGCGGGTTGGAGACGGTCGAGCCGGTCATGAGGGAGTTGCTGAGCCAGAGTGAGGATGAAGCCGGGGGAGAGGAGGAGAGTAGCTTCGGGGGGTTCTCGGGGGAGCGTGTGGATCTGGAAGGGGATGTTGGGGAGGAGACAGAGTCGGAGTGTGAGATGTTTTAGACGATGGCATGTGATTTTGGAAGCTACGGGATTCATGTAATGGACTGAGATGGAAGCGATGGAGGGATGGTATGTAAATGTAGATATGATAATGATGTTAGGATAGGAATATGGTAGTCAATTGCTTGTCATTCGGATGTGTTTCTTAAGCTGCTTGAGATCTCTACCCGAGAGGGGGTTGCAAAATGTGGAAACCCCAAAGCCGTGCAATACAAATCATTCATTGTTCCTTCCTTCGCTTGGCTTCCAAGCCCACTCCACTTCCCTAGTCATGGAGCCGACAAAAAGAGATGGGACATGTGAGGCTCGAACTCACGACCTTTGGATTGCTCTGATGTCTAACCAGATCATATTATGAGACCAACGCTCTACCAACTGAGCCAATATCCCAAGTTTGTTGGATGAACATGAGGCGCGATTTAGATGCTATATCAGGGAGGGCCAAGATCGTATCTGGAATGATGACGTCTTTCACTCTCTAAACCACGGGTTAGCGCCTGTTCAGCGGTACGGCTATCACCGGCATGTCATTGCCAGAGACGTATTACGCCGGGATTTACTTAGATGCTGCTGGTGTGCGGTGAGATACATCTAAACACGAAAAAGGGGTAGTGAAGCTGCAGTCGCGTGTTAGACTGGCCTATTTCTTTAAATATTCCTGCCTACTCTACCTACCTCCCCAGTTCCAGACCGATACTCACTCCGTCGGGCACACCCATCCCCCTCCCCCAAAAATGTCTCGCCCCTGGATTTTCATCTGCCCCTCGTCCCGTGGAATAGGCCACCACCTCACGCGCCATCTTCTCCGCACAACACGCGTCCCCATCCTCGCCACTGCACGCTCCCCCGACCCAACTCTGGTCCGCGAACGCCTCCTCTCCGGCCTGATCACACCCGCCGACGACCCCTCGGGCCGCCTGGAAGTCGTGCCCTGCGACGTCACCATCGAAAGCACCATCTGCTCTGCCGCCCGGCGCGCCGCGTCCCTCTTCCCGCCCGATCGGCACCATCTCCACCTGGCCTTTGCCATCCCGGGGATTCTGCACCCGGAGAAGTCCGCCGCGCAGGTTGACTATGCGGACGCGCTCGAGACGTTCAAGGTGAATGTCCTGGGGCCGTTGATGCTGATGAAGTACTTCTCGGGGTTTCTTCCGCGGAAGATGACGGAGCTGGATCTGAGCGAGACGGACTTGCCCGGACACGCCGTGTGGGTGGATATGGGAGCTCGGGTAGGGAGCATTGGGGATAATAAGCTGGGGGGCTGGTTTAGTTACCGGAGTAGCAAGGCGGCGGTGCATAGCTTGACGAAGTGCTTGGATAATCAGCTGTATACCAAGGGTGGGGATAAATCGATGGCGATGAGTTACCACCCGGGGACGGTGAAGACGGATTTGTCGAAGGAGTTTTGGGGGAGTGTGGCGAATGACACGTTGTTGGATCCGGAGGTGGCGGTTGAGAAAATGGCTGCTGTGGTGATGGGGATCAAGCTGGAGCAAAGAGGGAAGTGTTGGGATTATAAGGGGAAGGAGGTACCGCCCTGATGATGTTAGCAGGTAGATGTTCAGGCAAGTGGTTGGAACGGGGCTGGACGTTAAGTCTGTTGTATTATCGTCATCCTGCAATAACAGTTTTGGTACCGTCTAGTTCGCCTTCCGCCAAGAAGTCTATTAGTCGTACATCCTGTGCCGGTGGTAATTTTGTGATCCTTCTCTCTTAAACCCCCCAACGCTCAAAGCGCCACATCCTGGAATGAACTCCCGCCAGCGGGCGATTTGCCGCCCTTCTCCCCTGAGCTCTCGCCCGAGTCCTTCTCATCATCCGACGCATCCATGACCGTTGGCTTCAACCGTACTGCTAGCCCCTCTGCCGCCAACACCTTTTGCTCATCCTGCCCAGCCGACCTCACCTTCTGCTCCTCTTCCTCTTCACTGCTTCCTGATTCTGACCCACTGTCCTCATCTACAGCCTCCTCTTTGCGCGTGTCGTTCTCATCCTTCCCCATAGGCGGCGGCGCACCGGGGCTCGTCACCTCCTCCCTCGGCGGCTCCGGGGGAAGCTCCTTCTGCACCGGCGGCAATGGCCGGTTGTCCTGCGGCTCCGGGGGCGCCTCGTACCGCACCGCATCCAAGTAAAACTTGGTCACACCAAGGATCCGCCCATTCTTCTCACAGGCATCAACCCACTCGGGCCGCACCACGGGGATATTTAGCTCGTTTGCCTTCTCCCATTGGATTCCCCGCCCCTCAGTCGTGACAAAGTGTGTCGTGTCGATACGTACGCCGTCGACAATCTTGGCGCCGATGCGCTCGACCGCCTTGGTTAGGCCGTCGCGCGTCGAGGCCGGCAGGATGCCCGTGGTGATGGTGATGCCGCTGAGGTCCGTCATCTTGTGAGTGCGCACCGTGACGCGCTCACTGGTGAAGGTTCCGGCGGTGGTGCGCAGCACCAGGTGGAATGTGTACTCGGTGTCGACGGCGAGGCCGCTGATCTTGGTCGAGTGCATGGCCAGGGGCTTGGGGATGTTGCCGGCCTTCTGGCCGTTGCGGTACAGGGCGAGCGAGATGAGATCGGCGGTTGCGAGCTGAATGGGGTCCCATTCGAGAACGACGCTGGTCTGCGTCGCGTTGCGGCACCGGAGAATGGGCGTGGCGGGCTCGGCGGCGCCGAAGGACGAGAAGATCTCATCTTGCAGGGCGCGGAAGGCGCGCTCGGCCGTGTCCTCGGACGCCGTGTTGCGCGCCACCGTGATGTCGACGATGGACCCGGACGAGATGTCAGGAGGGAGGAGGATGGACGGGAATTCTATCAGGCGCTTGTCCGGCGTCAGGAGGACCGTGACGCCGGCGTCGACCTTGCCAACCGTAAGAGAGACAAGCATCGTTGCCGACAGCTATGGCAGTGGGAGGGTTCTATTCGTCGCGTGGTCGTGTGCAACACGTGTAATTCGTGGATCAATTTCCGTAGCCGGAGGTGTTTGGAACCGTCTTTGTGATGTTGCGCAACGGGTTGTTGGCTAAGGAGGTGGGGCCCAGCTTCAAAGGGAGCACTTGGTGTTTGCGACGACAGCTTGAACCAGGTCACCTTAGAGCCCCACTCGAGTTGCGGGAGCTATACCTCAACCATTCACCTTGATCTTGGCACTTCACCTCACTGCTTGGTTTGCACTCTGGAATTCCTGTGTCGCGGTTGGGGCTGCCGTTTTGACTGGTCGGCTATGCCGAATTTGATTGGCTGCTAACCTACAATTGCTAATCTACACTTGAGCCCAGACATCTTCCGCGTACTCCTCCAGTTCTTGAACGCTTAAAACGATGTCTCCCTCACCAGGGCCCGGATCTCTGAGGAAGAGAAGCCTGAATGAAAGTACCAATGCACCCCTAGTGACATTGTACGATATCGGATTAGTAGTGGCATTCTGGGTAATTGTGATGCTTTGTCTAAGTATAGGTGTTGGGTGTTGAAGAGAGTGTCGCGTTGTGGTAGCTCCAGGGCGAACTGATATCTGTTCCTCCCACTTCTCTAAAAGGATTGTAATGCCGTTAAACTTGGCAAGAAGAACAATCTTGACCTCGTGGTTTGACATAGAAAACCACCGATTCATAACTAAACGCAATTTCCCCAACGTCTGAGAGAATCCTACCTCCATAACAAATGTTGGCCAGGCACCTTTAGCAGCTCGTTGAGGTTTTGGGCCACCAGCTGAATCACCCTCTTTACCGCTTTGTCCTTGTTGTCCTGGAAGTGTAGCACTGCCAATGTCTCTCCAACCTTTCTTTAAACCCATCTCGCGAATTTGCCCGACAAATTCATTATATAGCGGTTTGTGAAGTTCCTCATGAAGGCCAGTTGTGATCGTGATAATAAGGATCTGAGAATTGCTATCGTAATCGCGAAAGCGGTACCTGCGGCCTTGCTCCTCTCGCTTCTCTCGCTCACGTTGAATTTCGGTGAAATGATTAGGAGAGACATCTAAATATAATTAGTATACTATATAGAAATAAAAGGGTAATACTATACTTGTGACGGTGAGGGAATCCCCACTAGTGTGATCAATTCTGTTGAAAAGATCTCGCACTTTGGTGAATCGTATGGTCTGGGAATCGTCGGTCTGGGGATCGCTATTTTTCGTCAAGTTTACCGAAGTAAGTATGGTAGACGTCGACAGAACTGCCGATGAAGCCGATACCGACGGAGATGTCGTCGACCTTGATGTGATTGACGCCATGACGAAGCGTTGAAGTTTGAAGTTGGGATCTGTGAGATACGTGGGGGAAGCCATTGGAGGGGTACAGGCTGCTGAAGCTTGTGAAAATGGTGGGGCCTGCCTGCACTAGCCAGTGGCCCGAGCTCTGCCGAAAACGGCATCCCAAACCGCGACACAGACACTCCTCGTGGAATCTTTCAGGACTCTCGCACGAGTACAGCACAATCATTACTGCGGGTATCTTGCACGCTTTTTACATACAGCATCGTTTATTACCCACTACCAGCTCGTTTTCTCGTTCCCTCTCCGCGGTTCCTCCTCATTAGCCGGCTTCGCAACCCTTCGACGAATTAGAGGAATGACCTGGGTTCTGAGCACAGCGGTCAGATACTCAGTCATTTCTAGAAGCTTATCCTGCGCCGTCGACGTGTGTGAGTCCAACACCAGAAATTTTACGGTTCCGTAGAGCTCAGTGCCGCGCACACTATCAACGGCCAGAGCCTTGCCGTTTGGCCTGTAGTTGTTGGCCTTGAGCGCTCCAAGCCAGGCTCTCCGCCACATTTTCTTAGATGTCTCCCGCACATAGGGCTTGATGTCGGTACGGCCAGTGTCCAATATATAAGACCAAAGAGGGTTTTTCCTCTTATCCCGATATAGGCTCATATACTTGGGAGTCAAGGGGTGCTGTACGAGCAGGTAGCCGGTTATGTGGAATGGCGAGAAGTTGTGCTTAGTACCGACGAATATTTTGATGGCATACTTCTCGCTCAACGCATCTTGCGGAAGTCGTTTGTACTTTTCCGGAAGCGCAATGTCGTCGGTCTTGGCCAACTCCATCAACTCGTGATTGTAAAATATGTGGCCTGATAGGTGCGGAGCGTAAGTCTTTTCCAACTCCCGGATGATGTCTGACGGTGATTGTTGGGATTGTGGAGTCTTGTTGCTCTGTTCATGTCCTTGTCGTGCAGGACGAGCCTTTGATTTGCTGCGATCTGGAGTTGCTTTGAAGGCCAACCCGCGCCCCAGCCAGAGAGCTGGCTTTATTACCGGTGTTGCCGCTCGCCGCCAGACGCGCCACATAAGAGTCATATTGGATGGAATCTGACGGGCATTTCGTATGAGAGAGCTGGAGGTTGGCGGGCTAGGTTGTCTATTTCTGGGCTGTGAATTGCAAGTGGTGAACAAAGCGTCGCACTGGCGCCGCGACAGACGAAACCAGGCGCCGCGCCACAATTTACACCAGAGTCGTCGACTGGCCCCACTGGCCCCACAGGGCCAAAGGCGAAATCCGACCCCACGAAAACAGTCACTCATAATAAACGCCGCCTGCCCCTCGTTGCCAACCGCATACATCCCTCACAACCCACCTCGCATCTGGGACCATATCCACTGACCGAGAAAACATCAAATCTCGATACATTATTCCAGTCGCCCTAGAAAACAGCAGCGCATTCCGCGATCGTCACTATGCCGAAGAACAAGGGAAAAGGAGGAAAGAACAGGCGCAGAGGAAAGAACGAGAACGAGTGAGATTCTCTCCCCCACCCACCCCCCCGAACCGGGCTTATATTGACCGAGCCGCACCACAGTAATGAGAAGCGTGAGCTTACCTTTAAGGAGGACGGGCAAGAGTACGCTCAGGTCCTGAAGATGTTGGGCAACGGCAGACTGGAGGCCATGGTACGTCTTTTTACCCCTCGCTGGGAGCCCCGCCATCCATACAACCCGACGATCCCTCTAACCTTTTTACGACGCAGTGCTTCGATGGTGTCAAGCGTCTGGGTCTCATCCGCGGCAAGCTCCGGAAAAAGATCTGGATCAACAACGGTGATATCATCCTCGTATCGCTGCGCGAGTACCAGGACGAGAAGGGCGACGTCATCCTGAAGTACTCCGCCGACGAGGCTCGTTCTCTGTACGTCCCCAAACCACCCTCCCCCCTACCCCCTAGCAAGGTACTAACCCCCTTCAAGGAAGGCCTACGGTGAACTCCCCGACACCGCCAAGATCAACGAGACCGACACATTCGGGCCTAACGAAGACGGCGACTGTGGTTTCGAGTTCGACGAGGACCGCGACAGCGAAGATGAGGCCGGCGCCGCCCCCGGTGGTAAGGAAATCGAGATTGATGACATTTAAACTCACTACCTCAGTCTTCCTCGAAATGCGGGGGGGCCACCCTTCACCCTCTTCTGGGCGAAGCACAAAAAACTGTCTTCTCTCTCAAATCCCAGCCTTAGCCTTTTATATGGTGGCGCCAGGATCCCCGACAGTTGGTGTCTGCCCTTTCCCGCTCCGCAAAACAAAGTTGGCGAGAGATCGGAGCTGGTCATGGTGGGAGGGACGTCATACCGGTTCCGGTTTCCATGGGGTTGCTATCTTACTATCTTTCCTTTTTGGGCAACTGGAAGTAGCAGCGTTTGGGTTCGGTTCGGTTTGTTCCATATTAATGAAAGAAGGCGAACAGCTCAGCGAACGTGATAACGGAAACTTGTCTACTTATTTCGATACCGTACCTGCTGCCCCTATGACCATCAGACAGAATCAAATCTATGTGTTGTTGTTATATCCATTTTTGTGAACCATTCTTATGTACCCTATTTGGCCTCGTGGCCTGTCTATCGTACGCGCCCGGCGCCCAGGCGATTGATAGCTCTCACACCGTGTACTTCACACACGATTCCGCAATGCCAGACCGACAGCCAGGCTAGCCGCCATTTACCGCACCTTTCCCGTAAACCTTCCCCGTAAAATGCTCCCAAGAGGGCAGAACCTTCTCCGCAGAAGGAGAAGGTTGTCAACGAAGCAGAATGCAATAGATGAGCGAGGCCATTTTCCAACCAGAAAATACTACGCTCGCAACCCCTGTCTAGCACACTAAGCACACAGCGAAGGTCGACTCCGTCCCCAAAACCACCATATTCTGTCCTCGGACAGGAAAGTACATAGCCACATCGCCACTCTACCAATCATCATTGTCGTCTTCATCGTCTATAAATTTCTTAGCATCGCAAACAACCTGAAATTCACGGAGGATTCAAACTTACCACTCTTACTGACTTTGTCCTTTCTCTTTTGCAATGCAGCTGCCAACGCATCTGCCATGCCACCACCTCCACCAGGCGCGACACCTGCGGGCGGCAGACCACTTCCATGCGGCCCCGTATCGGGAGTTGCGCCACCCGGTACAGCAGCAGCGCTGCGGTCGCGAATTTGGGTGCGGTCGACCTTCTTGAGTGCGTGAATACCGCCCGCCTTCTGGATGCCGTCCAACAAGGCATTGCGGGTTGGATCTGGGTTTGGCATCGCGGGTGCCGGGATACCTGACGAGTAGCCAGAATCGCGGTTCGGC
>Ga0247780_1000889_pt1 | contig 22647 bp, 19 predicted proteins | sample UWRJL079202R5_FD_179927 | JGI IMG/M metagenome (GOLD analysis project Ga0247780, IMG submission 179927) | Plant litter microbial communities from Arlington Agricultural Research Station in Wisconsin, United States - UWRJ-L079-202R-5 | ecosystem: Environmental > Terrestrial > Plant litter >... | reverse complement strand
TGGTGGCTGAGGCTCACTGGAGTACTGGCAGTGCCAGGTATCCAGTCAGCTCCGCTGACTAGATGCCCAGGGCCTCTGAACCCCCTTCTTTCTGACAGGTACGCAACCACGCAACAGCCACAGGCTGTTGCTTGCTGGAGGCCCCTGTAATACAGGGAGCCCACAGGGCACTCAGTAGCTAGAAATTAACAGACCCTAACCCTAATAAAGGAGAGGGACCCCTTAGTAGGAGACTTCAGAATGGATACCTTAGATTCTAGTACTAGTAATCAGAGCCGGGCTAAATATCGCCTTATTAAACTCCGTTAGCTCAGGGAAGTGCTCACTGTGCCTCACCCTCTGCTCAGGCTCTACAATTGCCTAATCTAGACTTAAATGTTTATGTGGGGCGACTTTACGAAGTCTATTGTGTAGGTAGGTGCCCACGTTACCTGTGACAGACCTCAATTGCGTTGAAATGCACATTGTGGGGATGCAAAAATACCCCCTGTAATCGGGTGTCCGGCTCGCGGTCACCTCGTTGTTTGCCCCCGATTTTGCGCTTATTGGCGCGAGGCTGCATTGCATGAAACCTGTGGGTAACACTGTCCTCGCGATCTATTGGTCTGACCGAGGTGACGAGACCCGTAGAGCCTCGCTTGGCGTTGGGCACTTGCATCCCGTCAGCAACCAGTGCGAGAATGTAATCCTCTCGGACTTGTCGGCCCTCCTCATCGGTATTTACCCCCCGCCACGGGGGCTGCCAATTTTCACAGCATTCTGACTCATCAACGCCTCTCATTCTTAGTCCCATTCGGCTTTTCAAGCTGTCATTTCTAAGCTATGAGCTAGTCATCCCGATCAGAGCAAACCTCAGCACGGCTCAAGCTATCCACGGATAGCCGCTGTCTGGGTCTAGCACAAAATCAGCCCAGCCATACAATGAATCCTCCAGTCCTGCTAGGTAAGTCACCCCCACAACTATGCCACCATTTAAAATGATTTCCTTTACGTAGTCAGATGTCTCCTCCTGGGCGCCGTCATGGGCGGCGTTGCGTTGCGTTCTCGCGACCACTCCGGCAAGGTGAAGATTGACATTGATCATTATTCGCATTCCTCTCATAGGCTTGTTCTCGCCCCGGGAATACAGCCTCAATGGCATGGCAACAACTGGGTGAATACCGCTGTACGCATTTACAGGGAGTAGTCGAAACCCTTCCCGTTTAGTCCAGTGCACAAGAAGGGTTGAAGGAGCCGAGTTTGCTTGTAATCGCCGCCGTCGTCGGCCGGGACGACAGCGCTAGCGAACTCGGATAGATTGTTCTCGTAAAGACACTATGCTTGATGAAGCGTACCCTTTCTGAGGTAGGCGGAACTGGGCAGCAGAACACGCGGAGGCGGTGGCAGATTGGTATCGTTCAGGGAAAGAGCGCTCAAATTACAAGGTGGGTCTTCTACTCCCAGCCTCCACATTCCATCTGGCCACAAGATCCCCAGCTCGCCATTCCGCCAACACCGTCCATGCATAGAAACATCGGAAATTTCCTTCTTACATCGCTCCTCCCGGGCACTGGCCTACGCCTGTCTTTCGCGCCATCATTACATCATGATGCTCACGCCTCAGACACCATCCATGACGACTTCATTTTGCCCTGAATGCTCACAAACTTGGACATGCTCTTCAAACTTGGGCTGCTGCTCACTTCCTAGGTCGCAAACTGCACGTCGTTCTTCTCGCTCAGAACAAACACACCAATCTGCAACGGCGATGACCCAAGCTCCACTGCGTACGGCGCGCTATGGCGAAGACGCCCAGATCCTCCCAGTCGCCCGCCCACTCGCCCTAGATCATGGTGCGGTGCTTCAGTTTGTCGTTGGTGCCGACCGCCAGGACGTCGAGGCGGCCCGTGGTGGTGACCAAAACCACAGGGTCGCTCTGGAAATCCCCGCCGACGCTTTCCAGTCGTGAGTACTTGCCCGTTTTGTCCACCTCGGCTTAGCTGAAGTGGGACATCTCGCGATCCTGGCCTGTCCCAAAGAAGTCGACTCGCGTGTCGGCCCGCGACACCTGCACAATGACTGGCTCGCCGGCAAAAGAACCACCGCGGTCTTTCCACCCACCAAGCGACTGAAGCTCGTGAGCTGCTAAAAGACGGAAGGTTTGTCGCAAATTATACGTACCCCAGCTGTTTGTTCCCCCCAAACCGAAAGGTGTTAACACTACCGCTGCCCAGGCTGCCATCCCCAACTAAACTCGGCTTTATAAGCAAGCCTACCACAATGTCAAGCCCGGCGGCTGGACTGAGCATACCGAAATCTTGTTTACAAAGACCCGAAGCCCCTACGACCAATCAGTGTGTGCTTGGTGACCGCGAAGCTTTGTGTAACCAAGCACCCACGGAGACGGTGCTTGTCGAGTGCCGGGGCTGATCGTATCTCCAACTTTTGCGCCCGAACCTCCCCGACCTCCGTCCAGTTATATACCCCGCGTTCAGATCTGTCTGAACCTATGAGTACCTGCCAAGGCTAGATTTTCATCTGCCTCCTTGATGATTTACCTACCTTTTCGATGCATCACGTTATTACCGTCCTCAGAACATCTTTGATCCGCTCCCGCTGTGTGAGCACAGCCCAAACAGCGAATGTGCCGATTGTAACCGGAATCGCACAAGCCCAGTATAGCGCGAACTTGTCAGAGTCATTCCAACCCAGCGAAGGGATGGAGAAGAGAGCGGCGAAGAAGGTTGCCGGGAGGAAAGCCATGGTAAGGACAGCGATGGTTTTCATTGACGACCCATCCTGTCGCGTGGCCTCTGCCAAAGCTTTGCTCGCATTAGCTATCTCGATGTTGATTTTGGAGTCCTCGTGGGTCAGGAACGCGAAGAGCTACGAGATGAGTTAGGACTGATTCTCCTAATGCTCGGCTTCAGACGACATGGACTCGGCGGCCTGGGTCTGAAGGTCTATGAACACAAAGGCTTGGGGGCACCTACTACGGATGATTGGTTGCGGATCCGTAATTCAAGGTATGTGCATTGCTCTCTTGCACTCGTACACTGCCGTCGCAAGATGTTGATGGCTGACAGAATACTGCTGCTACTGGCGCGCACACCTTCAATCCTCTCAAGCTGAGCTGACGCCATCTTAGCTTCCAACTCCTCCAAGTAGTCGAATATAGATCCGATGATGTTGAGATGCCTGGTCGTGTTCCCAACCGTATTGAAGGCCGACCCTAGCTCGGCCGTCAGACGAGGAATAGAATCCCGCTTTTCCTCAAAGTGGCCGGAGCCCCAAGACCCATGTCCAGTCCTCGATTCGGCATCACGGACAATGTTTAGAACGGCCAAGATGGACTTTTCTCGCCATTTAAGCGAGTGAACGGCGAAGACAAATGGCAGGTAGAGGGCCGAATGAGAGCCATCCTTGAAGACATCCAAGGTTTTGAACAAACCGTCTACGCGCCGGCTTGCGCTGCTGTCAGAGAGGTCGCCCTGGTGCCGAGATCCGACCGGGTTGAGGATGAGGCATTTAGTTGTAAACGATCTTGACTTGGCGTCGTGTCGGCAACTCCAGACACTCCAGACGAAGCTTGTTCCGAGGAAGTAGGTTGCCACCGTCTCGTCCTTGTTGTGTTCGGAGTAGTGAAATCCGTACGGCAAAGTCCGGATCAAGTGTTCGACCCACGGATCAAGACCCATCACTTGAAGCGTGCCCTCGAAAATGAGCTGGTTGGCGTAAATCCGACCTGGACCTTCCACTGACACTGAGGCGAGTCGCAGGCCGTGGTTGCGAGCCGCGGGGTTGCTATGGTCCCGAAAGAAATTCGGTAGGTCGAATTCCTTGAGAAGCAGTCGTTTGGACACGAAATCGCCATTGGTTTCTGCAGCGATATAAACGGCGGCGGATTCGATGCCCCGCTCTTCAAAGTGAAGGGGAAAGTCGGAGGATCCGCTGAGCGATCGAAGCCCATCCATGGAGAACACCCTCAGAAACAGCAAAAGTGCATCAAGCTGCACGTTGATGTCCTTCTTGTGCGGCTCGATCTGAATTGAGTTGGTTGGATATGGTGGAAGATGACGCGGACGCGCTCGGTGGAAATTTGATCCAGCCTCTGTGTAACGGTGGGAGGCCTAAGAGGGCAACCAATGGCTGAGCAGATTCCAAGAACGATGGGCGGTGCGATTCCAGCCAACTTCTACCCCGCGTCACAGGACTTTGAAATGGAAACACAGGATCCCAGCTGGCGGTGCCGACGCTGATGACTGGATGCATTCTCCTTTGCTTTTGTGGCTGAAGGTCGAAACACAAGGAGGCCTAGGTGTAGGACACGAAGGAAGAGAGTGAGAGATGTGGGAAGCAACTGCAAGATAATTCATTTTGTTCACACAAGCAATTTAATTACGCAGTGTTAACGTTTCAATTGCAACCTGTCGACAATGCTGTGTTTTTAACAGATAGAGTAAAAATAAATAGAGGTAATCACTGATATAGAAAATACAGCAACGTTACTAAAATACATAAAAACGAAAGAGCTCACAATCCGATGGCAACCATAGAGAGAACTAACTCCCTTACAACCCCGAGTCTGAGGCGTGGAGTTGGGCAGCGGCAGGAGCATCATCGGGAATGAGGCAGGGCTTGCGCAGCTGTGGATGAAGAACTAGCTAGAAGTGTTTAGGCAGCTAGAGACGTTCAAGCAGCAGTACACAATGATTGAGCCAGTGGCGCCGTCATTGAGCTCCAGCTCAAGAAAGGCGATTGCTATCGGTTGTCGACGAGAAGGAGCTCGGCAAGGGACTCAAACTCGCTAGCGGTGGAGCGAGAGCAGCGGGGGCAGCCGCACTTCGTAAGGTAGGTAGCGCACAGTTGCCTGGTTCTTTGCGCAAGACGCATTGGAAGCAAAGAGGGCCTTGCTCGTCGCACTTTGGTTCGGTCAACGTTGGACAACGAGAGGGATAGCGATTGAGCGGGCACTTGGCATGCACTCGGTGCTCATCTTGACATGCTGCTTCTTACAGTTCCGACAACCGTTTCGCGACTTGGTATGAGATTCGCTTCTGCATTCTGGCTGAGGTGGGAGCTAGCTCTGTGGAGGTTGTGGAGAAATTCCGCCAAGCGACTTGAAATGTTCGGGAAATCCGGGAATCGGCCCAAAAATCAGGAAAGAGCAACCGATTCCGTGACAGTGTACAGCTCATCGTTGATTGGCCTGGCCGTAGACGGTCTAGTGGTAGAAAATGATACCTGATAGGCAGACAAGAGCACGGATGGGTGACGTTGTTGCTGTTGTCAGCAACTCCATTAACAACCCGGTTATGTCCCGCACCACGTTATTCTAGTAGTATAGCATGTCGATGCTATATCTTCAGTAGGGCGTAATTAAATTCCTCTGAGCTTTTTTCCTTCTGAAATTGGGGCCTTGTGCCATGATTACAAACGACACGCACACCAATTACGTCTTAAACTGCGGTCATTGTTAAAATCATACTCCGCTGATGTAGACGATTACGCGTCTACAAGGTTATGCATTGCCAGGTGAGTGGTCAACTAATAGGGCTAAGAAATTCTCTTAATCCTCCGATCCTGAAGGAACGGGTAAGGTGGATTTCATGTTAACCTTACGCGGGCCCCTTTTCTGCCTGCTAGCTACCTAGAGGAACTTTTAAAACTATTCAAGTCAATGACGCGTCCTCCTTCCCCCGTATACTCAGCCTTACTAATTCTATGTATATATCTATGTCTAGACAGCATCTGTACACGTCGGTGCTTGTAAGCTTGCATAGTGGTAACTTCCATGACAGACGTTTTCCTCCTTTGGCAATCCCGAGCCGTAGCGCTAAACTGTGATGATATATGCCGCATTATCTGGTCATCATTGCACTTGGTGAAAGAAGTGTCTACAATGATAAGTTCAGAAAAATGGACAACTCAACCTGGGCGCAACGGGTTTAGAGACACTGGAAAAGGTCGAGAGCAATACTTTAGAATCCAAATATAATATACATGATTTATCGACCTGTTAAAATTTCAAGTCTTTTCTTCTCCTGTAGTTGGAGTGAAGGAAAGCGTGGCTAGGTGATAGTTGTAGAGGTCCCTAAATTAGTCCTCGTAACTCCACCGCTATTTTAGGCCCGTGGCAACTATAGCCGAGGCAGCCCCGTCAGATACGCCGGTGACCATCCTCTAATCTGCTGGTCTATAGACGGTAATGCAATAATTATCCTGTGGAGAGAGGGTGGCGTCAGTTTGGTGACCGAGCGGCTTTGGTTTGAGTTACCAGCCGCAACAACACGAGACAGATGGGTTACTTCTCTCAGGGGAAAAATGGCCCTAAAACCTCCGAGATTTGCCGGATCACATCACAGAGCGGTAATAATCGGGACGAGCTCATTTGATCAGGCGGGGCTCAAATTGCGGGTAAGCTTGATCCATATCATTCCTCGTGTTAGCAACGGCGGTGAGAATGCGCATGCATCCCACATGTGGGCAGTATAAACTACCACTTGGAATCGCGAAAGCTAACAATCATGGTCAACACGTTTTCAGTTTGAATACAACGCATCCTTCAACCGTGCCGTTGGAGTTGATGGCCAAGATGCCATTGTGGTCTTCAATGAGGTGGTGTATTTGCCGGAATAGATTACCTCGATGGCGGCTCTTGGTAACACGTCACTCAGACAGCAAGACCGTTACATATCTGCGTACAACGTTGCAAATTGGGGTTCCTTCAGTACCATCGAGCAAATTTACATAAATGCAGAAAGATCGAGGGATACATACAACCCGTTACCGGGTGTCTTGGTTGGCGTTGGATGTCTCGACCAGGACAAACGAGTCGTGACGGCGAAGACAGGCAGAGGGCTGGCAAACAAGCTGGGGATGAAGTTCTTTGAGGTTGATTTGGAAACGGATCTCAACGTGATGGAGACTTTCTTCGAGCTGGTCAGAGAGATCCGACGGCTGGGGCCAGGGTGGTAATCCGAGTCACTACCCTTCTTGGCCCCGGTGCGCCAACAAGGCAGCCTTGTCGGGCATCGAGATAAAAAAACCCGCAAGTTCGTCTTGACATTATCGGAATTGAGGAATTTCTCACAGAGCCAGGCTCCTTGATGTCACTGCCGAGTTAAAGCTCGCATACGTCTGTGATCTGGGGAGATATGTCTCCTTCGACTCGGATGGAACGTCTTGCCGGAAGATAGCGGCGACTCAGTGCACCCGGATTCCGATGGCTCTATCCGATGCTCCATCACCCACCACCACATCGCCAACGCGTCACCATATACGGCCCTCTCATACCCCTAGGGTGACACAAGTAACCTTAAGCTCAACGTCGCCAAGCCTGACTACTCGGTCCAATCAATCGGAATATGGACCACTCTCTACTAATTTCTCTACGAGGCCCGTCCCGTCCCGCTACGCATGAACAACAACCCTTCTTGCGCAGACCCTCCCGCCGGGGGTGCTTGGTCGAACGTCCGCCTCGCCCCGCCAAGTTGGTTTCATCTGGATCGATGATGTTTGCATCACCAAGCTGACAAGGAAGAGAAGGTCGGCCAAATCGACATCAGGTCGCAGATCTATGCCCCCGCTTCGCGCATCATCATGTGGCTCGGCCCTGCCGTACGCAAGCCCCCGGCCTTCTTGTATCCCGCGTCCACAGACGGAGCCATCGACATTTCTCGCTGTCTAACCTGCCAACTACATGGAATGATCACCAACACTGTCTCTTAGTTCGTCTCAAGCACCCTGTTGCTCGGATAAAGTTTAAAGTAATTAAAAGCTACTAGACCTGCTGCTCCCCAGTTGTAAAAAAATTCCAGTAAGTGATTGTACTGTATCACCATCTACTTAGTATATGTAAGACGCTCTACCTAATGACATGCCGTATTTGATGACATGCTCCATTTGATGGCATGCTTGACTTGATGATATTCTCCACTTGATGACATGGTAGATAGATATAGCGACGGATGCAGTAGCTCGGTTTGGGGAGGGCAAGAGATGTTAGGAGTGCCCGTCCTGAGTGGGAGGCCACAAAGAAGCAATAAAGTTTATTATCTATAATCATATTACGCTCAACAAGCTCTCTGCAGAGCAACTTATAGTAACGGTAATTTACTATCTGGCACTTGCGACAACCTTTGTTTACCACTGTTAATATCCTAAGCGTCTGGCTTTACAGGCCTATCCCTACTCGGGCACAGGTTGTAACATACATGGTATTCTAGTCTAGTCCGTAGGATAGTACGTAGTATCCTGGTACTAAAACTGGGATAGTTTTTAACATATCAGGATATTATATAGCACAGTACATAATATACTAGCACGTAGAATATACCAGTACAGAGCGTCATAGCGTACTAGCGTAGAGCATGCTAGTGCATAACATACCAGCTTAGAATATACTAGTATATAATACCCTGGCTGTAACGCTAGGATCGTTGTGGAAGAACAAGGGGTCACGGACTAGATGCAAAAAGATAGGTCTATAAGAGTGTTGGTATTAAAGCCTAGCCTCTTTTGGATCGGTCTAGGCTGTGCCTATTGTTATGGCTCCTAACGGGCCCGGAGTCGCCGATCGGCGTATCAGATCAATGATGCTGTGATTGACTTGATGATGCCGTGCGGCTAGTTTGATGATTCCGTGGTCGGCTGGATGATTCCGTTGCTGAATCGACGGACGTCGTCTCAGATCGGAGAGGTTACTAAGTTTGGCGGCGCCTCCATCGTGGCGCCTGGGCTTTTGTTACTACCCGTACTTGTGTGGGGAGTGCGGACTGCAAGGCAGGACGCCTGTGGGTAATTGACAGTGGGGAACGAAGGTTGCACGCAAGTGCCAGGCGAGTGGTCACTGTCCTGTGGGTTGCTCTACAAAGAGCTTCGCAGAAGATTGCAGACAATGGACCGATTGAATTGCTTGCGTGAGGAACCAGGGTCGCTTCCTCATTACTGGGCCGCGGGGCCCGTCTATATACCTGTGTCATTGTCGGTTGGTGTGTCTGGACCCGGGGCCGGGTCCCCGGTGCCTCGGGCCCACCTTGATTGGTTGGTTTCCCCCTTGCGCCCTCTACGGTCAAAACCAAGCAATGTACCGGAATCTCCGGATGGCAACTTTAGTTGAGGCCACTAAACTAGGCTACGCGGATGTGTATTCTGGGCTTAGCCACGGCTCACCTAGAGCTCAGGGTAGCTCAGGGCTACGCACAGACTCGGAAATTGCTGAGGGCAACTTTAGTATAAAACAGTGGAGAAATTAACTGAGGATAAGAAATAGTTAAACTCTGATCCTCTTCTCTATCGGGGCGACCCTTACCCCTTATTTATTGTTTCTGTAACAAAGAGCCCTCGGTAAACTGGCTCTCCTCCACCTGAGTAATTCCTGGTAGAAAGAAGCCCCTATTTGAAGGAGTCCCGCAGTAGCTAACGTAACCTCCGGATGCGGTGGAGCTGCTTTCTTTCAGGCCTGGATTCAGGGTCTTCGAGCCTATTCGGCTTTGACAGGCCTTGAACGCCCGCATCGCGTCCTCGATGTCCGTTCCGGCCTGGGTTTTGTTGTGGGTTCTAGTCTTGGTACCCCCTATTTTCTCCGCTCTGCTCCCAAGGCTTGCTCTTGCTGGCTGTCGGGACTTTCTTATCGACCATTCCGGTCTCAATTTCCATCGGGGGGTTGCCCTTGTTCACTTAAAGTATTATAGGAAAGTTATAATATACGGACCTCTCAATTGTTGGTAAGGATGATAAATTTATTATCCCCAAATTGTACACCGTCGTAGCAGAGGCTGTGCGAATCGTCATGCCGGGAAATTCAGCCTGCGAGGAACATAAAAAGGAAGGAAAACATGCGGGAGAGGGGCCACACGTCGGCAAACGCGAGGGGGTCCGAAGTGCTGTGTGGCGAGGTGGTACCCCTCGCAGTCGTCTCTGGTGATATTCAAATGTGGCTGCATGGTGGCGGCTGTCTTGCGAAATGCGTGGCTCTGTGATGGCACTGATGACTGCAAAGCTCAGCCAAGCTGGAACAGGCAACTGGGTACAACTAGAATTCCCGCACTGGAAAGCGCCGGACAAGAGCCCTTGCCATCGGTGCAGATAGCTAGGAGTGGTGCGCATCGGAGCGGTTGCACTTCCTCTAGACATCCAACAGTGAGGCCCGATAGCAGATCAAAGGCCCAGCCGGCATGGGACCCACTTAACGGTATGCAGCTGTCTCCCTCGACTGGGTTGGACATTCCCACGTAGTAAACATCTCTCGGGTGGCGGTCTTCGCCCCGGGCCCGATTGGCTCCCTAGCCGCCACTCTTACGAAAGCTGAACAGCCCCGGGAGCCCCCAACACCGGCCTCCGGTGCAGGCTATCTCCGGTTTGTTGATTTTGATAAAGAAAAGAGCTGGCGCGTCTGCCGCAGGGTTATGCCAGCTCCATCATCAAACACTTTCTTCTTAGCGATCGACTTTCGGCGAAACTCTAAGTTGTTAGGAGAACCCACTTCCATCACAAGTGATGACCAGGATGGAGATTCAATCCCCCACAGTTGCCATCATTGGCGCAGGGCTCACGGGCCTCCTCACAGCTCACGGCTTGAAGAACGCGGGCTTCGACGTTGTCTTGTTCGATCGAGACGCCGGTCTGGACGCACGCATGCGCGATTGGCCTCTTTCAATACACTGGGCGCTGCCGACGCTCAAAGGCCTGCTGTCGGATTCTGCGCTTGCCAGCTTCCCTCAGGCCGTTTGCACTCCCCACGTCGAGTACACGCCCGAGGTCGAGACGATGCTGTGCATTAATGGACAAACCGGCGAAGTCATGTTCCGCAGCGCCATGCCTGGGCTGAGACGTATTACGCGCCAACGCCTGCGCCGTATTATGGCTGCAGAGTTCATCGCTGCCAGTGCGATCCATTGGAATAAGCGGCTCGAGAAGATCGACTTCAACGGAGGGCATGGACCGGTCCGGCTTATTTTCGCCGATGGAACAACGGTTGAGGCCGACTATGTCCTCGGCACAGACGGCGCATCGTCCAAGGCACGCGAGCTATTGTTCGGTGACGACGAGGTTGCGCAGGCCAAGCCGTCTGGTCTCATGTGCGCTACGGGCTATGTAACGCACCACGACGCTGAAAAGGTCGAGCCCGTGATAAAGCTGCATCCCCTCGCCGCAGTGACCGTGGGTACAACATCGAACTGTGGGCTCGCCGGTACGTATAAACTTGCCTAACCTTATTGCGTAATTCGCTGTGTTCGAGGCTGTCTAATAGAAAACCGTCTCAGTCATGTATGCCGATGACCCAAAAGACATGTCTGCATGGACCATCGCATGGATCAAGATTTGGCGCCGCAGCAGACTCCCCGAGCCGCCCGCGCAGAAGGGCCCAGAAGCGCTGGCATTTATCAAGGCGACCTCGGAAGATGTGATCGAGCCATTCCGCTCGCAGATCGAATGGACGCGCGATAGCGACCCATGCTATATCGACGAGATGCGTACATGGGTGCCTGTGATGTGGGATACGCATGGCCGTATCACACTCGCTGGTGACGCAGCCCATCCGATGCTCGTCTATCGTGGCCAGGGCTTTCAGCATGCCGTTCTAGATGCTGAGCGTTACGTCCAGGCGCTTGTTTCGGTGCGTGACGGAGGAGTGGATAGGGAGGAGGCTATCAAAGCATACACAGCCGACGTGATTGAGAGGGGCGCCAAAGCTGTAAGTCAGAGCCTTAGCGAGGCGGAGCTTTCTATGGATCTGGAATCTATAGGGAAGACAATCCTGGCAAAACAGGGACATGCTAGATCGGCATGAGGTTCGAATTAGCTCGCAACGGATAGTGCGTGCCTCATTTATTCTTTATAGTCTTACTCGAGACTCCAGATATGGGCAAGATCACCGTGTTAGTTAATATATTGTGGGGCCCAGTTCACCTTTCGTCAGTCGGACTATTGGTTCTTTTTATGAGCTGGGATAATCTAGCCCATGCTGTCATTTGCACATCAGTACAAAATCTCGGGCCGCTCTTCTACGCCTAATGTATGCGCTAGGTCGAATAATGCGTGTAGTAATTCTGTTCTTCGGCAAAGCAGCCGCAGCGGTTCTGCTTCGAGGGCCTCTAAGCAGTTTCTCTGATTCAAACCTCTGGCCCTTGGCTCAGACCATACCGAGTTATGCCCGGATGGATTCAAAAGGTGTGTATTGTTACTAAAGAACATAGGGGCCAAAGGAGAGGGACGGATACATGTCCATGAGCGGTGTAGACCTTGGGTGGAGAGGGATGTTGCCTGGAAATGCCAGACATAGGAGAGTGAGAAGAAGGGTGTGAAACCTGGAGTTATCCTTGAGACGGCCGTCTGGGCCCTTGTATTGGTAGATTAATTGGTCTTGGTAAGTCCAAATTTACTATGACTTCTTCCCGTGCGACACGACTAGTTTGGATCTTTTACACTCTAAATTCCCCCATCATTCCTCATCCTATGCACTCCATCCCTTGGACCTAGATGCCCACTGCTACCCCATGGAGCCTCAGTCGCAAGCCAATTTGCCGTTCCGTTTATGGATGAATTCATCCGCAACACGATGTGTTGGTCTTCGGTAGCTGGCGGCCCTAATTATCTTTTAGCCTGCAGTTGGAATGGCTCGCACCCAAGTCTTCACTGACGGAGAGGACGAATTTAAATCTTGTGAATTCGTGGATCTTGAATTTGTTTTATGACGGGCCGGTGGTTCCACTGGGGACGTTCGACAACTTCACGAGCATCGGGCCGCTACTCAACACGGTCCGGAAACGGGACGTATGCGGATTTGATGGCGTTTAGAAACTGGGTTATTATCAAGGGGAGTTGATCATGATCGGAATTGAGACGACACCACTACCGTCCGCGGCGAACGGGAAGATATGGTAGAGGGCCCCCATGCGCACTGGCAAAACGTCTCAAGCACATTTCTCAGAGTGCCAGGCATCGTCGTGTCTATTACGTACCAGCCGCTTCCGAATCGAATCGCACAGGCGCCGAGACAAAAAGGACTAGATCTTATAAACTTTAACGATAACGCTAACAGACTAATTAGTGAGATCAATTACAGCCTTATCCCGAAGAGCGAGTGTGGGTGGATGTCGGATGTAATTGAAGCTACATGTATTGGGGTCCGAGACCGGGTGGTTGACTTGAGAGGTCTCTTTCACATTTACTTCCATCCTTTTGTTTTATTTTAGCCTTATCTACATATTTGGAGCGAAGGGCAGCGGACTTGCATGGCTTACTTCATGTTAAGCAAGATGCAGCTTCCCCATTTGCGAACTTCTCTCAGGTCCGACATGTGCGTGAGGCGGGCATGAGAATAAAGATGTACGGCGATAGATAAGCGTTGTTATAAGAAGCTCTTCAAGTTAAATTGGCAAAAAACCGCAAATATACTTCTATCTTTAGTCTCCTTAGGCTTTTACAAATTCCCATCGGGTTTCCCCATGATTTCTCGCCTCCAATCCACACCCATCACTGGCAACCACAACTATCTTGAGACGATACCACCAACGCGGCATATGTAGCTGATATCCCCCTTGTGGGTGAGCTCTGGCCGTAAATGACTCCCATGAGGTGAAGCGGGTGGAGGTGGCACGCATGGCCCATTCGTTGTGGCCCAGGTACGTGCCTGACTTGGTGTTGTGGAATCCAAGATAGCCGCTGTCCTCGACGCAGAGCCAACGGTTCCCCGTGTCTTGTGTCTGCTCTGAGATGTGCTGGAGACGGATTCTAGATGTAGTGAGCGTTATGGCTCGCCGGGAGGCTTGCTCGAGAATGATGTACGTGTTTCCCGGCTAGGGAACAGTGTAGGAATGGAAACCAGTGCTAGGTTCTTCGGCCACGCTAGGATCGGTTATTGAAGGGGTGTATGCGGTGGTGCCGTTGGCCGTCGAGGAAATGTCCGACATGGTTGCTTGCAAGTCTGGTGGCGCCTCTAATGTATCAACTGAGTGTCGTAGCTGGACCCGCGCACCGCTTTTCCCGTCTGGGCGTGGTGCCGGAGAGGTTAAGGATATCCGTGCTTATCGCCGTTAATTGCGATGTTGAAGAATGCGATGCTCTGGAGCAGGACGACAGGAGAACCGCGGTTGTTCTGACTGACCACCTGGGGGTGGCTTGCAGTTGGCCCTGCGGTTGTTGATGGGGCAGGATTGGCTGAGAAGTGGCTGCGCATGTTGCGTAACCAATGCTGAACTTTGATTGTCGCGTCTCCCGAAACCCCATTGACCTAGTGACTGAGAGGACGTGGATGGCCGGTTCGGGCTTGGCAGCGCCTTCAATGAAAGGTCGGTGGGGCCTACAGCCAATTCACGTCGGACAGGTGTCTGATGCATCCGTAGCTGCGGCCGTCTGGAACTGTTGAATTCAACGTGGTCACCAGAAACGCAGTAATTGGAAGCCGTGAAGAGTGTTGTATTGGAGAGAAGCTCGCAGAGCAACCGTGAGCACGTAAAGCGCGGACCAGCCGCGCTACCGCTGCTTACCTAAACAGTCGGTTGAATTTAACACACCCCCTCAATCTTCCACGTTCGCGTGGATAATTAACTTTGAATAAAAGGAGGCCAATATCACTGAAATCCTTGAAATCTTCTAAATCCTCAGAATTATGGGGCTGCCCTTATTAAAAACCGCCTAAACTTTAGCTTCAGGGAGGAAAAGAGTGGTCAGGCCAAGTAATCTGTTTCTATAACCTTAATTCCAAGCCATTATTAGCGTTAATAGTGGTTTAATACCAACTGTTCTTCCAATCTCCACCTCTAAAAGTGGTATAATACGGCTTGGCTGTGGAGTGTTAACAGTGATGTTCTGAGACTTGGAGGAAGAAACTGGCTTCTTAGCCCTTGTTAACTAAGTGCCCGTTTGGTTCGATTATTAAGCAGTTAGTTCGCTCACCTGCTTAGTTACATGGCCACGTAAAAGGGGTAATTGGCTTACTTCCCCAGAAGGCTATGGATTTAGGCCTAGAATAACTGCGGACCCACACCCCCTAGAAGCACCACTTACGCTCAGGGGTTGGAATTAGCTGTATAGTGCGATTCCACACCAGTAAAGCAGCTAGTTCGCAAAGGAATAATTACGTACCTTAGTTAGTGCCGTAAAGGCTGGCTAACCGTTACCATAAAGGCTGGCCGTTGCCGTGAAGGCTAGCTTTAAATAATAAGTCCCCATTGTCACCACCACTTTATAGTCTAGTATTAAGAGCTTTCTTAGTGGTGCGAATCTTCCCTCCATCCTGCGTCTAAGAGAAGTGGCTAACTCTGGTAAAGCGCGATAATCGGATTTTAACACCATATCAAGCGCCTAGAAGTCTTCTAATGGTGGCGGCAGCCATCACCGCGTTAAAGGGGGCGTACTCTTAGGAGTTAGTAACGCTTTAATTAATAAAGCAGGTTTGTGGTGATCAGTCACTCCTAACTTACATTTAGCGTTCTGATTTATCTTCCTTTCCGTAACTCTTCCACTAACGACTCACTTAGGCGCTTAAGTTAAGACTGAATTTAAATAAAACGCAGTGAAACATGTAGAACACTTCTAAGGTTTAACCTTATAAAGGCTAAAAAGGAAGGTTTAGCTGTAAGGGTTTAAACTTTAAGTGTTTAGAATTGTAACGGCTTAAATAGTAAAAAGGCTATAAAACGCTATAAGCGCTTAAATTAATTGTGTTTAGTTGCAGCAACTAGGCCAAGTGCCGTGGAGGCTTAGCTGCCAAGGCTGGGCCGAATACTCAACGCTATAGCCTGTACTTAACGTCACCCCCTAAAAGGCACTCTCGCCTTAAGAGAGGGTTCCTCTAAATAACTTAGCACAGTAAGGAATAACGTTATAAAGTGTTCCAACAGCTAGTAAATGTAGAGGTAGCTGGTAGTAGTTGTAATCACGTAAGTAAAGGGTAATAGAGTAATGTGTGTTCAGTCTGTGAAGGCCGAAAAAACAGCTGAAAACGCGGTCTTTAATTAAACCGTAATGTAGTGAAATAACGTGAATACGTTAGAAGAATAGATCTAAAAGGCTTAGGCAGCTAGTAAGCACCGCCAGTAACTAGTAACCAGCTGTAGCCGAAAAGGGGCAAGTGATGAACGTGATAAATGTGAACTTAGCTTTGTGTAAGCTATCCTTTACGGAATTGCTTCGAATTACCTTAGTTATAGAATTGCTGTTCCAAACTTAGAGTAATTCTTCGGTTATTCTTCGGATAAAGCCATTAGGGCGTAGGTTCGATTCTCAGTTGTTTTATTATTACGCGTTATTAAAGCGTATTAACGGAAACGCTGGCTTTAGTTATGGGACCGATGGCAATAACCAGTAGGGTCTAAGCTTCGATCTGTGAAAAAGGGGTAGTAATTCTAAGCCTTTAGCTTACCTTTAGGCTGTATATCTTCAGCGCCAGAGCGCTTTAATAAGTAGTGTAAGGCTAGATCGGCGAATGGCTTCTGGAAAGCCGTATAGGGTTTAAAAACGGCATAGCTGCTAAGGGTAGGTTATAATAACTGTAATAACTGTGATAACTTACACGTGTAAGTCCGGAGCCGGTAATCTAAGGTTAGAGCTATCAGTTAGCTTCTGGAAAGCCAGACTAAGTCTAAGGATAACCAGTGTATTTTAAGCTTCTCTACCTCCTAAAGGGCTCTCCTCTCCATAAGAGAGAGTCCCTCTAAATAGCCTTAAGCTTGTAAGTTACTATTAGCTTTCTAAAGATGCTTTGGAATCGTAGGGATAAACTTTAACTGGTGTACAGATTACTCGCAGTAATTAGTTTTCTTTCTTTCTAAAACCGTTAAAAGGTCCTAGGTTTAATCCTTCACGGAATTAACCTTTCTTACCTTCTTACCTTTTAAGCTCGTTATAGTTATTTCTTACAAATTATTAAAAGGTCTAGCCCTTGTAGGCGTTCGGTTAACCTTTTTAAATGGCCTTAAGCTTTCTAAAAGCGGTTACGCTGTTATTTCAGACGTTAGGAGAGTGTAAGTTTAAATATTAGTCAAATTAGCTTTCTTTTACCTTTATAAGCTTTATAGGCTTCGTCGCGAATGGCCATTGTGAATGGGCTTAAGCTCTCAAGGGTCGAATAGACTCACCTCCTGACTGTGGTTCGGCTTCTGGAATCGACCAGTATAGAGGACCTAGTGTGACGACCCTGCAGGCCGTCACTTAAGCCGGGGCGGCCCGACAAATTCCCCACAGAAGGAACAGTGCAGGGGGACAGTGCATACTGTCCAGGTGCACTAGGCCAGGGGTGTAAAGACCTAAAACCCCTACAACTAATAAGGTACTGCTCACAGCATGCCAAGTGCTCGCATCGCGAGCAGAAGGAACCTCACAAGCGGAACGCTTGCACGGTGCAAAGTGCTCGCACAACAAGCACTTACAACACTATAAGCAAGGTATAAAATACCTCCTAGTTAGTTAGTATAGATAGTTATAGTTATACCCACAACCACTGTAAGGGATTTTAATTCCTTACGCTAGTATTTAATTATTCATTTATATCCTACTATTCAGACTTACCTTTACACATTATAGTAACAACAACCTACAGTAACATTAAACCCCCGTTTAAGAGTGCTAGTTTAATAAGCCGTCTTTAGAACGCCCCTTACCTGTTAACGTCCTACCATACGTTCTGTCTTAACCTACACTAGTCCTCTTAAGGCCTATATTAGGTGTAGGTTATAATACGATACTAACGTCGAGTTTTAAACGCTGTTTATTAAATTCCCAGACACTACCTCTCTCCTACTAATATATCAACCTCCAGAAAAGGAAAGGAAATCAAAGAGGTGTAAGCCCAGCCTTAGCTCCCCACTATTAATAAGTTAACTACACACTTTAAAAACTTAAACCTTAACTAGTAAGGACTAGTTAAGGAACTTAATAAAGCCTTCCCCAGAGATATTAAAAACCACATCAGTTTTATTAAAAAACTCCAAACCTAACTTAACGTTATTAAACTGGAAAATAACGACCTTAAAGGCTTATAAAAGAAACGAGTAAAGCTCCCCCCGCCGTTACGCTTTAAGGGAGACTTTACACAGCTGGAGTCCTAAATAGCCTAGCTTTAAAGCTATATCACCTATTATAACGAGCAGTTCTTTAAAAAAGAAGGAAAGGTCAGGTTTGCCAGAGCCTTATTAAATAAAGTAACCACTTACTAGTATAAACCCTATATAAAGATAATCAATAACCTCTTTATAAATAAAGCGTATAAAAAGGCCCTTAAGACTTAGGCTCTTTTTAACGACTTTAACGTATTTATTAACTAACTCCAGATTAAGTTTAAAGAACTAGATACCCCCAGGCAGGTTAAATAACGGCTTATAACCCTAAGGCAGACGTCTTCAGTCCTTAAGTTCTCCACACACTTTAAATTAAAAGTAGTAAAGATTAAACTCGGCTAAGAGGCCTTAATAATACTATTCTAAAGCGGCTTAAAGGAATACGTTACTGGAGATCTTTACTAAGAAGATTAACCAGACTGTTTATAAGAATTAGTTAAGATGGCTATTAAGGCCGATAATCAGTACTATAATTACTATTATTAGAAGAACTTCTAAAAGGAACAGACCCCTTACCAGCTAAATAAACCTAAGAAGGGGAACTAGTTAACTGTGACAGGTTACCACCCCAGGTTAATGGATATTAATATAGTAAACTGTTAGAATTAACCTAACTACGATAAGCCTTAACGACAGCAGCAGTAAAAGTAGTCTAAAGACTTATTATAAGTCTAGTATTTTAACTGTGATAAAAAAGGACATATAATACAGTAATACCCGTTATTAAAATAAGTCAGTTAAAAACCTGTTTTAAAAGGAGGAAAGCACATTAAGTTTAACTTAAGAGATATCTATATTAAGATAATAGGTAACGAAAAAGACTACACTTAGATAGATAAGTGTAACCTAAAAGATAAGGAAGAAAAGGAAAAACCCTAGGACGTAATATACCCAGTCCTTAAAGGTGTCTTAAAAGAGTTAACTATAAAGGTGCAGGTTGTAAAAGACTAACTTTAAGGTGGAAACTTAAAACTATTAAAAATACAGGTTATAAAAGACTAACTTTAAGAAAAGATATTCTAGTTAGCTGTTATAAGTCTTAAAAACCTTACCCTGTAAGCTTAGGAATTAAGGAAATCCAGGAAGGACCTTAACTTAGAAGTCACTAGGATGGTAAAAGGAGTTGAAGAATTAGCCCTCTAGGCTACCTAGACGGTGAAGTAAGCTTTAAAAGGTAAAAAAGAGTAAGTTAAGAGAATTAAACTGGAAAAACGAAAGTTCTTTTTAACGGTACCCCCTAAGACCCTTAAGCACTTTAAACACACTAAGTGGATCAGCACCCTTACCTCCCTAGAAGAAGGACAGCTTAAATAACTACCTTACATTAAAGCTAATATACCTTAGACTGGTACCTTAAAGGTCCCCTAAGAAGGTATAAAATAAACATATTAATAAAGGGTTTAGGAATTAAAAGAGAAACACTAAAAGCTGGTAAATAAGGTAAAGGACTTATAAGTTAAAGGTCTTACTGTGACGTTTAAAGATAAAGTAGTGGAGATTAGATTAAAACTTTATAATAAAGTTCACTTCACTAATTAGCTTAAGTACTAACTTATTAAGGAAGGCCACTTTATAAAAAAATAAATTAAGTTATTATTACCTAAGTTTTAAAAAGAGGTTTAGGAGAAATAACGTATATAAAGGTAAGTAGAAGAAGAGAAAAAACAAAGCGCCACTTCCCCCGTTCTATACTTTATAACTACAGCACCTACAGTTAATATTAACCACCCTAGTTATAAAGACATACTGTAAATCGATTATGTATATAATAATTACGCTTTTAACCAGCATTACAGACTTAAGGCCCTTTATAACCATTTCCCTAGCGTATAGAAACGGGATTACATTATCGTAAAAGTAAAGTTAAAACTAGCCTATTATTAAGTTTCCTACTCCCTAATAAGAGAGTCTAGTAATAAGTGGAAAGTTACCGTGGTTAACCAGGCTCCCACCACGTACTGGTAAGGAGGGGTACTTAATAACTGCCTAGTTGTAACGTGCTTATTACATCTTAACAGAAAAGCCAGAGAATAGTAGAAGTGGAAAGATTACTAACAGATTTAAAAGTAAAAAGATATTACTGTAATCTAAGCCTGTAAAGTATATTATCGACTTATTAAGGATTTTAAGAATATTGTACCGTTTAAAGTTAACTAGACGTTAAGGTGTAAAAACCTAAGAAAGGTTAACCATTAAGTTTATTAAAGCTGCCTGTTTTTTTAAAAGGAATTAGGAAAAGGTTACAGGCCCTTTAAAAGGGCTAGAAACTAGTAGTTCGCTAATTAACTAAAACCTTAAAAAAAAGGAGAGACACTTAAAGGTTAAGCTAAATAAGATTTTAAGGACAGATAATTACTATAACTTAAATGTTAAAAAAGTATAAGCACTATTCCGTCAGTGTTAATATAACAAACGGAAAAAGGAGGCTATTTAAGGTAAAAGTAGTAATTAATAACAGGAGTGCTTTTAACTTAATACACCCCTTACTAATTAACTAAAGGAAACTCCCTAATAAAGAGTATAAAAAGGCTATTCCCATTCAGAATAGAGAAAAAGGCCTGTATTAATATAATAATAGTAAAGTCACCCACCACTTACCACTCTTAATTAAAGTAAACGGGGATAAATAATAAATAGACTTTAACGTTACACTAGTTACAGGCTATAATATAATCTTAAATCTACCTTAACTGGAAAAGTATAACCTTATAATCAATTAAAGGAGTGGCCACCTTACCTTCAGTAAATCCCCCAGCTGTAATCACTATTTAAAGAAAGCTAAAAAGGCACCGAACCGTTCTAGAGATATATAAAGTACTTAAAAGCACACTAAACCCTTAAAACTAAATACAGTTTAAGTCAGGTTTATTAAAACAGTTAAAGGACTAGAAGGTTTACCACACTGCTTAAATAACGATTTAAAAGGTGGAAAGAAGTAAAAAGCTGATTTATAAATAAGTAAAGAAATTAACTTATTTAAGGTATTTATAAAATACAGGAAGTTTACCCTATTTTAAAAAAAGATATTATAATTATTAAACCATAGACTGTGGGATTATAAAATTAAATTAAAACCAGGAGTAAAGCTCTGTAACTTCTAACCCTACTATTTAAACCCTTAATAAGCTAAAACTTTACAGGAGTATATTAATAAAAACCTAAGAAACAGGTTTATTATAAAGTCCCAGTCCCCAGTAGGGTACTTAATGCTGTTTGTCCTAAGAAAAAGAGATAGTAAGTTACATATAGTTATTAATTACTAAACGTTAAATAAGGATATAATTAAGAACTATTACCTATTACTACTTATTACAGAAATGTAAGAACGGATTATTAAGGTAAATTAATTCTCTAGCCTTAACTTCCTTATAAAGTTTAACCATATTAGAGTAAAGGAAAAGGATAAGCATAAAACGGCCTTTCAGACTCATAACAGGCATTACCAGTACTATATTATACTAATAAGATTAATAAACGCCCTTATAACCTTTTAAGGCCTTATTAACAGTGTTCTCCACCCCTTCCTTAATAAGTTCATCTTTATATATTTAAACGACGTTTTAATCTATTTTAAAACTTTAAAAAAACACTGAAAACACATATAACAGATTTTAATAGCTTTTAAAAAGGTAAAGCTAACAGTAAACCCAGAGAAAAGCCACTTCCATATTTAGGAACTAAATTATTTAAAGTTTAAAGTAACCTTTAAAAAGCTTAAAATATAACTAGAGAAAACAAAGGTAATTAAGGATTAACTTACTTTAAAGAATTAAAAAGAACTATAAACCTTTATTAGCTTTATAAACTTTTACTAATATTTCATTAGGTACTTTATAAAGATTGTAAAACCACTTTATAAACTTACAGGTAAAGGAAAGCCGTTTAAGTGGATTAATAAACAGTAAAAGGCGTTTAAAGACCTTAAACACACCTTTATTTTAACGCTAATTCTAGCCCTCCCTGATTTCTTAAAGCTTTTCTAAGTCGAAATAGACTCCTTAGAATTTATAATCGGTAAAGAACTTAGCTAAATCCAGGACGATAAGAAACACCACCTAATTACCTTCTTATTAAAAGGAATTTATAACCTAGCTTTATAATATTTAATCTATAATAAGGAACTAATAGTAATTATTTAGTGTTTTACTAAGTGGGCATTATATCTAAGCGGTATAAAAGAACCGGTCCAGGTCTTTTCAGATTATAATAACCTTTAATACTTCTTAATAAAGGAACTTAGCCCACAGTAAGTATAATAGGTAGAGTTAATAGCCCCGTTCCACTTCCAGATTTACCACGTTAAAGGAAAAGATAATAAGTGAGCCGATACTCTTAATTAGAGACAGGATTATAAGGATACTAATCTAGCCCTAATCCCCGTCATTATATTTAATAAAATAAAGAACAGCACCTTAAAACACATATTATAAGTGTCAGATAACTAGACACTGGAATAAACTATTCATATCTATATAAACTTAAAATTGCTGGCGTCGCTTCGTTCGTCATTACGCGACGGCCCTTCGCTACGCTACGGGGCGCTCCATTCCTCACTTTCGCTCCTGGCAATTTTGGCGTGGGGTATTAAGCTTATTTTAATAAGTAT
>Ga0247780_1000886_pt1 | contig 22774 bp, 31 predicted proteins | sample UWRJL079202R5_FD_179927 | JGI IMG/M metagenome (GOLD analysis project Ga0247780, IMG submission 179927) | Plant litter microbial communities from Arlington Agricultural Research Station in Wisconsin, United States - UWRJ-L079-202R-5 | ecosystem: Environmental > Terrestrial > Plant litter >... | reverse complement strand
ATTTGGAGGGCATGGAGATGGGGATGGGGGATGGTGTCTATGTTAGGCCGGGGGGGAAGGAGACGGGGAAGGGGGGGATGCCGGCGGTGGTGACGACTATGGAGGTTTCGGTTCAGAGGAGAGGGAGTGGTGGGGATGGCGATAGGGAGGGGGTTGGAGGAGGAGTAGATACTAATCAGGATTGATGGTGCGGTCTGACTTTGTATGAGAATGTGTTTGGTTTAGGTAGAGGAGTAAGATGAGACACCTTGTTTGCATGCAGTGGATGCTAGTTAATTAAGAACTGTTCCAACCTCCCCTGTCGAATCCACTCGATGGCCTCAAGATGATCAGCTCAGGTGAGTTTTTCTTCAGCCTACATGAACAGAAAACTATGACTGTCTGGCCCGACGTTGACAGCACCGAACTCGTCCGCATCGACGTCAAGGGGTGGAAGACAAGACACGATGTATGACGAAGATTGCCAATAAAAAGCTCTTATTGGGAAATGGTGGTCTATGGGTGAAATTGTTGCTGAACTAGCGGGCTGAATCACCTCGACAGAATGTTGGGGGCTTGAGGGCTGCTCAAATAACTTGAAGGGGGAACAGAGTTTGTGAACCACGAACTCGCCCCTATCATTTCTGTTCATTTTCTCCAACTCAACACCTGACCCGACATCCATCTCCTACTTGAAGTAGAAGCCTACTACCTGAAATTAGAGGTGCCTCACCTCCTAGCGAACCCTGCATCGAGATTTGATGCCCCAGCAGTCCGGGTCGTATATCCAGGGTTTCTGCTGCTGCTAAGCGGCAATATCGACAGACATCATTACCAAGTAGGGGTTACCAGGGCATCATAGCGTGCCGCAAAGCCCACGAAGAGAGGCCATGTAATATGAAGGAGGCAAGGATAAACCAACCCCGCGGAACTGGATGAGGGCGTCCATAAATTCCTCGGGAAGGTCCTTGGAGGGGTCGATTTGGGCGGAGTACTTGTCTTGTAGGTGTTGCAGCTCAACGGCCTGCCTTCGGAGCTCCTCGAAGCTTCCCACCGCGCGATATGCGCCAACAAGGAGTTTGGTGAGCACATCAGGCCAATAAACAACGCGGCGGCTGTCGGTACCGTTGGGATTGCCCCAGAAATACGCGGTCCCGTGGTCAGCATACTCGAGTAGAGTCTCGTAGAAGTATCTTAGATATTCAGAGGGACCACGAATAGTCTTTTGCATCCGATACTCGAGCGCTGAGCAGGGAGACCATCCGGCCCATGTCCAGGTGAGCAGGCAGGCGGTACGGCGCCTCCTGGGCCAACACCTCCAGTGACTCGAATCCAGCTGACTCGCTTTCCTCCTTGAGCTTCGGCGCCGGCATGATCGGGTACTGGGGGTCCGTCATGGCATCTAACGGTATTTCGTGAAGGATGGCTCCGCATATCTCGACGAGAAAAGATAGTATCATTTGCTGAGCCTCGAGAATGAGCGAACCTTCGCCCACCGAGTACTGCTTGTCGGGCGTTGTGGTCATGGAGGTGGTATCCGTGTTTCGTGGAACTATCGCTTATGCGGTTAAGAAGCATGACATGTCCTGAGACCGAATAGGGAACGAGAGCAAAGCTTCGAAGGCCTATTGACATCTCGCTCCGACCGGTGCCAGCAAAGACTGACAGGTGGTTCCGGGCGCGAGAGTCGAGCAGCAGAAGCAGCGTACTAGGCTTCGAGAGGTCCTCCTGATTGACGGTGGGGCAAAGGGTCCTGGCTTGCCATTTGGGCCGGTCTGCGCTGCTGATCATGCCGTGCTCGTCTTTGAATGTGTTGAAGTTGGGGTGGTGCTGACAGGGCATGTCGGGCGAGCCTGGAGGAGGACGGCGAGCCTCTGGCTCTTTGTCTTCTTGGACCAGCGCTTCTGGATGGTGGCTTCACGGCGCGCCACGATGTCGCCCAGCGTGCCGTACAACTCCAGGATTTTGGTGCGCATCGGCTCCGTCTGGCCACGCGCATCATCCACAGATACGTCCGGGGTCTCGGGACCGTCAAGCGCGCGAACGGTGCTGACGGGGTCGCGAGCCATGCCCTCCATGTCCTCCGTATCGAGGCCCAGCTCTCCGAACATGCCGTTCAGACTGAGACCCATCCTCCGCATCTCGTCTCTCGTCTCCTTGGAGAGCGATTGAGCCAAGGATTGTTCCAAGGTCGCCACCAAGCCTTTCCGCGTGAATGCCATGATTGCGGATATTGCCGTCCCGTGTTCAATTGATTCGAGCTAATGGCTAGTCCGTAATGTCCTGGCGTTCGATGGGGTGGGTGATGTTGGGAAGAGAGAGAATAGGGATGGGCAATTCAGATTCGAATTTCACCGATTTGGCGATTTCACTTTTGAAAATCTGGAGCCCTGAAATTCCCTGGAAATTGCACAGGCCAACCTGCCCTGTGAAGTGACGCATATTTCAAGCAAGGAGGGGCACCCCGCAAAGCGGATCGGGTGTTTTCACGTTCAATTTCAGTCAACTTGGTGAATGGAAACGTAAATTTCGCAACAACTGACCTTGAATGGAAATGAGAAAACCACACCGCGTGCAGACGCCACTGCGGGCACGCGTCACTCTGACGAGTGCGTCAGCAGGGACACACACAAACAGAAAAAGCAAACATTCGCCCAATAGAAAAGAGGATGGCGCTAGCTGAGAGTGGCCGTGGTCGTCAACAGAGCGGCAAAGTGTGACCGACGCGATGACGCGGTTACCAGGTATCGCGCCCCTGGTAACGGGTGCGTCACCGTTGATTCGCCCTCCTCATCGGGTCTCTGCTGATGGCGTAACACGCGCCATGTGACATGATATGAGCTATCTGACTTAAGGTCAAGATTCAACAGGCATTGAGAGTCTTCAAGCACCGCTCTTCTCCCTGGTGGTGGGTGGTGGTGGAGAAGGAACGATGCGATGGCTGGTCGCCGATTGCCTTGGGACAAGTTTGGCGGGATTCGGCCGCTCGCCCGCCGCTAGCCGGCCCCTCTTCAGCATCATTGTCTTTGCACGGTCGCATCACCGCAACTGGGTCAAGATCAGACGAAACACCCATCAAGATGGCCCGCCGGCTCGCTCACAACACACTGCGAATATTGCACCGTTCGTGTCCCGGGACATTGAGACGCGGGCGTTCAGGCGTGTGTCTTGCGCCTCAGATTCGGCAAATCACGGGCCCTACCACTGGCGCGACCACTGGAAATGGCGACCAGACCCGCAAACAACCACAGTCAGCCCAGCACTGGAAAGTCGCCGTAGCCGCGGGCGTGATGGGCCTCGTTGGGTTTGGAGCTGGCACCTTCATGATGAGACCGCCTCCTAATTGCCTTGCAAGCGGCAAGGTCGCGTACGCCAGCCCCGACGAAATGCTGCAGGCGGCCAAAGAGATCGCGCAAGCGCTTGGACCAGATGCCCTCAGTTTCGATGCCGACGTGCTCGAGCATCACGGTCACTCCGACTGGTCGACATCTAACTCGAGCGGGCGTGCGGTAGCCGTGGCGTACCCTCGCACAACTGACGGCGTGGTTGCCATCGCGCGCATCTGCCACAGGAGACGCGTCCCGATGGTTCCATTCGGCGCCGGCTCTAGCGTCGAAGGCAACTTCTCACAGCCGCACTCGGGCATTTGCATCGACTTCGCATACATGGACCGGGTCATCGCCTTCCATCCAGAGGACATGGACGTCGTGGTGCAGCCAGGCGTCAACTGGGTCGACCTCAATACCCGCATCGCTCACACCGGGCTCTTTGCCCCGCTGGATCCATCACCTACGGCTACCATAGGCGGCATGGTGTCGACCAACTGCTCAGGGACGAATGCGATGCGGTACGGCACGATGAAGGACTGGGTTTTGAACCTCACCGTGGTGCTCCCCGACGGGACCGTCATCAAAACCCGCCGACGCCCTCGCAAAACATCAGCTGGCTACAACCTCACGTCTCTGTTCGTCGGCGCTGAGGGGACTCTCGGTATTATTACTGAAGTGACTCTCAAGCTGGCGCCCATCCCACAGGATACAAGTGTGGCTGTGGTTGCTTTCCCCAGCATCGGCGACGCTGCGGCCGCGGCGTCAAAGCTCATTCGCTCCGGCATTCAGCTCGCAGCCCTCGAGATGATGGACGAGGCCCAGATGCGGTTGCTCAACGAACATGGCAGCGAAACGGTCCGCAAGCGTCACTGGGATGAGCAGCCGACGCTCTTTCTCAAGTTCTCAGGCACGACCGACGCTATCCGTAGCGATATTACGCGTGCCTCGAATATCATCAAGCCGTTTTCAGGGGGAGGCAAGTTCCATTTTGCGCGCTCCAAGCAGGACGAGCACGACCTTTGGGCTGCACGGAAAGAAGCACTCTTCACCATGGTCAGCACGCGTCCACTAGGTAAGTCACCTGATGTCTGAAAAGCAGTGTGTAACGTTCTCTTATTGATAAATTCCATGAGCAGGTACTGAGATTTGGTCGACTGACGTGGCTGTCCCCGTGTCACGACTTCCCGAGATCATTGAGCTCTCGAAAGCAGAATGCGGCAAACTAGGCATTTTCGCAAGTGTCATTGGCCATGTCGGTGACGGCAACTTCCATGTTGCGATGCTCTATGACCCGAGTAATGTAGAACAAAAGCTGGCCGTGGCGCGATGTGTGCACAATATGATGGATCGGGCCTTGGAGATGGAAGGCACGGTATCGGGCGAACATGCGATCGGCATAGGGAAAAAGGACTGTCTAGTCGATGAGCTGGGCGACGATACCATTGCGTTGATGCGGACGCTAAAGCTTGCGGTTGACCCAAGATGGGTGATGAACCCGGGGAAGGTGTTCGACTTGTCGAGCCGGGGGAAACATGAGGCCTGAGGGACATGCCATGTGGAACATAGTCGCTGTTACTAAATGCTGGTATCAGTGGATTCACTTTTGCTGGGTTTGGTGCAGCGGTTTCGTACGACATGCCACCAAACGAAGCCGCCCCCGAGACACGATACCTATGCTAGTACCAGTTGACGAGTAAACAGCAACAGTCTACGGTCTTTTCGCAATCCCAACAGGCCTCCTTATTGTTGTGGTGCAGCCATGCAATGCGCGAATGGAGTTTCTGACATGCAGTGCAACCATGACCCCGCACATGTCTTCAAACAATGGCTGCTCAGCAGATCGAGAAGATTCTTCTCCGAGGACCGTCCATCATCAACCAAAATGCGCCTCATCAACACAAAAACCTTCGAGATCAAAGAGCTCATTGGGACCACCACGCCGCCATATGCCATCTTGTCGCATACCTGGGGGGATGCCGAGCTTACTTTCCAAGATATGTTGGATCCGGCCGCAGCGCGAAGCAAGGCAGGGTTCGCCAAGGTTGAGAGATGCTGCCAGCAGGCGCTGATAGACGGACTGGAATGGGCGTGGGTTGACACGTGCTGCATCGACAAAACGTCAAGTGCAGAGCTCTCCGAGACCATCAACTCCATGTACAAATTCTACGAGTAGGCGATAAAATGCTATGCTTTCCTCAGCGATATCAGCAGCGCTCAGATGGTCGAGTGGCAACAGACCACGACCTCGGCCGACGATCACAAACATCAAGACTCAGTTATCACGCCGGAACAGCTCGCCCAGTATCCCATATTTTCGTCACGTTGGTGGAGTCGCGGCTGGACACTACAAGAACTGATCGCGCCATACGACGTGGAGTTCTACAGCCAAGAATGGACTTACCTGACAAGCAAACAAGCCTGCAAACGTTTCATCAACAGGAAATACGGCATATGGCGACCATACTTGATCATTCTGTCCCTCTGGCTCAGTGCGTGTCGCGGAGCGTATGTCATGGGCATGCTGCCGCTACACAACCCGGGAAGAGGATATGGCATACTGTCTGTTCGGTCTCTTCGGTGTACACATGCCCCTCCTCTATGGGGAGGGATCACGAGCTTTCTTCCGCCTCCAAGAACAAATCATCGGCTCGATCGAAGACTACACCCTATTTCTCTGGGGCCTATGGACGCCAGAGAGCCTGGTTCATCTTCATTCTCAAGAAGTACAAATCTCTTCGCAACCTCACGTGCAAGTATTTCACAAACCCCGCTGGGCAGCATCCTTGCGACCTCCCCACGCGACTTCAGCAACAACATGTCGTGGTCCAACTGGATCAGCGTCCGTTTTGATATGCCCGTCCTGGGGGAGCCATTGCAGCTCACCATCGCGGGCTACGTCTTAGCCTCTTTGTCAGGGAGGTGACTGTCGAAGATATCGAGCGTGAAACTGATCTCTCACGCTCCTTGAACGCCTTCTTTCGGTGTCTCTCCGAAGGCGGCTTCGGCGAGTTTGTTGGGCAAATGCGACCAATGAGTGGGAGTCGCGTGCGATCACTCTACCTCGGTGCATTCCAGAGCTACAGCAGGCTGGTGGGAGCATATCAACCATGCATTCTTCTCTTGAGCTTGACAACGCTATTAAACATCTTTGATGCCTTCAGTTCAACGTTACCGTTGAACACGCCCGCCTCGACAATGCCATTCAAAGCATCTGAGGATTCAGCTATATTAGTTTTTGCCAGACTCATGTGGTTTAGTACCATGGTTAAGTGGTTAGACGTGCATAAAGGAGAGGAATGGGCTCTTAAGACGTGTTATATCAAGACAAGTACCGACACGGAGCTACTCCGCCGGGGCCTGAGTCTAGGGCATCAAAGCCGACCGTGGATTTCGTACAAGTTCTGGACGTGGCGAACATCGTCGAAACACTTCAGGCAACTTGCCTTTAATGTAAGCACGACAGAGGTAGAGACAAGAAGATGTCTCCATATCAAGTCCCATGGGGCCTCTCCGGGATGTCTGATCTTGGTCGCGGCGAAGAAGGGGAGTTACTGGATCAGCCACCAGATTGGCGGTGAACTCGATGTCGAGGCCGAGGCCAATAGGTTTGAGATCATGGACCTTGAACCAGTTTGGGTTACGAGTGCTAGAGAGATTGGGCCGATTGGCGCCGACCGTATGGAGTTTGAATCTGGGACTTTGTTCACCACACTGGTCATTGATAGAATGGGCGTGTTTGACAGATACAAAGTTTCGTTGGCGATCTTAGACAAAGAAGGAACAGGCAGAAGTTAACCTGTGAGCTTGACACTCAGGGAGCTTGGGTCCTTGTTCTGAGTGTGAATGTCTCGGTAAGTACTGAGTTTTGAATCTGTTCCCCTTTGCTCTACTAATTTGGATAACCAGTACCAGACAAAATCAATTTCAGCTACCAAAATACTTGGGCTTCGAGCTAGCCTCCGTCCAACCAGAATACCACACCAACCCCCTAGACCTTCCAAAATCACGGAGACTCATCTACTCAGTAGTACCTACTCGACTCGTGTCAGTCAGTGTTCCTCACAAGAGAGTTTCGAGAACACGAATCCTACAAATGATGGAATGCTCATGCACGCAACTCCCGCGCCTCTCCGTTCCCACGCTCGATCGGCAGTTCGTACCTTTGTTCCGGATAGACCGGCGGTTGCAGCCCCGCCACGGCATGCCCCTGGTTCGCCATACCGCCACCCGGCGGTGTTTGGTATTGGATGCCGTCATTTGGCGGCGTGTGGTACTGCGCGACCCTATCTCCCGGCAGCGGTTGAAATTTCGTGGGGCTTGTGGGCGGGCTGCCAACTGATGTCGTTTCATAGGGGGTCTTGAACATGCTGCCTCGATAGTCGGCTGGCGGCCCGTAGCCGATGGGAGGCGAGTCTGGGCCGGGGGTGTACCCGACGTTCTCGTGCTGCTGTGGAGGGGGTTTCTCGCCGGTATCACGCTTCCGTCGGTGGATGTAGAAGAGGCCGAGAATGACCAGGCCGATCACGGCTGATGGTGAAGTCAGTATCGGGACTGGAATGGAGGGGATGTGCGACTTACCAAGGCCGCCAACGACACCACCGACGATTGCGCCTACGGGTGTTGTAGGGCTTGTGCCTGGGGTTGGATCCGGGGTGGGAGGGATAGTTGGGGTTGCTGAGCCGATCAGTGTCGTAGGCCGTGTTGACGAAGATGATGAGGTTGCTGTGGCCAGGGCAAGTTGCCGAGTTGGTTGAGTACCGCACTGTTCGATATGCGAGAAGCCGGAAAGGGGAGCTGCGCCATAGACGTACTGGACGCAGTAAGGGTAGATGGAATTTGTGCACCAGCCAGTCTCATACCCGATCAGCGATGTCGCAAGCGTGCGGATTAGCGAGGAATAGGCCGAGCTGTCAAGGCAAGTTGTAGCCGCCACACAGACGGCACCGGCTTGAGGTGTCGCGGGACAACAATGAACCACAGAGATGCTGGTGTCTGTCCGACACGTGGCGCCGGCTTCGCAGCTAAACGGGCTGTGGGGATCGCCGCTCACATAACCACAGATGTCCCCAGAACTCTGCTGGCGTTTGCGAAGGTCGAGCTCACCGTTCGCCAGTAGAGGTGCGGGCGTTGGCAGGGGAGCAAAGCCAAAGTTGTGCGGGCCGGGACCATGCGAGATTGTCGAAATCACGGTGTTCATCCCAGCAGAGCCATCACCCGGCTGGGCATTGCAGATATTGGAGTGCCAAATCGCACAATAGGCGATGACGGAAACTCTCCAGGGACGCATCGTTCGGAGCTTGGTCCACGGCGAAGATACAACAGAGATTTGGGTGAATTCACTTCGAGGCCTGAGGAGACAACCGGAATGAGCTGTCCAGGATGAGGGGGAAATCTCAAGGCCTGGCAGCTGGTCGGGCGTCGTTGTGAAGCACGCTTATAAGCTCTGGCAAGTCAGATCATAATCCCGGCAGCAATTCAGTCCCACCACCCTTCTTCACTTGCCCAGACTCGGTATGCCTTTTGTGCATCATCGCACTTGCACAAGTTAGGAGCGGGGTCCAATCGATATCACGTTCGTCGCGGAGCTGATATGCACAGTCTAGCCCATCGCCAAGAGCTCACCAACCAGAGAAGTCCAAGTGCGCCAAAGTTGGGTGGTGGTGTGCGAATGGTACTCCGCAGCCAATTCTGGATCGGTCTAAACTCCGAAGGCTACGAACATGCATAACTCCGCCACACTACCGCGCTAGGACATACGTTCGTCAAAGGGCACGTTTTGGTTCGGTGCGGAAACCCCCACATCGACAGCCGAGCCTTATGGTCGGAGCAGATAACCTGGAATTTTCACGTCAAACTCACTCGGAGTTCCGCAGGCGGAGAGGAACAAGTCACAAGGATGTTTGGCTTGGCGGGTTGGAGAGAGAGTCAGTTGAAGGTCTCGGTGTGTAACAGCTCCCCCTTTCGTCCAGCGTCTGGTTCTCCGATGGTCTTGCTAAGCTATATCGATAGTTTCGAAAGGCCTATCGCCCGCCATCAACTCCCCATCCATGATGCCGTCACAGTACACCTCACCCAGGAGGGCAAATTGACCGACGCGTGCTGATCTTTCCAGTGGCCGAATGGCAAACGGGACCGAAGCACCAATCAGCACCACTATAACGTCTCCCGGACTCAACCTCGCTGGCCCCATTCCGACATATCCCTCCCGCGTCAAGTACGGCCTCATGCCCTGCATCTTGTTCATCGACTCGACGTAGCACTTCACACTCGCTGGCGGACCGTCCCAACGCTCGCAACCCTCCCAGTGTTGCAGGAGTTCCCAGTAGCTCCGTGCTGTCGAAGTGGTTGCGCGGCGCTGAATCTCAAGACCGGAGTTTTCCAGGTTGCCAATCCGGATTCTCCAACACGCTTCTTCTATTCGCTGTCTGCTGGTGTATATCGATCGTCCCTTTGCCTTGGAAAGCAGCGTGAGGTGTCTTATTCCGTGAAGAAGACAAGGGATCACACGTGGATCGCGGAGTGACAAAGTACCCCCAATGTCTTCTACGACATCAACCACCACCCCTCGCAGGCGGAGGATTCCATCTGGTCCCGGTGGCATGCCGGTGTCCATGAGAGAACGGCGTGATGCCGAGAATGCACGGCAGGCGATTGGTTGGTCCTGATCCAAGTGAGAGAAGCGAGATTCGAGACTCGGACGCCAGTCAGGTACCCAAGAAGGTAGATTGGGTATGTCAGTCCCAGGCCGGGCATAACTCCATATGTCCAAGTTTTTCGAGTCGTTTATGATGGACAGCGCAACGCGGTAGAGGAGAGGCGCAACCTCGGTCGTGGTGTAATCGGGGCGGATGCCAAGTCGCTCGGCGTCGACGGCTAAGCCCAGCAGACCAAAGATGCGGTCCTCGCGCCTTGTGGCGTGAATATCGTTGCCCACAAACACCTTCTTGAGGAGCTGTTGAAGCGTGTGACCCTCGTGTATCCGGTGTCCAAGACCTTGATAGCCAGTTCGGATCGCAAAATGCGGCAGCGTGGGATTTAGGCTGCGAAGTCGGTCAACAATCGCCCTATTCTGCCAATGTATTTCCGCCGGTAAGCCCCCCGCCAGAAGAGAGGAAATGATACGAGGCTTGGCAATGTTGAGGACGTGTGTTGCTAGCATCGCCGCCTGGGCTACCAGCTTTTTATCACCGCACATGAAAATGGTGTCTGAGCCGAGTGCAAACTCCTGGATGACCCAGACCCGCGAGAACCAAGGGCGTTTGTACCATGCGGGTATTGCTCGTGCGAGTTCCACAAATACTGATAGAGCCTGGTCGAAGAGATCGCGGATCCGGTTCTCTGTGGGATTGGAACCACCGCCTGTGGTCTTCGCGTCCAAAATGTCGAGGAGGAGCTGGCGTCTCTCCTCGCCACCGAACAGATACGAGTCCAGGTGCAAGTTTGCAGCATCCCGCCCAAAATTGGCAAGGAGTTCCATGAAGGAGTCAGACGTTCCGTCTGCCGGGCCCAACCACGCGATAACTTGCTTGGCTCGAGTGTAGATCTCACCCATCAGTTTGACCTGCGCCGTCTTCTCGGCCTCGTTGTCCTGGTTGATGCAGATCTGGTCGATCCACAACACAATCGGCCCACCGGTGATTCGGCGAACATGTTGAAGGGCAGCGTACAATGATGGCGTAACGGGGAATTTTCCCTCGGGCAAAAGTACGCGATGAGTTCGCTCACCGGTCCCCCACGAATATGACAAAGCTCTGAAATTTGGTGCCGAGGATAAAGGAAACGCTTGCATCGTGGCATAGATACGGTCTTCTCCACGCCTCGAGGTCATGCTTCTCCAGGGCCACCAGGATGTGCGTCCTAGCGTCAGCAGACGGATATGATTGTGTGGCAGAGGAGTCTGTCGGGCAAAAGAATACACTGGAAGAGTGGTGGGCGGCGCTGGTGGCCCTCCTCCCCTTCGCGGGTCGGTTGTTGGCCTTCCTCTCGTCTCTAGGCCGGTTGTTGGAGGCGCTGTGCCAACAAAAGGGGCAGCATACGGCTGAGTCGCAGCGTGGAATCCAATATTTCCAGACGGTTGTCCATACGGTACACCATATTCTCCCGCGAGCACCGGTGCAGCGAAAGAAGGGCCTGCGAACGGATACCGCTGCGGCATTGGCGGTGGCCATCCATTGTTGGAGCGGAGGCTCGGGTTGGACCATGGTCTCTCTGGTTGGCCAGGATGCTGGTGATATTGGGCCATTCTCCAACTTCCCCGCGAAAGGTCGGGGTCGAAACGCACCCGAGATGGACAGGAATGGCAGTGAGGAACGAGGTGATTGTTACTGCAGAGAGATGTTGCAAAGGCCGGAGCCTGGTTAAAATACTCCATTGGGTGGGAGGACACAATCCCACCGACAGCTGCTCATCTCACGCCCACCCCTTTCCGCATATGTTCCATGTCACTGTCGCACATTTGGCAGCAAGGCATACATGGTATTACGTATTACGGCGCCTAACACAGTTCCGGTACACAGGTCGACCGATCGCCACAAGCCCGCCAACCAAAGGAGACCAAAGGGGTTGAATCCATTTGTCGTGGTGCGTGTATAACACCGCGACGTCGCGATTTACTCCACTGCAATGCCAGGAGCCAGACATGTGTAACTGTGCCACCTGTTTAATTTAACACACATGTAAGAGGACCTCTTCGCGAGAGGTTCAGAGCCTTACCGTCCCAGTGAGTAAAACAAACCCCTCGACGTCTTATCACCACAGTCGCAGCTCGCAAGATGGCGACCACTGACCGCAAGCCTTTGATACGACAATGTTCCTTATATGATTTTTTTTGGCACGCTGTGGATCGGAGGCTCTGTCATAGAAAAACGAGTGTGTTACTTGCTTCAACCGTTGGAAGCCGAGGGCTTCCAACAGCTGCTCTAAATACTGCGTACAATGGGGTAGTTCCATTCCTCCGTTGTTGTGGCCTGGAATGGACCACGCAGTAATTCGATAGAATACCAGCGATCGGACCGATCGCTGGTATGGAGGCTATTCAGGGATAGGATTCGTGTGACAATTTTCGATGGCAATATGACATAGCCTAAGTAAGGTACGACTAGAATCCGAGCTGACCAATTAGAAATAGAGCTATTCTCGCATCCGAGCAAGACGCAAACACCCTCGAGATTGAAAATGGGACATGGAGAGGGGAATGTCCCGCCACTACAATACCTTCCATCACCCCATCAGTCACGGCAACGATAAACGACTTTGAGCATGGAGGTTCTTCAGAAGCAACAAAGCACGACGTCGTGGCAAATGGTCGTCGCCGAAAAGCTTAAGCGAGACGAGAAAAAATTACAGGCTGATTGGAAACTCTCGCCCAAAATCCTCAGCCAGGCCAGAGACCGGAAAAGCATTGCAAACGGCTTCATCGATGGGCTGTTAGACGACCGAACGAAGTATCTCACGAGTCTCGACACGGTAGACTTGATGAAGAGAACGGGTGAAGGCTCCCTGTCGGCTCTCGAGCTCACTATGGCCTTTTGCAAGCGCGCTGTATTCGCCCATCAACTGGTGCGAACTCTCCCCTAGCCTTTCTTGACCGTCACGCATTGCTAAGATATCATTTCTACGCAGAACAAGAACCTCATAGAGATCGGCTTTGAGAAGGCCATGCAGCGCGCCAAGACCTTGGACGACTTTTGGGCGATGCATCGTCATCCAATCGGCCCACTTCATGGCCTTCCTATCACAATGAAGGACCAATTCCACGTCAAGGGAATGGGCACCACGATGGGATATGTCGGTTGGATCGATACCTTCGAAGGAGACAAGGCTTCCGATTTGAAGCACCGCGCCGAGAGCGAGCTGGTCCGGAAGCTTGAGTCACTAGGAGCCATCGTCATCGCCAAAACCACGCTAGTTCAAAGCCTGTGGTACGGCGAGACCAACAACAACATCCTAGGCTACCATTGGAACCCAAGCAACCAGAAACTATCTTCAGGAGGAAGCTCTGGTGGCGAAGGGGCTATCCAAGCACTGCGAGGCAGCGCAGTCGGATTCGCGACTGACATTGGCGGGTCCGTCTCCATGCCTGCTGCGTGCAACGGCGTCTTCAGTATCAAGCCTTCGGCCGGGAGATTGCCAACAATGGACATGCCCAACTCATCGCTCGGCCAGATCAATATGCCGACGGTCGTGGGAATGTTGGGCCCTTCGGTTACGACGTTGAGATATGTCTTTGAGGCACTGGTTTCAAGTGAGCCTTGGCTCACTGACCCGTCTGTCCTGCCGATTCCGTGGAGGCAACCGAAGAGATACTCAAAGCTTTCTTTTGGGTTTATGGACTTTGACGGGGTTGTGATGCCTCATCCACCAATTTTGCGGGCTCTGAGGATGACTAGGGAAGCCCTTCAAGCGGCAGGGCACGAGGTACGTACTTTCCCCTATCGTCATCTTGGATACGAAGTGACAGTTTTACAGATCATACCCTGGGAAGGCCCCTCCCTTCAAGAAGCAGCAGCAATCCACGTAAGCCCATCGTCCCCCTCCCCTACACCTCCCCCCTCTAACCCCCTCAACCCCAGCCCTCCATCACAATGGCCGACGGCAACTCCGACGTCTTCACCCGCCTCTCCCTCTCCGGCGAGCCCATGATCCCCCAGCTCGTCCCCTACGCCCCCACCGGAAAACCTCAACCCCCCAAAACTGCCATCGAAGTCGCCCAATCCGTCCAAACCATGCTTCGCTACCGCGCCCGCCACCTCGCCTACTGGCAGTCCACAGCTTCCCAAACGACGACCGGCCGACCCGTTGACGCGGTTCTCCTCCCTGTGATCCCCTCTGCGGCAGTGATCCCGGGGAAGTTGTTCCACTGCGCGTATATCACGCTAGCGAATGTGATTGACCATGCGACGATGGTAGTGCCTGTGACGAGAGCGGATGGAAGGGTTGATGGGTTTGAGAAGGGGTATGTCCCAGTTGGGGAAGTGGATAGGAAGAATTGGGAGGCTTGTGAGGACTGGTTTTTCCTTTAGCCCTGACTGGGAATTCTTTCTGGTGGGGGGAGACTGGCTGACTTTTGGTACCTAGATGATCCTGCCGTGTATGATAGTGCCCCGGCGGCGGTTCAGATTCTTGGAGGGCGGCTGGAGGAGGAGAGGTTGTTGGATATTGGGCAGGTTGTTGTGGATGCGTTGCGGACACATGGGGCTGGGGCGACTGGGCGGCTTTGATCGTGACGCAAAAAATCGTGTATCATTGCTGCGCTCCCTGTCTGCCTGGCGGTAAATACCTCTCATCCCACGGCAACACCTGAATCCCTGCCAAACCACTGCCTTCAGTCTCAACCCCCGCACCAGGCTTCTTCTCTATTTCCGACTCCCCATCCGAATCTGACTCCAGCTTCTTCTCAGCCAAATCATCCGACGGCACGGCCCGCCGCCGGCGTACCATCCCCTCGACATCTCTTATTTTCCGGGCAAGCCACCGTCGAAGACGCCGCATCCGAGTATCGTCATCGTCATCATAATCGTTGCTGCTATCTCTTTCCGCATGGCATGCGTACGCCGCGAACCCGCCTATGACGACGACGGCGATGGAAATGCTGATGGCGGCGATTTGGCCGGCGGAGAGGCTTCGCGGGAGGACTTGGGCGATTTCGGTGGTTTTGGCTATTGTGCCTCCTATGGCGGCCATTGCTGTGGTTGATATTTGATGGGGTGGTAGGGACTGTAGTGTGGTTCAATTTCAGTTGTAGAGAACTTGATGATTGAATTTGAGGTTCGGTGGTTGATAGCGAACTTGAATGAACTGAAAAACGACTCGGGTGCTCGTGAATAGGGGCAGGGAGGCTGTGCACACCCCCTGAAACACGGGCTCCGCCACGCCAATCATTCAGCCGCTGAGTTGCACAATCTGCAGTGCGATTGAATTTTGGCCACTGATTGTGAGAGCGGTGTTTCAGCCCAGGAGATCACCGGGCAAGGCAGATTTGCCGTTACACAAAGCGCACTCTGCAGAATGCAAGGGAAACAATACCGTGACGAAATGCGTAGCGTTCGACGTCGAGATGGACGGAGCAGAGGAGAAGAGCAGACTTCTTTTGGCGAAATGCGTTGAAGGAGATGGTTGAATATAGGGTAAAATAAATTAGGTTCGTCATGGTGTAGGGTCAAATGATGGAATCATCGCTGTAATTTTCAGGTTGGTGTTTACGTTATCCGCTGCCCAGCAGCCGAAAATGAACAGCCTGTAACGTACGATCGAGAGAAGTAACTGGATTCCATAGTTACAGCACCAATCAATTCCACCGAACTTAGTTCGCAGCGTTTCTCGCACCCCGGGCGATGACTGGCACACCCCATTTAGATGTAGGGTCTGGGGTGAGGGTGTGCGACTATCGATGAGAAAGATTGGAAACCTAGGTATAATATGACGCAGATAAAATGTATGGTATAGGTAAATGAGCTGCGCCTCAATTCCCCGCACCGGGCCAACGCCTGGAAATGAGTCCTTATTCAGTAACTCCCAGATGATACTGGAAACCATCGACTTCCAATCCTTGTCAGGTAGCCGGCCTGGTTTGCTCTCTCTCTCAACCCTTTTCCAAGCTACACGCCGTCTCTCAAGTTGCTCAGGTACTACAATGTCAAAAACTCGAGAGCCAGGCCCATGGAAGGCAAAATACCTCCAACCCTACTACCTGCTCTGCTTCGCGGCCCTCTTAGCAGTGACGGGTGTCATTTGCGAGGCTCTTTAGCGGTATCGATAAAGAACCACGGCCTGGCATTGTCCTCTCCAGGATCTCACTTTTTATGGACATATCTGCCCATGACCCTTACAATCGCCGCCACGGCGTGGGGCCCAGTGGTATTCGAAAGCCAGCTTACCGCCCCGTGGTCTCGGATGAGCAAGGGTCCTGCACCAGCAGAATGCACCATGCTGTTGGAATAAAGCTCAATGAGCGTGCCGGTGCTCGTGACAAAAGCAATATAGTTCGGGGATTGGACCGTGGCGATGGCAGTCACAGTGTCGTTAATTCTCAAAGTCCTAGCGGTCGCCTCAACGGGGCTGATTACCTTGTCAGAGGTCGCCGTATCCGACATTCCCGTCCCAATCGAGCTCTAGTACGAGTTTGTCGACCGAAAGTCACGTCTTGGTGCCTGGGGAGAGCTTGTATGCGCAACACTGGGTGGCGTGGCTAATCAAGGGCTGTCGTTCCCTCAGGGGACTCCAAGTGACTTTGCCTTTCAGAGCTTCAAAGCCGAAGCCCCACCATGAACCGAGGTCCGCGGTCGCGTTGACGCCTTGGGCGCTTCTTTGGCCTGTGAAAGTGCATCCCTGGACATAAAAGGCTCAAAGGGACCACTCGGTGACTTCCGATTGGGAAATCTCAAGAATGTCACGATGAGATCGAAAACCTGCAACATGACATCGTACCTTGTCCCCGAGAGAAATATCACATTCGTGCGGTGTCGAACTAGACCGCTGCACCAAAACACTGCAAAAGTGAATCCACTGATACTAGCATTTAGTAACAGCGACTACATCCATATTGTTCCACACGCGGAACTTCAGCCGCGAGAGCGACGGCCTCGGGATATACTTTAGTCGTTTCACAACCGGATCCTGCCAAGGACAGAAAGGCCCTGACGCCAACCGAATGGGATTCATGCTTGGCCACCTAGCCCCGGAGAATACCTCCGTATTGCCTGCTAACTGCTCAACGGTGCTGGGTGACGAAATCAGGTATCCACACTCCCCACCATATTTCTGGAACTGCTGGGAGGTATTGCCCAATGTCACGGCCATCATGCGGAGATCGACCCAAATCATATGCAAGCCACTCTACGGAGTAAGCAGCGCAACGCTCGTCTCCGAAGGCGACACCAACACCCCGCGCGTTGAGCTTGACTCGGCATCCGAGCCAAGGCTGTTTCCGAATATTCATCCATGGGATCTCGTTCAGGCACATGCTGCCTCTTATTCGTATGTAACCGGGTACGTTCCTGTTTGTTTAGATTTTGGAGTCCCTCGTGTCATTGCACATCTGCTTGCTGATGCTAGAAGCCAATAGCTGCCTAGGACGCGAGTTACTCCACGTTGGGGGGTCAGAGGAAGGCGGACTGACTTTCCGAGGCAACGGCGGCAACATCGAAGTAGACAGACCGTCGATGTTGTTATACAAGAGCTTTGGAACATCAACAAACGTGCCATTGCTGTTCGACGATGCACATCTCCTTGACATAACTACGAGATACTTCGCCCGCTTTGCGGGGCAGCTGGCTCGGTGTGGCTTGATGCAACCCGTTTCCACCCCTTCGGTAGGAACGGCGACCATAACCCAAGACCGTCTAGTCGTTCGTCAGCTTGCTTGCCATCTGATGGCAGGACTATTAATAACAGCTGCCGTTCTCATTCTTGCAACGGTTTTCTTCGGGGACTCGGCCGTGATACTCCCTCACAGCCCAGCGAGCATCATCGGCATCGCTTCCATCCTGGCTAAAACGGAAGCGATGTTCACTTCCCTCAGATACCATGGTGGGGCCGAGGACGCAGTGATTCGCCAAAAGTTGGCGGGGACTAATTACATGTATCGCGCCACCAATGGATCAGGGGAAACAGGGTCCTCGCAGCTTGTCATGCCACCCGTCGGCGTCGTAGACGAGAACGGTAACGGGACTGACTTCGACGGAACACGCACAGATGTGAATCTCATCCAGCCCTTGGCGCTGCGACCGTTCGTCCGAATCGCTGGGATTCTGGTCCTGGTAGTCGTCATTTCTAGCCTGGAGGTTTCACTCCAGTACTCGGCAAAAAATGACGGCCTTTTCGAAGTGTACGACAAAACGTACAATCACTACCTGTGGACAATCCTGCCGGCTGTCATACTCGGTTCCATTTCTCTGTTCCATGGCTCCATCGACCGCCAGCTGCGGATGTTGACGCCGTTCCTCAACCTCCAAAAAAAGGCCACCTTCGAGAGCTCGGTTGGACTAGAACTCGTTGGCGGCCAGTGGCCATCAATAGTGGCTCGTGGGATCCGACACGGTAGCCACATTACCATGGTAGCAACAGCGAGCATGAGCACGCTCTCGTCGTTTGACCCAACGAGAAAAACGTCGGATGAGGCGAACAAGACAAAATGGCCTGGGGCTGACATCGTCCCTAACCTGCGCTACGCGCCGCTCATCCTCTAGAACAATATCTCGTACCCACGCTTTAGCTATGAAGACTTGGTGTTCCCAGAGCTCTCTCTTTTATGGAACACAATCGGCCACAGCAATTCCTCCTCAACGTTAGTCACGAGCACAGTGCCCGCCCTTCGGCCACGCCTGACTTGCAAGCTGTACAACTCGAGTCAGATCAGAGTTGGCGTCCAGACACATCAGATTCCCTTCCTAAACAGGCTCGGCGTTCAGCTTACAGAGGAGCTGTGTGGAAAACGAGGAAGGGACAGCTCTGTTGAGGGCCATTTCGAGATCAGCTCACCGCCTCCAGACGCAAATGTTACCGTGATGGAGGAGTCCATGTTCGCGCTGAGCAGCTGTTCAGATGGCGACGGATACAGCAACATCATGCGGAACCTGAGCTCATTACCCTGGTGTAGCGATTATGTGTGGGCATGGGGCCGCTGGGCGGGCGCCAAGCCAGTGTCTCGTGTGGAACGCCTCGTGCCGCCCTCGATCAGCTTTCCGGGGGAAGCCGAATCTCTCACCGAGCCGCTCATAATGTTCGCGCCCACACCCGCAGAAATTCAGAACACAAACACCACCCCACATTCCGCCGAAAGAGACTTCCCCGAACCCTCCATCTTCGCCCTGTCGTGCAACGAGACCATCCAAACCGTCGACATCAACGTGACATTCATCGTCAACGACACAGACCTCGACATCGACCCCGCCATCCCACCCCTCCCCGACGAGATGACGGCGCGCGCGTCAGCCCTCAATAACAGCCTAGTTATCTAAGACGAATCTAGGCACACAAAATTTCCTTTTTCGTTCGCAATCCTAAGCTAGGGTGAGCTGTGGCTGATTTGTCCTAAGCTCTCCCTGATTCTTCCCTAAGCTGGGGTGATCCGGTACACTGCCGCCGTATAGCCTCAGAGGCCTCTTTTTAGTCCCCCCAGCTAAACTTTTCTATCGATGGAAAGCAGGTGACCGTATAATCTATAAGAATAGCTCCCAGGCAATAATTCCAATCACAACGAATACTTATACTAGGTATATGTGTGACTCGGCCCGGAAGCCCTATCGTCAAAGCTAAGCAACCTATACCTTACTAAAAACCGTAAAACAAACTAGAAGAATTTAATTTAATTAATTTCAGACTTATAATATAATTATACTATGCTAGAGAAGGATACGGTACGGATAGAGTGGTGGACGAGGTTTCGGCGGTATCGGCGCCCATGGAGACGACAGATTTCCCGGTGACAAACTTAACGCGGGAGAGAGCGAAGGCGAATCCATTCTGGCTAGATAGGATTTAGGAGATGGTTTCCCCAGATGATGCGTCTCGGGGCGACGCTCTTCAGCTGTTGGAATCGTTGTCTCTTGCGTTACCGCTCGGTACCAGGGAACAAGACCTGCAAGCGAGCACAGTGGGACCACAGCAGACTCGATCAGAGCACCATCAATCCTTCACGGCATATGTTCTCCAGTACCACAAGCTGCGAAGGAGTGTGAGTGATGCATACACAGACAGCTACCTGCCGGCGCGGTCGCTGTTCGATAGCCTGCCAGCAGGTGCTCAAGCTGAGCTTCGGCGCCGGGCTGAAAGGGCAACGAGTGGTGGTTCCTCGAATGCATGACGTGGCCGTCCATGTGCCGAGTCGTGTACCGGACGAAATTGGGCTTGGTTGGCATGGGTTCGCGCATCACGCGTGTGGGAGACCTTGTCTGCCGTGTTCGCCGTTCCAATGTGTTGATGACGTTTCGCCGCATCGGTCAAACTGACGCGGAGGCGTCGACCATTCCTTGCGTATTCGTTGCGCCAACCATTGTGCCTGCGCGCATGAAGAGAAGCGAGCCTGAGGAAGTTGCTGTCCTTTTTCGAATCCGCTGATGGGTTCATCCTCAGGTACGATTACAGGCGAACCGGATAAGGCCGTCCCCAATGTTTGGGGATTGGTTTACCCTTAGGTTCATCCTCAACCGTCGCATGATAGCACCGCATTCCAGTAAGGCTTGGCGTGTCATCAGACTCAACTGAAGCCTGGTGTTCTTACGTTCTAGCGATGGTCGGCCTGTCATCAGACTCGACCGTCGCCTGTTAACATGGCGGTCCATCAAGGCTCGCCGTGTCATCAGACTCAACTGATGGTGTTCCCGGTGTTCCATCAAGACTCGACGTGTCATCGGACTCAACTGACGGTAACCCATCAGGACTTGACATGCCATCGGACTCAACTAAAGCGTGGTAATATGGCGTTCCATCAAGAGTCGGCCTTTCGTCATAATGCAACGCCCCAAATAGCATGTACTCGGGTAGAACGTCTGTTCGAGTCAGACGGGCCAAAGCGACGCGCGCCTGGATGTCCTCGATGTTGATCTTGTAGACATAGTCACGACTGGGCCGTGACTCATACGTGGAATACGTATACCCAAGGCCGTATATCCGGTGTGGCAGCGCCGATGTCGAATGCGAACGCCAGTAATGGTCTCGTGGGTTGCCCTCCCCCAAGAACTTCCACGTCGTGAACACCAAGAGTCGTACTCCAGGCCAACCAGGAACAGCGTCGGGCACGATATTGACGGCGTAGTCGGTATGGCAGCGTGGGCAGCTTCGAACGGCGCTGAACGAGATACTGTCGGGACAGATGCAGGTCGCTTCATGGAACAGTGCACACCGAAGTCGTTTGTGTACTGGAGTCTCCTTCTCCGCTAGCCGGGGGGTGGTCTGGCCGTTCAGTGCTGTTATGGGAAGCGAGAAATCAGCAACCTGGCGAGCATCTTTGTGACAGAACTGGTGACCAAAACCGCAGCTGGCCATCTGCGGGACGAGAAATGGGTACTCCTCGCTCTAACGAAGATGACCGCAGATGGGATCAGCATGGGTGACGATATGGCCGATCTCGTAAAGCGTCTGCGGTGTAGCGGTGTGGCCAGGTCCCATGTACGGTGTAAACCCGTCCTGTTGCCGCATGATGAGTGTCCTGTAGCTGCCGTCCATCTTAAAACGCGTGAAGGAGAAGCCGCGTCCGGTGGATTGGCCAAAGGGCCTTGCGAGATCAGCGGCCAGGTTCTTGGACATAGAATTGTCGACTTCGTAGGTCTCACTGCGGTTGTCGTTGTCCTGATGCGCATCCCAGACTTTGGCGATACACGCCAGTTTAGGCAGTCTGCAGCCACCTGTCTGGGAGGACCGTCCGAGGGGAGCTGGCTCTGACCCGAGGGGGAACTCTTAGGTTGCTGCGTCACCATCGGGTTGCCGCCAGCCTTCGCCGTCCAGGTGCCGGCGTAGTAATCCTAAAATGCGCTGCATCGTGTGCTTCATTGTGAGTTGGATCGATTCCCACACAGAGAGGACAATGGACATGGTGATGGGGGGTGGGGGGGGGGCGAAGAAAAATTGGTTGCTTTGCGCGAGGTCGCCGAGAATTTGTAGCCCGACGAGAATCCATTTTTGTGCCACAAGATACGGCCGCTTGGATAAAGTTTCGGTCCAGTAATGGGAAAGTGGATTGCACGCGGAAATCATCTGTTTCGTGGTCAATAAGCTTCTGAAATGCCGAGGTGGGCGATGACTCGACCTACCATTGACCCTCGCCAACGAGCGTGAATGTTGACACCAATGCAACGACGAGCCGCCTACCAACCTGGAACCGTGGGGTCGGTGGCTGGAGAATGTATCTGATAGCCTCGGTCGTTGGTAGCCCTGTAGTCTCGTCCTCGCGTTCCGATCATTCCGTTCCCAAGGTCGGGTCGCTCGACCAGTGGAAGTGCTTGGAGGACTGGCGGGACGGGAGGTGTCAGATTTCGAAGCCTTCGGTTTGCTGATCTTGCGAGGGTGCCACAGAAGGTTTGTGAACTTGAGGACCCGACCGCCGATAGCCGAGTCCATTCAAGAGTGAGAGAACATTAACCCCAGACGGCTTGCCGTTGATGGATGATGCCGCTGATGATGCCGCTGATGATGCCGCTGATGGACGATGCCATGTATGCTGATGTGCGATACAGGACATTGAGATGATGCCGTTGGTGGTTGAGATGGGAGTGACGCCCCTGATAGCTGGATTGATACCGCTGATGGATGATGCCGTGAGAGATAATGCACTTGACGGAGGGGATGAGAGGTGATGCCCCTGGAGGACGGTGTCCCTGATGGTTGGGATGGCGATGCCGCTGACGGTTGAGGTGGTGTCCGTCGATGGATGGTGCCACTGGTGTTTGGAATGGGTTGAAGTCGGGGTCTGGTGATGGGGGTCGGGAGCGGGAGGGGTTTGGGAGAGAGGTGAGGTTTTGGTTGGGGGTTGG
>Ga0247780_1000881_pt1 | contig 22992 bp, 29 predicted proteins | sample UWRJL079202R5_FD_179927 | JGI IMG/M metagenome (GOLD analysis project Ga0247780, IMG submission 179927) | Plant litter microbial communities from Arlington Agricultural Research Station in Wisconsin, United States - UWRJ-L079-202R-5 | ecosystem: Environmental > Terrestrial > Plant litter >... | reverse complement strand
CTGGAAGAGGTGGTGTTGGTGAGGTTACGAGGGTGAATTTGACTGAGGGTGTGGTTGGGGATGGGGATTTGCCTTGTGAAGGAGGGACCGAGGGGTTATCAAAGGTTGTAGTTGTGGGTGTTCATGAGGGGGATCTGTCTGTCTGAGAAAGGTTTAAGTTTAGAGGCTGCGGGAGCTTCGGACTGTGAAAAAGGTATGTCTAATTTTTCCTCCCCTCGTCGTCAAAGCAATATCGCTACAAAGGTCCCATCTTAGACTAGACTGACGCGACTAGCCCGATGGGACGAAACTATGGGAGCATTGTTCATCCGTTACTCACTAAAATGCGGCCCTCCCCCTCAAATGATAATCGTCCCGCCATTTACACTCACCGTGCTGCCCGCCCGTCACCCATCGGCTGCCCTCGCTCGCCAAGAAAGCCACAACCTGAGCCACATCGTCGGGTGTTCCTGGCCGCGGCGTAGCTGCCACTTTCCAAGCGTTACCCTCCAGGATTTGCTGCCTCTGTTCTTCTGGCATGGCCGCGATGAGGTCCGTCTCGACGAATCCAACGGAGACGGCTGGAAAGGGGAGAAGAGTCAGCAGATAAAACATGAATTCAGGGGCTAAGGGTCCCTACCGTTGACAGTGATACCGCGCGACTGGCCGAACTTCGGAAGGGAGTTCAAAGTCAGTTTCCCATATCATATTCAAAAGGGGTCGCTTAGGGAAGTGTTACACACCTCGACAGCCCAGTTCTGCGTCAGCCCTTCGAGGGAAATCTTGCTGGCAACATACAGCGGCATAAGCGGGATACCCGGGCCGATGTTGACCACGCGCGTGGCAAAGCTGGAGATGTTGATGATACGGCCGCCCGTGGGCATGTGTGGCAGCACAGCCTGGACAAGCATGATGGGTGCGCGCACGTTGGTGTCCATGACGGCCGCAAAGCGTTCGAGGGTGATGTCTTGGGTTGCCGTCCAGTCGCCTAGCGCAGCGTTATTGACTATTGTAGATATCAGAAAAGGCCCAGACGCGGGTGTCACTGAAAATACGTACCGACAATATCAATTCTTTCAACATTCAGCTTCTCCAGCGTCTCCTTGACGATCAGAGCCGGGGTCGCGGCATCAGTGACGTCAGCCAAGATGGCAACGGCGCGTCCTCCGCCGCCGAGACCCTCCAGCTCTCGCGCATACGCCTCGGATGTGGCAGATGTCGCCGGGTTCTGGTAGATCATGGCGACGTGGGCGCCACGCAGGGCGAGTTCCTTGGAGATGCCACCGCCAATGTTGCGGGTGCCGCCGGTCACGATAGCAACTCTGCATTGGAACAGGATTTTATGATTGTGATGGGGGTCTCCGAGGTCTGGGAGATTCAATTGATTGTGTTGGATGATTTCATTGACGACTACAGGGTAGGGGAATGTCTCCTTTATACAGCTCAAGTCTAACATTTACAATTCCAGACTTCCTAACGGTTTTCTCTTCTCGCCCAAGATTCCAGCGAAGAAAGGCGCTATATCCTGATTCCTGACATGCCTCCACGGATGTCAGGATTTGGTCTGTGTTGTATTTACTTTTTGAAGCTGACACTTCCTTCGAGGTGTCAGGGGTTGCTGACACGACGCTAAATCCTGATAATGGTACGTGATACAACATCGCATTAATGGAAGAAATCTGGCTGCCCCATATCCGATCGCCTAGCGACAGCTGGGTAGGCGTGACAGAAACAGACAAGCGGCGACGTCTGCAGACCGTCTAGCCCAAAGAGCTCGACGTATGTAACATCCCTCCTTTGTCCTCAGATCCGAATTAAACCCAAACAATGATATTGACCCTTTCTACCAGGTGCGAAGAAAAAGGCAAAAGAACACGGCACCGACTCCAGCTCCTCCCTCACAAGTCCCTCAAGCCAACTCAGCCTGCCAAGCCAAGACACCACCCTAGAAATTATCCTCTCGGCCCCACCACCCGCCCCAAAACCAACCCAGCACCTCTACCTATCCGGAAGCTTGGACTGGTCCTTCATCAACCCCCCACCAACCATCTCGCCCCCTCCCCTGACCATCACTTCCTCGACCTCCCTCCAAGACAGCCGCACCCTATTTCCCCCCTCAACAGCAGACCTGCTCAACACCTCCTACCCCCCTGAATGGAACAACAACAACCGCAACTGTCCCGTCCGCGCCACTCTCGACGGCTCCCCTCTGTCTGGTTCCGATGATCCACTATCAGCACAGGACTTACCACCACGATCACGGCAGCAACCAAACATCTCAATCCCCATCACCATCACCCTCAAGCGCATGCACGTCTCCGCTGTGTTATGGCGGAACGCAGATGCTTTAGGTCTGACGTGCGGTCCGCTTGCTGCGCTTAGTACCATTACGATTGGGCCGCTGAGCGGTAGCGGTCGTGGTGGTAGTGGTGGTTTGATGGCAATATCAACATTACCGGAGTCGCTGCGGCCAACCCCCCTCCAAGCAACCGTCCTTCACATGCCGATAATTGACTGCCTCCCGTTCGCGACAATGCGAGACCGAATTCTAAGCGCTGCGGCAGTGGTTGATTTGGATGTGCTGCGCGGGGATCTTCTCAGCATGGGATTCACATGTTGGGGGCGCCAGCCATGGGACCCCAGGGGGTGGGAGATTCCTACGGCGTTTGTGGAGAAGTAGTAGTAGCTGCTAGACGAAGATATCGTGACCATGACTAATTTCTGGCGGGAGGAGCGCGCTGATATGCCTCTTGTGTGGCGCGGTTCAAATTCAGATAGTATCTCACATGAGTTGGGGAGTTTTTGTGTTTAGGGGAACTGGACTTGAGAGCTACCTAAGGTACATTACAGACCCATTCCAAGGGTTTCTTTGATTCATGTTCCTGCCCAGACATAGAACACACATGACTCTGAATGTCAGGCAGGTCATGGAAGGTCTACCAACCTTTGCTTGCCGTGACTTTAGCCCAAAATCAGGCATTATTTTGATTGTCCACCGTCTCCTTCGCGGATCCCTCCGCCAGTCCAATCTTTTCCTTTCTGCGAGGAAGTACGTGAACAGCCCGAGCAACATATATCGTCTCGTTGTATTCCTCTCCCATGTCCAAATCCTCATCGACCCACTCTGTGATCTTGGGATCGCGCATGACACGTTCCATAAAGGAGTACGCATCATTGGGCTTCTTGATGTCTGCACCTCGGCTGGCCAGATACTTCAACATATTGGCTCTTCCCTCTTCAAAGCTTTCTCCTCTCAAGGCAGCCAGCGTCCCAAGTCTATAACCTTCCTTTTTCCCGGCTTCCATCTCCTCGTCGATGAAGCGGAAGCCTAGCACATCTACTAAATTTTCCCAACACTTGGCGCCCACAGGTATCCGAGTCTTGGCTTCCGAATGGCCGGTTCTTCCCTTGCCAGGGCCTTCCTCTCTGATGATGGGCAGCTTGCAAGTCGGCGGAGGCTTCGGCTCGCTGGCCCACTTGTCTTTGGGGCGCTGGGTCTCTTCCTGGGTGTAATCCGCAGCACTCATGTAGAGCGACCGTTGTAACATGGTCTCTTCCCTGTCATTCAACTCCATGGCTTCCCAAACGGCGCGTCTACGCATATAATGTGCTCTCTGGACACCCGCCAAGAAATCGAGTATCTGGCGATCGCCCTGAAACGCCCCCAAGATAAATGCTTCTTCCTCTTTGGTACACGGCCCCGGGCATGTGACTGCAAGCTCCTCGAAAGCCCTCGCGTCAACGGCAGGGGGAACAAAATCGCTGTCGGGGTCGTGGTCCTCAGGATCTTGGCCGCAGAGTTGGCACCATGCACGGTGAACGGCGGTGCTAGATAGAAACGGTTATTTTCAGCCAGTTGACGAGAGCGCACGATCTGAAAAATGAACGCACTGGACGTCCGATTTGATCGGAAAAGCCCAGTCGGGGCAGAAGCCCTTGAAGGTCTCGTCCGAGATTGCAGCGTGCGGAAACATGGCGATTTCCTAGGTTGTTGTGTGGTTCCTTCCAGTTGCTGAAAGACGAGAGCAGGCGCGGGGGTCAAGACTGTTTGTTGCAGAGGGCAAGAAAAATAACCTCCAGCAAGCAAAGCCTGAAGCACTAAGATTTGGGCTCAGGGCTCCCAAACAGGAACGGGAGGCCATTGAAAGTTCGCACTCTCAGAAAATTGTTCGCAGTTGCGCCCAGACCACTCTTGTTCAGTCTTTGAGTTGGGTATCTGTTCTTTGCAGGTACGGATGAGACTTTGTCTTCACTCTATCTCTTAGGCTTGTTGATATACCAAACAGAAAATATATTTACTTCGCAGTTCAGGGTAAACAGGCATCGTAGAAACCGACATTCTATAAAAAGTAAAACAGCAAGGCCTCAATGATCACATGGGAGGTCTCATCCACTGTGCCATGCACTGAAAAGGTGTCAGAGATGACCTTGAGGATCTTATATGTGTTTTGATCCCATGGCTGCTTCTGGCTGCTGCAGGTTTGAACAAACGTCGGGTGTGACGTTGGAAAACAAAGACTACGACTTCTCTTCGTGCTTCATAGCTTGCTGCCTGAGACAATATCAATCCAGCTCGGGCATATTCGTCGCCCTCCCGTATCAGCTCTGAAACTTAAGATGCCCCATTCGCACCATGCCATCTGATATGTCGTGCTTTTAATCAGTCTCTTCCATCTCAACATTTAAATTCAACAACCCCATCTTCGGCGGCGGTTTTGTCCTCAGTGGCCAAATCCACCGGGGTCATCACGGTAGATGCAGTTGATATTTTGGTCGGGCGGAGTAGCTCACTCAGAACGAAAAAAAAGAATCCCCTTTCTGTCGACGCAGCTGCGCGAAGTCTCAATTTTCTCCCTGCGCAAGTTATCCATTTCAAAGCGGGAGATACTCCCAACCGAGTTAGCCCAGACGGACACCCAGCCGATCTAGTGTGACTCGCCATCTGACCGGTCTCTGAGTCATACAGATAGATAGAAGTTACTGCACAAATGAAGATTCTCCAATGCCAAAAATAAACCAATCTGGAAACACCTGAAGTAACGCTGCGCTGTGATGTTTTGCTGATGACAATGCGGCTCCGCCTTTGAGGTCTTGCCCCCCGATGACTGGCGTCACATCCCGCTGCAACAGCCCCACAACCTACCCTAACAACCCCTGCAAGCCTCACCCCGCATCACCCCGCATCACCTGCCAACGCGCCACGTTCGCACCGCGGGGCAGCATGGGTTCTGACCCTTGACATCACCTTCAACCGCGAACTTCGTGTGCTTGACGATCACCAGCCGCCAAAACACCCCCGCCATTTCGACAATACAGCTACCGACCTGTCCAGATACGAGCAGAGCAACTCATCTCCACCTCGCGCAGAGCCCCGAGAATCGAGTTGCCACCTCGAACGCACAACCCAACATGTCCACCCAAGACCCATCCAACAGCATCCCGCTTTTCCACTCCCCCGCCGACGCAGGGTACAAGCTCCTAGAGCTCCCCCCAGAGCTGGTCGAGCTCATTGAGTCAGAATCACCCCCAGCGCAAGTCAACGCCGTCCCAGCGAGTCATAGTGCACCGGCGAGACTGACACCTCTCTCTCCAGACTGACGCTCCACGCAACGCCCACGGCCGCGATCCTTAAAACCCCGAGTGGGAAAACCTACTCTCTGCGACAAAAAAACACATCCAATGCGCTCATTATCTTGTCAACTACGGCTGATTCAGCGCCGATAGCGGGTCTGCGCGCCATTGCAACGGTGCACGAGACGGTCGAGTTAGTTCCCGAGGCCGGAGAAGCACCCGCCCCGCGCGCAAGAGGAAAATGGCACGAGAAGTTTGGACGGGGCAGGTGATATGGAATGGTGATAGTTGGAATACCACTAACCCACGCCTAATCCTGAGCGGGCGTTGTGACCTTGGAGACCGGTTCTGTTCAGCCTCGGTGTCAGGCTTGTACAATGCCGCGCAAGGGAAGCGTGAATCGCCAGGATTGGGAGAGGGGGACTTCTGTTTACGTATGACTACACGATGCCTTTGCCCGATGAAGATACTACCAATCCCAAAGACTAGGATCACCCGACCGTGCGACATACAATACAAAGTAGATATGCAAGATGCAACTCCCAAACTAATGACACGTCTGAACCTCATCCGGAATGCTACGAAACCCTATGCCCCCTATATAAACCTGCGACTCGCACTAACTCCAGCATGCTGATAGTGAGAAAAAACCAATCCTAGTGGGAACATGAAGCTACGAAATAACCGGAAGTTATTGTGATATAAGCCCAAGTGGGACTGAGCCGGGTATCAATCTGGCTTTCGGTGCCAATCCCCATACCAATATATTTAATTATGAGTTGCTCCATAGAGTTTGGCCTCTAATTTGAGAGAGGCGCCGTTTAGTTGTTACCTGGCTGATGGTGGGACTGATGGTGGAAACCGTCAGGCTTAAGATGACCGTTTCCAGGCTGAGCGTTCCCAAGCTGAGCATTACCATTGTTAGGGAAAGTGTTGCCATGTCCGATAAGCTGGTTAGTGTAGCTGCTGGTCGACTGCTAAGCGGCGCGACTTTGGGGAACCGCTTGATACGGTGAGATACTGCTATCGCGCGTAAGGTCGATCACGGAGGAGGCCTGACGGGTAGAAAAGTGAGCCGCGCGAACAGGGAGGGCAGGAAGGAGGCCAGATCCAGGGGCGGGGCCCGCAACTGACTGCCCGGCAGGGGCTGGGGCAAACATTCGGGGAGCGGGTGCTCCGGCTCCGTAATGCATTCCTGGCAGGTCGGCCCACGCTGCCGGCGGGGGAGAGGGAGGGCGGGGTCTGGCTGGACCAACAGAAGGTAGCCGGGCTCGGCTAGCTTGGTGATGAGCCGGAGGAGCCGGAGGAGCCACAAACAATTGTTGAAAGGGCGCAAGTTGGGCTTCTGCATTTACTTGTGACTGTATTTGCGATTGCTTGGCGGCACGGACAGCCTGTAAGTGCGCCTGTCGGGCCTGTAAATGTGCCTGGACCTGGGCCTGTCGAGCCTGAGCCTGAGCCTGGGCTTGTGCCTGGAGTTGGGCGTGACGTATTTGAGCTTGAGCTTGAGCTTGAACTTGAGCTTGGGCTCGGGCTTGGGCGTGCTGTTCCTGTGCCTGTGCCTGGGCTTGTACCTGGGCCGGCTGAGCGTGGATCTGCTGTGCTTGAGCTTGGACGGGAAATACGTGAAAATTCTGGGCCCATTGGCCGCCGACGCCGACGGGCGGTGGCGGAACAAACTGCTGTGCCACGTGGGCTTGGTGATACCAATTGCCCGGCGGATTTTCTGTAAACTTTGTTAGCATCTGGCCCGGGTTGGAGTTACTTGGTTTCGTTGGAACAAACGTACCTCGGGCCACCCCCGGCATCGGGGGTGGAAGAACCACCATACCCGCACGAACGGGAGGAGGGTTTGGTCCTTTCCGGCGTTCCTCGTCCGATTTGACCTGGTCAGAGAACTTGAAGTTGAACACTTCGACGTCCACATTAGGATTCTCCTGAGCGACCCGCTCACGTTCTTTGAGCTCGGCAGCCTTGACTTCATCCGCATGGCGTTGCTCTACGCTGTCAAACAAGGGGCAGTTGCCTCTTTTCCCACCTCGTGACGCGTCGTCAAAATGCGAATACTCGCACGACTTGGAGCAAACGTAACACTGAACGTTACGGCATCCCTGAGCAGTGCAAGTCATTTTGTTGCAGCCATTTTCCTTGATAAAAGGTGTCCCGCCTGGTATGTGTCAGTAACACCCAGCGTGGGCAAATATGGGACGCCTTACACTTGTTGCATTTGCGAATCAGAGCTTGAGACATGGCCTCCTCGATCCTATGCCGAGCGGAGTGGCCTTCTTCAAACCGCGCTTCCTCGCAAGTCTTGGGAATGTGGGTTTCTTGATCGCATAGCCGACAGCTCACTGTGCCACAGCTCGGGTTGTCGCATCTAAACTCCTTGTTTTCTTCCACGGGGGGGTATTCCGCAGCGTAAGGGCAGAATGGGCACTTCGCTAGGTTCTCGATACAGGCCATGCGCAAGACCGCATCCTGCTCAATTCGCTCCAAAGCAACAACTGATTTGGGATCCAGAAACTGGTTTCGCTGGTCGAGGGAGAATCCCGCTTCGCATCCATCCATGGACATGCACGCCAGGTTGTACTTTGACAGCCCAATTTGCGTCTCGGCCATCTGCTTCGCGCAGTCGCGACAGAACCAGTGGAGAATGTCGCCTTCGCAGTGAACCATCCGGTTGAAGGGGCGCTCGTCGAAACAACACTCGCAATCAGCTGTTGTGCCTTCAGCCTTGGCGCGGTTGAGATTCTCCATTTCGGCATCTTCTTGTTGACGTTCGGCGATAGCCTTGGATATTCTGGCTTGCGATGCAGCCTTGGCCGCCTTGTACTCGGCATCGGCCATTTTTTCTGCGTCTAAGGTGCTCCTGTGGTGGACATCAGCCACTGTTCTCCGATTTAGGATATTTCGTTATGCCTGAGGAGGAGCCACTGTCCCAAGACTCCCGAGACAAGAGGAAAAAGGACAAGGCGCGAAGAAACCCTCTCTATTTAAGTACTCACTGGCTGAACATATCATCGGGCGCCGTGGTCTTAGCCTTGTTCTTGAGCTTGGCGAACGGATAACCTCCGTTCCTTTCAGCAGCGAGCGCTTTCTCCAGAGCTGCATATGCCGGATAGAGCAAGTTGTTGTTCGCCTTCAACGTGGCTTCAATGTCAAGGGCATAGACGCGAGGAAAGGCCGCGGCGAGGAGAGCTTTTCTGCAATCGAGTCAGCCGAAGGCGCAAAAGTATGTGGTGCTCGGGTTGACGGCTCTTGGCCGGGTGTCGCCAACTTACGCGGCCCGTGTGTAAACCCTGAGGAATACTGCATCTTTCCCGTTAAGTCTTTCTTGGTCCTTCTCATACTTGATCTTGTCTTCAAGAGGACTCTCTTCTTCAGGGCTGACATCCTGCCATTTTCTCTTTGCAAGTTTCTCCCACTTTGGGTATGGTTGACCAGTGTCTTGCTGGTCCAGGACATGGCCGATGACTCGCTCGTGGTTCCAGCCGAACTCAACGGCGAGCTTCATGAGATGCTCCGGACACATGTCGGGAAAGCAATTCAACACGGCTTCTTGGCAGGCCGGCCAGCCCCGTTCCATTGCGTCCTGGTCCAAGCCAGGAATGGAGAGCGCGAGTTGCTGTTCATCTGGTTCTCTGTCTGGAAGGTTAGCCAAGAACGGGACGTCTTGAGGGTCGGCCATGGGCGAAACGCCTCGTATTGCCGAATCCTCCTTGTGCCTCGATCGACGGCTTAGGCGCCTCTTCAGTCTATCCATCAAGGATCGCCCGACCTGAGGCAGCGGCTTGATCCGTGGCGCCCAGCCCTTCCCCATTGTCTTCGGGAGGCTCAGCCCGCGAAACCGCACGATCATCGAGCATTCGGGCTCCGGTGGATATTCCTGATGTTCCATCTTGACAGGCCGAGATGAAGAAGGCTCAAAACAGATGTTGGTGGGATCACGTAAGGGGCAACCCGGAAATGTTCCGTTTGAAGGAGTGATGGTAGAAGGAGACAAGGGGTCGGTGGTTGGTAGAGTATAGTGCCGGTGCGAAAGAAAAGAGCCGGGCTAGCCACTGGGAGCAAGTTGAGGCTCGTGATAGCACTTGTTCCAGCCCGGGAGGGCGCACGCCACCACGGCTGTCGGCCCACACAAATGGCTGCAATGGAAACGAAACACGAGATTTAAGGTATGCACTTACGGTACTAGGTACTCCATGGTCGGAGTGAGCGCTCAATGTCGGGCTTCACGGAGAGTGCGGCACAGTACTGCCGTCGTCGGCGTCGTCGTTGCCGCTGCTGTTGTAGCACTCCTGGTCCTCGGCAAACGGAGCCAGGCGAAGAGTGAGAGGTGAGGCAAGCTAGCAGTAATAAGATGCGCCTCAGGTTGCGCAGTGTTGGCGTTGAGGGTCACTGCCGTTGCTACCGGCTCAAAATTCGGGTGGAGGCCCTGGGGCAGGCTGTCGAGAGATTGATCAGTCGTCCAACAGCCCATAGATCGATCGTCTAGCCGGCAGCGAGCCCCGCGGGTGAGTCGCTTGAGGCGGGGGCCGAAGAGCACTTCCGTGCTGGGTCGATGCCCAAGACAAGGGTCGGGCTTCAAATGCCTTTTATGGCTACCCGGGCCATTGCCGTGAGGATGCTACGAAGTAAGCGCTGGATGTCGCTTAGCACAAAAAAAAAGCAGAAACATCTTTGGTGATAGCTGAAGGCAGTCGCGAGGCGGCGCGAGGCATCTCGTGAGCTACCTAGTCTTGGGACAGCGCAGCTGCACGGTCCGTTTGCTGCACCAATACTTCAACGGGGGGTATGCCTCTAACAGCGTGACAAGTAATTGGCTACGCACCCTGATAGTGCCGCTGCTGGGACGTTTGCAAATCACATCCAGTCATCCCTTTCCTTTTCCTGCTTTCCCCCGCTCGACGCTCGACGGACCAGGCAACCGGAGTGAGGGCGGCGACTGGTCATATCGCGCATCCACCAAGAAACACCAAACGGGCATTTCCCATGATTTTGCAAAAAGGTTCAGATAAAAACAGCGCCACTGCCTTTGTCCGCATCACAGGGAACCCACTTTGGCGAGTGAGGACGGTATTCCGTCTCCATCAGAAACCTTCTGCAAGGATACCCCTCGGCTTGTAGCCAATTGCTCATCAGAAACCGTTCATCCCCTTCCACTTTTTTGCTTAGCCGCACCGCTTTCGCTGGCCTCGAGTTCTTTCAGAAGGCCAACAGTAAGAGAGCCAACTGGCTGTGCCTATGGCTGTCAGGGGTGGAAGGGAGACCAGCAAATGTCAACAACAACCCTATTCACCAACCAATCAACCCACTGACCGCGCTATGGCTGGTGTCAAAGAAGGTTCAGAACAAGCATGGATGCCGCGGTCAGCAGCCTTCTAGAAAATCACAAGATGTCCGGAGCTAGGCCCCTAGTTACTATGAAACTGAAAATTGAGGCATCGAAGCCACAGCTGTCTTGGTATTGCAAGCCACTGCAAAGGGTGTCCCCCATGGTTAGTCGTCGGCCCGGTAATCATCCTCATCGTCCTCGTCCTTGTCCTCATCTTCGCTTGAGGATGGCCTTTGCCTCCTCCGCCTTGAGCTAGATGCGTTTGCATTCGTGGCCACCTTTCGCTTCGGTTCTGTGCTCATGACCGACACCTTCCCAGCGGTCCTTTGGCTAGCACCCTCGCCATGGTCGACCTCAAGGTCGTCATTCCCATCGCCTCCGTCTTCGTCTACAACAGGGAAGAAACCCGAAGTCAGCTCGGTAGTCTTCTCCTCGCGACCTTCGTAGCCTTCGGGCAGGAAGCCTCCTGCCATATCTTCGTCCTGAACCGCTTCCTCCCCTCCAACGTCAGACTCGCGGTCATCACCAATCCGCCCACTCCGGCCAAACACCTCAACATCGTCCCGCATATGCCCATAATCCTGCTTGATCCGCTCCACAATGCGCATTCCCATCAAGAACTTCCTCCACATACCTAGCGCTGCTTTCCTGCGTTTTTCGTCCTCCTTTCTACTCTTCTCTGCCTCGTCTTTGGCGAGTTCTTCCATGACCTGATCATGGTATTCTTCAGCTACTACTACGCCTTGAATGACGGGGACTGCCATTCTGTTCCCGAACTCGAAATCGACCACGGCCTCCGCATAATCGATGCCCAAACGCTTGCAGACTCTCATTGCACCCCGATACGGAACATGGACTGCGCCCTCGGGACACATGTGCTCGGCAAACAAGTCGATATTGCCATAGTCGTTCTTGGGAATTATCCCATCCCGTATTGGTGGTGGGATGATCCAGTCCGTCTGGTCGAAGCTATAGAGGCCCTGTAGAACCTTGGCACCCGTAGCGGCCTCCGCTTCGGCAATCTCGCGCCGGCGGTTCGTCGTCGCCGCACGATACGGGACTCTTTTTAGGGGCTGTTCGCCATCAATTGGGGCGCGTCCTTGTTTGTGCCAGGTCTCGGCACTCTTGACTTGCACCACATCCTTGCGCGAGTACACAGGTTCATCCTGTATTTGTGCCCCTTTCCCCTTGTTCCTGAACATCTTGACAGGCTTGGCGCCTGGCAGAAGCGCCTCTTCGCGTTTGAGATGGCGCTCGAGAGCAAAATCCTTGGATTGCTTGTAGTATTGTAACGTCTCGTCGCCTTCTTTGACTTCCTTCTTCTCCGGCTTTGCTGGCTTGAGGTCTGTCGAGTCTTCCTTGTCATCGACTTCGGTAATGGGGTGATCTTTATCGCCTCGCGCGTAGCCTTTCATCACCACCTTGAACCAGTCGTACATCTCGTGCCGCTTTACCTTCCCGTTGCGGTCGTAAACCGGTATCTTCTCGATGGGTAGGCGCATACCCTTCGTTCGTCCGGGTAACATTTGTCGTTTGAGGTAGCGCACCGTGACGTCCTTGGCGGTGCCATCCTGAGAGAACCCGACAACGTAAGCCATTATTTGTTTGGCCTTGTCCGCCTTAGTACCGCGCGGTTCCAGCGATTCCACCAGCTCCCTGTTCGTCCCGATTACGGACTTGATAATGGGGTCTACGACAAGGTATTTGTTAGTTACTGGAGATAAGACTTCTGTCCAGTAATGTGGAAATTCAAGGTCTGTGTCGTAAAGCTTGGCCCTTTTCCGCAGTGGCTGGACTTCGATGGCGGGCTCCTCGTCGCTGTCCACGTCTGCCAAAAGTTCCGAGTCGGAGGCTTCCTCCCGCGCCTGTCGCGAAGGGCGGCCGCGGGGCTTTTTCTTCTTCGGCTTACCGTCATCTTGTCTCCCCACGTCCTTGCTGACGATTGGTTCCGGAGTCTGGCCAAGCGCGTCGGATTTTTCAGGCTCCGCCTCCTCCAGCCTATTCCAACCGAGTCCCAAAGGTTGAAGGTTCGCAACCATTCGAGCATCAAGACCCAAACCCCTCAGCAAGGCCACATATAGTTGCGCCCCGACATCTCGGCTGCCGGCACAGTCTTGCGCGCACTTCCTAAACTCATCCAAGCTTCGAATCCGCTCGCCAAATTTCTCGGGATTGTGGTCGTCCTTTTTGAATGACTTCATCAGGCGATCAAGCCTTTCCAAAGACATGTAGCCGTACTTTCGTAACCCCGGTGCGTTGATGCTAAACCGCTGCTTCCACCAGGCCGCGAGCGCCTTCATCAGTCTGAAGAGAGGATCACCATGGCTCATATCCACCACACCCTTCTCCAGACGTTGAGCGGCCTCGCCCCAGTCTCGAGACTGTCGTATTTTGCTCTTCCCTTTATTCCCTTTGATAGTAGCCTTTTTCTTGTGCGCCTCCTCGATAACCTCTAGCCCACTGTTGCGCCTCCACCGATCGACTTCTTCCCAGAGCCGAGGGGGGATATGTGAGAGAAGCATGCCTTGCACCTCGGGGTCACAGAGCCACGCATTTCGAATAGCATTGTGCCACATCAGAGATTGGACGTGGATGCAATGCGCCGCCACCCTCATCCTACGCTCCACCTTCGAAGGCCCCTTCTTCCCGAGGGCATTCGCTAGGGATATCCTCGTATCCCTTATCAGAGTAAGCTCCAGTTCGCCGCCGGAGGTTAACCCATCGGGAACAGCGGATTGCGGGACCTCCACATCTTCAAACTCGATGTCCTCATCTTCGTCTTCGTCCTGGTCCTCATCGAGAGCTGTGGCAACTCGTTGTCGCTTCGCAGGAGGAACATCTTCGAAATCGGCGTCCGATAGGGATGTTAGGGAGCTCTCTTCGTCTTGGCTGTCGTCGATTAGCTGGGTTGCAGAGCCGTTGCGGGTGGATGAGAGCGGAGTGGAGCCGGCATCCAGGTCATCGAAGAGGGTAGGTTTGCGCGGGGGTGCTGTGATCGCCTTGGCTTTGCCTTTGCCTTTGCTCTGCGCAGCCGGGGGGGATGGATCGCGCATGCGCTTGCGCGGAACATATGGAGGCATTTCCAGTAAATGAGAATGTTCTGCCAGCAGGCATGGTGAAAGCTGAGTACCTTTCAGACGCTTGATGAACTTCGGAAGTTGCTCGTTTAGACAGCGCTTGCAACCGCCCGAATCCAGTGGGACGCGACTGAAATTCGATGACGCGTTTAACCCTAACCCCATATACAACCCCTGGCGTCGCCTTGCCAGCCGGGAACCAGGGCTGATTGCCGGGACGAACCGTCCAGCCGGGATGCCCCGGCAGGGGGCACGGGCTTGTACACAGTAACTTTCACCGAACCCTCTCCTCAGGAACAGCCCTCGGCCGCGCTGAGGAGCATTCTTACTCTGCTGCGTAGGAATTGTTGCTTGAGATCTAGAGTGCAAGGTCTCTAGAAGAGATATTTCTGATAAATATTGCGAGAACTCTTTGCGCGCCAGGAAGCAAGGACAGCTGCCGCCAACATAAATTCCCTGGGATTGGGCACCTCGATCCAAAGCCTGGCATCCACGCATCTCGGGCTTGTAATTTCTTGTCGGCAAGTATGCCTAAAAACAGGAGTCCGGTCGGTTAAGTTTATCGGCTCTTAAACCAGGTACTTGTGCATCGAAAAAATGAAACAAAAAAAAGACCATGGTTGTCATCAAAACAGCTCGGTTTCAAAAAAGGGGTCCAAATTTCGGGGACCCTTGTACCTAGGCGAACACTCCCGCCAAGACGTGGGGTTGGTGGTGCGTTCTCGGTGCTTCTGGACTGCGGGGGTATTTCTTGCTCAGGCAACACAGCCTTGTACGTACTCATCAACCTCGGATCTCTTCGTCAGCAATCGGCAACTTTCCAGAACTTTGCCTCCCTCGGCCTACGGAGCTTTTCCCAGTGATCCAAGAGATCACCTCAGCAGAGTCACGAGTCTCGATTAGCAAACACAGCTTGCGCAAACAGCTTGCCGCCTTCCCTGCCGCAAATAAAGCGTCGCGTGAGCCTCCTTTCACAATGGCCTCCTCGAACTCGAACTCGAACTCGAACTCGAACGCAAAAAAGGAGCCTCCGTCCTCTGAAGATACAAGCTACGTCAAAATGTCCTCCGCCGACGTAGACACACGCGCCGGCAGCGACGCCACGCTGATCGGTTCGCACTGCCAGTACACCTACTGCAACCAGCTCGACTTCCTCCCTTTCGTTTGCCAGTCCTGCCGCAAGACATTCTGCCTCGACCACCGCACCGAGACATCCCACCAGTGCAGCGATGCAGGCGCATGGGCTGAGCGCAAGCGCCAGGCCGATCTGGCGCGCCACTCGGCCGGCGAGGGCAAGCGGATGCGCGACCTTGTGTCGCAGAAGCCATGCGCCGACGACGGGTGCAAGACAGTCGTCGGCACCAGTCTCGTGCCGGGCGTCCACTGCTCCGTGTGCAACCGCGACTATTGCCTCAAGCACCGGCTCAAGGAAGACCACGACTGCAAGAACAAGATTCCAATAGGGGCGCGGCCCACCCCTGCCGTGGTCGAGGGCGCAAAGAGCGCGCTCGCCCGGTTCAAGAGCTGGGGCGCCGCCAAGAAAGAGGCCGCCAAGGAGGTAGCAACGCGGACACTGCCGAAGCCGAAGCCATCTAGCGCCGCGCAGCGGATTATCGCCGTCAACAATCTCAAGAAGACCGCCAAGGGGGACGAGAAGCTTGCCCCTGAGAAGCGAGTATACGTGTACGTCGAGGCCGAGGCTGAGACTGCCAAGGCCAAGTTCCCGAAAGGCCAGTTTTTCTACAGCAAGGACTGGGTGGTTGGGCGCGTGCTGGATGCTGCGGCCAAGAGCCTGCAGGTACAGAACATCAATAACCAGTCCAACGATGAGCGCGACAGGTTACGCGTCTTCCATGTGGAAGGTGGTCGGCTTCTCGAGTACAACGAGAAGGTCAGCTCGTCCTTGGTCAGTGGCAACACGATTGTTCTCCTGAGGGGAGTCGGGAAACCGCCAGATCTTATTGAGTTGTAACGATGGGGGGAGCTTTTGTATATTCTGTGGCATTTTCTTTTCATGATCTTTACTTTATGTAGCATAGCGATGAGCATTTTGATGATGAGCCGGGCTTCATCAGTGGTAGATACCAATCTTAACAAGAGTTAGACCTCGGCAAGTGGGCCCGGAGAAGTAGAGTTCAGTGTCGTTCTTTTTTTTCTGAGTGCGAGATGCCGTGTGATACCAGAGTATGGTACCTACTAAAGCCACCACATCTGATCAAGATCATATGCCCTCGTTTAATGCCAAACTCAATTCCTAGAGTCGCGATGGTTCATATGTACAACACAGCCAGAGTCTTGAGTATCTTCCTCAAACCCACTAACCAATACTATCAGCACATTCATTATTCTCTGAGACTCAAAGCTTCTTCTCCTTCGGCCGCTCGCTCAGTTGCTTCTCTCTGCCAATGAGTGGCGCCTGTCCCACCGCCTCGTGCCCACCAAATGCCGAGAACCCCTTGTGGAAAACCCATTCGACCGCGTTCTCAACCGGCTTATCAAAGAACGTCGGAAGGAAAGGCACCACCGCCAAGCCCAGACCAACAGGTCCCCAGGTCCTGACCCTCTGGTTCTTCACGTTCTTCAACGCCCGGCCACTATAACGCACCACGCTGTGGATCGTGAACGCGGGTAGACCCATGCTAGCAATGCTTTGGAAGATACCGCGCTGCAACATCACAGTCCGGTAATCCTCGAGCGGTGTAACCTTTCCTGGCACGGGCGGCTCCTGAGTGACAGGAGGCATGGTGGCGTCGTTCACGCCAAGGATGTGCTGCTGCCGGGGGGTGAGCTGAAGCTGTGGGTTTAAGATCCTCTGGTTGTGCCAGTAGGACTTGTAGCCCTCGTAGCCAACGTCGCCGAAAATGTAGGCCCATGAAACGCCGTACGCGCCACGTACCAGCCAGGGGTGGGCGACGGGACGGAAGGACTCGCCAACTTCGGATGTGTAGGCAACATAGCGGTGGGCGGAGACGAGGATGGTTCGGAAGCGGGCGGCGTAGGCTGCGTAGCGGACGTTGGACTCGGTCGAGGGAGGGACACTGGAGGCAGGGTGGTCAGCTTGTGGCGAGTTAGTGGAGGGAAGTGAGGCAGACGTACTAGCCATCGACTAGGTCATCGAAGAAGTCATCCTTGTCTTGCTGTTCGATAATCTTCTGGAGCTTTGGCGGGAGCTTCTCCCTCTCTGGGAGTTTCTTGGGGTCAAACTCCGCCGCAGCCTTCTTCACATCGCCCGGAGTTGTTGCTGGGGCTTTCGTCTCGCGAGGAGACTCCTTCGGCGCTGCCGGGGGTTTATCTGGGCCTCCGCTGCTCCAAGGCCACATGCTGATCGCTCGATCTCAGGTTTCTATGCCGTTTCGGGAGGAAATCGCAACTGTGCTGGCAACAGCGTCAGTCTTTCGTAGACTGGTTTGTCCCGGGAGCTCCCGATTCGGTCCAGTCGCTGAAGCGCACTTGTCGAGGTTTCACCCGGTGTTTCTTGCGTCGTTCGTCTCGGCGCCAAAGCCTAGGTATTCAATTGATTTGGGATGGGATTGTGTGTTCCTGTAGCTGGCAGCGTTTTTACCGTTTACTGAGGGGTCTCGGGCATTGCATCCGGCGCATATGATCAGTTGGCTTCGGTGACGTAAACTCCCGACCTGCGCCGAGTCGCCGGCTGCACCCGCCGATTAGATAAGCCCCGTTTTCTGCACAACAACCTGGGGAGCGTGACGCCCGTGCGCATTGCCGGGATCTGCGGCAAAACTTCGGACAGCCGCAATTGGAGCTTGGACAATTGAACGTTGCCGACTTTGCGTCGTTTTCAACTTCTGACAGCCAAACCACAGCACTCTCTCCAATTGCCACCGCCAGGACTCCCTACCCGCCGTTTCGAGCTCTCTCAGTCTTCGCCCGCCAAGATGGTTCAAATGTACAACATTTTCGGCCGCCAGGTCGGCTCCCACTACGTCAGTCGCGCCCCCGAGTTCCTGGCCCCGTCATGCTCCCCCCGGGGCAGCTCGACACGGCCCCCGCTGCCCCTCAGTGCGAACCATTGAGCCTCCTGGACTGACCCTTCTCATCTCTTAGCTCGCTATGGCTACTCTGGCCACAATATTCGGCACCACATACGCCGTCGCCGGTGGCGGTAGCTCGAAGACCCCGGCTACTCCCCCCATCAACGCATCAAGCTCCGACGAAGCCGACTTCATCAAGTTCGTTCCCGTCCTCTCATGGTCGCTGGTCGCAACATTGTCCATGTTCTAACACACACACAGGAAGTACATTGAGCACGCGGAAGATGACAAGAAGCCTACCCCGGCGAAGAACTAGACACTACTTGCTCACGAGCGCTCGAGATTCGGTGTGGACAGGAAGTCCCATGTACATATATATCCACGGCGGTTAATGGTAAAACTACTACCTAAGTGAACAACCAAGATTCTGCTGCTGCTTGGTGCTCGCATATCCCTCGCTGTGACAACGGTTCTCCCTACTCTTCCACTCCTCAAGATCCTCGTTCCAGTCAACCGCCATGCTCTTGTCCATCGACACAACTCCCAGTCATCCTGTTAACCCCGTCGCTCAATGTGTCTTCGTCCAATTTCTGGGGAAACCAGTTTTCTGCAGTCCGTATGTTAGCAGCATTCCCAACTACACCCGAAGCTCTAAAATATGTCTTCCATATACCTCGTCGAAATACACCCCGTTATGGGGGGGGGCTGCTTCAGAAGGTAGTTAACCACACGATTGAGGTCACTGAGGGCCTGCTCGACTCTCGTCATACGCTGATCCGACTCCTCCAGGGCCTTGTTGAGCGTCTCAGCGGCAATGAGTCCCTCAGAGATACGCCTCTGAACGGTGGCTATGAGGATCTGCGTCCACTTCTTGCTCGCTCGAAAGCGGCGCTCGAGGAGTGCCAGCTTCCCTCCATTCTTTCGAAGCTTATCTCTCTCGCCCTGAGCAAACCGGGTAAACGTGTCCATCGACTGCGCCCAGGTCATTAGTACATGTGAGCAACGCATTAAGCAGAGTCATCGGGGCATTTGAGAAATTGATCTTACCCGGGCCAACTCCGACAAGGCGTTGCCCTCGTTTCTGATGGCCTTGACCGCAGGAACCAAGGCCTGCGCAGTTCCATTTGAGGCATCGGCGACGCTATCCAAGGCCTTCATGGTCGTATTCGAGGCCTCTTTGGTGTCGTCGGAGGCCTGCGCCGTGTCGTTCAAGGCTTCAGCAGTCGGAGCAGAGGCGTCAACAGTCGAAGCCGAGGCCTCGATAGCAGAAAGAACGGCGTCCGCAGCCAGGCGGGCACGCCTCACGCGTCGAGCTCGCGAGCTAATACGTTTGCGATGAGCCATCGTTGCGGGGTCTTCTATGCGTTTTGTTGTTTTCGGTAGGCGTTAAAACGCAAAGTGAGGGTGTCTGGTTGAGCAAGTGAGGGGTGGGAGGAAAAGTTCTCAACGTCGTTTCGAAAACATGCTGGGAGCAGTCGGGGAGGAAATCAGCTGCCTCAGGTACCTAGGGACCTCTGATTCCGCAAACGCTGACCGTGGTACGCTTGGGCACCTCCGCCAGATTACTTCCAGTCCTGATAAGGCGAAGACTTCGAGTCTTTCAATGTGGACGAGGGCGAAGACCCTTCTACCCTAAATGAGAACAAAGGCTCCTCCAACCTTTCCGTGATATACGCACGCATCTTTAGAATCCTCATCCGTTGCGCTATCCCAGGATCGGTGCTTACAAATCGTACATGTCTTCACACACACTCTCGTTCGAAGATCGCACACCCGGCTGGCTTCATCTTCTCCGGCCGGGCTCAAGCTGAGATATCGGGTCTCAGGGTTTCAGAAGCCGCTTTATTTAAAGCAGCCATCACAGCCAATTTAGCACCCCAAGCAATTACCAACTAACTCCAGCGAGGCCTGCGAACAAGACAGCTCTCAGCTAGGGTGGCTTGAAGGACATAGCCAGATCTCTCAAAGTCAGCTCAGCCATGCTGTTGTTAGTGGATCTACAGCCACATAAAGACACGGATCAAGGCATAAAGAATAATCGAATGAAGCAGAACAGAATTGGATTTGCTATCTATAAACTGAGGTCTCTATCTAGCAGTGGGACAAGCCAGAGTGCCATTTGAGCAGTGTCGCGCAAGAGTTTCTTCCTCGCGTCCCAAGCCGAAGCTTGAGAGTGCAATGAAAAAAAAGTATTTTTGCGTCACCCAGAGGCAGCGCTACAGTCGGAAAGGTCAGAGCGCAAAGGAAGTGCTAGCGGTGGAAAGAGCAATCTGTGCATCAGTCAGCGGGGATGGCCACCAAGTAAGTCAAGTCGAACTGCCACGCGTAGGAAACATATCAAGCACCGTCCCCCCCGTAGGTAGGCTATTGAAGCCAGCTTGAATCGCACATATGTGAGGAAAGAGAGCCAGCGACGGACCAGGGACTTAGTAACTGTGGAACGACCCCAAGGCATGTGAACACCTGTGAGGGATGAACCCAACCACCAATCAATTGAGCAGCTTAGGCACCATCTGGGCGATGAAATCCCTGACGTCACCCGTGCAAACATCAAGACTGGGAAAAAAGGAAGGAGAGAAAGACAAAAGGGTGTGATTATGTTCCAGGAAGTCTGTTGCTCTTGCAGGAATCTGAGTACATGCTGGAAATGCGACTTTGATGCAAGAACTTACCAGTAATTGAGAGCGTTCGACTAGCATGTTGGTGAAGATGGGGGTGGAAGGGGTAAATGAAGAAGGCAGAAAGTTGTTTGTTTGTGGAAAGAGGAGGCAGTGGGTGGGAGGCTGAGAATAAATACTAAAAAGTAGCGGTCTGTGCACAAGCGCGAATTCTGGAAAATTCGCATCATTCTGGTTCTGATTGTGTAAAGGAAAGATGAGATGATGGATCGTGTTGTTTTTCTTGACTGCGAGAAGGTGCTCTGTGCCATTCTTTGATTTAGCCTGCAAAAGCCCACCTTTTCGGGTTGGCGATGGGACGCACCGTGCCCCACCTACCAAATCCTGGGACATGTAACCTGCCTTGGTGGGCCGCGTGTGTGCTTCGGGGTCAGGCCTTGATCGCCGGGCTGTTTCTGGACATGCACCGCGAGTTGAAGGAGACGTTTGAGAAGTCGGGACTGCCCGGCAGCTAGTTACAATTCCCTACCCGCCTTCATCAAGTTCCTCGCCCACCCTGTCAAGCGCGGGCACTGGGATTCAAAGTTGCACAGTTGCACCGGCAGGGGCCTTCCGCAAACCAGATGCGGAAGACTGGAGCTCAGAAGGTACAAAAGGCACCACAAGGTTTCGCTAGCGACGATATTCCAGAGCTACATTTAAAGAAGGAAAATATCACGAGTTGCAACATGAAGGCACATTTAGGATACCTAGTCAACCTCTCGAGGGCTCCAAGACCCGTTAACATTGGGTGATACGAGCGGTGCTAGAAACGGGATCAATGGCGAGCGTTCGCCAAGTTCAAGAAGCGCAACGAAAGTCACATTAGCCTAGGATTTCTAGATACCTTACCTGGGTCACGGTACTTCAGACACGGAACGCCATCTAGGCTACCGTTTTCTGCAAGCTCTCCGAGCCCTCATTTGTGGAAGACATCAGTTTTGGCCAGCGAGTTGGCCGCGAATCCTGCAAGTTCGAGTTGTTGTTTTGCAGGCATGGCTGAGTGCGGGCGGCAATGTCGAATACGCATCGTCGTGGGACGGCAGCTGTATCAGATACCTAGATCACGGTGTGGCACAGCTTGTCGACGTTCTCTCCCATCCTCGAAAGGTGTTCGCTGGCAGCGTTCGTTTGCAGCGTCCAGGGTCTTGTTCGGGGACTCGAGGACCTGCTCCGCTTCAAACACACGTCTCTGTACGGTGCCGCGAGTCAGGCAAGCGAGGCTGTTGAGCCCCTGCGAGCAGCATTTACAAGACCCGGAGACGGGAGCAGAACCGGTAAAGACGAGCGTCGGCGGCAGGGTGGAGGCGAGCCAACTGAGGAGGGGCACAGGCGAGAACGCAAAGGCGGAGCAAGAAGGGTGATCGGTAGCGGGCATGATGGCAAAGAGGGCGGTGTCGGTGCTTCTGTTTGCTCGAGGGCGACGCTTGAGGATTGAGTGCTAGGGTTCTTTGTGTCTCTTGCTCTGAGTATATTGGATGCAACTTGAACTCTCGACTCTTAATCTTGGCGGCAGAGAGGAGACGAACATTTTCCAGAAGCTTGCTTGGCACTGTCCCACAATGCGGCCAACAGGCTGTCGATGTAAACAAGAAGCCCACAGCCCTTGTGACTGCTACTGCAATAACGCAGCTCCGAGAACGGGTTATGGCAGCCAGGAGGGCACAAACCGTACGTTGAAGTTGCGAGCCCATTATTTGCGATGGCGTTAAGCGGTAGTTGCGGGGCTTGAAAATATTTCGCTCCAGAATCAGGATGCAGAGGCGTTTTGTCAACAGATGAGAGGCATGCAGAAAGTGGAAGAGGTCACGATGCGCCAGTCTTACACGAAACAAACAACGAGAGGATCGGGTCACCGGCTCAAGTTCAAATGTAGAGAGTAGGAATCCCGAGAAGTCGCTCAATTTAGGCCGGTGGCTGCGTCACGGTCGCAACCAGACATCTTGTCACTCCAAAGCCCAAACACCACCAATGCCCAATCGGTTCCAAGCCAATCTAGCAGTTCAGATACTTGAGTCTATACTCACAAGCCGCTGCATTTTCTCTTCATTTGCTCAATCGGTGCAAGAATCTGGGAACACAATGTCAGCAATTGAATGAAGAAGAACCGGTAGGCAATAGTGACATACCTTGGCCCGATCCTGACTTGAGATCCATGACTTCGGCTATGACTTGGGACAGGTTTTTGAGTAATCGTCGAGAAGATCAAGAATCTTAGCTCGATTGGTGGCAATGAGCTGCTCCTTTGTCTTCCGCTCAGGGAGAGAAGGGGCGTCCTACATCAGTCAGCGGAATGGCCACCGAGTAAGTCAAATCAAATTTCGAGGCGAAGGAATTGTTCCAAGCACCGTCCCCCCCCCCCCCCCCCGCCACACCCAACC
>Ga0247780_1000880_pt1 | contig 23047 bp, 12 predicted proteins | sample UWRJL079202R5_FD_179927 | JGI IMG/M metagenome (GOLD analysis project Ga0247780, IMG submission 179927) | Plant litter microbial communities from Arlington Agricultural Research Station in Wisconsin, United States - UWRJ-L079-202R-5 | ecosystem: Environmental > Terrestrial > Plant litter >... | reverse complement strand
TCTGGGCTGAGAGCCCAGACCACCGCTCCCATGGAGGCGGGTCTCCGCCTATATAGCTGCGCTCCGCGCAGCTCCTGTATCTACTCTTAATCTTCTTCTTCATAGAAACCATAATCGATTCAGTCACTAAGTAACGGTATCTACCTTACTCGGCCCCTCACATCTGGTTTCTATTAAACCGCCGGATTAGATGGATTACAACACGCAGTAAAGGGACCCCTTCATTAGGAGCGCCCACGACGAAATGATGGACGACCACCCCTCTATAAGGACGGAAGGAATTTCGCTAGAAGCTTACATCCAGTCTATAAAGGAAGACTTCAGCCGACAGCTTACAGCTTTTAGGGAAACGGTATAAGTCGAATCTTATACTAAAGAGGCGGCAGAGTAAAAGCTCGCTACAGCTAAGTTAGCGGCCCTCTAAGCAGAAATAGCCGCCAGAAGACGAGAACTTAAACTCCTCACACCAGCCTCCTAAGCCTCCTTAGTCACCAGAGCCCCAAACACGTTAATTTCCAGTTTCTAAGAAGCGGGCCCTACTTATTAAGGTATTAAACCCACTCCTTAAAGGGCAGCACTAATTATCTAAATAACCACGTTAACTCCCCTTACAGGCCTAACTAACATAGGAGCTTCTAACTTTAACTAGCCCCCTTAGACGTAAGGATCCCTAATAGGGGCCTTATAACCCGCTCCTAAGGTGCCGGCCCTTAACAAACACTATTAAAAACTATTAAGCTAGCTGAAGTAGGATAGTAAGGATAACACTACCTTTACGTCTTACCTTTACTAACTCTAATAGAAAGTGGAAATTAACAGCTTTATAAAGGTAGACCTGCTTAATAGAAACGTTATAATTATATATGTGATTATTAATAACCTTCTAAACTTACAGCACTATTTAATAAAGGATTATTAAAGGCTTAAAGCTTTATTTTATAAAGATCTTATTAATTATATTAAGGTTATATTTAGTAACACTACCACTACCTTAAAGAAGGCGTGTAACGAACTTATTATTATATATTAGGGAGAGGGCTAAACCTTTTATAGCTTTATACAGCTTTAAACCACCCTTTTAATAAAGGCTAGCAGTAATAACTGGAATGATAAAGCTAAAGTGGCGTAGTTTACCAGTTACCTCTTAAAAGGACTCTTAGGGGAGTTAATTACAGTAACCCCACTTACAGAATTAAGGCTGTTAATTTAAAAATACTTCTTTATAACAGTATAGTGAGAACGTATTAAGGCCTTTAAATTATTAGTTTATAAATATAGGGGAGGTTTAAAGATTATTAAGGTTAATTACCATTAAGTAACTTACCAGTACTTTACTATATAAATAAGAGCGTTACCCGCTTAACCCTATGTAGATATTAATAGGGATGTTATTATATCCTCTATTAAGTTTTAAAACGGCAGGAACCACTTTAATAACTGCAAATAATATAGCCTTATAATAAAAACCTCTATAAAGCCTAAAATCACAGCCCCTTAAGCGAAATAAGTAATTATAACAGAGTAAGAGGAGTGTAAGACTAACAGCTACTATATTTATTATAGAGGGTTTAGTTATAAGCTTACAGCCTACCCTTACAGATTAGCGGCACACTTAAAGGAACTAACCGTTAATAAGGTCTCCTTCACCTTACAGTTAAAGGATGGAGTTAGAGATAAGGAATTAAAGGAGGATATTATCTTTACTTTAGGAAAAGCGTAACTCTAGATTAAAGATAAGGTCTGGAGCTAGAAGAACTAGCAGTTAGGTAAGTAGAGAATTTTATAAAGAATAATTATATAATAAGCCCACCCATACTTATTTTAATTATAATTAGACTTAATAATCTTTACTAGGCCCTTATTAATAAGGGCTGCTTCTGTTACTTTATAATTAGTAAAAAGGTAGTGAATAAATTAAACCTTACTGTTATCCTTATAACACTATACTTAGTAAAAAGGGTAGCTAAAAGTATAGCTGTAATAATAATATAGGGGATTACGTACTTCTTTATTAAAATAGCTAGTTAAATATAACTAACTTACACATATATTATTCCTAAACTTAATAACTTAATAATCTTAAGAAAACTGTAAATGGAGTAATATAAAGTGAAATCTAACTTAGTTAAAAAGAGGCTTTAGATTAGCTCTGTGTGCCGATATGTACGGCATTAGGTTAACATTACCCACACACTACGGCTAAAAGAGCTACACTTTACGGTAAAAGTAGTGGTGGTAACTTAAAAAGGCCATGTAAAGAAGTTACTCTGCTTTTAGGGAGGTAAGGCACTTAAAACCTTAATATTCGCCCTCTTTATAAAAGATGTGGAATAAACACTTATAAAGAAGCACCCCTTAGCTAAAGCCGAACTAAAGGCTAAGATCTTTAAGGAATTCTATAACCTACTCCCGCTTTTCTTAAAATAAGAAGCTAACGCGTTTAACCCTTATAAGCCTAACGTTAACTACGAAATCTATATTAAGAAAAACGCTAATAGGAATAAACTCCCACTGTTATTTAGCCTATTTTATAATATATTATAAGAAAAACTCCTAATCTTAAAGAAAACACTTAAGGACTTATTAGATAAGGGATTTATTAAAATTAATAACTCCTTAACTAAAGCTCCAGTTTTATTTATATAAAAGCTAGGAAGAGGATTAAGATTCTGTTATAATTATAAAGCGCTTAATATTATTACAGTTACAGACTAATACCCCCTTTTACTAATTAAGGAGACCCTTTATAACCTTACTAGTGTTAAATAAGTAATAAAAGTTAATATAACCTAAGTGTTTTATAAGATTTAAATTACCTTAAGTAAAGAATGGAAAACGGCATTCCACACTAAGTATAACCTGTTTAAGTAGTTAATAACCCCCTTTAATCTAAGTGGAGCCCTAGCCACATTCTAGTGGTATATTAACTTTATACTTAATAACTACCTTAACGACTTTATAACCACCTATATTAATAACATCTTTATTTATATAAACAGAATAAGGGAAGAGTATAACATATAAGTGTAAAAGGTTTTAACCCACTTAAAGAAGGCAGGCTTACACCTTAACCCTAAAAAGTGTAAATTTAACATTAAAACGGTTAAATACTTAAGATTTATTATTAACATCAGTACTAGTATCTAAATAAACCCTATAAAGATCAGCACTATCCTAAACTAGTCTGCTCCTATAATAATAAAAGGCTTATATAGCTTTCTTAACTTTACTAATTATTATTAAATGTTTATCCCCAGTTTCTTATAAATAACCGCTCCCTTAACAGAGCTTACAGGGAAAGGGGTCCCTTACATGTAAAGGGAGAGGTAAGAGTACACGTTTTAACTAATAAAAACCCTTTTTACATAAGCCCTTATCCTTACATAATAAGACCTTAATAAACCCACGTTCTTAGAAACGGACTGTAATGGCTACACCTTAAGCGGTACCCTTATATAGGGGGAAAAAGGTAAGTGTATTATAATAGTGTTCCACTTTTAAAAGTTAATAGTAGCTGAGAAGAACTACCTTATCTATAATAAGGAGATATTAGTAATTATCTGCTATTTAAAGTAGTAATTAGTGGAACTTTACAGCTGTAAGGGCTTTATTATACTTACAGACTATTATAATTTAGAATATTTTACTATATAAAAGAACTTTTTAGAACGGTAAGCTTATTAGGCTAAATACCTCTCTTATTTTAATTTTAAATTAAAATACTGCCCTAATAAGGAAACAGTAATATTAAACGCTCTCTCTTATAAGGATTAGGATAAAGTAACCATAAAAGATTAGGAGGTATAAGATATATAGCTTATTCTTAAAAGCACCCTTTAAAACTATATACAGATCTCCGTAACTAAGATAGTAGAAGAACTAATTCCTTATATTAAGGTATTTAAAGACGAAGAATTATAGTTACTTTAGAATAAAGTAGTGGAAACAGACACTTTTTATAAAGACGTATATTACGCAGTAAAGAAAGGGGACTACACTTTAAATAGCAAAGCAGTCCTTAAGGTTTAAATCTTAGACTGTAAGATTAATAAAACAAGGCACTTAACCTACAGGGACTAGATCTAAGTCCCCGGAGCGTTAGCAGCCTTTAAATAAGTGGAATAAAAACTCCCTCTACAGTTATTAAAATGGAACACACTTAAAACTTAGCTTATATAAGCAGTCTATAACTCCAGTATAATAAGCCACCTTAGGAGAGAAGGTACCTTAGTAATGGTTAATAAGCAGTTTTACTAGCCCCTGCTTCACTACTATATATATTACTTCCTTTATAATTATAACGTGTACAGCTGTAATAAAATCTAAAGAGAATATAAAAAAGGCCTCTTAAAACCACTCTTAATATTAAAATGTTTTTTTACAGATATCTAAATGGACTTTATTACTAACCTCCCCTTAACTAACAGCTATTAAAACCTGTAAGTTATTAAAGACCGCCTTAATAAGTACGTTATCTTAAAACCTACTATCTTTATAAACGTAAAGGAGTGTATAGCCCGCTTCCTTTTCTGTTAAATATATTATTATAATTAATTTAAATATATCGTTAGCGACTAAAGGTTAAACTAAACTAGTAGGTTTTAAGCGTACGTATATAAGCTGCTAAATATTAAATAATAGCTAAGTACAGCCTACTACCTTTAAATAGACAGAGGCCTAGAACAGATAAATTAAAAGGTTTAAGCTTACTTAAAAGCTTATATCACTTTAAATTAAGATAATTAAGACATATACAGTACCATTACTTAATTAACTATTAACTGTAAGATAAACAGCTCTATTAATATATCCCCTTTCTTAATAACGTACAGCTATAAGCCGGCTTCCCCAGTACTAATCGCCAGCGACGTATATACGGAAAAGTACCACCCTAACACCCCTAAAACGCTAGTTAAAAACCACGTTAAACGTATAAAAGATATTATAAAGTTATATAAAGCCACTATAACTGCCACTATATTTAACTAAAAGTAGTACGTTAATTAAAAACATATACCTACTTAACAGTTTACAGTAAAGGATAAGGTATAGCTTAACCTATATAACTACACCTTTATAAAGCCGAAGAAGAAGCTTAACTAGCTCTATGTAAAGTTTACCATTTTAGTAATAAAGAGCTCTTATATAGTGGAACTTTAAGATATACTATAAGGGATTTACCCTTGTTTCCATATAGACTTCCTCTGTAAGGCTAGAGGAGACCCCCTCCCTAGCTAGATATAAGCAGACTTTTAACCACTAACGGTTATACTAAGTATATATAACGTTAATAAAATCTACTATATAAGAACTTATAAGATAAGATAAGGCTTACAGTATAAAACTCTTATTAAATAAACTAGTTATACTATACTTACATAGGAGCTTATAATTAACGTTAAAAGTACCGTTACCTTATAAAAGTATAAGGAACTTTACAGCTTTATAGTAACAGAAGATAAGTTAAAGGAATAATTTACAGGCTGGAAGAAAAAGGCGTGAAAATAGCTAGAAAGTAGTAAAGCTATAGCTAAATTAATTTCAGCCTTAAAAGGCACTTATAATAATACACTTACAGGGGAGCAGAGAGCCCCCTTAATAAAGCAAGCAGTTAGTAAACTATTAATAAAATAAAAAAGTAAAAAATACCGTTAAATTCCTCTTTACATTAAAGCGTTATAAGCTTCCTTAAGGCTTAAAAGCCTTATTAAAACGGTAGTAAAGGCCTCTGTATTAATAAGAGTGGAAGTAGGGACTGTAAGAGTAGGTGGGGCTAGGGGAGTAAGGGATAATAACAGTAACGGTATAATTATTAATAGCTCTTTAGAGAGAACTAGGTCTAGGGAGCTTATAGTATATATAAGAGTTAGCTGCGTTTAAGAAACCACTTTTATAAAAAGGGATTTACGGGATAAGGTATACCTAATATTTAATAAGCTAGTAAAGCCTGTTTACTACCACTATAATAGTAATAAAGTTTACCTAAAGGGCACCTTCCTTAAAGTAATTAGCCGTAATCTAAGCAGTGCGGTAACGTAGCAGTACCTTTAAGGCAACGCCCTTATAAAAGCGTTAGTCTGTAACGTAATAGAAGTACGCGTTACTTTTAAGTCTAGAATGGACTTTACAGGGGAAGTTTAATCCTGTATAGTAAGTATAAGGTATTAGGTTTATACTAAGGGGCTATATAATAACAGTTAGTTAAACTTTATCCTTTAGAAAATGGGGATAACACTTATAGGATATTTAATAATAAAGTGTAAATACATTTAAGTAAGAGCACCTAACATATAAGAGCGATAAAGGGTCTTTACAGCTACAGATTTATTATCTAACTTTAAAGAGTTAATATATAGTAAAGGGGATAGGGGAGGGGAGAGCTCTGCTTTAAAAAGGACGGCTTCCTCCTTAAGAGAGGTAGGAGGAGGTGGTGGTAAGGCGAATAACATATCGGTAAAAACGTCTTCTTACACTATAATAATCAGTATAATAACTATTAGTTTACTAGAACGCCTACTTATAAAAGTAACAGTTAAAACTAATAAGTTTACGCTTATAATAGCGGGAAAGAGGGGTAAGGGGGTAAGTCCTTAAGTGCACTTTAAGGAGCGTACGGAGCTAGTAGGCGAAGTGGTAGCGTGGTAAGTAGGAGTAATTAAAGTTACGGTAGCAGAGTCTATACTTTTTAATAATTAACTGGTAACTCTGCTTGTTAGTAAACGGTTTAATCGGTAAGGAACGTTACGCGGAATCCTTAAGAACGGGGGGGATTACTTACGTTAGGTAACGGCTAAAGAAGAAGAAAAGAAGAAGAAAAACAATAAAGGCAGTTACGCGAAGAAATTACTATCTACTGGTGGATTACGCGCGCCTACGCGTACGCGTGTGAGAGCACGGGCCTAGTGGGGCTCTAGTAGGGGGGTGATGTTACGGGGCTAAGGCCCCAAAGTGGGTCTGGGCTGAGAGCCCAGACCACCGCTCCCATGGAGGCGGGTCTCCGCCTATATAGCTGCGCTCCGCGCAGCTCCTGTATCTACTCTTGATCTTCTTCTTCATAGAAACCATAATCGATTCAGTCACCAAGTAACGGTATCCACCTTACTCGGCCCCTCACATACTAGAATCGACTTAACCGATGAGGAGAGGAAGATTTGACATGATTCGCCGTCTCTGGCGTCTCAAAAACTGTGGCTTGCAGCAAGCATGAGTTCACCGAGCGAGCTGCCCCATGCATTGGATCTCGGAGCGCTTCCTCCTCCGGTGGCTTGCAGGTTATGACTCCTCAGCAACCATTGGCTCCCTGATTACACAGGGTGCCTGCTGCGCCCCTTCAAATTCCCAGTCATAGTCGACAACTCGGATCCGGGCTAATTCTTTCGAGAATGATCTAGCTTCTCCCGGTATCTAGAAACGAGAGGCATCAATATCGAGCCGACTGTGGATTGGCGCAAGGAGCGTGCTGGGCAGGAGAAACATCACTAAAGTTTGGTGTGCCTGCATGCTCCCCTCTCCCTTTCTGCCGCTGTTTTGTCTGTCTTCATCCTTCGAGTCATGCCAGTCCCAAGCAGTTGAGCATCAAGATGGCGACAAGAACGCCGAATCCCGCACAAAGTAAACGAAAACCGGGCTCGCCCTGGGCTCGGCAGGACCATGGCCCTGAGTACAGCACCTCTCTTTTGGTACTACCGGAAAAGGACCAGTACGAACCTGAAGTGGCCGCGGCGGAGCCACTCGCCTCTTTTGACCGCGGGCTTTGGACGCGGGATAGCTGCATTGTTGGACTGATCCTCAGTTGGGGTGCATCCTTAGCCTGCATTGCAACGGCAATACACATCCTCAGCACCGAAGCTGTCCAAGTCCCACCCTGGCTGGTCAATCGGCTCGTCGAACTCGGGCCCGTGGGCCTCGGATGGTTATCTCCAGAGGAAACATACGTGCCTGACCAACGTGTCTATAGCGTCTCGGGAGCAGCAATGATTATCATACCGCTTCTTTTGCAAATCGCCATTGCAAGTATCTCCATCTCCCTCGACTCGATACACTCGACTACTCTCCGCTGGGCTCTCTGGCGGGAGGGACGACTTCGCCACAATACCAACCTCCGGCTGTTTACCTTCTCCAAGAGGCGTGGCCCGAACGCATGGCCAGCCAACGTGCTATCCAGTCTGGGTCTGGTGCTGGCCTATGGCGGCGCGACTGTGACGACATACACCCTCACCGTCATTGCTGTGCTGGAATACCCAAAGAATGCCCCCGAAGGAATGGAAATTGTCCCGAACTACGACGCCGACCCCGGTCCGGATCGGTATGGCATCAGTTTCAACGGCTGGGGACTTTTGGGCCTTGGCATCGGCCTCCTGTTGCAGTCCATCATCTGCACGTGGTGTCTCGTCCATGACGCTACCGAGCACGTCGTCGGGACTTGGAACTCCAACCCCCTCACCACAGCAAGGGCCAGTCAAGCTTTGCTCCACGGCACCAATAGCGAGGGACCTCTCAACGACTCCGGGTCAGGACAAACCACCCACGATAACCAAACCTTGGTCTTGTCCGAACCTGCCCTCAAACAGCCGCCAATGCGCATACTAGCCCCCGCCACCCGCACCATCATAAACTGGATCTGGGCCGTCTTCACCCTACAAAGCCTCTTCACCATCGCCATAGCCATCGTCGCCAAGGTCCAGGGCCGAGCATCCATCGAGTTCCTCGCCACCGACACCCCATACCCAATCGACTTTGAGCTTGTCTGGAAACTATTCGGCCAGGTCGTGGCCCATTACAACGACGACCCCATCAATCTCCGAGTCGAGTGGGCCGGCCTGCTCATCCAGTGCGCCGCCGTGACGATCTTGCTGTTTGGGCTGCATCTGGCGGATGTGCTCGCAGGGCTTGCCAGGGACGAGGCGATCTGGCGACGAGCGACAAATGCGGGGTCGAGTCCAGACTCCAATGTGTTTCTGGACGGCGTCCGGAGTTGGCCGACCTGTCTTGTCTTTGTGTACAAGGCTATCGTCCCTTGGATCTTTAGCTACGGTTTTGCCTGTAACACGCGCGTGTTCATGGCGACTTTCCCGCTGCTTACTGTGGCGATTTTGTTTCTTATTCTGGGACTTTGCTCTGAGTACCTCATCAGAGTGCAGCCGAAGGGGCCACAGCCCTCGACGTTTGGGGACGTGCAAGCGCTGGTCGCTCTGGTGGATGATTGGGGTCCGGGACAGGGCAGCACCATATTCTGGGGCGACAAGGGGGAATATGAGGAGGTCGAGGGTATTCGTGTTGCCGGAACGGCGGGGAGTCGTTTGGCGGACCTGCAGCCAGGTGTCAGGTACGCTGGTCTTTGCAGGGAACCCAAACTAGATACGGTGTCTTCGGCGGCCTAGTTCTGGGCTCACGATTTTTTCATCGAGGAGATATCATGGCCTGCAGGTTGTATGATTTGTAGCCTTCAAGGGGTCTGAGGAGCAGGTGAATATTCTTAGAAGTTACAATGGATCGCAGCCTCCAGTAGTAGAGAAGTAGATAAAAGAGAGAAAAAGAAAGGTTCAGTTTGAAGAGATAACAAACGTGGTCCTGTGATAGACCTCATCCTTATACACAACAGCTTCTTCCACGAGACTCACATATTGAACTTTAAATAACCGCGCGTTGTGATCCACACCCGGAAGTTGCAGACAAGCGACGTGTTCCCCCTTCTTTTTACTGACTTCAAAGGAGGGACTGAAACGGGGCTCAGTGTCCACGAATCGAGCTTTCAAAGCCAGATGCCTCGCACGCCCAAATATATCTATCATCCACTCCAAGCAAACCGTAAAATAAACAAAACCAACTCCAAAACGACTTTCAAAGGTGACTGTAGCGATATGGAAGTCGTTGGGGGTCATCGACGCCACATCAAGGGGCTTCTCTCCGAAGGTAATCGACATATCACCCCTGCCTGTCCAAACCCCTTTGGAGTCCACGTGTACAATCTGGGGCAACTGTTCTGGGGGGATGATGGCCTGGGACTCGAAGAGAACACCACGAATCCGAGGACTGCTGTATGCCTCGTGGATCTCGATGTTTTCGTGCACAAATACCTCTGTTGGTATCGGAAGTCCGAGCCCCGCGGGAACGACCTCATACTTTGGATGACGACCGACATTGACCCTCGCCCACTTCCCATTGCCCAGGTATGTGAGAAGCAAGGAGCAAGGGCGATGAGCTCCCCCGTTACCGATGTATATGCAATCCAAACGAGCGTAAAATTCGCTGTTGTTGACTTCTGCATCCATATCGTTTAACCCGAGGTAGAGCGGGAGGGTGATTTGAAGCCCTTGATTTGTCATGCCGTATGTCTTCTTGAGGTTGCTTCCATTCTCCCCTGTCCATATCAGGGGTGAAATGTCCTCACCGGGGCGAATGAGTTTGTTGGGACTGGGCTGGATGTTGTATGACTCGCTAAACTCTGCGGGTGTTCGGGCTAGAAGCCCTCGAAAAGTAAAATCAGTTGCTGTCGAATCCCTCCAGCAGAAAATGGAATGATCGTGTGTCTTCTTCATGATTTCTTCTTGAAGACGCATAAAGGCCTTGGGCCCTTCCCCGTATAGGAGTGGCATATTTATGTCGAAAATGCCCATCAAGCAATATGCCGTGTCCTCAGAACGGGTCGTCTTTCGGTTTGATGCCCATGACATCTTACGTGCCACAGAGTAGTCTCTCGACGTCGGGGAGAAATCTCGCATGGCTTCTTCTGAAATGCCTGTTACCTCCTTAACGACGTGGGGTAGATAGATGTCTCTGAACACGTCTCCCGCAGCTGACTTCTGAATTTCTAGAATTTTGGCCCACTTGGCGTTGTAGAAGACCTTCTTCCGTGGAGCCAAAAGCTCCTGCAAGGTCCAGCCCCTTGTGAACCACAGCGACGACCGGAATCGTGCCCCAAACGCCTGCTGAGTTTCTGATACGGCCGCGGGGTGGACATCGGCCATGTAGATGTAGCAGACGGCCGAGTTGCGATACCACGCATACATGGAATTGATGGCCTCGGTCAGCTCGGCGCTGCTGGATTTGTCTATGCAGCAGGTGTCGACCCAGCAGTAGCCAATGCCCTCTCGCTTAGCCTGGTCGATGCAATACCGGATTTTCTTGAAGCCCTTCATCGGCAGGCCCCACTTGGAAATCAAGTAGACTTGTGCGGCAAAATCTTGGAGGGTCACCTCCTCGGCTTCCCATCGGTGCGATAGGATGGCATACGGCGGTATCTCGCCGTAAAACTGCTCGAGCGCAAGCGTTTGGGTGTTGATGAGGCGCATGATTGAATTGCAGGAACTAATGCGTTGTGTGATAGTTGGGCGCCGAAGGGGAGACGATGCTTGGCGATCCCCCGCCCCAACAGCGGTGTATTCTAGGAGACTAAATTCCCTCATCACGTGTGTGACTCGACCGAGTCCTGCAGCACCTTGGGGTGGAAGGCACTTGCCCTATTTGACAGATTCTCTGTGGCGCAGGCGGGCCAGGGAAGTTGAACGTCGCACGATCACCCAGCACCTGGGCATCATGGCCAAGCGTCACGGTAACGACTGGGATTTATTCTGGACGTAGCATGTTTGATGATGCAAAATTCCACATCCCTTTCCTTAGCCTATCTGCCTCTTTGGTATTCTATCTACTGACAAACTTCGGATGCAGGGTGGTTGGTCACTTTAACATCCAAGCTACTCGCAATTGCCCGCCCCGCCCGCCTCCCTCCGGAAAACCAAATCTTGGCCTGGGGACTTTAGACCTCCATGTTGAATGAAAGCTCGAGTTGAGGAAAAAGGCGCTGGTACTAAAACCTGCATGCATCAAAGCTGTCAGTCTTCAATTCATTTCGGCATATTGTGTCTCAAATGGCAGGAGAAAGCCAACCTTTCTGCTTCTTCCATGTCAGCAGCTGAACGAGCAGCTTAGATGCCAACAAAAGGCTCAACCTCCTGACGGCGCTTGATGCCAACAAAAGACTCGACATCGCCATCGCGACGCTTGATCCCAACGAAGGGCTCGACATCGTCACGCTTGATGCCTACGAACGACTCAACCGTGCCATCACCATGACGACGCTTGATGCCGACAAAGGGCTCAACATCATCACGCTTGATGCCGACGAAAGGCTCGATCTCGTCGCGCTTGATGCCAACGAATGACTCGACGTCATCACGTTTGATGCCGACAAAAGACTCAACTGTATCGTCGCGCTTGATACCGACGAAGGACTCGATCTCGTTTCCAGAGACAGGGGCTGCGAGAGTGTTGGCGATGAGGAATGCGCCAAAAATGGCGGTGAATGAGGTCTTCATGATGTGGGTTGTTGGTGGGCCGTGGAAATCAGGTTGTGATTGTAATTGATGCAAGGCTTGATAGGTACGGTAAGCTTGAGTCGCGGTTTCAAGGTGAGTACAACCCGGACGCTTTGGTGTCTTCTATACGTTTTGCCTGATTGTACCTTTTGGTGTACTTTGGCTAAAAATTCCGGTGGTTCCCATGCAACGGCCTTGCGATGATCATACGCTTACTATGGTGCGAGATGGTTGCGTAGCACCAAATATCGACCTTCCTGATACGGACAGCCGGGCAACTCGGAAGTAGAGCGAGGCTTACGACCTACATTCCTGGAGGATCCACCAAGTAGCTCTTGCATGACTGCATGTCCAACGGTTTCAGCTGGCCGTTGAGGTCAACCCGTTGTTGTATTTGTTGATTCACTTGGCTTCGGCCAATTGTTTTGTTGCCACTGGACCCGACATACCAGCCCTTCTGGCGACGACTCAGAGAACTCGGTGAAGCGCTCGCCCAGGTGGATATCGACATCATGGGTCCAGTACTTGCGTATCAATGCTACCCACGAAATGCTGTGCCTCACACTCGGACCCTGTGGGAAGTCCGCTGCTACGAGCAGCAAGTTGCGTCACCGTTACCCTTCATCCTCCGGGAGCCGTTTCTAAGGCGCAAAAAAGCGGAGGTGAACAGGGTTCAGGGAAGGTTACTGTAGGATCGACAATATTCGGCGCGACAACCCCTTTTCAACATGTTTGGTGATGCCGGGACCAAACAAGTGGCATTTGACCACTCATATCAACCCAACGCGGTTAAGTCGGCGTATATCCATAGGTATCTGTGTAAGAATCGTATTGACGGTTGCTACCATCTCACCTCTCGGTCCGAGTTTGCTTTCAAGTCGCTGATCACATCACACACATCAACACCAAACCAATGATGTTGGCGATATCAGCAAAAGCCCATACTCCACCCCAACCGGCAGAGAATGCAGTAGGCTTTGGCCTATCATAGCTGGATAATCGTGTCTCGTGGTCCGAGGAACGGAGTAATTGTCCCGGAGTGTTACATTCTAGGACAACAACACCCCCGTTCTTGTGCAGGATGGAGTATGTGTGAGGCGCCGATGCAATGCCTTTGTGGTTTTTGTTGACGCGGCCTTCCATCTCTAACCGCTGGCCCAATCCTTCAGAGTAAGCCATCATCCACCTTATCAGCTCTTGTTCATAGCCCCTCCTCCTTACCTAATAACCCAACTTAAATACGCCCCCCTTTTCATTCTACCTCCTCATCACCAAGTCTCCCCATCCCCCCAACACCCCTCCCATGTCTCCCTCCACCTTCACCAAGCTCCTCAGCCAACTCCCCTCCCTCAACTCCTCCCGAAAGATGGCAGGCCGAGCCTCATACTCGCCCGTCGACCGGCAGTCCCTCAGCGCCGACGACGCCGCACACTCCCTCCTCTCCCAAGACGAAAAGACCTTCGTCCTCAACCACCGCTCCACCACCGCCCAGCGCCGCTACCAGACCACCCTGAAAGCCTTCCTCCTCCTCCTCCTCCTAGTCTTCCACGCAGGCCTAGTGGTCCTCCTCGCAAAATGGCTCGCCTCTTCCTTCCTCGGCGCACACGGTAGCATGTCCCCTGATGAAATGCACAGCGACCATTCCAACTCCTGCCTCCTGCGAGACGAGCACACGCAGTACACCTTCGACGGCGTCATCCCCGCCGTGTACAAAGACCCCTCAGCCGAGTTCATCATGAAGGACCCGTGTGGACATAGCGCTGCTGAGGCGAGAGCCAAGGGGTGTCGGTATGGGATGCTATATGGTGCTTGGTTGCCTGAGCAGTGCTACGATGAGGAGACGGAGCAAAACTTCAAGAAGTATACGGACTGGCGGTTTTGGCTGCAGCCGAATCGGACGGAGGAGTTGAGTTGGGATGAGGTCGAGAAGGGGGAGCATGAGTTTGTGTTGGTGGAGTGGCAGTGTGAGTTCCCCTGGCCCCTTACCGTAGACGGTCAAACTAGAGAGACGAAGCTGATTTTCGTGGGATCGCAGACCACCAGCGCCACTGCGCTGAGATGAACCGCCGCGTGTTCACGGCCATGTCTAGGCGAGGCATCCACACGATTGACTCGTACTTGTCGCAGTGGGCGCACACAGACCACTGCGCACACTCGATCATGGAGGTCCGGCCAACTCATGAGCTTGGCGCGATCCTGTGGCGGAAGTTCCCCGACTGCGGTGTGGTCCGGTGGAAGAATGGGAACTGAGTCGGGAACTTTCTCGGCCTTGGTAGCCTTTTTGTGGGGACCTGCGCCGTAACGTCGCAGGCAGGTGTCGTCGTAACGTTGAGTTGGTGTTGTATCTTGAACAGTGGTTGGGAGTTGATGCTGGTCGGTGGATGCGAAGGAAGGATATAGGGAGTGCCCGCATGTATTGAAGCGGCTCAGCTCCCGCTGCCGCTAGGCTGCATGACATCCGCTCGCACAAGACCTTCGCATTTCGGGATAGAGTGAGTGCCGCAGAGTAGGTACCCAGGTAGTAAGTAGTAAGGTTGCACTGTAGCTGCATGTCAGCGGATTCGGCACGTGGAGATGAATCCATCTGCAGAGGATTATCCGACGTCAAACCCCCCATCATACCTTAGCAATGACCAAAAGCGAGGTTTCCAGCATAAGTCGACCAAACAAACTCCGCTGTGACACCAATACTCCTTCATCCTCCGTCCCCCTTTCCTCTGACGACCACCAACCATCTCACCGCATCACACCTCACCTCACCTAACGTACCTCACCCCCACACCAAAATGCCCCCTCTCTCCTCCCCCCTCCCACCCCGCTACGAAATCCGCCCCCTCCTCCCCGCTCACACCCCCTGGGCCAACGCTCTAATCATGCACGCCTCCCTGTTCGCCTCCCCCGTCTGGTCCGCCATCTTCACGGACCCCCCCTCCCGCACAAAGATGTGCTACGCCATGTTCAAGTCTGCGCGCTACCTGATGTCCCACCAAATCAACTCGGGCCTGTCCCTCGGCATCTTCGACACCCAGTATAATTTCACCCGGCCCGAGTCAGCTGGTACAGGGGGAAAGCTATACTGGGATTTGGAAGACGAGAGCGCCGATGAGAAGACGCTGCTGGAGCAGATGGACTTCCCTTTGGTGTCTGTGGCGCTGGCGTATGATAGCTTTGAGCCGTTTGATGCGGCGGAGGTGAAGGAGTTGTTGGAACTGCTGCCGCAGTTGGGGGTGAGAAATAGAGCGTTGCAGGCGAGGGATGAGAGGGATGCGAGGAAGTGGGAGGCTACTGGGCCTGGGCAGGTAATGTTTCGGAATGGGACGGCCACGAAAGCGGGTGAGGGGGAGAAGGGGTTCATGAAGGTGCTTGCGAAATATATGATGAGGAAGGCGGCGGAGGAGGGGTTTCGGGGGATTCAAATATTGTGCCTTCATGATGCGGTCAATCATGTGTGGACGCACCCACCTAATCCGTACAGAGCGGAGGTGGTGGCTAGTTTCAACTGTGCTTCGGACGAGGATGAGGGGATCAAACAGGCGTTTCGAGGCTCGGACCAGGAAATCACCAAGGTGTACGTAACTCTGAAAACCTAGGAAGCTGGGACGGAGGTGGGGACTGGACCGATAGGAATACGCCCCGGTGCCTTTGAGCAGAACTGACAGATAGGAAGAAGCATGAATTCGTCACGATTGTAAGAGGACAGAGTATCTACTACACCAACATCCAAACACTCAACCGTGGTACAACCATTAAGCCAAATTAGGGATGAAGCTAGTCCAGTCCAGTCTCTCGTAAACCTTTTGGGGCATGGAAGAGAAGCAATAAAATGTGAGAACTAATATTCCCAATCGAGAGATAAAATAGATAATCAATCCGAGGAGAGCAAGATAACTCCCCACACTATACATGAGGTCCTCCACCTTCTCAGTGACGGGAAAATTGAGTATGAATGCCAGAGAAACCGTGATGAACAAAGGCGAGAGGGTAGAAGCCAGCGCGCTCAAAGAAAAACATCTCCAAAGAAGCTGAATAAGGGGGGACTGAAAGGTCCAATTCCATGCAGCGACGTGTACGGCTGAAAATAGACTGCCAGTGATATAAAGGGCCACCCCGGGCCAGAAACCGTGTTCCGCCCTTTCAGGTAGAAGGTATTCGATTCGGTCAGCGAACTTCGTGTCCCCGACCCGGAGATGAAGAGGACATATCGCTGTAACTGATGGGTATTCGTGAGTCCCCTGATGCAACGTTCCAACCACAATACTCCGGCGCTCGACGTTGAATGGCTTATTCCACCAAAACCCATACATCACCGCAGCGCAAAGGATGAAGGCCATCGTGGCCAACTCAAGTTGGGAGATTGATAAACCGCAGGCAACCCGTGCAATGCTTTGGATAACTAGCCCAACAGACTGAACAACGGCGAGAGCTTTCGTGATGGGATCGGAGTGGCTCCGGTCGAGAATATCCGCTTCCAAGTCGGGGACTGATATGGTGATATTAGGGTTTTGCAGCATCTCTGCCAAACCAATACTTGTTAGTGTCCATTGTTCAAATCTTGATACAGCCCGTTCCTCGGATCATTCGTGGTTCCTCACCTAATGAAGCAACCATGTCATTCTCGGTTCCACGCCTGGGGCGCTCTTTGTCGACATCGCCTGGCACGCGAGCGGTTTGATTGCCTTGATCCGGTCTTCCAAAGGCGCCCCCCAGCGCACCAGAGTCTTCTCCAGCGTCTTCCATCAGTACATCACGCACAACAATACCCCCCCATCTTCGCGAAGAACGCTTGCGTCATGGTGAATTTCCGTGCAGACTCGGAGTTTGCATTGACTCTCGAAAGTTCTTCTCGGACCTTCAACCACTGCGCAACAGCCACCGCAACACCTATCTCAGGGGCAAGGCAAATCGTCAACATCCACGCAATCTTCCGCCACTACTTGCGGCGCAATGGCCTTTTCGGCCAATACGGAATGGTATCGCCCCAAAAGCGATGCCACCTCCCTGGCTCTCTTCCGGGGTGGGCAAGTTGAGGTGGATACACCGCCAGGAACATAGAGCGAAGATCGAAAGACAACTCCAGATGATGTCCCAGGAACTCCTCCGGTCGTGGGGAGAAACCCAACCTACCATTTCCGCGACTGTGGAGTTGGTGACGGCATAATCTGTCTGGCATAGTGCAGAGCCAATCAGAGCTTGCGTGATGAAGAAAGTGACGGCGCTCATCGCTAGCATGTTACCGTTTGTGGCGGTTGCTCGTTAAGTTTGGGTCCAAAACGATGGTGAAGGTTGGAGCTGTGCGCTATCCGGTGTGGTCTGGGAGAGAAATGTCAGGCAAGATCGAAAGGAAGCCTACCTGAAGCCACTTCACCGCCGCGGTTCAATATTCCTCCATGCTCTTTTGCCTTCTATTGGACGCCACATCGTCTCAGCTGGGAACCTTGACCGTCAACAGAATTGCCCAGCATTTGATGCATTTGGGCCTAAACCAGAACAGTCGCGGCCACCGCAGCAGCCAACATGAAGCCTCTCATCCTGCGCCAACCCGTCTTTTGGGCAACGCGGCAGGTTCCACTCGTGGGCGCCGGGCTGGTCCCTGTCTTCGAGCCCACGGTTGCGGTAGCCGGGCTCGTATACTGACTGGACCAATACTGGTCGCATGTTCCATAGCAGGTATGTCCGTCGGCGAAGACCGTGTGCACGAAGCTCTCGGCCTCCGCATACACCTTTTTGGCCTCATCCCAAATCTCTGTGATCAGCGGAGTCGATTCTTGGCGACGGCGCTCCCCGCCAATAGTGTCGCTGAATGGTGTCAGCGTTACCGTTTGCCCTGAGAGCGCGGTTGCGGTTGCGCGGCATCGCGGCATGACGTATGTGTAGCCCGAGTAGGTGATGCCATCGTGCACGGTGTTGACGCGGAAATCGTCGGGGAGGTCGAGCCCGAAGTGGAGGCCGGATCCAGGTGCAGAGGGACAGCAGTAGATGATTGACGCCTGAACGTCCTTGGCCGCGAGAGTTGTGGTTTTCGGCGCGCCGCCGACTTGGTTGGTGGTGGTCCGGAAGTAGGGCCAGAAAGTCTCAGTACTGGCGGCCGAATACCCCACAGGGCAGGTGCTGAAAAGGCTTGTCGTCAGCCCCACGTCCGAGGTCCGCCAGGCGCTGTAGCAGTCTCCGTTGTGCTTTTCGGGGGGCTCGCCCATCTGCGCGGCGGTGCAGGTCATCCACGGCGGATTGAACAGAACAGTGTCGGTTCCGGCGTAGAGGTAGCATGACTTGGTGACTGCCCACAGGGTAGAGCCGATGCCGCACGACGGCGCTGGGGTGAACTGCGTCAGCGGGTATGAAGGCGTCGCCATTTTGGCGGTTGAATGCAATTGTAAGGCGATGGCGCTCTTCGCGGGTGCACAATGAAGGTGCCTTGGGGTGGCGATGTCTTTTTAACATTAGGGCCTGGGTGATGATGAAGGATGCAAACCCTAGTGGCGCTTGCCGTGTTAGGAGTCGCAGATCGTGGGGGCATAGCGTCAGATGACAAGCCAACACCCCCGTCCTCTTCTCAGCTTATCTTTCACGAGATTGAAGACAATGATGCACCCGATGTCTTTAACAATTACACGAAAAAAGCAGCAGCGCTCAAGTTATTATCTCAGAGACGGGACCTTATTCACATTTTCAGACGCCTTCCTTACATGCGAGAGGCCTCATTCGCATCGCGAGATGCCTTGATTGCATTGACAGTAAAAAGGGATCTTTCACTCTTTCGCTGAACCCTTCGTCATGGATGTACTTATCTTTTGCCTACCGTAAGAAAATTGCAAATCTCCCTATGGCGTAAAACAATGTCGCGAATGCCAAACAATCCACCGGTAACCGTTTCGAAGAATGTGGAAATACCAGGCCCGCCCTTCAATGTAATCTGCCTGTCCGCATAGGATTTGCGTCCTACCTATGTTATTACCTTAGGTAGACGGCAAGAGTGATCTAACTCTTTCTAATTATATCCCATCAACTTCGCTGTCTAATTGAACTTTGGTGGCCACTAATTCTGTGATGGATTGGCCTCCACAAACAGCCACTTATCGTCATCCTTCTGTGACTCCACCGCCGACCTCTCCAGATCGGATACATAGCAGGAAATCGGAAGGAGTCTCTTATCTCCCAAATTCCCCATGTCCCTAAACAGTTGCATAGCCACCAGACACTGCTCCCAGTCTTCTTCGACTGGCCGCTTACGCTTCACTCCTTGTTCAAGCTCCCTCGGTGAGGGCGACGACGGCGGCGAGTAGTCCTATCTCAACACCAGTAACGGTCGCACAGGAGGGAGCGCAAGGATTGGGGCCTTGTAGACGGGGATGAAGGTGTTTCTTTTGACGCAGACAAGCCTATTCCTTTCCACAATGGATGAGTGGATACAATGTTGTAGTTCGTGTGTGTATGTGTGCCAGGTTCGAGGATGGAAGGAGATTGCCAGAGGGCTTACACCTGTCGCACCGTGCATCCACATCTTACCTACCTAGGTAAGGGATAGTGACGTCAGTCGTCGCGGTCGTCGCTTCATCTCATTAGTATCGCCGGCATACTGACTGGCATCCGATTCCTTCCTACTAGTGCCTCCACCGACCGGGAACCGTGTGGATTTTGTCACCAGCAGTCACAGATCTGTTTTTGGTTCGGGGTCTCCACGAAAGAGATTGATGCTCCTGATCTGGTTTCTCGATCATGAACATGAAGGCGCCTCACAATTGAGAGAAAGACACTAGCAACTTGAATGCGAGAATGCAGTGGTGACTCCATCAATTTCACTCAATGCCGGTGTGCTATCTCCAATTCAATAACAATAAGTGCTAGGAGATATATTGCATGTTTTGATTAGCTCTTTCTATACAAAATCATCCAGGTCATATCAGATTTTACATCGTTCCCCCATTCCTAAATTTTGATGGGAGTGAAGCCATTTGGCGTTTAGTGCTCATGGTTAAGGCTCTCCGAGTCGCCAGTGATGTAGTTTCAGAGGGCTCTATTTCGTGTCCCCACGGCTACATCAACAAAAAATACTCAGCATGCTGAAAGGCATCAAACAGTACCGAACCAAAATAAGGTCCCTCTACTCACATAAGACGAGCGGGAACACAAAAGCGCCCATGGCGAGAATTTTCGAAATCAGCAGCTTGGAAGTGGGATGGCTTCTGTTGATCTGGGAATGGTTGAAAAGTTGAAGTCAGCGGTCGGTAAAGACTTGCTTCGAGACGTTACGGTATCTAGGTAGGTAGATAAGTAGGGTTATTAAGACAAATAAAACTCCCGGGTGTCTGTTGGCTTTATAGGCATCATGCTACTATCATGCGATCATAAAGTCTCCAGGCATCGGATAAACGTGGTCATTCCCGAGCATGAAACCCCTGTCCGGCTGTTTTTGTTCCTTGCCCGAGAACCGCATAATTACAATCACACTCATATCTACATGTTCCTAGCTCTGTCCACCTCCCTTGGCTGAAATCATTATGTTCGGACTTTGGGTATAAGCTCACTTGCACAACAGCTCGCTCCCTCCCCCTCTCTCGTCAGCCGAACTGCCATCTTTCCCACCAGCTCTTTCCATCCACAACCTTCCTATGTTTCGACTCGTCAACAGTATCGCCACATGAAGCTAGAGATTTCGGACTTCAAGCGAGCCCCCATGCGAGCTAGCCATGAGGGATACAGAGACAGCGACTTAGGCTCTCTCTCTTCCAATTCGGATAGACTGCTCCGGCACACGTCAGAGAAATGCGGTCCTGAGTCGATTTTCGCTGCCCGAAAGGACGGAGGAACGTGCTTGAGAATACTCAATAAGGTATGTTACCTTAGCCTTCTGCATATCTCTGACCATGTTCGTCACAACGCTGCCGGCGACGAATAAAATGTGTTGGGTATGCATGACGGAACTCCGTGGGTTGGGGTTAGCTAGCGCGAGGACTCGAGCAACTGCGCACCGGTAAGACGCTAACGGACGAGGGCCTGATCGACCGCCTAGAACGGCGGCATTAGACTGCGAGAAGCTCGTTGCAGGCTCCCGTCGAGTGGCTCGGGAAAAAAGAGATAGGCCGGTATCTTCAACAGCTGTTGTCTAGAGACACCTTGTCCGAACTCTCACCGGAGCACGAGTTCAACTTCCGGGCCCGCAGCAGCAGATTTAGCACCCGCGCCGGTTTCAGTTTGAGGATGGGCCAAGGCACCTGAGGCGTCATTTTTTTTTTATCATTTTGCTGCAGTGGTAGCCGTGACATCCAATGCGTTGGTTCAAGTCTGAGCAAGAGCCCGGCCGGTCCCACGAGTGGACTAAGGTGGCGCCGTCAAAAACAGCTCAGGGACATGTTTGGGTTAAAATTTCCATCAGCTCGCTTCCATTCGGCAGTTAACTTTCATCCGACGGTTCCACGGGTGCCGTGGGGTTGGGTTATATGACCTGTCGTTGATGCGTAAGCTGGATCTCAACCGTTCCGCGGTCCAGGGCTCGGAAAAGGGAGAAAATGTGATCGACATCTATTAATCCCTTCCCTCTCATTGGAACCCGGCTTTCCCGTCTTTGATGTGTTGCTCAGAAGCCCGTGGTTGAAGAAGCCGGTCCTCTCCACTCCCCACCCCATCCATACATCCTCGGCATGCTCAACCAGCTGAAAATTTCACTGAGGCGAGGGAGGTGAAAGGAAACCCGACGGAGAGATTCCTAGCAGTGACCTAATAATTCCAGTTAGCCAAGGTCGTCATCAGAAACGGATGATGATCCAAGGGTGAGAGGTGGACTACTTACTCTGGCAAAAATTGCACCCGCCTTGAAGAACAACGTGGTCGACGAAAATGACAATGGCCGGGTGGTAGTAAAGCACTGGACGGCCACTCATGCCGGTTTTCCTGCCGCAGACATGGCTCACATTTCGTTGGTGGCCACATTGAAAGCGAAACACGTAGGTTCCACACGTGCAAGTGTACCGACCGAAGCGGTACGTTGGCCTCACCCACAGAGCTTGGTGGGTTTTGATATGGCTCGGATGGGGGGATATAACAATGGCCATGGCTGCCGAAACAATGGGCGTGCCTTCAGTGATTTTTCTTTTTGGATGCAAAGAGAAGTTGAGGAGGCCGTCACCGTGTAGAATAGTGCTGTGTGGGCAAGTGGGTGAGGATGTTGTGTCTTGTGTGTCTCGAGGCTGTTGGGGCCGTTGTTGAGTCTCTCCCCGTGATGCGGATGGGAGGGGGAATTTGTACCTTCGCCCAGGATGCGTTGAAAAGCACCTTGGAGGGGAAAAGAAAGGAGAAGGGATGCAAGGGGCATGGGTTCTTCCGGCACGAGTCGCACACCGAAACCTCTCACACTGATGAAGACTCCCAGCGCGTGCCCAAAGTCGACAGCTCAACGGAGAGCACCGAGCCCTTAGTCTGCGGCCTCTGGACAGCCAGCCAATCGGAGCTGTGGCGTTCCTGCGGCGGCTTCACTCTGTAATCGGCTGTTTCGTATATCTGGCCTTCAAGTGGCTCGATCGTCCTCATTGGGGAGTTGGGATGGCCAAAATTGGGCTTTGCATCCAGGCGTTGTGGGAGGAGAACGGCAGAGAAGTCCGGCTTTGTTCCAAAAAAAAAAGAGGACGCATCCCCGTACTATGGCTCTTGTCTCACTTGTACTATGACCCCACCAAACGCCCATATATAACCCTAACCCTGCGACTACACCCACCCCCCCCCAATGCGTGCCAGCTGCCAGA
>Ga0247780_1000879_pt1 | contig 23141 bp, 19 predicted proteins | sample UWRJL079202R5_FD_179927 | JGI IMG/M metagenome (GOLD analysis project Ga0247780, IMG submission 179927) | Plant litter microbial communities from Arlington Agricultural Research Station in Wisconsin, United States - UWRJ-L079-202R-5 | ecosystem: Environmental > Terrestrial > Plant litter >... | reverse complement strand
CCGACCCCACACTCCTCACGAACCTAAGTAGCAGCTACAACCTCATCAAAATCCTCATCTCCCTCCTCCAACTCCTCTTCGCCATCTCCACCCTCTACCGCACCCGCGGCAACCAAGTCGCTCGCTACGGATACGCCGCCTTTGGACTCACGACTATCCCTTACGCTTGGTATGTACCTACCTATGGATGGCATACTTCCAGCTGTGCTTTAGCATCCCTTTTCGGTCTTTGGTCTTTGATGGCTGCGGTCTGGAGGGATGTCCCTGTTGCGGGGGGAGGAACCGCTTCTGAGAGACCTTTTCATACCCTACCTACCCTTGAATAACACACCTGCCTTTGAAGAAGAAGCGTGCTGATGGTTGTTTGCTACAGGATGTCTCTCGTGAATCTAGTTGGGAATATCCTCTGCCCGCAGTATGACTGTCTGTACCTGGTTGGGTCAGAGGGGCTGGATCAGCTCGAGGATCGGTTACGGCTTGGCACAGAGGAGGAGCGCAAACAATGGATGGTGCGAGGGACGGTAGGGAAGTTGACTGCCGAAGCGGATGACGAACTGAAGAGGGAGTGGGAGGAGCTTGTAGATGGGAAAGGGGAGATAGCGACTGGGGTGGGGAAGAGAAAGGGGAGGAGTTTCTGGGCGTTGGGTTGGGAGCTGGGGACGGCGCTGGCGATGGAATCGGTGTCAACGAACTCGGCAAAGGGGATATTGGGCTTGGTGCTGAGTTATTATATCGCGGCGGTGCCGATTGCGGTTGTGGGTGGGCTGTCGAGGTTTGAGGCCGGGAACAGCGCGCTGTACCAGCAGGTGTGGACGATGATGTGGCTGGTGTTGGGATTCTCAGTGGGTGCGTTGTTGCCGCCGCCGGCGGATTACCTTGAGGGTCGGCCCGTGATTGGTGCCCGGTCACCACGGAAGAAGCATGGGATGGCCGGGATGTTGAGCCGTTCGAGCATCTGGTTCAAGGTCTTGCTCATGGTGTACTATGCAGCGCCGGCCATTGGGGGCTATGTTGTGGTTGCGCAGATGCTCACGGACTTTGGCGTTTGTTCGTTGAATCAGTTTCAGGGGTGATGGCGCACGAGAGGGAGGGTGCAGGTGGTAGAATTCCTACAAAGTCAAGGCACGCTAAAAGAACATGGGTATCCAACAAATAAATTACCATTAAAACTAAAGGTACCGGCTACCTTCACCCAGACTTAAGGAGAGAAACAGGCACAGTGCCAAGCCCATGCACCGTACCCCTCATCAGCGTCATTGCCCACTGGCAGCATCTAGAAGAAAGTGAGCGGCAAGGCATGGAAGTTGTCGAACCAGTATGTCGCCGTCTTGCCGTTGCCACTGGTCGCAACCGAGATTTCAAGCTTGGGAGACCCGCTGCAGGTGAAGGTATAACTGTACGAGCCCCAGGCGGCGCCGATATTGGTGTTGGCGGTGTTGGGGATGGTAACTCCCGCCAATTTGACGAAGACCGAAGCGGTAGAAGATATAGTCCCGGACTCCTTCGCGTCGAATGTGAGCCTGTAAGTGGTGCCGGACACGCTGCAAAATATTAGTGTCTGTAAATCGCACTGAAAGAGAAAATTGACTTACCAGGTGAGGGTTTGGCTGACGGCAGCGGTGGCTGTATCCTTGGTGTAAAGTTTGACGGCCTTGCTGCTTCCTGAACCAGGACCGGCAACGGTGACGCTCTTAGTACCTGTAGTGGACAACCACGGCGTCCACCCAAAGTCGGGGTCCGTGGCATTCTCAAAGCCACCGTTCTTGATGACGGGCACCCACGTAGACTCTGCGGTGACAGTCTTGGTGGCCGTCTCAGTCTTGGTGGCCCACTCGGTCAATGTGGCTGTGTCGGTCTCGGTCACTGCCCACCAGGCGGTGCTGGTCTCAGTTGCCGTGTTGGTGAGAGTTGCTGTGTCGGTGACAGTCGCAGTGTCGGTCTCGGTCACGGCCCACCAAGCGGTGCTGGTCTCAGTTGCGGTTTCCGTGTGGTAAACAGAGACCGTGTCGGTCTCGGTCACCGCCCACCAGGCAGTGCTGGTCTCTATCAGCGTGGAAGTTGCTGTGTCTGTGACAGTAGCGGTGTCAGTTTCGGTAACTGCCCACCAGGCTGTGCTGGTCTCGGTAGCCGTGTCGGTTTCCGTTTCCGTGTGAGTAAATACAGCCCAGTCAGTGGTGGTCTCGGTCAGCGTGTCGGTTGCCGTCTCGGTGTGGGTATACACGGCCCAGTCGGTGGTGGTCTCGGTTGCTGTCTGGGTCTCGGTCGCCCAGTACGAGGTCACGGTGGTCTCGGTCGCCCACGACGTCTCCGTCCAGGTGGCAGTGTCGGTCTCGGTCCAGATATCGGTAACGGTGTGCGTCTTGGGCGGGCGTCCCTTGCCCTTGCCACCCCATGCGGTTGAGGTCTCTGTCGCGGTTGCGGTCGAGGTAACCGTCACATACACATCCTCACCGCTCTCGGTGGCGGTCTCAGTGTAAGTGTACGTGTGCGTGATAGGCTCGGGGTGGGCCCAAGATGAAGTCCAAACGGGCCAAGTCGTGACGGTAGATGTCTCCGTAATGTATACATCCTCACCAGTTTCCGTAGCGGTCTCAGTGACGGTGTAAGTGCTTGGCTCAGGGTGGGACCAGCTTCCAGTCCATTCTGGCACCACGGTAGTCGTGACAGTTACATCCTCGAACGATGTCGCAGTCTCCGTGACCGTGTAGGTGCTTGGCTCGGGGTGGGACCAGCTGCCGCTCCACTCGGGCGTCACAGTCTCGGTGATATAAACATCTGAAAACTGTGTCGCAGTCTCCGTAATTGTATACGTACTCGGCTCGGGGTGAGACCAGCTTCCGGTCCACTCGGGGATCACGGTAGTGGTGATGTAAACATCATCAGTCTGTGTCGCAGTCTCCGTCGCGGTCTCCGTGATGGTGTGCGTGACGGGCTCCGCAGTGGTATGCGGCCACTGCCCGAGGCCGCCTCTCCCAGACCAAACCGGCCAGGTGGTCACAGTCGAGGTTTCAGTGATGTAAACATCGTCCCCAGTCTCGGTGGCAGTCTCGGTGGCAGTTTCGGTGACGGTGTGAGTAATGGGATCCACAGCAGAGTGCGACCAAGTCCCAGTCCACTCGGGCACCACTGTAGTGGTAACAGTGACATCCTCGAACGATGTGGCGGTCTCCGTGACAGTGTACGTGCTTGGCTCGGGGTGAGACCAGCTCCCAGTCCACTCGGGCACCACGGTGGTCGTGACAGTGACATCCTCGAACGATGTGGCGGTCTCCGTGACAGTGTACGTGCTTGGCTCGGGGTGAGACCAGCTCCCAGTCCACTCGGGCACCACGGTAGTCGTGATATACACGTCCTCGCCGGTCTCCGTGGCAGTTTCGGTGATGGTGTAGGTAAGGGGGTCCGCGGTGGAGTGAGACCATGTCCCAGTCCAAGCAGGCCATGTTGTCTCGGTCACAGTGACGTAGACCGGGACTTCACTGGACAGGATGGACGTTTCGGTGGCGGTCTCGGTGGCGGTCTCCGTGTAAGTGTGGGTGACGGGATCGACGGCGGAGTGGGACCAGGATCCGGACCACACGGGCCACGTGGTGACGGTATCTGTCTGAGTTGCCGTCACGGTGTCCGTGATGTAGACGTCGTCGCCAGCTTCGGTCCAGGTCAAAGTCTCGTAGATCGTGGACGTCTTGCCCTTACCCTTCCCCTTGCCCTTACCTTTGCCCTTAGCGGTAGTTGTCTCCGTCACCGTCGCTTCAACGGTTGTCTCCCACTCGTCTGTGACAGTGACGGTCGAGATGACAACGGAAGGGGACCAAGAGGGCCACGACTCAGGAACAGAGACCACGGTGACGGTGGAAATCACAACACTGGCGGCATCACACGACGTCGGCTTCCATGGGGGGAATGTGGTCTCGGTGACGGTGAATGTGGCCGGCGAGGCAGAGACGGTCTCGGTGACGGCAGCGACACCAATGCATGCACAGGCCGACGTGATGCGGGCGCTATCGATGGAAGCGGTAGCTGTCAGGCTCTTGAGACAGTTCAAAGGGGGCACGCTGACGTTGCTCCTCTTGGTGCAGCCGCGCTTCTTCCGGCGATGGAGGGGATAGACACTCGAGGTGGGCCAGTCGGTGATGGTGACGACCTCGGTTTCAGTGACGGTGGGGGTCACGGTGACAGTGGCAGCTGCCCCGGTGACGGTCCAGGAGCAGAACCCACTGGCCGCAGCGAGCGAGCTGGAGAAGCACTCGACAACCTCGTCGTCGGCGGTGCAGTCCTCGGGCACCGACTCCGTGAGGGCAGCGGCGCTGCGCACCACGAGGCCGCCCACGAGCGCTGTGATCAGACGCATGCTGGCGGATCAAAAGAATGACTGTGGTAAGTTTGCTGAACGGGTGACGTGAGCACCTTGCTGAAGCGAATGGCAGCAAAGGCAACTCTCGGGAGCGAACATCAACAAGAGAGTTCCCAGCGCGAAGGCCGCATCAGGGTCCCTCTGGTTACTTGTACATCGTGGCGGCGATCCCAGTCGGCTCACGCCCACGCCCATTCCCCGGACCGCGCGGGTGCCTCTCTCTCCCCAGGGCCGTGCCTCCCCCGCGTAAACTCCATTCTCGCGCAGCAGCTCTATCCCCGTCGTCGCGATCCGCCTCAGGGTGTTGGCGTGAAGACATCATCGGGATCCCTATTGCCTGCAGGGGGGTCTATGCAGCACAGTCGGCGGCGGGCCAACCAGAGTGGACGTCACTCGGCTGGGCAGATGAGTTAAAGCCCCCGGGCGGCGCCAAGCGAGGAACTATCGACTGCCCGAGCAAATGACCCCAGTCCTGGGGCGCTCGGCCGCCCATGCGTTGCGCCAGGCCTAGGCCCGAAATAAATATTGGGTCACATACGTCAGGCCGTGAGTCCGTTCTGTTCCTGCATTGGCAAGCTTCGACCGCATGCACTGCAACCAATGCGACAGGACGCCAATATTTGCAAACACGAGCCAAGGACTAAAAGGGGCAACCAGGATGTCCTGACTGTGGTGCAAACACTGACTGCCCAAAATGGTCAATATTCAGTCAACAAGCGGGCTTGAGTGCTACCAGTACTGACCGACGGATGTTCAATCCAGCCACCAGATGGCGCCATCACGTGTGTGGATTACGCGGGGTGCAGTGGAATCGGCGTTGGTGGCAGCGCCCCTCAGCGTCTAGTGTACTATAGTAGTGCTAGCGCGACGCTCCACCGTTGACGCTTGTCAAGCATAACGGCGATTCGCGAGGTGCCGCTCAGCAAGCCTCAGTCGCTCTTAAAATCCAGAATGGCTTGGTTCCTCCTCCCCAGAAAGCTTGAGCCGATAACAAAGCATGAAGACGGCGGCTGGCCTCGCGATGCGGCTCGGTCGTCATCTTCCACCGATAGCATTTTCCGGGTCGGGGGACAATGGGCTGAAGGCAGAGCGCTGTTGGATGTTAAAATGTTTGGCTCGTTGGCGGCGTCCAACGGAGCCTATCGGCGGGCGGCAACAGCCCACGCGCCGCGGGAAATTGAACGGACATTCAGTCAACCGAATCAGGGGTAGGCCACAGCATGGAACGGACGCGCCGTGCAAGGTCGTCGTGCTCGTGCACTGCGCATTTGTCGCGCCTTTGGAGATTTGGTCGCACAAAGGCCGTATTGAGGCGGTGCAGCTCGCCGCCCCTAAGTCCGTCTTTCCCGTCACTAGCGTCTCCCGTGCTTGACCATGCCACCGCCCTTTACGGGTCGATCCCTTTCCGGGAAGCAAGAGCTGAGCCGTCATGCTGGGACCTCAACGCGATGTGGACGGCCAAGGAGGAACTGGATCACCGGTCTGGCCGGCTACCTTATTTGAACGCAGTGATAACTGGCGAGACCTTCAAGTGAACTGGGGGACCATTGTTGGGAGGTGGGTACCTGAACCATGACCTCTCGACCGAATCCTTCCAAATCCCGTGAGACTTTCAGTGCACTCCAGGGAGCTCGATCCGCCACTCAAGAGTCAAGGGTGCTGCGGGAAATCTTCTGCGCGTTGACCTCGTCTGAGATGCGGCCAAGAATGGCACCAAAAGTTGCTAGAGATTCCAATTGCTGGAAGCAAACAGATGCTTGATGATTGTAACATGTCAGCTTGAACTTGGAAAGAAGCAAAACGTGGGCAGAGCATGCCTCGCAGTGCCATCGCCACCGCCGGGAAGGAGCGACTACCAAACAGACGGCTCTTTAGCGTTCCTTCCTCGCGCTTGCTGGCCCGAAAGGCAGGACGCGGGCGAAATTCGACGAAGGTCAATACGACGTGTATTCTCGCTAGCCTTTCTAGGCATTGTGGCATTTCCCATCATCACACGACCTGCAGCGTTCCGGATTGTGACCCTCAACATTGATATTCATTCTTGCCGCCTATTCTCCAGTAATCCTTCGGCCAGCACACCTCCCGATGACGGCCCGGTATTTTCTAGCCTTGCACCCGCACGGGTGCTCGATCCCATCATGGCCTTGCACGGAGTGCACAAGTCCGATCCTCCCGCCAACGATGCCGACCCCGGCGCTGCTAGCCCCAGCGACGATGCCAACCCAGCTGACGGTGTCGATCCCGGCGGTAGCTCCAACCGTAGCGGCCCTGCTAGCTCCGCCAATAGCGCTACCCCTGCCGATAATGCCAACCCTGACGATGCGGACCCCGACGGTAGCTCCGGCACTGGCGACGATAGCGACCCTCCCAGACAGTTCTGCCTCGAACACCTCCATACCAGCTCTGCTGTGGTGAAGCGCATGAACCCCGGCAAGGAGCCCACAGATCACGGCGGCCGAAAACGAGACGGCCCCAAATACAAGTTCCTCACCAACATGTCAACAGTAGCGAAGATTAGGATTCGTTACAAAAAGCCTACCGCCGAGGCCCCGCTCTTCACAAGGGAAATACTCGAGTATCTGGCTGAGGTTTTTGCAGATTGGGAATCCGGGAGACGGATGCGCAGTGTTGTGCTCACCGATTTCGCTGAACAAACGTTCCAGATTCCGTGTCAGATGGGCGAAGTATCGAACATCCTAGACGACATTGCTCCTGCCGTTGCAACGGAACGTGATCCTATAACTGGCCGCTACATCAAGCTGAGTCCGCACTAGGAAGTGATCAGGGGCAAACCGTTGATAGAATACCAAAGCTGGCTAATGATCGGTACACGCATGATACCCGATGAGTACCGAAGATACTTGCCAATGGTTGTTTCGTACGCTCCCCTGGCCCGCAATAGTCAGACTAGTGCAATGATTTACGGTGTCCCCAACGCCATCAGAAGTTTGCCAGCCCAGGACCAAGACTCTTTTGTCAGGGGAATGAATCTAGCGAAGGCGCGGAAGAGGGTCATGAGATCCCAACTATACCAGCAAATCAAAGACATACTCGACCCCACGCAGCTCTCCGGAATTCGCAAAGTCATCCTTTTCGGCGGCTACACCCTGACCGTGCGTGGATCAGAAGCTCCGCATTACCCGCCCGAAAACCAACATGCATTGGCGTACTTGCTCAAACTCTATGTCTGCGGCCGTTTGCTGTTCACTACTGCTCCCGATTTGTTTGGACAGGATCCAATTTACCAGATTCTCGACAAGAAACTTCTAGTAGGCCAGGGGTTCACTGTCCTCGATGACTCGCATGGCCTCCTCGAAGTCGACTCTTCCAGCATCGTCATCGCCACTCATTTGCCGGAAATCCAGGAGGTTATCACTGAGATCGCCCTTCCGGCTATCATCATTCAAGAAATCCACATACCTGACGAGCAATGGTGAGTCGTCCCCGTCACTCATCCCTTCCTCCTCTCACGGTGGGCTCATGCACTACGCGTGTTTGGCGCTGACAATGCCGCTGCTTTGCTGAAGCTCTCGCCGTCGACAAGAATGGATACAAGAGAATTACAACGTCACACAGCTCAAAGGCAGTTGGAAACATCTAGACGGTACGGAGACTAAACTTAAGGTGTTGGTACGCAAGGACATCACTCCCGTTATCAAAAGTACAGGCGCCAAGGACAAGCCCAAGCCGCTTCCAAAGGACAAGCCTAATGACAACACTGACGATAATGCCAACGGAAATCGTCAAAGCGAACCCCAGAAGAAGAATCGGAATAAGAAGGAAAAGAATAAGTCGCATCCACCGGAGGGCGTGGCTCCGAGAGTGGGGGGGTAGGCATCACTCTTCTGTTCTCTTCTTTGTCTTCCTCTTTTGTCTTCCTTCTTCATGGAGTAAATATCTCTGATAATGAGCGTTCTTTCGAAGCGGGGAAATAGCAAAAATGTATCAATAAGACAGCCACACGTGTGAATACATGCTTAGATAGTAATCGATCACAAGCTCAATAAGCATCTCCAGAAGCTAATACCTCGCAGCATAGTGTGTCCCACCCCACATGTGGTTGCCCATAACATCACCAGTGTAGTCGGGGTACTTCAGCCAGCACCACACCCAAGCTTTCACGATTTTGAGCCAAAGTTCGCCAGCGCCAGCGTTGACTTCTGGGTCGCACAGTCATCATTGAGGTAGTCTCAGACTAAAAAGGAGTAGATCCCGTCTGAAAATGGTTGGGCTAAAATTAGGCTCGCTTCACTCCGGCTCAGCTTCGGCTCACCACAGTTCACCCTTTACCGCAAAACTTGGCAAGTTTACGCGACAAGACCGATTTAAGGCCCCCTAAAAGACAAAGGGGTTTGGATAGAAAGGGTCCCATTTCTGGGAACCCTCCCCCCCTTCCCCTTCAACAAAACAAATTCAAAAAGGGGCCAAGAAGCGGGCTCAGTAGCCAGTCAAGCGGTTGGCATAAAAACAGAGACGCATTACTTAGCAGATACCTCCATCCGAGCCACTCGTATGTGGTAAGCCAGGTCACTCTATGGTACCACCATCTTGTCACCTGCCCAGCCCTTGCTAACAGAGAGCTGCTTACGCTAGCGCAAATTGACGTCATCAGGCTGGTGGATTAGTAGCTGATCTTAGAGTCAGTTAGTGGTGGCGTGATTTCCTACCTGCCAAGACCATTTGTGAGTCTCGATTATTTTGTCAACCGCTTGCCAGTGTATTCACCCTCCGCTTTGAGGTTCTGCGTTATAGTAGTCATGCCTACTGCACGATTGCTCTTCTCTTCGCCATAAAGAGGCAGCCCAACCCGTCCTACTGCCTACCGCACGGCCCCGAAGTAGCACGCGTCTCTCAAATCCAGAAACTCGAGCGCCAACACCAAACCAACCAACACCACCGCACTAGTAAATACCAAACAGCTCTCAGACCAATGCCTAATCGCCGAAGAAAAAGCCGAACTCCTCGCAATGCAATCCCTCGAGCTACGCCTTTAACTTCAGAACAAGCTTGAAACCGAGCACCAAACCCAGAAGCACCAGCGCGCAATACAGTACAGCCAACAGCTATCCGACTGAGGCTGATAGCAGAATCAACTTCCGAGCTCCTATCAACGCAATCCCTAGAATGGAAGCTAGCGGTCCAAACAAATCACGACACTGAGTGGTTAGCAAAATACATGAGGTAGATAGAAGAGGAATACTTACAAGCGAGGCAAAAAAAAAAGAGCTGGAGCACGCGAAGTAAGTGTTGGATCAGACGTGGGTAGCGCATGAAAGGGCTGAGAGATTGGCGAGCCAGGCACTGGGGAGGCGGTTAGCGTTGGAGATGAAGTATACTGCGGAGGTTGCGAAGGTGCAGGGGGAGTTGCTAGAGCAGCAAGTGAAGATAAGGGCGGCGGAGAGAAGGGCGATTGGGTGGAAGGAGGAGCTGACTGTGAACTAAGGTCGTCAAGGTACCTGACTTAAGGGACACACATACACTTACTTTAGGGGCTCACATATGTCGGTTGTTGGCATGATCTGATTGGATTTTGCGAAGGGCGATCTAATCGACTTCACAAGGAACAACCTATGTCATTAGCCGGGTTCATGGTCTGATGATGGGATGTGAGCTTGAGTGCGGAACAGGCTGGTAGTGACACACTACCATAACAAACAGCGTCGAATTATCTACCTGTATCTACTGCATTACCTACTTTGGTTTCATTATCAAAGGTGCCTCGATGTCAACTCTCCACCCTTCTCTGGGGGACCCATGATTTCGGCGATATGGGGGCTCCGGAACACGCCGCTAGCGTTGCGAAAGCGACCAATCAGCGGATCTGTCATCTGTTGGGTTTCGGCGGCGGACCCATACACCTAGCCGGCGGTGTTCTGCGCGAGACGCTTAATAGTCGCCTCCAGCTCTTCCATCGTCCACTGCCCCTCTCTATCGTATTTCTTTTGGGCGGCAAAAACATGTTGGTCGTTGAGCGCCATCTCCCAGCGAGTGGGGCACGCTGACTGAATCCTAGTTGGCGACTTGCAGAAAATCTCAAAAACCAAGGTCTGCATGAGGCCCAGAAGAGACTTCTGCATATCGGTGCCCAGATTCCAGAAGTAGTGGGCAGCAATGGTCGCTTTGTATGGATGCGCCCACTTGGTGACACAGTCTTGCGTTCGCGAGTTATCGGCGAGAAATTTCATCAGCGTCGACTTGCCTGAACCGGGTTTCCCGTGAATCCAAAAGATGCCCCCTTCCTCTTCTATCCACTTCTGGAAAGATGAGATTTCGTATATCCAGCCGAAAGTTGTACTGTGGTTCTCGGGAATGGCGTGATGTCGATGTGTGCGACTTGGGAAGTGCAGACTGTTGACCACGGCCTGCTTGGCGTTGGTGGTTCTTTTAACCAAGTCAAACTTCTTCGCTCGCTCACACAGAGTTTCCGCATCCTTGATCAATATCTGGGCGCTGCGCAAAGCGTCACCGCTTTTCAGATCTTCAGAGTCCATGTGAAGACTGGCTAAGTTCTCCGAGAGCTGGTCGAGCTGCGGGTCATTCTGAATCCCGTCGCGGGAGGCCGTGCGAATGAGATGGTCGACCTTGCCATTCAGCTTCCCCACCTCACACCTTGCCAAAGGTCAGTCAAAGTCGTTCATCAGTACTAAGAAGAACGCCACTATACCACCCACGTAAGTTTGGTCATCTCAATAGAGACCAAAATTAATCCCGCCCTCAATCGTGTTTCGATCTCAGTAATCTTATTCTGCCCATCATAGATTTGAAAGCTTTGACCATGCTGGCCCATGATCGCTTGGTTCCGCCTCTTTTCAATTTTAGTTGCTCGAGAATGCTAAGTATTTCGTTGCAATCTTTTTGTGCAGATTTGGCAGCTCCCAAGATGTCGCTCAGCTCACTGGAGTCGGCGGTTCGAGAGCGCCCATCGTCTGCGAGACTCTCTACTGGTTGGAGAATAGATCGCATCTGCTGGTACACCTGCTCCAGGGCTTCATCTTTCAGCGAGAATCCACTGAGCGAGCCCCGGATCTCCCTTGCGGATGCGATGATGAGATTGAGGGAAAAGTCGACAAGTTGGACGATTGAGCTTGCTGCACCAACAGCAGCGAGCCCATCCATGGTGTCCTATATGAAGCGCGGGGCGTCAATGAAAGCAATGATGTGTGTTAGAGGCAGTGGGAAAAGTTGTTGTTGGGCGAAACATAATTTTTGTTGCTGAACATCGAAAGAGGGCAAGCACAAGAGGTTTGGTTTTGCCCAAGGCAGACCGCAGGCATCCATGGTCGGAGAAGCGGGCTGCCACTCGTTTCTCCTCCAGTTCATCCGCCTGCCACGCGTGGCGTTCTTAGCGCGATATCGTGCATACCGCAAAATCATGGGGCAGGCGTGTTAGTTTCATATCGATGGTCGTTGGGGAGTCTGCAATGCAGATTGGAATGTTAGTCAGACTGTTGGTCAGACTGTTAGTTCAAAAGATCAAATAATTTTCTAATTTTCTAATACCATCGCGAGGGCATCTACGTCCGTCTTAGATCTCTCCCTATGGGTGGTGTGTGCAAAGCGCAGGGGAAAAAAGTTACTATCTGGAACAAGCTATGACCAACTGCCCGAGGAAGATTGAAAGGTACTGCTATATTGAGGCGGGCACTAGCGAGGGCGGGATCTGGGGTTCCGTGTTGAGCCTGGTGGCCAATCACCTCTGGCATTGATATTGCCAACCAGCTGCCGGGATACCAGTTGACACCCGAAAGCTGCTGATATGGAGCGCAATGAGGCAAACTGATTGGATCATCTCGCCTTGGACCACTAGGGAAATGTGATAAAACATGTTGGCGCCAGAGAGCTTCTAGCGCTTGGTCTCTCGCTCTTTTCCCACAGAGTTGAGACAGTCGGCTACTTACTGACGTGATCCTACCTTTATTCGCCTTCAACATGGCAAGACTCGTTCTTTTGCTGGCAATTCTTGCTGCGACACGGGTAGTCACGGGCCACGGATTCTTGAAGAACGTTCAAGTCAACGGCAAGACATATCCCGCATGGCAAGTCGGCCAAGATGATTTCGTCAAGCCTCCGCCGGTTCGGTACGTTCGGAAACTCAAGGACAACGGTTCCGCTCCGGACTTTACATCCAAGGATATTACGTACGATCTCAGTGCCAATCGATGGTATGCTCTTCGGAGAATTAATACTGATATTATCTAGCTGCGGAGCAGGTGGGAATATTCCAGCAGAGGGCGTCATCGAACTCAAAGCAGGAGACAAAGTGTACGTATCTTACTCTTCCACACTCGAGGAAGGTCACACGACTAATCCTCCCTAGAACAATGATCTGGGACCAATGGGGCAGCAGCCACAGTGGCCCAGTCATGACGTGAGTCCCCTCCCCATTCCTTGACACCCAAACCAAACCCCAAACCAATATGAACCTGATCCAACCGCACACAGCTACCTCGCCCACTGCCCCAACGATGACTGCAAAGTGTTCAAAGGCGACACCGGTAACATCTGGGTCAAAATCGACCAGCTCTCCTACAACCCTTCGGCCAACCCGCCCTGGGCATCCGACCTCCTCCGCGTCCAAGGCGCCAAGTGGACCGTTACTATCCCACCGAAGCTCACACCAGGAGAGTATCTCCTTCGTCACGAGATCTTGGGCTTACACGTCGCGGACAAGCGGATGGGTGCTCAGTTCTATCCCAGCTGTACGCAGATACGAGTCACGCAGGGAGGGACGGTGCCGTTGCCGGAAGGGGTGGCGTTTCCAGGGGCGTATGATCCGGCAGACGCTCAGGGGGTGAGTCTTATTTTGCCTTTGGCTGGAAACGATGCTACTAAACTTGCCCGAGCAAAGTGGGATGCTGATGGAGTGTGAACAGATTTTGACGCCGCTTTGGAAGATTCAGCAGGGACAGATCAAATATCTTGCACCGGGAGGCGAGGTCTGGAAAGAGGCTGCACCGAATGCGAATCGAGCTGGCCCCTAAGTACCCCAGGCCATGGATTGGCTTGAGTGCTGTCAATGTCGACTTGTGAGGCCATCGGTCACTCAGTCGCCGCAACATTGTATGCCTATGATCAGAAACACTGCACTGTTGTTTGGGTTGTTTCTTGGGGTTGCAACTGTGTAGTTGTATTGCAAATGTGTGTGTGTGTGTGTTGCACTCTGGTGAAGCCAGAGTGCCTCTTTTATGGGTGTATGTAGTGGCAAAGTCGGTGGAAATACTAACACACACCAGCTGAACTGACTGCGTCAGTTCAGCTCTCCTGAGCACCATTTCAGACCCTGTTATCTTGCCTATCTTAAAGCCTAAACTAGTCCCTCACGAAAGCTGAAGTTTTGAAATTTCAGGAGTGCACTGAGAGCACTGCCCACTTGTCTAAGCTAGGCCTTGTGGTTTCCCTGATCATCTCCTGAGTTCCTGAGTAGCGCTTGAGTAGCGCCTGAGCAAGGCAGCAAGGGGTGGTATGGATGGTGTGGATGACTGGGGGTTGGTGGGGCAGCTTTTGTGTAAAACAACAGGTACTCTTCAGCCCCTTTCCGAGCTCCCTTACTGCCTTTACAATGGTATCAGCCGGAAGCTAAAGTCACAGATCAATAGTAGTGGCGAGGCAACATGCGATTTAGAACATGGCTCTAATATAAATTAACGCATCTCCCTTCTGATCCCAAACTTAAGGCTCTCGCCTTCTTGACTTTCACCGTTAACTCAGCTTTAAGACGCTTTTTCTGGTGCGTGTAGAACTCTCGAAATTTGGTTGCCCGGTTTGACGTATCAACCAGGGGGACATGGATTTCTTTGCTCGTAAGGCTGCACTAGAACTTGGGGATAGTCTGTGGGATAGCGCTGCTGCTGCTGCTGCTGCTGCTGTTGTTGTTGTTGTCGTTGTTCTAGATCAGTAAGGCCATTCTCGTCGACCATCCCAACCATTTCCCGACCATAAGAATCCTCCAGAAAGGCGATGAAGCCCGAGTATGGTCCAAACACTGGGCCGAAGTGTTGGCCCTTTAGCACTAATTCCGCCGAGGAGACTGAGCCTAGATCGAGACTGGCACCATGGGCCTCGAATTTGGCCAGAGCCAGTGCCGTATCACAGGCATTCCGAATTTGTCTCCCATCCCACTTCCTATTATTGTGTTCGGCCCAGTGGTTATCGGCGAAAGCAATGATCGGAGCCATATCGACGATGACTGTGTCGCCTTGTTTACGAAACTTTTCCAAGATCCTCTCCAAGTTCAGCTTGAAGACTTCTATGGCCGTCGAGGCGTCTAAAGGAGGATAATAGAGACTGATATGGATCCTGGAGGCGAAGGCTTCGTCGGAATTACCAATTCGGTTTTTTGAGAGGAACAGGATGCCCGTATAATACTCCAGCGCGCGTAGGAATACTAGATGTTGTTAGATTTGGGGCACAATAGATGCATGTAGCATAAGCGCCGAACCTGAGACCACGCTGTTCCGTACCAAGTCCGTCCGTGTCCTTGCGGTCAAAAGCACATCAGCGCCTACCAGGTGGAGAATGCAATCCCACCTGCTCGCCAGCGAAAAATGCGTCTGGAGCGCAGCTGCAACGTCGCTGATCGTTGTTCCTAGCTCGCCTAAAAAATAGAAGCTGTTGGCAACGCTGTGTCCGCAGGGGGGAGATGGAAGGCCACTGACCGCATGCGATTTGGATCAGAGGCTTCTGGAGCATTTCAGCTACCCCTTGAACTGTGCTTGTTTTACCCATTCCAGGCGAGCCATGAAGAAGCAGTATTAGGCCCTTTCCTATAGCGTGAATTAGCAGGATCCGATACCACCCGCCCTCTGATGGTTCATAAGGAATTCCTCACCTTTTCCCCTGACAATATCTACCTAGTCAGATACGGCCCTGGTACCGCCTTTGTCTCGGAAATGTTGGGCAACCGACCTACAGTGATATTAAACCCCCGTCTAGAAGTGCTAGCTTAACAATCCGTCTTCGGCACGCCTACCTAGCCTTTAGCGTCCTGCTATACGTTCTGTCTTAACCCGCGCCAGTCCTCTCAAGGCCTGTGTTAGGTGCAGGTTGTAATAATTATACACAGAGCTTAAAAAGAACGACAGGGTCGGCTTGAACAAACGCCCTAAGTTATTAATATAGATAGATATTATTATAACTATAATAGCTGTAAGGGACTTTTAGTTCCTTACGTTAATATTTAATTATTTATTTATATCTTACTATTTAGACTTACTTTTGTGCATTATAGTGATAACGACTTATAGTGACATTAAACCCCCGTTTAAGAGTGCTAGCTTAATAAGCCGTCTTTAGAACGCCTACCTAGTCTTTAGCGTCCTGTTATACGCTCTGTCTTAACCTGCGCCAGCCCTCTTAAGGCCTGTGTTAAGTGCAGGTTATAATATAAAAGTGTAATTTTAAATAATTAACTTATTTCTTACGTTAATATTATGTAAGTGGTTTTAAATTTTATAAAAAACCTAGTAAAAGGATTTAAACTTTTATAAGTTTAGGTTTTAAAGGTATTTTTTTATAAAGTACTTTTTTTAAAGATAAAGCCTTTCTTTTATAACTTTAAAATTTATTACAGCTTATAACGTTAATTCTTCTTTCTTAATATAGTTAATTTACCTTTAGCAAGAGTTTATTAGTTAAAAGCCTTTACTATGTAGATAAAGAGAACTTCCTCCCCTTATTTTAAATAAAGTTTAATTACTATACTGCAAGCTTACTATTATTTATATATATGACTTTACTTTACTTTAGCTTTTATAGTGCTTTTAGACCCTAATATACGCTCTTCTGTTACTTAATCCCTTACACTCCTAGTATATTACGCACGACTCCAGACTCACCTTTCGCAGTGTAGAGTACAAACCCATGCCATATCGCCAAGCCGAACGTAAGTGCTATAAGATGTTTAAGCGGGATAAGCAACCTTAACCCCTCGGACCCTATGGCAGATACGCGGAGAGTTAAGGCATCTTGGTTTAGGAGTACTTTTTTTTGGACGGAGCTCGCTGGCAGTATGGCAGGGGGAGATAGGAGGTTATAGGAGAGGGGCTGGAGAGATGTAGGAGTGCGAAGGAGAGGGGAGAGGGGATTGGGGGGGGGGTATTGAAGAGCTTAGAAGTGTAAGACAGAGGCGGAGGAGTGTGAAGGGCTGGGGGGCTTGTGCTGGAGTGATGGGATAACTGAATAAAAAGTATTGTTGACAAGCTATTTACGAATATCCCTTGAGCCCCCCCCCCCCAACCACTCCATTCCCTCCTCGTCCAACTCCAGATTGTGGATTGTGGATAAATATCACATTACCACACTAATACCCAACAGCAAAACATGTAGATTGCCGCGCCATTAGTACAGTGGTTAGTATATTTGCTTCCCATTCTCATTGTGGAATAGCAAGGGACCCAAGTTCGAATCTCAGATGGCGCAATACCACAGATGTATATTTTTTTTTTGGTGCATTTTGCTAATTTTCCTATCTATTCTAGAGATTGTATGATGTTCAAATAAGGTAGAGAGACAAATTCATTGAGGCCTGGAGGACGATGTATTTCACATTCCGGGCTGCCTAAAACAGACGTTTATATGTATTCGCAAACTTACTACTAGCAATGACCGAAATCAGATCTCCACAGTTGCTTTCCACATCCCATCCAACTCAAACCAACAAGTTCAAAAGAAATCCCAAACATGACACACTACTCATTCAGCACTCACACCTTAACACCACCCCCAAAAGGCTCATCAGTAGGAATATCCGGCTGCTCCGCATGCGGTGCTTCCTCCGGCGCCGTCAGACAGTAGCACGCATCAGGTGGCGAGCAACACTGATTATCAACAAAATTAAACGTTAGCTGCCCTTTGCTGACGTCGTTGCCCGGGTTGGTCGGCACTGAGCCGCACTCCTTGCATTTGTGGCCTTGTATCTGCTCGGCAAAGACAATAGCCTGGTCCAGCGTGCCGCTCGCGCCGCTCTGGAAGAAGGCGCAGATGCCCGGCTCGCCGAGGAAGTTGCCTGGCTCGGCGTCGATGCAGGCAATTTGGGCTGTGAGACGGGCAAAGTTAGAAATGCTGTTCGTTGAAGTTGCCGTGTGTTATGGGTACTTACCGCCGCTGGCAAAGTTGTCGTTGCCGTGGCCAAAAGAGGAGGCGTTCTTCATTGTGTCGATCAGCGTGTTGACGGCGCCGCCGGCTGAGAAGTCGCATTCGCTGCTTCCGCGGCAGTTGATGCCGAGGGCGTCGGCGCCGTGGAGGACGGCAAGGGCCGAGAGAAGTTTGGTGATGGTGAGCTGCATGGTAGCTGTTTGAAGTTTCTATGTTGAGTTTTAGTGTTGTTGTTGTGTTTTGTGACAGATGTATGCTGTGAGAGTGATGCTGTTGTGAGAGTAGATAGTGTACTGTTAAAAAGGTCCGCCTGCAGCTTCTTATACAAATCGGCCACGCCATGAGAATGACACTGTCGCTGGACTGAAGCCGTCTAAAATTAGTAGGCATGTTCCAGCCCCCGACGCGCGCTGTTTGATGTTATTCAGATATTCTCAATACAGTGATTTGAGCCGACATGCTGACCTAAGAGTCCCCGTCGGAGGGACACTGCTCCCCCGGATGGACATCTGGCCGGGCTATGGAGAGCAGTCAAGGACAACCATAACCGTCCTCCGTATTGTTTCCGTGCCATTCGCCTCTTTGGCATCTCTCCGGAGGAAAACATGTCGGTAGCAGCGCACCGTGCAGCCCCGCCGCTGCGGTTGCTGATCGACGGGAACAATGGGACGGCGCGAATTCCCGTTAGCATCTGTCATCCAACTCAGCTAAGGTTTCGGGAGTGCAACCTAAGTGGCTAGGGCGCCTTATGCAGCTGTCAGCCCCGTCGGCATCAGATTCCAGTTGCGGCAATGCATGCCGACTGACTATCCGCCGCTGGTGCGCAGATCGCAGATCGAACCCCATAAAAGAGGCGCAGGGGCAGGTATCGACTTGCCGGTAATAACCTGAGGAATCCTTTTGCTAATGATTATCCTTTGTTTGTTCCCTCAACCGAACGAAGGTCGGCCGTGTGCTTGCATCAACTCAAAATGACTGAAATATGAGCTTTGCCGCCACTAGCCCGGTTTTGTTCAGCCCAGAGAACATGCATCCGTTTTTTTTCTCTGCCTATCTCGTGGAAAGTCATCGGCGCCCTCTCCTCCCCGTTGGACAAAATGGCAAGTTTCCTGCGATTGCTGGTCTGACGCTGGGTTATTAGGCAACAGGTATATTTTCTGCACAAGTTCTCGTACTGAATTTGTCGAAGTTGAGACACTGCCACCACAGTTCAGTCTTGAACCACCGGCACTCAAGACCTCTCGGATGGACAGCTTTCGCCGCGACTGATACTTTGAGACAAACGCGCAGTTGAAGCACCCCCCGTGGATAAAGGCAAGCCAGTCAACGACGTCCTACTAGTTATTGAGTTTACCGACGCCAACACCATCCCACAACGCAAGCAGTCGGTTATACCAATGAAGAAGTTGCTGGCCCCGGGGGTAGAGCTATGTGAAGGGGACAGATAAAATGCCATGGGTGGGCATGTCGTTTTTTTCTTTCAGTTTAGAAGGTGGTTTTCGACGCGGGGGCTCAAGGGGTGCGGACTCTATCGGTCATTTTTACCCTTGAGTGATTATGGCCAGATGGATTCTGCAGGGGAAAGATACTGATTTGCTTCTTTGCTTTTCCCATAGCCGACCACTCGCCTTTCTTTCAAGCACATCCAATTAGCTTTTCTTCAAAATCATGATGCTTTTCCAACAATGCCCTTACCCCAGCCCAGCCACTGCAGTCCTTCCCACGCGATTCCATCTCTCCCCCCTCAAAACACACTACACAACATGTAACTCCCCATCGCAAAGCTATACCCCAGCTCGTGGAAGTCTGTCTGGTGACAGGTATTATCCACCTGAGCCCCTGAAGCAATACCTCTTCTGCCAGCCCACGCACCACGTGTGGTCAAAGGGGTGCAGCTTCTGGTATGGCCCGCCGGGATAAGTGATGTTAAATGACTTGAACTTATACCGCTTCCAGATGGCGCACGAGTTGTCCCAGACGGTTTGGCTGGCGATTTTAAGGACTTAGCAGTTTTCGTCTTCGAAGAGATCGACCGTGGCGGAGGAGGCAAGGAGGGTGAGGCTGAGGAGAGCGAGCAGGGATAGGGGGTGTATTTTCGTTAAAACTTCGATGTCTGGTTGATTATGGGTGCGATGCTGGGGATAGATTCTTGGCCGCTAATCAGGGTTGAATGTTTGTTGCCCGCCGGGATTACCGAAAAGGGAAGGGAATAAGAGGTTTAGTATGGCTAAGAGTTGGAGATCCTCGGCATGCGATTAGAGGTTCTCTCAAGGCTTCTGCTGTGCCGAAATGCTAACCCAATTTTTCGTGCAGGAGCAGGTGGCAGCCACGATGGCCACCGTGTGAACCGAGGCCGAGATCCGCAGCCTCAAATTTTTGCCCCGCAACATGCCGAACTCAACACTTTAAGAAGCGACAGGTCGTGGTTGATGTCACCAGCAAAGCCGCTTTGTCATGGGCAAAGAAGCACATTCAGTCTAAGATATCCGATCACTAGCGACCACCACCTCTGCTAACCCGCTCTTTTCGGGCCTTAATAGAAGAAACCTTCTATTGGAAAAAGCATACAATGTACCTACCAACTCGTTGCATCGAAATCAATCCTATCTTCTTCGGATTAGAGATGACGCGAAAGTTAGGCTTCGCACGTTCAAACGTGGCGAGATAGGTGAATATGTATGCAACACTCAGCTACTGCTGGGGAGGTATACCCTAGTTCTCGGCAACGAAGGCGAACGCTGAGTAGCTGAGCCAAGGTTTTAACCTGCAAAATCTATCCCCGATAGTTAGAGACATAGTCGAGGCAACTAGATCCCTTGGGTTAGATTACCTTTGGGTTAATGCTATCTGTATTATCTAAGATAATCCCCTCGACAAGGACCACGAGATTGAACGAATGGGCGACATCTATAAAAACGCCGTGGTTACTATTGCCGCGCCCTCTGCGACCGCTAACACAGATGGATTCTTAAGGTCGCCACGCCCAGGCGAAAGAACATGTATTATCCCATTCCCCCTCGGCAGCTCTGGGGAGGTTAGCACAATTTCGCTCATGACCAAAGAGCCTGGTCTTAATTTGACGAAGATGCCACTTTATCGGCAAGGATAGACTTTTCAAGAATTATTTTTATCCCTACGCAGCCTCTTATACTCTACTGATAAACTTCTCTTGTACTCTCTGAAGTCCAGGTTAAAATGCGTTACTAACGTAATTATCGAGTATCGCCAAAAAATTAAGGATATTTTTTCAAGGCTCTGCCGGGAAGGCAATTCCATAGCTGGATGGGGTTGAATGTGCTAGTCTAGGTTCTGAACCTTTGCCTTGGGCTAACGTATGGTATGTTTTCTGCGATGTCAATCTGATCGCTGTGGAACAATATAGATATAGTCGCTGTTACTAAATGCTGGTATCAGTGGATTCACTTTTGCGGTGTTTTAGTGCAGCGGTTTTATATCACAATCGCCCTTTGTCATCTTGGTCGCAGTTCCTTCTGGGTAAAATTCCAGAGGAACAGCAAAGTTTAGGAATCCTGCTCGCGCAGCATATGTTGAGGGGAGGTCATACTCGTTAGGGAAGACGAGGGCGTCCAAATTATTCTGCTTCAAAGTTGCCAAGATGCCCTCATCTGCACAACAACGCAGCATCTTTCTTAGCGCGTCTTGGGTGACTGGGGCATTAATTCCCGGTGATTCCTGAGCCGCGATGAGTCTCTCGATATTTCGCTGGGATACGCCTCGTTGGGGTCCTTCTTGATAAAGTCAATCAGGTGGTCGAGGCTTTTGATATCTTCTGGGTTGGTGACCAGCGAGCCGCACCAGCGATCAATGGACGCCTTGAACTCTGCCTCAAGTGCTCATCTTCGTTTCCTAGAGTCCCACGCATCCCACTCATCCTGGGATGGTATCTCAACGTTGTCCACTACTGTGGCCCCAAGGCTCACTAACGTCTTTAGGGCTTCTTCGAAACTGGCGATGAGTGTGGGGTTAGTCGAGCGCTCACCGGACTTGGAGAGAAAGCAAGGCAACATCCGGGGCCCGCTGCATAGAATCCTAATCGTGCTCAAGGCCGAGAGTTCCCGGCCCCATCACATCGCGCGACCGACTCTAACAATACCTATCTATTGCAAGACAATATTGCTACTGACCCTGAGCTTGGCATGGAGACGACGGCCGGAACCTATGCTCTCGTCGGCTCGAGGGTGAAAAGGAGCGCGCCGCTGGTCAAGCAACTTCAGGATGCGGGAGCTATCGTCCTCGCCAAGGCCAACTTGAGCGTGAGTCCCCAGTCTGGTGCTCCGGCAGGAGAAAAGCGCTAACAGGGGCGGTCAGGAGCTGTCAAATTTCAGATACAAGTCCCGAACTTCTCGCCAAACTATCGGCACATTCTGACCAACTACCTCTAGGGGATTCCGCATGCCAGCGGGATGATCAGCAGTCGGCGGCCTCACGCAATCCCCATACGCCGTCGGAGGGAAGAAGTGGGATGATGGCTGTGGCGGCCACAGCGTAGATGCCACTGGAGCAGGGAATGAATCGTGACCCTACCGTACAATGATGATATGCGGATAATAGGCAGTGGGAGGATCTTCTTCTGGCTCTGCTGCTGCCGTAGCAGCCGGCCTCGCCCCGGCCTCAGTAGCCACCGATGCCAACGGATCCATTTTTGGGCCCGCATCACGAAACGACGTTTACGCCATGAAACCTACATTGCGCCTGATCTCCCAGGAAGGAATTTGCCCCACCTGCTGTGAATTTGGCTCGGCAGGCCCAATGGCGAGGAGTGCAAGGGACATTGCGCTCTTGATGGACGCCATGGTCAACCCGGAGAACGCACACGGAAAACCGAATGGATCCTAAACTACCCGGCTGACGGGCGCATTTGACAGCCTTTGGATCGGCGTCTTGAATCCCAAAGACTGGCGTTTATCTACCTTTCTGGCGGTTCCAAACGAAGCCGTGAACAACGAGTTTGTGAGCACGCTTGACCCATTACACCTCTCTTGTGTTTGGTGTTTCGTCCGTCGGCCATCGGTTTTACTAAGACTGAACTGTTAGGATGCGAAAATCTCCGATGTCTACGAGAAGCTCCGCTCGCTCGGGGTTGACGTAAAGGAGGTCGAGATCGCTTCCCTTGAGGAATTGGAAGTGGATGGTATGAGCCAGATCGCACGTGTTATGAATAAGAACACCAAGCCAAAGTTTCTCTTTGCTTTTATCTAGCTACATGGACTGGTGCTGATAGCAATATGTATGACTACTACACCGCCGCAGGGTACCCGATGGCCAATGTTCCCCTTTCCTACTCGAGCTTCAACAAGAGGCCATTCGGCCGCTGTGCTCTCGCCTCGCAGTACAAGGAAGGAGACTTGGTCCAGTTCATGAGCGCCTGGCAAGAAGAGTTCAATCTGGAAAGGGTCTTGCCCACCTGGGTCAACGGTGACCCGGATAGCAAGCACGAGGGATGAGCTTCAAATGAGGCCCAAAAATAGCACGTATTTCCGTTTCATCGGTATCACATAGGTACATAGCCTTATGTCTTGAGTTCAAATCATTTATCTCACCCCTTTTCCCCCTTCCTCTTCCTCTTTCTCTCCCCCCTCTGCACCGCCACAAACGCCGTATCCTCCCCCTTCACACTCACCACCCCCCACCCCTTCAACGCCCTCGCCAGCTTCCAACTCGATGTATTCTCCCTCCC